>Ga0307488_10000518_pt1 | contig 32059 bp, 26 predicted proteins | sample SB02metaG_FD_202248 | JGI IMG/M metagenome (GOLD analysis project Ga0307488, IMG submission 202248) | Sea-ice brine microbial communities from Beaufort Sea near Barrow, Alaska, United States - SB 0.2 | ecosystem: Environmental > Aquatic > Marine > Coastal | place: USA: Alaska | collected...
GCTGATGGCTCTTCCACAGCAGTCTGCTCAACTTCCTTTGGTGCTTCCAAAGGTATCTCAGCTTGAGTCTGCTCTTGCTGAACCGCTACAGGTGCTTCAACTGCGGGCTTATCCACTGAGGCTTCTTTCACCGCCGGCGCGGCTTCAACCACAGGCGCTTTTTTAGCAACGGGTGCTTTGCGAGCTGGAGCAGGTGATTCAGTTAGCAGGGATTCATCCGGCATGGTGCAGGACAGCTTCATGTCCAGTAACTTCTCAATCGGCTCGAGTAAGAACGCATCGTCTTCACAGGCAAAACTTATGGAGATGCCGGTTTCCCCAGCACGACCGGTGCGACCAATACGGTGCACATAGTCTTCAGGCTCTTCTGGCAGGGTAAAGTTGATCACGTGGCTAACGCCGTTAACATGAATGCCGCGACCAGCCACATCAGTGGCGACCATGACTTTTATCGCGCCGCTCTTGAACCCTTCTAGGGTTTTCATGCGCCGTGCCTGGGGCACATCACCGGCAATCAAGCCAACCTTGAAGCCCTGCTTCTTTAAACGTTCATAGAGCGTGCGACAAATATCGCGACGGTTGGCAAACACCATGACGCTCTGAACATCGTCACTTTTGAGAATATTTTGCAGCAAAGCAAATTTCTCACTGGCGGTGGTGATAAAGATTTTTTGCTCGACGGTATCGGTGGCAACGCGCTCCGGCTCCATCTCAAGCTTTACTGGCTTGTCGGTCCACTGCTCCGACAAACGCATCACGTCGTCGGTAAAGGTGGCTGAGAACAGCAGTGTTTGACGATCTTCTTTTGGCGGTGTTGAACGCACCAAGCGACGGACCTGGGGAATAAAGCCCATATCCAACATGCGGTCGGCTTCATCGATAACCAGCACTTCCACCTGATCCAGGTGTACGTCTTTATTACTGGCAAAATCCAATAGGCGTCCCGGTGTTCCCACTAAAATATCGCAGTGTGAACGCTTGATTTTGTGCAGTTGCTTGGCGTAGTCCATGCCACCAACCAAGGTGTGTACCTTGAGGTCTGTATGCTGAACCAGCTGTTCGGCATCTTCACCAATCTGGATGGCCAGCTCGCGAGTCGGCGCCAAAATCAGTGCTCGAGCTTCGCCAATATAACGTTCGTCTTCAACGGGATACTTGAGTAGATCGTTGATAATGCTGATCAGAAAGGCAGCGGTTTTACCTGTGCCTGTCTGTGCCTTGCCGACCATGTCGTGGCCACGCAAAGTATGGGGCAGCGAAGCACCCTGAATAGGTGTGGCGTATTTAAACCCAGCAGTCTGGCAGGCGCGCAGCAGGGGCAAAGGCAGATCAAAGTCGTGAAAGCGGGCTTTGCCTTCTTCCACTTCGACAACAAACTGATCGGCACTCCAGGCTTTTTCGGCACTGGTAGTGGCGCGACCACGACCGCGTCCGCGACGTCGGGGACCTCGCACAGATGATTTTTTGGCTTCATTGTCGGGAGTAGAATTTTCTGGGGCTGTAGTTTCAGTCAAGTTTGGGCACGCATATTTGGACAGTGATTAAACACCGGGTTCAATGCACGCTATACGTTTAAGGCAATCTTTTTGAAACGCTGTGTGCACATATTTGCGCCGCGAGTGTAGCAGAATTGTCGGCGAACCGTTTGGTTTTGTGACCTGCCCCGCCGACGGTCTATCCCGGCAACTATGTCGGGGGCAGAGGCATGCGCCGTGCAATCCAGTAGTCGAGACTGAACCAGCGCCCGCCGCCGGTAATTAAGAGCATCAACAGCATAATAAAATAAGTTGCCGCAAACTCGATGCCATTATTCAGAATCACCAAACCGCCCTTTTCGGTCAGCCAGTCATAGTTGCCATGGCGCTTTAACAGCGACTTCGCGGCACCCAAACGCTCACCCACACCAACGCTATTTTCAAGACTTCTCTCGGCTGCGGGCACCCCCACCATGGCCAAGACTTTGGCGGTGCTGGTGTGGGGATCTCCAGGAGCAATGGCAAACCAACCATTGTCCCAGTGGGCGCTGCCCGCTGCGACCATCATGGTCACCATCAATGGGATGACCACCAGTCGAGTGGCCAAACCGGCCAACAGGGCGAGGCCACCAATCAATTCTGCGCTGGCGGCGAGCAGCACCATTAACGCCGGCGCCGGTAGACCCAAGCCCCAGTCGGGGTTGCCAAACCAAGCCACCATACTGTCCCAGTTGGCAAACTTATGCAGGCCGACACCAATAAAAATCGGTGCCAGATAAAGCCGTAGCGCCAAGGGCCCGAGCCAGTCGATATAGTTTAGTTTTGAGAGGAAAAGGTTGTACCAGATAACTAGCTGTTGCATATCCATCGCTCCTTGATTTAGCGTTATAGGTTTTGTCCGTGGCAGATTAGATTGCCGCTTGGCGAAAAAATTCCAACCTCTATATCAGTTAGCATATATTCCTCGAATACGCCCTGTTTTCTCTCGCTTTGCGCTGGTCATTAAACGAGAATGACGTCTAATGTTTTTATGTGCCAACGATGTCTGCCACCAAGATTAATAAGTCCAATCAACTCAGCCATGCGAAGCAGCTCTGGTCCCTCGCCGGGCCGCTGATTTTCGGTCAGGTGGCTGTGGTCGGCATGACCGTAACCGATATTTATATGGCCGGCCAGATCAGCGCCGACGAATTGGCTGCGGTGCAGTTGGGCGGCAGTATATGGGCGGTGATCAATCTTATTGTTATCGGCATTATGCTCGGCAACAGTCCGATTATCGGCAACCATTGGGGCGCGGGGAATCGACATCTGGTGCGCTTCCAGTTTCAGCAGGCGCTCTGGTTAGCGGTGCCTGTTGGCATGGCGGTGAACTGCGGCATTCTCTTCGGTATTTATATTCTCGGGGAATTGCAGATACCCCCTGAAGTCTATGATGTGGGACGCCGCTACATGCTGCCGTTTCTGATTACCGGCCTTATGTTTCCAGCGTTTTTTGTCTTCCGCACGACCTTCGAGGGCATGGGTGATATCCGACCAGTGATGGTATTTAACGGCGCCGCATTTTTGCTCAACATTGTTCTCGACTATATATTGGTGTTCGGCAAACTGGGTGTGCCGGCAATGGGCGGCGCGGGAGCCGGTTGGGCCACGGCTATTGTCATGACCTTCCTGCTGATTTGCATGGCAATCTATGCCCAGCGTTCAAGCACCATGCGCGCACTGAAGCTCTACAGTGAATTTGCCCGAGTGAATATCGCGGCGATTGTTAATATTTTGCGCCTCGGCGTTCCCATCGCGCTCAATATCGCCGCGGAAATTATGTTTTTCGCTATTATCCCGCTGATGATCGCCCACCTGGGTTCCGATGTGGTCGGCGCCCATGCCATCGCCATTAATATAGATTCACTGGCCTTTATGGTTCCGCTCGGTGTAGCTTCAGCACTGACTATCAAGGTGGCTATGGCGGAGGGCGCGGGGGATCCGAAGCTGGCGCGACGCTTCTGTATTGTCGGCTACAAGATGGTGTTTGTGCTCGGCCTCACCACCGCCGCCTTAAAGATCACCCTGCGCGAAGATCTGGCGGCGCTGTTTAGTGCCGACCCCAATGTTCAGCTAGTGGCCGCCAATCTGTTCTTATTTGCCGCCGCTTTAGGCTCTGTGGATTCACTGCAGATGACCGCCAGCGGTGCACTGCGCGGCTACAAAGATGTGCGCACGCCACTACTGATTCAAGTGGTGGCGTTCTGGGTCATAGCCTTTCCCATCGCCTACTCTCTGGCGCTGACAGATATGTGGGGCGAGCCAATGGGCGTCTATGGTTTTTGGGTGGGCACTATTATTGGCGCATCCTGCGCCGGAATCGGCTTGATGACACGCTGGAATATTGTCTCGCGACGCAGAATTCAGGCGCTGGGGAATTTATAGCAGCCCAAGGTCAATCGATCGAGACCGTTGAGGTCAGAGTGGGTCTCCACCAGGATAAAGCCAGCTAACGCCAAAAGCTCACGGACCGCCGCACCCTGATCAAAACCATGTTCCAACAACAGCCAGCCACCATCAGCTAAATAATCAACACTCTGACTGCAGACCAGCCGCAAATCATCCAAGCCATCATCACCAGACACTAGAGCCGAGGCCGGCTCAAAGCGCACATCACCCTGACTTAAGTGGGGGTCGTTGGCTTCTATATAAGGTGGGTTGCTGACAATCAGATCAAAGCGTTGGGCTGGAATAGCGGCAAACCAATCGCTGGTAAAAATAGTCACATTATTGAGCTGGTGGCGCTGACGGTTGCGCTCAGCCAGTTCCACAGCTTGCGGCTGAAGATCCACTGCGCAGATTTTCCAGTGACTGCGCTCAGTGGCCAGAGCCAATGCAATAGCGCCAGTCCCTGTACCCAGATCCAGCACCGATGCCTCTTCGGCCAGTGGCAAATCCAGTGCCACTTCCACCAGCAGCTCAGTTTCCGGGCGCGGAATTAATGTCGCTGTAGAGACCTCAAGATCGAGACTCCAGAATCCCTGAGAACCGATTAAATAGGCCACAGGTTCACCGGCTATACGGCGCTTTAATAGCCCATCGAACTGGGCGAAATGATCAGCATTGACCTGACGTTCGGGCCAGGTTTTCGAATAGCTCAGTTCCACCCCCAAGACAGTGCAGAGCAATAGCTCGCAATCTAGTCGCGGGCTGTCACTGAGCTGATTGGCCTCAGTAGCAGATTGAAGCAGTTCGGCAATGGTCATTATTCAGACAGACTGGCGAGCTGCTCCGCCTGGAACTCATTGACCAGAGGTCCGAGCACATCATCGAGAGAGCCTTCCATTACTTCACCCAACTTATACAGAGTTAGGTTGATACGGTGATCGGTAACTCGCCCCTGGGGAAAGTTGTAAGTGCGAATACGCTCCGATCGATCGCCACTGCCGACCAGACTCTTACGCTGATCAGACTGCTCTTTGGCCACGGCTTCATCCTGCACAGCCGTTAATCGAGCCTGCAGTACCGACATCGCCTTGGCGCGGTTTTTATGTTGTGAGCGCTCGTCCTGACATTCAACCACCAAGCCGCTGGGCAGGTGAGTGAGACGAATCGCCGAATCGGTTTTGTTAACGTGCTGACCACCGGAGCCGGAGGCGCGGAAAGTATCCACTCTCAGATCGCCCTTGTTGATTTCAATGGCATCCTGTTCATCGGCCTCAGCCATCACTGCAACGGTGCAGGCGGAGGTGTGCACGCGACCCTGAGATTCTGTATCAGGAACTCGCTGCACTCGGTGTGCACCGGATTCAAACTTAAGTTTTGAGTAAACACCCTGACCGACAATGCGTGCGATCACTTCTTTATAGCCACCGTGATCGCCACTGTTCTCACTGATAATCTCAACCTTCCAACGCTTGGTTTCGGCATATCTGCTGTACATGCGAAATAGGTCGCCAGAAAAAATCGCCGCCTCATCGCCGCCGGTTCCGGCACGGATTTCAAGAAAGACGTTTTTCGAATCTTTGGGATCTTTTGGCAGCAGTAATTTTTGCATTTCCAATTCAAGCACTTGGCGCTGGGCTTCACCGCTGCGCATTTCCTCTTGCGCCATATCGCGCATATCCGTATCCGAGTCCTTTAATAACAGCTTGGCCTCATCAATATTTTCCACCACATCTTTGTAGCTGCCATAAGTTTTAACCAGCGGCTCCAGCTCGGCATACTCTTTAGATAGAGCGCGAAAACGATTTTGGTCACTGATAATATCGCCATCGCTAAGCAGCGCGCCGACCTCTTCATAGCGTTCAGAGAGATGATCTAACTTAGAGAGAATTGAAGCTTTCATTGAATATCCATGTCTGGTTTTGCGCGGTTAAAGCGCGGTAAAAAGCGCGGTACAAATTGGCGGTTCGAAAATAGGGAGGTACTGCGGTGAGCGACGCTAACGCTTTTTATCCAGGCCGAAAAGGTCCTGAGTGGCATTGATCGTGTCATCACGCCCCTCTTCACTGGCCTGTTTGAGGCGAGTGGTCGGCTTGTGCATCAGCTTGTTGGTTAGATTGCGTGTCAGGGTCTCGATCACCGACTCCGCGTTTTGACCGCGCTGCAGCAACTGCAGCGCCTTGCCAACTTCTTCAACGCGAATTTTTTCAACACTATCGCGAAAGGCGCGAATGGTGTCTACCACTGCAAGGGAACGCTGCTGGCGAGACCAGCTGTCCGCTTCCTGATCGATAATCACCTGAGCCACATCGGCGGCGGTCTGACGCGCGCGCAGATTACCTTGAATCACTTCCTGCAAATCGTCCACTGTATAAAGGTAGACATCATCTAGGGTCTCCACCTCTGGCTCTATATCTCGAGGCACTGCAATATCGACCATAAACATCGGTTTGTGGCGACGCTTTTTCAGTGCCGATTCCACCGCGCCTTTACCCAACACCGGCAATTGGCTGGCAGTAGACGAAATGACTATATCCGCCAGGGGCAGATGATCGTGAATATCCGACAACAGAATCGCATTGGCGGAAAAATCCGCGGCCAGCTCCTGGGCACGACTCAGGGTTCGGTTGGCAACGGTAATCGAACCCACTTGCTTGTCCCGCAGATGACGGGCCACCAGTTCAATAGTTTCGCCGGCGCCAATCAACAGTGCGTGAACATCTTTTAAATCGGCAAAAATCTGCTCGGCAAGACTCACTGAGGCGTAGGCAACAGACACTGGGTTTTGGCCAATCGCAGTTTCGGAGCGCACTCGCTTGGCTGCCGCAAAGGCGCTCTGAAAAACTTGATTGAGATGGGTGGCAACTGTGCCCGCCTCGCGACCCACGGCATAGGCTGATTTAATCTGGCCAAAAATTTGCGGCTCGCCAAGCACTAGCGAATCCAGTCCGCTGGCAACACACATAATATGCCGCACTGCCTGCTGATCCCGATGGCAGTAGTAACAGTCACGCAACTGCTCAACCGCCACGCCCTTGCAATCGGCAAGCCAGCTCAGCAACTCTTCGTCACTGGCCTCACCGTGGAAATAAATCTCGGTGCGATTACAGGTGGATAGCAGAGCTATTTCGCCACCGGAAAGGTTTTTCAGCGCCTGTCGTAGGGAATCAATAACGATTTCTGGGGCAAAGGCTACGCGGCCGCGGAGATCCACGGAAGCGGTTGTATGATTGATACCAAATGCCAGAATACCCATGATGACTGCGCTGTTTGTCTCTCTGCTGCTTGCTTAATTATCTGTCTATACTCAAAATCAAAGGCGCTTAGATTTCGACCACTGGTTTAAGCGGAAGATTTTACACGAGTCTGGCCAGCATAATCAGAAATACCCTAAAAAAAGGATAATGTTGGGATGCGCGCTAATCTTTTACCCTAATAAAGGTCTTAACCAACGCATTCCCGAAAAAAGAAGATGATGAAATTACTTAATCCTATTCGCACAGCACCCTTTGCTGTCAGTCGCTTTGCTTTGAGCCCCTTTGCCTTAAGCATAGTTCTGCTGCTAACAGCCTGTGCCTCGGTGCCCGAAAGCGACAACCCATCTTCAGCTACATCAGTCCCCAGCAAGACAGAATCTGCAGCCCCTGAATTAGCCCCCACCAAACCCTTTGACGAAGACTCGCTCTACCAAATTTTAGTGGCCGACGTGGCCCTTACCCGGGGTCAGTTTAAGACCGCCCTGGAGAACTATCTGGTGCAGGCTCGCAAAACCCGCGATACCGGCATTATCAAACTGACCAATAGCATTGCCGCTCACCAGGGCGATGCCGAAGCCATCTTGGAAAGCGCGCAACTCTGGGTCGATGTGGAGCCCAATCAGCCAGCCGCTCATCGCGCTGCCCTGCAAGCCTACGCCCTGTTCAAGCGGCCTTTTGAAGCGCTGGAACAAGCTGCATGGCTGTATCGCAACGACAGCGATCTCGAGGCTTTTTTGGCGGTAACCGCAATCGATGAAGGGAACAAACAGGCATTAATTCCGCGACTTATGGAGGCCTATAGAGCTCTGCCACTGGAGCCAGACCAGCAAGCTAGCGCAGAACTGGCGGTGGCAATTTTGTTTCGTGAGCTGGGTGATCTCGACAGCGCTGTGGCCACCAGCCAATATTTTTTGACCCTGGCACCCGACAACCAGCGCGGCCTATTGCTGTTAGCCCAGCTGCTGCACCAACAAAACAAGGTAGCTGAGGCCTCCGCTCTGCTTGCCGATGCTCTCCAGCGCCACCCAGATGACCGCAACCTGCGCCTGCAGTACGCACGTTTCCTTACCCTGCTTGATCGGCCTCAGGCGATCGTGCAATTTGAACGGCTGCGCCAAGAAAACCCCAACGATCAGCAAACAAATTTTTTGCTCGGTCTGCTCTATCTCAACCAGGGTGATCAAGAGCTGGCAACAACACTTTTCCAGCAGGCCTCTCGCGACCCGAGCATGAGGGCAGATGCCCAGTATCATCTCGCCACCATCGCCGAACGCAATGGCGATCTGAGCGCTGCACTGCAGCACTATCAGCAGGTTAAATTTGGTCGCAACTATCTCGGTGCCGCATCCCGGGCCACCCTATTGCTGGCAAAGGGTTATGGTATAGATCAGGCCAGAGCCTATTTACAGACCCTGCGTCGCCAACAGCCCAATCAAGCCACGACACTGATTCAGATGGAATCCAATTTATTGATCAGCAACAACCAAAGCGATCAGGCGATCGACCTGCTAAGCACTGGCCTGCAGGCCCATCCCAATGACCCAGAGCTACTCTATGCGCGCTCTATGGTCGCGGAACTACAGGATAACTTTGCCCTCGCCGAGCAGGACCTGCGGGCGCTGCTGGCCCAGGATGCAGACAATCCCACAGCATTAAATGCTCTGGGTTACACCATGATTTTGCACACCGATCGCAGCGAGGAGGCCTATCGATTAATCAAGCGCGCCTATCTGCTCAACCCTGGGGATCCAGCGATCATCGACAGCATGGGCTGGGTATTATTTGTTATGGGCAAGGCCGAAGAAGCACTGCCCTATCTGCACAAGGCCATGGCGATTTTTCCCGACCCAGAAATTGCCGCCCATTTGGGTGAAGTGCAGTGGTTTCTCGGTGACCAACAGGCCGCTCTGCAGACCTGGCAGCGCGGCCTTGCTCAGTCGCCAAATCACCCAACGATTAAAAGCACCATGCAGCGCCTTGGCGCCGACGCACTTAATCCAGGCCGCATTAATCTAGACACTGATGTAGACTCTGCAACTGTTTTTGACAGCAGCCAAACAGAGCAGAGCCAGTGATCAGACCCCTTCTACTTATAGTTGTTTTTGCTCTAAGCGCCTGCACTATGCAGCCGCAGACTCGTACCTCAGAGCCCAGCGACTGGCAGGCTTATCAATTGCGAGTGTCACAGCTCAATAACTGGCGACTTGCCGGCAAGCTCGGCTTTCGCGCCCCAGACACTGGAGGCAGTGCATCAGTCAACTGGCAGCAGCGTAAGAACAATTTCCAACTACAACTCTCCGGCCCCTTTGGCGCGGGTAGTACGACCATATCGGGCAATCAGAAAATCGCTGAGATGCTCTACCAAGATAAGCTTTATCGCCAGCCACCGCAGCAGTTAGCCGCCCAACTGACCGGCGTGCCACTGCCGGTGGATGCTCTCAGCTGGTGGGCCCGTGGTCTGCCCTCGCCCGTTCAAGCAGAGGCTAGCAGTATTGCCACCAGTCCTGAGGGCTTCGCCAGCAGTTTCGAACAGGCCGGCTGGCAACTGACCTTTAGTCGATATTCAGAGACCGATGCTGGAAGCTTGCCGGGTAAAATAGTCGGCACACATCAATCCAGCGATGATAGGCGCTACTCCTTTAAGCTGGTAATATCCGATTGGTCCTTTCCCAAATAAGAACAGTCCCACCATGATGCTTTCGATCACCCTACCGGCACCGCCAAAACTCAACCTGTTTTTGCATATCACAGGGCGGCGTGACGACGGCTATCACAATCTGCAAACACTGTTTCAACTGCTCGATGGCGGCGATCAGCTGACATTCACCGCAACTAATAACAGTGCGATCCGTTTATCGCCGCAAATTGACGGCGTTGCTGAAGAAGATAATTTAATTGTTCGCGCCGCACGGGCGCTACAGGAAAAGACCGGCTCCAGCTTGGGCTGTTCGATTGTCGCGGATAAAAAATTACCCATGGGCGCAGGTCTGGGCGGTGGCAGCAGCAATGCCGCAACTACCCTGTTGGCGCTGAACCGCCTCTGGGGCCTCGACTTACCCCTAACCGAGCTCGCCGAAATAGGGGCCACACTGGGCGCAGATGTTCCGGTTTTTGTGATCGGTCGCAGCGCCTTCGCCGAGGGCATTGGCGATGATTTAAGCCCCTTTGATATACCCGATTACTGGTATTTGGTCATTACCCCGCCATGCAAGGTGTCAACAGGTGAAATATTTTCAAATCCTCAATTGACAAGGCACTCCCTTCCGATCAAAATACGCGCCCTCTCGGAGGAGCAGTACAGGAATGACTGCCAGGCTGTTGTCGAAGAGCTCTACCCACAGGTTAAAGAAGTGGTGGAGTGGATTGGAAACTTCGCAACACCAATGATGACAGGAACGGGAGCAAGTGTGTTTTGTCGCTGGAAAACGCAAGCTGAAGCCAACAGGGTTTTGGCCACAGTTCCACAGCACTGGAGTGCATTTGTCGCGCGAGGCGTTAATCACTCGCAAGTACATCAGCAATTGAGAGACTTTTTTACTGGGGCGTCGCCAAGTGGTTAAGGCATCGGGTTTTGATCCCGGTATTCGGAGGTTCGAATCCTCCCGCCCCAGCCATATCTTATTATGAATACCAGGAAAAATGACGTGGCAAGATTGATGGTCTTCTCCGGGAACGCAAACCCGGCACTGGCGAATGAAATCGCCCGTACACTGGGAATCCCGCTTGGTAACGCAGGTGTCTCACTCTTCTCCGACGGCGAAATCAATATTGAGATTCGTGAAAACGTCCGCGGAAACGATGTGTTTGTGGTTCAACCAACCTGTGCACCGACCAATCGCCACCTCATGGAACTGATATTGATGATCGACGCACTGCGTCGCGCATCTGCCGGTCGTATCACCGCAGTTGTTCCCTACTTTGGCTATGCCCGCCAAGATCGTCGCGTCCGCTCAGTACGAGTTCCTATCAGTGCAAAAGTAGTTGCCGATATGCTCTCTAACGCTGGCGTCGATCGCGTATTGACTGTTGACCTTCACGCAGAACAAATTCAAGGTTTCTTCAACTGTACAGTTGATAATGTCTACGGCGCGCCCGTTTTACTTGGCGATATCGAACGTCAGAACTACAAAAATCTTCAGATTGTTTCACCAGATGTCGGTGGTGTTGTGCGAGCTAGAGCCGTCGCCAAACAGCTTGACTGTGATCTGGCGATTATTGATAAGCGCCGCCCCTCATCTAATCAGAGCGAAGTTATGAATCTGATCGGTGAAGTAGAAGGCCGCACCTGTGTGTTGGTAGACGACATAGTCGATACCGCCGGCACCCTCTGCAAAGCCGCTGAAGCGCTAAAGAAAAATGGCGCAACCAAGGTTGTTGCCTACTCCACTCACGCGGTGTTGTCTGGCAGTGCTATAGAAAATATTCAAAACTCGCAGCTCGATGAACTGGTGGTTACCAACAGTATCCCGCTGCGCGAAGATGCTAAAAAATGCGGTAAAATTCGCACTCTTTCTCTGGGCAAGCTGCTCGGCGAGTCAGTGCGTCGCATCAGCAACGAAGAATCTATCAGCGCCATGTTCGACTAACAGCAGGCGCTGTTACAACCGCCTCAACACCGAGGCAAAAACTCCGTTTTAGGTCTGGTCGCGGTCTGATTCGGCATTACTAGGAGACTATTATGTCTACTGATTTTACATTACACGCAAAGGGTCGTGAGGATACAGGGAAAGGTGCGAGCCGCCGCCTGCGTCGTCTGGCTGCAGAAATACCGGCAATTGTTTATGGCGGAAAGAAAGATCCAGCCAAGATTAGCATGAACCACAAAGACGTTTTAAAAGCGCTCGAGAACGAAGCCTTTTACTCACACGTTATTGCCTTAGATATCGACGGTAAGTCACAGGATGTGATCCTGAAAGACGTTCAGCGTCACCCAATCAAGCCAGTTATCTTGCACATGGATTTCCTCCGCGTTAACAAGACTACTCTGCTCAATACGAAAGCACCGATTCACTTCACTAATGAAGATATCTGTGTCGGCGTTAAAGACGGTGGCGGCATTATCGCTCACAGCATGACTGAAGTAGACATTAGCTGTCTGCCACAGGATCTGCCTGAGTACATCGAAGTCGATATGTCAGCAGTTGAGCTTGGTCAAACATTGCACATCTCTGATATTATCTTCCCTAAAGGTGTTGAGAGTGTTGCACTGAGCCACGGCGCTGATCACGACTTACCGGTTGTGAGCATCAACAAGCCTAAGGCCGCGCCAGTCGAAGATGACGCCGCACCTGCAGCTCCTGAAAGTGAAAATGGATCGGCAAAAGAAGAGTAATCTTCAAATTGCCAACCTGAGTAGGCCCTGACATTGGAAACGCCCGTAGAGTTAATCGTGGGGCTGGGAAATCCCGGCCCTAACTATGATCGGACGCGTCACAATGCCGGGGCCGACTTGGTTCTGGAATTAGCAAAAAGCTATCAGGCCACGCTGAAACACGAATCGAAGTTTTTTGGTGATACTGCCAAGATTAGTGTCGATGGCCGCGATGTTAGATTACTTATCCCCTCTACCTTTATGAACCGCAGCGGTCAGTCGGTTGCAGCTCTGGCACGCTTTTATCAAGTGCCCGTGGAAGCCATCTTGGTGGTTCACGATGAGCTAGACATCTCACCAGGTGCAGCACGATTTAAAAAAGGCGGCGGTCACGGCGGCCACAACGGTCTGCGTGATATTGTTCAGAGCCTCGGTAATAATAAAAGTTTTGCCCGCCTGCGAATTGGCATTGGCCATCCGGGCGATGCACGTCAGGTCGCCGACTATGTGCTGAAAAAAGCCTCACCGTCGGACCAACAACTAATTTCTAACAGTATTGATGATGCCCTGCGCACCCTACCCTTGGCCATTAGCGGTCAGTGGGAACGCGCCATGACTGCACTCCATACTGTGCAACCGTAACGCTAGACACTAGCACAAGGATTATAAAATGGGTTTTAACTGCGGAATTGTCGGCCTGCCAAATGTGGGTAAATCAACCCTGTTTAACGCACTGACCAAAGCGGGCATTAGCGCGGAAAATTTTCCATTTTGCACCATCGAGCCAAACACTGGCATTGTGCCGATTCCAGATCCACGTCAAGATTTGATCGCCGCGATCGTTAAACCTGAACGCATAGTTCCCACCAGTATGGAATTTGTCGATATCGCTGGCCTAGTTGCCGGCGCCTCCAAAGGTGAAGGCCTGGGCAACAAATTTTTGGGCACTATTCGTGAAACCGACGCCATCGCCCATGTAGTGCGCTGCTTTGACGACGAAAACGTCATCCATGTAGAAGGTACCATCAGCCCTGCAGACGATATCGATGTCATTAATACCGAACTTGCTCTGGCCGACCTCGATAGTGTCGAGAAAGCCCTTTTGCGAGCGGCAAAAGCCGCCAAAGGCAAAGACCAGGATGCAGTTGCCCTAAAAGCGGTAGCCGAGAAAATTCTCCCGCACCTCAACGAAGCCAAGCCCCTGCGTTCATTTAAGCTCACCGACGAAGAACTCGCCGTACTCAAGCCACTCAGCCTGCTAACCCTAAAGCCGACCATGTATATTGCCAACGTCGATGAAGAGGGTTTTCAAAACAACCCTTATCTCGATACTGTAATCGCCATCGCCGAAGCTGAAGGTTCAGTGGTCGTGCCGATCTGCAATAAACTTGAAGCCGAAATTAGCGAGTTGGAAGACGACGAAAAAGCCGAATTCCTCGAAGAGATGGGCATGCAAGAGCCCGGACTCAACCGTGTAATTCGCGCAGGCTACAATCTGCTCAATCTGCAGACGTACTTTACTGCCGGCGTGCAGGAAGTTCGCGCCTGGACCATTCCTGTGGGTGCCACTGCACCCCAGAGTGCCGGCAAGATTCACACCGATTTTGAAAAGGGCTTTATCCGCGCTGAAATCATCGGTTACGACGACTATATCGCCGGCAATGGCGAGCAGGGAGCCAAAGATGCAGGCAAATGGCGCCTTGAAGGCAAGGAATACATCGTTAAGGATGGCGACGTTATTCACTTCCGCTTTAATGTTTAGCACTTTGTGAGCATGGTCTCTGGGCGCTGGAAGTTTGGGCTTCTATTAGCCCTGACCACTTCTATTCTTTGGGGCGTACTACCCATTGCACTCAAAGGTGTGATGGAGACTCTCGACCCGATTACCACAACATTTTTTCGCTTCTCCCTGGCAGCACTGCTGCTCACTCCCTATATCCTGTTGCGCAGCCGACACGCCAGCGGACGGTCTATGTTCAGTCGACTGCAATCGCCTCGGCTATTTTTCCAGATGCTCGCTGCAGGCCTATTGCTCACGGCCAATTATGCGCTGTATATTCTCGGCCTCGAGCGCACCACCGCGGAAGCTGCGCAGATTGTCATCCAAACCGCTCCCATGCTGTTACTACTCAGCGGAATCTGGCTTTTTGGTGAACGTCTTTCAACGCGCCAATGGTTGGGCTTTTTCAGCTTTGTCAGCGGTCTCGGACTGTTTTTCTATCCCCGTTTCTACGATGTTTTTATCGCCGTGAACGCCTATGGCATCGGCGTCATGTTGATATTGGTCGCCGCACTGGTATGGACAGGCTATGCCATTCTGCAAAAATTCTTGCTACAGCAATTTAGCTCCCAAGAAACCATGGTGATCTTTTACTGGATTGGAAGCTTGGCATTTTTACCCTTTGCCGATTTCTCGGCACTGCCACAGTTATCCAATCTGCAATGGGCTTTATTAGTCTTTTGCGGACTCAACACCTTGATTGCCTACGGCAGCTTTGCTGAAGCCATGGCCCATATCGAAGCCTCAAAGGTCAGTGCGATCTTGGCCCTGACGCCGTTGGTTACCGTGACCACAGTGCATTTAATCCCCATATCAGGGCTCGCCGTCGAACCCATAACAATATTAACTCTCTGCGGCGCCGCCTTGGTGGTCGGTGGATCTATGCTCACCGCCCTAGGCAAATCCAACTCACGCTAGACTTTAGGTACATGTCATGTTGAAGAAATTCTTTATCGCGCTGATCGCAATTATCTGCATTGGGCTCGGTGTTATCGCCCTGAAAATTCCCGGCGGCCTACCCGGAGCCTGGGTTATGGTCAGCGCTATATCTGGCCTCAACAAAGTCGAAGCCTCAGCAGAACTCAGTGAGACGAGCCTAAAAACGCCCTATGGCTTCGCCGTCAACTTATTTGCCGATAACCTCAATGGCCCCCGCTTTATGCTGGTCAGCGAAGCCCAGGATATTATTGTCAGCCTCACTGGAGCCGGTCAGATCGCAGTGCTAAAAGATCGCGACAACGATGGTATTGCAGAGATTACCCAAGTATTAATCAGCGACCTTCAGGATCCCCAAGGTCTCGTATTTGACGGCGACTGGCTGTATTTCAGTGAGCGTCACCAAGTCAGTAAAGTACGCTTTGATCATCAGGCCGGAGCCACTATTGGTCAGTCTGAAGTAGTGGTCGCAGACCTTCCCTTTGGTCACCCACACCGAACGCACAATGCCAAAGCCCTAGGCATCTCCCCAGATCGCAAACTGCATATCAATGTCGGCTCACCCTGCAACAACTGTGAACCAGAAGATCCCCGCTACTCCGCCATGCTGCGCGCCGAAATCGACGGCAGCGATATCAATATTTATGCCAGCGGCCTGCGCAATAGCGTCGGCTTCGATTGGGCTCCCTGGTCCGGAGAGCTATTTGCCACAGTTAATGCCAGAGATATGCTCGGCGATGCCTTTCCACCCGATGAACTCAACCTGATCACCGAGGGCGGATTTTATGGCTGGCCCTACTATCACGGCGACAATGTCCCAGATCCAGAACTAGGCGACAAGCGTCCCGACCTCCTGGCCTCGGCCATAACGCCGGCATTTAACTTTCAGCCCCACAATGCCCCTCTCGGCATCCATTTCTTAAAAAATACAGCCGTCTTGCCAGAGCAGTTCAAGCGAAGCGCCTTAGTCGCCCTACACGGCTCTTGGAACCGCTCAAGCTTAGATGGGTACAAAGTCATAGCACTTCACTGGAACGAGCAGGGAGAGATCCACAGCAGCGATTTCATGCATGGTTTCCTGAGCCCCAAGGGTGTGATCGGCAGACCTGTAGATATAGCTGAAGATAGCAGCGGCGATATCTATATCTCAGATGATTTAGCCGGTAGAGTTTATCGGGTCAGTTACAAGAGCGACTGATTGGTAGAGGGAAGGCAGGCAGGCAGGCAGGCAGGCAGGCAGGAAAAAATAGGCCAAAAAAAGGACCTCTGACCGAGATACACCGCCACTGCCGCCTGTATTTAAGACCAACATCTATTATAAAACACAGAGACTTCTGGACATCCCGGCTTAAGCAATAGCAAACCATGTTGGTCCAGACAGTTTTGACATACCCCAGTCAGAGGCTGCAGTTATTATGAGAAAATTTTCGAGAGAATGGATGACCCAGCTATCACTTCAGAAAATAGAGATATAGATTTAATAAAAGTGTGATCGAAGTCACGGCAGCGGGTGTTGCAGGTCGAGTTAAGGCTTTGTTGTCAAAGACGCCTGAAGCTATTGACAAATACCCCGTCTGTAGCCAAAATGCGCGCCCCTATTACAGGGTATCTGTACTTTGTAGCTACGTAGCTCAGCTGGTTAGAGCACAGCATTCATAATGCTGGGGTCGGCGGTTCAAGTCCGCCCGTAGCTACCATATTAATCCATACCTTATACCGTTTCACCTCTTAGCCAATCATTCTTGCACTGCACATGCACTGCATTCAGCCTGCCTGCGCCGTAACTTCTATACCAACTTCCCCTATAGTTCCTATTTTTTAGGGACGGGAGGGGCTAACAGTCTCTTTAATAGTCACAGTACCCGCCCATATACAAAAAAACCTAATCTCAAAAAGCTGCTCATCAGCAGGAATTCATTCATGAATAACTACGCCTGTTCTATATATCGAATGCATTAATTAACAAGAGTTAACGCTATACGAGACTAATTCTTATCCTTACTGGTCTAGTGGCTTTTCAGAGTGCTGCTGTATCTGAGTTTGAAGAAGTGACGCTGAATCTTATTAGGGAATTCAATGATGATGAGTTGAATTATTATAGGGATGATTATGCTGATATAAACAATATTTCTTTGAAAAGCGAATCAAATATAGCAGCATTAAGAGCCACTAGCGTACTAGAAGAGAACAGAAAAATATAATTATTAAATCAACAAGCTAATTAATAAAAATGAAAAAATGAAACTTTAAAAGAACGAGCGATTGGTTACTTTATCGAACGCTTTAAATTTTATGGAATTGAGTTATCTGAGGAGCATGATGAGACTCTGATATCGAGAGTTGATATTGATGAGATAACAAAAATGAACTCAGCGTTTTATTTAATTAGTGAGGTTTTACAGCAGCGTTCTGAACGCAAAAAAGCATACTAACAAAGACTTGAAGATATCCAAAAAATACTATGCTATTTTTATAGGCCTATTAGAGTTACAAATGTACATTCAGAATAGCTACAGTCAGAATAGCTACATTAAGACAGCTACGTCTAATTATCTTCCAAAACTTTTGGAGATGAAAGCCGCCGCAAAAAAAAATTATCAACGGATACCTACGCCATCCTCACAAGAACTCATCATTAAAGTTATTGATATATATATCAAGATATTGGAAGAAGAAATAGCCGGCGTAAGGAAAGCTATGTCTTTACGTCAATCCCGGCATGCACTTGCAACAAATACATTAAATACAGTTACGATATCTGCTGAACTAAGCAATCTAATCAAACGCAATGACAAGCTTTATTTGGATATAATTGATCTTCAAGCTACTGATTTAATAGGGCTTTCTAATTTAGAAATGAAAAAAGAATTCCAACGATTAACTGATAGATTAATCGTTTAATGAAAGCCCACTTAGATAAAGCCTAAATCAAGTTACGTTATGCGACTGATTCATTGTCAAAGGCACATTCACGTCTACCATTTTATCTACCATCAGGCTGACACAGGGCGCCCCTTGAGCATTCCTGTACCTGAAAATCCATTAGGGTGGGGGTGTCCGGATAAATAATAGTGAGCAGCTCGACTAGTCTTGATCAATAGAGATTGAAATTTTACCAAAGTGCTTGTTGTCAATCTGATGCTGGAAGGCCGCTGCCAATTCAGATAAATCAAAGGTATCGCTGATAATGGGTCTGATATTAGTGGAATCTAAATAGCTGAGCATTGCCAGTTGCGATTGTTGATTGCCCATTGAGATGCCGCTTAGACGAATTTGCTTCATGAAGATGCGAGGAAGAATAATCTCACTCACCGCAGGGCCACTTAAAATACCAATTAAAGCAATGTGACCGCCAAGCTTGACTGCACGAACTGATTCGCCAAATGTGCCACCACCACCTACTTCGACCACATGGTCAACGCCTAACCCACCTGTTTTGGCTAGAACTGCTTTGCCCCATTGCGGCTCATCTTTATAGTTAATTATCTCGTCAGCACCTAAATCTTGCAGTCTTTTAAGTTTTTCATCAGAGGATGAGGTTGCTATGACTTTGGCTCCCATAGATTTGGCTAATTGCAGCGCAAAAATAGAGACGCCACCGGTACCCTGTAATAAGACGGTCTCGCCTGCTTGAAGGTTTCCTAGCTCGACTAGCGCACGCCACGCCGTAAGACCGGCACAGGGTAGAGTAGCCGCTTCAGCCATTGTCCAGCCCTTGGGTGTGTGAGTAATAGATTTATCGGAGATCGCCATATATTCGGTTGAGTAACCATCTTCATTGTCACCGATAAAGCTGAGTAGTTGATACTGCGGCGGTCCCTCTACCCAGTGTGGGTAACAGCAGCTCATTACCGTATCACCGACTTTCCATCGGGTCACCGCGTCACCCACAGCAACAATTTCTCCAGCGCAGTCTGACAACAGAATACGCCCATCCTCTGTCGGAATTCGACCTAAGGCGACCAGTAAATCGTGATAATTTAGACTACTTGCAGCAACCTTAACAACAACTTGATCAGATTTTGGAGTTGGCTTTTCTACTTCGGTCAATTTCAGGTTATTCAGTCCTCCTGGACTGGCAAGTGTGACTTGTCTCATAGGTTCTACTCTTATTTGATTCGTTATTGGGTTGTCAGCTGAAATGTTTACATTTCATGGGTCTTTATACAAAGAACAAATATATGTAATAAGACGATTATTGATGTTTTTTGATTTTAACTAAGCTGTATAGAAACTCTTATCAAGAGAGACTAACAACCAGCGTCCTTGAAACGATACGGAGCATAAGTTCATAAGCATATACTGCCAAGGCCTTTTGAACTCAGATAGCTGTTTGGCACCTCTCTGCTTTGTATTTGACCTAGCTACAAAATCTTCAATAAGCTCATTAGCGTAGTCATATCTAGGGCTACTCTTGTGAACTACTAGAGGCCTAAAAAAGGTGTGCTTACGGTAGTCATCATCAGGCAGTTTTAAACCATCAAGTAAATTCCACAGCTTGTCTGTAGATTGGTTAACTTTAGTATGCATAGGGATTAGGGATACCTGCTGCCTCTGTAGGCTAGTTATGGTTGTTACTTATTGTTATACCTTCAAAGACAATCATCATTGATAACCATTAGTAACTTAGCTTTGGTATGCATAGGGCTTAGGGACTACTTAAGACCACCTAGAGGCTACCTATACCTGTTACTTAATAGTTATTCTTAATAGCATTCCTCTTTAGTCCCTTCCATCTCAACATCTCAACATCTCAACATCTCAACATCTCAATAGCCTAAGTGCCCTTCTTGCCAATCGTAATATCAAGTTCAGTAGCTTTTAAGAGCCTTTTCCAGGGCGCTAACTTTGGCAAGTTGGTGGTTAAGGTCAGTTAGTCTCGCGGTTCCGGCGCTGGTAGTTACCGTTAAAGTGTTAGGGCTCAGGCAACGCGAAAACGAATAGAGCCTGGCCATTGCTGGGCTGGTATATTTCCGGACTTACTGTTGCCGTTAGTGCGCGGAATACGCCTATTCCTGTGGGCACAGCTATGTACTGCCTGCCTTTTACGCTATAGGTAATAGGATAGCCGTGCAGCGGTGCTACCAGCCGGGTTTGCCACAGCCGTTTACCGTCGCGTACATCGAAGGCGCTGAAGTACCGATCGACATCACCGATAAAAGCCAGACCACCGCCTGTGGTGAGGGCGCCGGTCAGGAACATGGCCCTCTGAGTCACACTCCATCGCTGTTCCATAGTCTTTACGTCCCACGAGGCCAGGCGACCCAGCTTGCCATCTGATCCCGGCATCTCATAGGTTCGGGAATCACCTCCATAACCGCCGCCACCCAACTCGATCTCTACCCGGCGACCGACCAGGTCGGAGCACAGTTGATGTAGTGGAATAATCAGTGACCGGGTTTCGGGGCTGTAGGCGGTGGCTTGCCAGTTGTGACCGCCATAGATGCCCGGGCAGGCGCTAATGGTATCGCCGATTTGTGCGTTCACAATGTCGTCACGGTAGGTAACCTGCCCCGTGGTCTTGTCAACATGCGAATAGATTGTTTGCGCCTGGGTTTCTGCCAGCCCGAGAAATTTGCCGGTTGCTGGATCGAGTTGCCACAAAATTCCATCTTTACCAATCGTGTAAAGGCGTTTGGTGCCATCTACTTCGATCAGTACCCTCTCAAAACCCACTTCCATGTCGATGGTTTCACCAGGGACGTGCTGAAAGTGCCAGGCGATCTCCCCCGTGTCCGGTCGAATGGCGAGGGTTGAATTGGTGTACAGGGCTGCGTCGCGGGCCGACATGCCCCGACTAGCCGCAACCCAGGGCTTGGCCTGCGATGTACCGATAAAAAATAGATCGAGGTCGGCGTCGTAACTGCCGGCTATCCAACTATCGGCTCCGGCGCGCAATTCCGGTGCAAGCCCCGCCCAGGTGTCATCGCCATCACTTCCGGGTAGAGCAATGGTAGAGGTGCGCCACAGCTCTTCGCCCGTATCTGGGTCATGGCCGGTTATAAAACAGCCTGCTTTGGTATACAGCTCACAGCCATTGATGCCGCTTAGCACTACACCGCCGCCTATTATCGGGCCCGCTGTATGGGTATAGGCTTCTCGATGATCTGCCTTGGGAGTGCGCCACACCTGCTCACCCGTGCGTGCGTCGACGGCAACGATAGCGGCGTCGTAGGTGGCCAGGAATAGCTTGTCTCCATAAATGGCGATATTGCGCACCGGACCGCCAAGCGTTTTCGCCTCTGGAGGAAAGTCGTATTTGTACTCCCAGATGACATCGCCGGTATCAGCTGTCACGGCCTGAATGATATTGCCTGGATGAGTCAGATACATAATGCCGCCGCGAACCAGGGGTGTAACCTGATTGCTCCCATCACGCATGGCCAGCGACCAAACCAGCTGAAGTTCCCCGATGTTGTCCGGGGTCACCTGATCAAGTGGACTGTAGCCCTGGCCGTCTCGAGTGCGGCGCCAGCTTAGCCAGTCAGCTGCCGAGGGGCTGGCAAGTTCAGTTTCGGTGACAGGCTTAAACCCCGACACCACGCTATTGGTGAAACCCGATTTTCTGCGTGCTGCTTCATCGATAGTGCCGGCTGAGGCCCAGCTCTCTAGAGCCTGTCCGGGCTCGATATCCACTTTATTGCCGTTAGCGATGTTTATCGACTCACCGGTAGTCAAAACCTCCCCAGGGTTCAGTTCGTTGATCGCCAGGATGTATGTAACAACTGCAAGATGCTGATCTTCGCTTAGGTTGCCACTACTCCCAGGCGGCATATTGGCCTGGTTGAAGCGAAGCAGCTCAGTAGAGTTCCGCTCGCCCCAGCGATCAATGAAAGCAGCACCTTTAAGCGCCGTGCCATGGGCAGATCCGCGCAGGGTCATGTGATGGCAGCTCGAACAATTTTCGTCGTACAGAGTTTGCCCTGCGCTAACTTGGGCCAGAGCATCTGTTTGCTGCGCTAGCGTGGGTAGGCTTATAAGCTGCAGAGCGAAAATGGTATGGATAAGCGAACGCGTGAGCATCATTGCAACCTTAAGTTACTTAGTGTGAACAAGTATATTACATCAATGCTCCCACAGGGGATAATCAAGTTCTGTATAGACTGCTATGCAAGTATATCTAGCGTTGTTAGTTATCCAAGAAAGGTCAGATTGAGCACCGTTTAGAAGACTGTAAAGAAGGCTTCTGCGCTACTTGAGGATAATCTATAACCTTATTGCGCAAAGGCTTAGCGGGCTTACATGGCACTCTGTGCCGGCTCAAGAAGGCCTTAATAAGCGCGTCAGCACCCAACTCCTTTGCTTGTTTAAGAGTTAGCTCATCACAACTACCCATCTTGTAGTCAGTGCCTCTACCGCGCACCCTAGTGAAACACCAATAGCCTTTACGACCAGTAGGGTTAACCACAACAAAGAATCCAGACAGCTTACTGTCCCACACTTTGTATCGCTTACTCTGAGGTGTTAGTTGGTCAACAAGTTTTTGCGTTAAGTGCTCTTTCATAATAATCTGCACTGCATATGCACTTCAGATTACATTACCATCTTCCTGATATAACACCAGAGATACTGGCTTTAAAGCGTATTACCCCTATCAGCCATCGCATTTATAATGCTGGGGTCGGCGGTTCAAGTCCGCCCGTAACTACCATCTCTGTTTATCGTAATCTTAACCTTAATTAAACTACCCAGCCTGCCCTGCGATTCTAAACACGCCTGAAATTATTTTGGGGGCAATCTCGGTTAAATGCCTAATGCAGAATTTGCGAGCGATTGACTTAAGGTGCCCGCGCACGCCGCTCGGCACAGACACCCATTAAGCTTACTTCCTCTCTTCACTCAACAATGTCTTCACCAATGAAATCGCCATCAACGCCATCACTACCGAAAACGGCAGGGCCCCAATAATCATCACTGACCTCAACGCGGCCATTCCACCGGCGGACAGTAACACGCCGATCAACAGTGCAAAGATCACCCCCCAGATAATTACATGTTTGGCATGCTTTTGACTCTGATTGCCGCCAGAGGCGAGAGTGTTAATAATCAGGATTCCCGAATCTGCTGAGGTGACTAGAAAGGTCATCAGCAAAACGACGATCACCACTGACAGGGCGACCGCCAGTTCAGGGGAGAGAATCAGGTTAATGGTTTTAAATAACTGAGCAGAAATATCTGCATTAACAATGGCTCCCTGGGCAATGCCAGACAATTCCAGATCAATGGCCGTGGCGCCGACAAAGGCAAACCAGACCAGACAGATCAGTGAGGGAATAATCATCGCCCCAACAACATATTCACGGATAGTGCGACCGCGAGATACCCGGGCTAAAAACAACCCCACAAATGGCGCAAAGGCTATCCACCAAGCCCAGTAGAAAACAGTCCAAGCACTCTGCCAACCCTGGAGCTCGGAAGAGGGGGCAGCGTCGTTGCCCGACCATACGGTTGTCGACATCGCCGGCATTGCGACCAAATAGTCCCAGATGGCATAGAAAAAAGTTTGCAGGGCAAAAAAGGTCGCGCCGAATATGACAAAGAAGGCGATAACAAAGGCCGACAGGCCCATATTAATATTAGATAGCCACTTGATGCCTTTTTTAAGCCCCGACATGGCTGACAAACAGGAAGCACTAATGATAAGCACTAAGCCAACCAACTGAGCCACCAGAGTCGGCCTGCCACCGTCATCCACCAGCCACTGGGCACCACTAATATTGAAAAAACCCGAGGCCAGCTGAGAGACGCCATAACCTATGGTCACACTTAGGCCAACAATGGTTGCCAAAATCGCCACTATATCTACCACATGGCCTGCACTGCCTGACATGGCTCGGCCAAATAGCGGTTGCAGCGCACTGCGAATGGTCAGCGGTAAGCCGCGGTTGTAAGAGAAGTAACCCAAAGACATACCGACCACGCCATAACAGGCCCAGGGGGTCAGCCCATAGTGCAGCAGTGCCCACTTGTAGGCATTGCGAACATTGTCTTCATTGAGACTGTTAGTGATACCCTTAATCGTGTCGGGATTGTTGGCGAAGTGGAAGATCGGCTCGGCCGTAGAATAGGTCAGCATGCCAATACCAATGCCGGCACCAAACATCATCGACAACCAGGTGAACATTGAAAATTCCGGCTTTTCGCCAGGCTTGCCCAACCTTACATGGGCCGTGCGAGGCCAGACGCCCAAAACCAAGCAGACAAAGGTGTAAAAGGCAGTAACATAAATATACCAACTAGAAAAGTTGGCGGTGGTCCAGTTCTGCATGTTCAGTAGCAGCTCACCCGCAGCCGAGGGCGACAAACCCACCCATATAATCAGTGCTCCGATAAGTAACTTGGGCACCATGGCAACAACCCGATTAAAACCCTCGTAAAACCCTGTTTTTTCCGTCGCAATTGCCACAGCTGGCTGACTATCAGTTGCCTCTAGTTGGCCCAAAATATGCTCTCCCATTTAATAATTTGTAATGATGACTATCATTTTTATTATTCTGCAGCTCTGCTGAAAGCCAGATGATTCTGCATGGGGTAGCTTATCACAGCCACCTTTTGCTTGAATTTCACCAGAGCGACCTGCTGTTCAGAGACAGTTGACTAATTGCCTAGATAGGACTCCCTAGTTCTTCAATGCGTAAAAACATACTCAAGAGACAATCGCTTGCGTTAGAATAAGGCGCTCTAGGGAACCTATAATGATAATAAAAAAACTATCCCGTCGATTTTTTACACTGGGTTTTATGCTCGCAATTGCCACACTGCAGGTGGAGGGCAAACCCGATCCACTGTTTGATTCTGCGCCCATAGATGAGCAAGGCCTGTTCACCAATTATCAGACTGACCTGTCCCACGGCTCCGCAGCTGTTCGTCTGTCGTTCTTTCTGCGCCGTTTTGGCACAATGTTTCGCAGTGATTCCGGTGCGCCCAAGCAAGTCGCCAACGATGGTGGATTTCTGCGCAGCAATACCAGTGTTCCCACGGCGACTTGGATAGGTCACGCGACTCTATTGGTACAGATGGACGGGGTTAATTTCTTAACCGACCCTATCTGGTCACAGACACCCAGCCCGGTACCCTTTGTTGGTCCCAGCCGCTGGGTTGACCCCGGCGTTGCACTGGACGATTTGCCGGCCATCGACTTTGTGGTGATTTCACATAATCACTATGACCACCTCGACTTACCCACATTGCGCAAGCTGGCAACACTGAACCCTGAAACGGTGTTTTTTGTGCCCCAGGGCAATGGTCAATTATTGCGCGACAATGGTATAGATCAGGTGCGGGAATTGAATTGGGGCGATACCGCCAGCTATAAAGGCGTAACTATTTACTGCCTGCCGACTCAGCACTGGAGCAAGCGCAGCCTTGCCGATACCCGCAAAGCACTCTGGTCATCCTGGGCGATTACGGGAACTGAGCGGCGCTTTTACTTTGCCGGTGACACCGGCTACTTCGATGGCTTTAAAGAGATTGGCGCCAAACTGGGGCCCTTTGATCTTGCGGCTGTGCCTATCGGGGCCTATGAGCCCAGCGCCATGATGGAGGCATCGCATATGAATCCCGAGGAAGCGCTACAGGCGGCCTTGGATGTGCGGGCCAATAGCGCCGTCGCCATACACTTTGGCACCTTTGATCTATCTGATGAGCCAATCTCAGAACCGCCACTGCGCTTTAAAGCCGCGGCTGAGAAAACCCCGCTGGGATCGGCCAATAGCTGGGTTCTAAATATTGGCGAAACCCGAGAATTTTAATTTGGGACTAAGCTGCCTAGGCTCGCTACTAATAGCCCTAGGCCTGCAGTCCAAAGGGAGCATGCCAATAGGTCAATCAGGCTGAATTTTAGGCGACTAGTGCCACTGATACCGGCCAACATCGGCACCAGACTTCTGACCGCAGGCACTAGGCGACCGAGCACTATGGCACCGGTGCCATGCTTCAGAATAAAGCGCTCAGCTTTCTGAAACTGACTGGCGCGCTTCTTTGCGAACTTGGTGTGATGCAGTTTATCGCCAAACCAGCGGCCAAGATAAAAACCCAAATGATCGGAGAGACAGGCGCCGGCAAAAGCTAGGGGTAAAATCTGTGACAGCGTCAGTACCTGCTCGCCGTAGAGAAAAACTGCCACAGCTAAGAGAACCGCACCGGAGATCATAAGGCCGATACCGGGACAGGCTTCGAGAAATGCCAGGGGTAGAATAAGCATCCAGGCATTGTGCTTATTGGCTTCGAGTAAGTTCACTATTTCATCATTGATGGGATGATCCAAGCCTAAGGCACGCTGTGAGATGACCGCCATTAGAACAAATTAGCCTGCGCCGCAGTAGCTTTTAAAAGGCAGTACTAAAAAGAGCTACATAAGAGCCCGTTTAAGGATTCAACCTTTCCTTCCAAGCCTGTCAATAAAGGCCTATAACTAATCAATAATTTAAGCCTGTCCTGCCATGGCCATAAACTCTGCTATTAAAGGGTCGTTGAGCTTTTTCTTAAAGCAGCACAGTCCTAGATCAAAGGGCGCAATCCGGGTTCCCGGCAGCAATTCAATACGATCTTTAACCGGACTGTTCTCCACCACCACATTGGGCGCTATGCCAATACCGCAGCCCAACGCCACCATACTAACCAGCGCCTCTTGCCCCGAGACCTGAGCATAGACATTGGGGCGACCGCTATATTTTTGCCGAAACCATTGTTCGAATCGTTTTCGCGCCACACCGTGCTCGGGCAAAATAATCGGTAGATTGGCCCAGTCAACGACCTCTGCCTGTAAGGCTTTTTTCACCGCGCAGTTAATGGTTGGCGCAGTGATCGCCAGGGGCACTGTGGCTATAGTTTGAAAGTGGATGCGCGACGATAGCTCGTCGGGGCGCGCGGCGATAGCTAAGTCGACCCTCTGATTTTTAATCTGATCAATACCATCGGCGGCGTCGCCGGTATCCAGATTGATATCAATATTGGGGTGCGCCTGACGAAACTTTTCCAATAGTGGTGGCAGATAGGAATAGGACGCAGTGACCGAACAGTAGAGCTTTAAAGAGCCGCTGAGCTCTTTTTGCGACTGGTTAAGGGACTGCTTTAAGCTTTCGAACTGGCTAATTTGCTGATCCGCATAGGCGAGTAATTTCTTGCCTTCGTTGGTCAACAACACTGAGCGATTGTCGCGGATCAATAACTGCGTGCCGAGCTGTTCTTCCAAGCGCTGAATCGAGCGACTCAGAGTCGAAGGACTGACATGATAGGCGGCGGCAGTTTTGCCGAAGTGCAGGCTGGTGGCTAAATGCTGAAACAATGTGAGCGATCGAATATCCATGGGCGCAGCTTAACCCTGCCCAGGTTTTATTGCAAAATACGCAACACTATGATGAATATATATCGTTTTAAGCAATACGGTAAATCAAGTACACTTGCCGACCTTATAAATTCAACAATCCACCGATCCCGGTGGCCGGAGACTGAAAATGGCTAATTACTTTAATACCCTGAGCTTGCGCGACAAACTGACGCAGCTGGGCAAATGCAGATTTATGGACCGCAGCGAATTTACCGATGGCTGTGATTTTATCAAAGACTGGAACATTGTCATTATTGGCTGTGGTGCTCAGGGCCTTAACCAGGGTCTCAATATGCGCGACTCTGGCCTGAACATTTCGTACGCCCTGCGTCCTCAGGCGATTGCCGAGAAGCGTCAGTCGTTTCTTTGGGCATCAGAGAATGGCTTTACTGTTGGCACCGCTGAAGAGTTGGTTCCGGCTGCTGATCTAGTTCTGAACCTGACGCCTGACAAGCAGCACACTGCTGCTGTCACCGCGGTTATGCCGTTAATGAAGCAAGGTGCAACTCTGGCTTATTCACATGGCTTTAACATTGTTGAAGAAGGCATGCAGATTCGTCCTGACCTGACTGTTGTGATGGTTGCTCCAAAGTGCCCAGGCACTGAAGTACGCGAAGAGTACAAGCGCGGCTTTGGTGTTCCAACACTGATCGCAGTTCACCCTGAGAATGATCCACAGGGCAACGGTCACGCAATCGCTAAAGCTTATGCCTCTGCTACTGGCGGCGATCGCGCTGGTGTTTTGGAATCATCCTTTATCGCTGAAGTTAAGTCTGACCTCATGGGCGAGCAGACTATTCTTTGCGGCATGTTGCAGACCGGTGCAGTTTTGGGTCACCAGCAGCTGATTAATCTGGGTGTCGACGCGGCCTATGCCCGCAAGCTGATTCAGTACGGTTGGGAAACTGTTACTGAAGGCCTCAAGCACGGCGGCATCACCAATATGATGGATCGCCTGAGCAACCCAGCAAAAATCAAAGCCTTTGATATGTCAGAAGAACTCAAAGTGACTCTGCGCCCACTGTTTGAAAAGCATATGGACGACATTATCGAGGGTGAGTTTTCACGCACTATGATGGTCGACTGGGCCAACGACGATGCTAACTTGCTGAAGTGGCGCGCACAGACTGCCGACTCTTCTTTTGAACAGGCAGCCGATTGCGATATCGAAATCACTGAGCAAGAGTTCTATGACAAAGGTATCTACCTGGTAGCAATGATTAAAGCCGGTGTTGAGCTGGCCTTTGAGACTATGGTTGCTTCCGGCATTATTGAAGAGTCTGCTTATTACGAGTCACTTCATGAGACGCCACTGATCGCCAACTGTATTGCGCGCAACAAGCTTTACGAGATGAACGTAGTGATCTCTGATACAGCGGAATACGGTAACTATCTGTTTACTCACGCCGCAGTGCCACTGCTGCAAGCCCATGCTAGCTCACTGACTCTGGAAGAGTTGGGTGGTGGTTTGGCTGATAGCTCTAACGCCGTCGACAACCTTCGTTTAATCGAAGTGAACGATGCGATTCGCGACCATGATGTTGAAATCATTGGCCACGAACTACGCGGTTATATGACTGACATGAAGCGTATTGTAGAAGCGGGATAAAGCAGTTAGCTTTATTTCGAAATGACAACTTCACCGGATCAAGCCTGGCTCCCAGTGCTTGGTTCGGTGAATCATTAACATCCTCAAACAAACTCTTCAGAACAAGCTCGTAAAATAAGCCTCGCAGTACCAACCGCTCATTAAGAACAGCTATCTATTAGTCGCTGTTTAAAAACCTGCCCGCAGAAAAACCACAGAAAGCGACAAGCTATCTTTTAAAAGAAGCTCAACAGGAAGTGTGGAATCAAATTTAAATGGAGTAGATAAGAAGTATTAGGAATGATTTAAAGTCTCACTGGCCGAGCCTATTGCCTAGGCCCGCCCGATGAGATTACTGCAGTCTTATGCTTTTCTTTCAGCACCGTTCAGTGCGTACCAACCGATATAGATATAGCACAGCATAGGAACAATAAAGCTCAGCTGAATACCCATGGTATCCGCTGCCACACCCTGAACCAATGGAATCAGTGCGCCGCCAACAATGGCCTGACAGACAAAACCAGAACCTTTACTGGTCATGGAGCCCAGACCTTTAACCGCGAGGGTAAAGATGGTTGGGAACATAATCGAGTTAAAGAAACCCACTGCCAGAATAGACCACATAGCGAGACTGCCGCTGGTGTTCATGCTGACTACGATCATGACGATCGCGATCACGGCATTAATCGCCAGATACTTGGTATCGGCAACATAGTTCATCAATACAGCGCCTATAAGACGACCGATCATGGCCGCGCCCCAATAGTAGGCAACCATCTCGCCAGCTTCGGCTGTGGTCAGACCACCAATAGAGCTCTCAGAGAAGTAGTTGACCAAGAAGCTACCTATAGAGACTTCGCCACCAACGTAGAGGAAGATTGCCAGTGCACCCAATACCAGGTGACGGTGCTCCCAAACGCTGCCTTCAGCTTTCTCTTCGCTTTCCATATGGCTCAGGACTGGCAACTTGATGCTACGGAATACAATCGCCGCGACAACTAGCAGACCGGCAATCATCAGGTAAGGACCCTGAACTGCTGAAGCATCTGCAGCCACAACACCCAGAATCAATGCAGCGCCAACGATTGGGCCTACAGTAGTACCAAAGGAGTTTGCTGCCTGAGCTAGATTAAGACGGCTTGCTGCAGTCTTCTCTGGCCCCAGTGCTGCCACGTATGGATTGGCTGCAACCTGCAAAATAGTAATACCACTGGCCAGAACAAAGAAGCCAAACAGGAACAGCGGATAGAGGTGCAGACTGGCCGAGGGGTAGAACAAACAGCAACCGGCAGCGGTGGTCAGCAGACCAATAACGATGCCCTGCTGATAGCCGACTTTGTCGATTAATCTGCCGGCAAAGGGTGAGACAATAAAGTAGGCGCCAAAGAAGCAGAACTGCACCAGCATGGCTTGGGTGTAGTTGAGATCAAATGACTCTTTTAAGAACGGAATTAAAATATCGTTTAGAACCGTGATAAAGCCCCAAAAGAAAAACAGACATGTCATCGCGATAAACGCAAAAGTTTGCTTTCCCTGAACCTGACCCTCTGCAACTTTTGCAGTTGATGCTTCTGGTGTTGAACCTGCCATGAGACCCCCTAATTGGATAAATAGTTTGAGTTATTGTTTTAAAAAATTTGCTTGGAAAAGAGGTTAAGTCGCAACAAAGCTAGGCACAACAACTATTCGTTGAATGGGGCCTCTTTTGGGCTTGAATGCCAGTTTATTTGCCTATTGCCGCCCTGAGCTAGGGGAACAGGCGAAATTAATCCAGTTTAGTAGAGGGAATCGAGGAACCGAGTCCAATCTTCAGGGGTGTCTATATCCATTGCCGCTTGAGGAAGATCGATTTCCACAAGATTGATATCCCCGCGGTGTAAGACCGCTTTAGCGCCACTGTCCCCTGACAATGCCTTCAGGTCGGCGTAGAGACTACGAGGAAAGATTGCTGGCACACCGCGTCGGTCAGCGTAATAGGCAGAGACTGTATTGCTGCTATTAAAAGCCTCCAGCAGCAGCTTTAAATCCTCAGTGGTAAGGGCAATTTGGTCAGCCAAGAGGATTAACAGGCCATCAGACTGAGGATCAATATTGGCGACGCCAGCGGCGATGGATGCACCCAAACCCTGCTGCCAGTGATTATTCAGGATAACCTTAGCACCTGAAATCTGCGCTTCAATCTGTTGATGGTTAGCGCCCAGTACAACCGAAACCCGATTGGGACAAATCCCATTGGCCTTATCTATGCAGTGTTGTAGCAGCGGCTTGCCATGGTGGCTGATCAACTGTTTGGCAGAGCCAAAGCGACTGGCAGCCCCTGCGGCAAGAATCAACACTTCTATATGTTGCGCCATTATGGGGTTTCAGCAACTGTGGCAAGAACACCACTCAAAGACTGACCTGCAGCGCCCTGCAAGACCGCGTGACACTCGGCCAGAATAGATAGGGCTATGCCCTCAGGCAATTCCGCGCCGAGATTTAATCCCGCTGGCCCGGCAAGGGGAATGCACAGCTCTTGCTCATCCAAATGCGCCAGAGCCAAAACCTGCTGCTTGCGAGAAGCCGGCCCGAGCAGTGCCAGATAGCCTATGGCACTGCCCTGCAAGGCTTTGATCGCATCCGCATCGATCTGTAGGTTGTGGGACATTACCACTGCGGCATCCCAACGGGCTGCAGATTTATGTTCCATAAGCTGATTCAACGGCTGACGAAGAATCTGATCCGCAGACATAAAATACTCACGGCGGCCATTGGCCGGTCGCGAATCCCAGAGGGTCACAGTCCAGCCCAAGGTCTTGGCCATCTGCACCACTGGCTGAGCGTCGACACCAGCGCCAATCACCAACAGATGGGGCGGCGGGCTTAGGTTAGTTAGCAACCAGGTCTGATTATCTTTTTCAATTAATTCTGGGGACGACCTTTGAGTAGAGCGGTCATTAGAAAGCTGAGAAGTTTCCCAG
>Ga0307488_10000519_pt1 | contig 31996 bp, 15 predicted proteins | sample SB02metaG_FD_202248 | JGI IMG/M metagenome (GOLD analysis project Ga0307488, IMG submission 202248) | Sea-ice brine microbial communities from Beaufort Sea near Barrow, Alaska, United States - SB 0.2 | ecosystem: Environmental > Aquatic > Marine > Coastal | place: USA: Alaska | collected...
AGCTACACAATAGAGAGGACCTACGCATACAGACCAGACCTACTGGCATATGATCTATATGGTTCACCGAGACTGTGGTGGGTGTTCGTGCAACGTAATCCGGACCAACTGGAAGATCCCATATACGATTTCAAACCGGGTGTGACCATACAGTTGCCCAAGAAGGAAACTCTTCTTAAAGACCTGGGGATTTAATCATGGCTAAAAATAAAAGCCTAGAGAAAAACATTCGATCATCAAAAAGCACAACGTCAAACATTAAAACTATTGATGATCAGGCCAACTCTAGATCAAAGGCGATCAACGATAAAATTAAAAAGAATTTCTACGACAACGATGCCAACTTCACTGCAGGTGGAACAACAGCGGCAGATTACAACGCCCAGGAAGATTATCGTAGCAGACAATATGATAATTCCGATGGCAGGACCACAACTAGCACAGATGACAAAAAAAAGCAGGTAGTTGACATATCAGAACCCAACCAGTTGTTCAAGTATGCCTCGTACAATGTGCTGTTCACACTGAGTGCCCTGAACCAGGCAGAACTTGAAAACACCAAATTGCTGTTGCAATCGGCACCGCATGACATAATTGCCAGGAGTTCGGGCATAGGTCCCGATGCCAACAGAACGACCACTAATGTCGTGGACGAAGTAGGATTGACAGGTGATCCTAACGATAAAATAATCAACTCCCCTGGTAATGAACGGTTAAAGGGTGCCTTGGACAAGAGCAAGGCGACACTGGGCAAGAACAGAGACATATATTTCAAAAGCGTGATTATGAATGCAATACCAGGACTGAACGAGAAGAGAAGATTGACAGGGGTCACGCAGATCAAGATAGAGATGATAGAACCTGCTGGGATCAGCCTACTAGAGAAGATCAGGGGTGCGGCCATCAACAACGGCTACCTGGACCATCTGGATGCACCGTTCCTGTTGACTATGAACTTTGCAGGATTTGATGAACTAGGAAACCCAATGCCAGACAAGTTGAAAGGATCACTCGATCGTAGGATACCAATTAAGCTAACCGACATGGACATGTCTGTCACCAGTGCCGGCACGTCATACACCCTGACAGCGATACCAATGGGTGAAAACGTATTCGTGAACAGATACAACTACCCCAGGACCACAGGCAAGCTGTCATTGACCAACAACAACACACTGGGCGGTGTGGTAAAAGAACTTGAAAAAGCACTGAACAAACAGAATGAAGACGAAAGAGATGCGGGACTGATACAACATCCAGATGTGTACGAGATATCCATAAACGAAAAACTGAGGCCCGGAGTGACGATCAATACTTTCTCCATAGACCAGGCAGGAATGTTTGTGACACAAGGTTCTGGACCAAGCAACCAGGACTACCTTAAGTTCAATCAAAACAATGCTGTAACAAAGATACTGGAAGAGATAATGAAGGGACACCCAGATTTCACGGACGACAAATTCGATGAGTTCTTTGAGAAGAACAAGGGAGACCAGAACCCTGTGTCTAATTTCACACCGGCCTATGACTTTGACGAGGCACCCACGGAAAGTTTCTATTATGATTACTTCAGGATAAAAGGCAGTGTGGTACCAACATCAAAATTTGATGAGATAAGGAACAAGAATGTCAAGAAACTCATTTACACAATAGAACCGTACAAGGTACATGCAATGTCCTTGGCAATACCGGGTGCCAGCACAGGACAAGCATTCAAGAACTTCGTACACAAGAAATACAACTACATATTCACGGGAGAGAACACTGACATACTGGACCTAGACATCAAGTACAGGGTGGCCTACTTCCAAAGCAGACTGAAAGATGTGGAAGCCAGCGACTTCAGGAAGAATACTATAGTCAGTTCGGAAAATGTTGGTAAAGCAACAGGTGGATCAACTGCAAGGGGACTGGGCAGTGACGGGAATCTTCTCCTCAGCTCGGAAGTTAGTGCAGTCAAATCAGGATCGGCAGGTAAGACGGGAGGCACGTCACCGGTGCTGGACGCTTTCCTTGATTCACTGACACACCCATTGGCGGACATGGTAGTGGTCAGGATGACCATACTGGGTGACCCGGCCTATCTGGGCCAGTCACAGTTCATACCGCCAACCCCAGAGACATCAGCGGACGGAACACACAGAGACACAAACATGGATTATTTCCACGGTTCCCCGGACAAGGTATGGAATAGTAAACTGCACTGTTTCAATGGTGATCTGGCAGAGCCAGTGGTGATGCTGAACTTCAGAATGCCAACAGACATAAATGATCAGACAGGTGTATATGATATGCGTAGTGACCAGTCAGCTGAATTCTCCGGACTCTATAGGGTAGTCCAGGTAGAACACAACTTTGAAAGTGGTCGATACACAAACTTACTGACAATGACCAGGTTCAATAACCAAGGTGTTGATATATCTGATCCACAGACATCAATATCAGTAGGTAATAAACTGATATCAACATCAGAATTCAAAGATTTGGCCGAAAAACTAAGGTTAGGCCTTATAGATAACTTAACTAATACTGTAAAAAGAAAATTCAACGAAAAATTATCAAGCATACTAAACAAATAAAATGGCACTTAAAAATTATTTAAAAGGAGACGCATCGACATCCAAGGCACCGGGCAATGACCAAGACTGGTCAACTGCCAATCCGGGACCATACTTTGGCATAGTCAAGGGCAACTCCGATCCAACCAGGATGGGACGACTGTCGGTGCTTATACCCAGTCTCGCAAAGGTAGACTCTAAAAATGTTACAGAGAACCAGCTAGTGACCTGTGAATATCTTTCTCCTTTCTACGGAGCCAAGGATGCCCAAAAAACAAAGGGTGCATCAAAGGAGTACAAAGACTCACAGCACTCTTATGGTTTCTGGGGAGTACCGCCTGATATTGAAACAAAAGTTCTAGTGATATTCGCAGAGGGCAAAATGGAACAGGCCTATTGGATAGGTTGCATACAGGAACCCTACACCAATCACATGGTACCGGGCATAGCATCGAGTACCAAAACATGGGACAAGACCACAGGACAACAGGAAGGCCCTCCCGGAACGAGCCAGTCCACGGTTGACAAATTACAAACATACGGATCAGATAATGTTCCTGCAGGAGAGCTCAACAGGAGAACCCCAGGAGTACTAGCAAGCGGAAATTACGAGGGGGAGTCACTGCCCATACACCCATTCGCTGAAGTACTGGTCAAACAGGGACTGAGTGCAGATAACATCAGGGGTAACACGTCAAGTTCGGCACGTAGGGAATCACCCAGCCAGGTATTTGGTATCAGTACACCAGGACGTAAAGATACAGGAACAACTAAAGAACAGGTAGGACCAAAGGATTCGGGAGCGACTGACTACGTCGTGAGGACACCGGGCCACACGTTCACCATGGACGATGGAGCCGTTGACGGCACAAACCAACTGACGAGATTGAGGACGGCCTCCGGACACCAGTTGCTGATGCATGACACCGACGGCATAGTTTACATAGCCAATGGTTCGGGTAATGCTTACATAGAGATGAACCGGGACGGCAGGATAGATGTCTACTCGGGAGTGGGCGGGATAAACATCAGGACACAGGGTGACTTCAACCTACACAGTGATGCCAACATCAACATGCATGCCGCGGGATCCATAAGGATGAGTGCGGAGACAGACATGATACAGTCAGCGGACGCTATGTTCAACCTCGGACAAAAAGGAATATTCAATGCCTCACATGCAGGATCTATAAGGGACTATGCAAGGGATGGATTGTCGTCATTCACAGAAGGTGTGCAACTGCATGGAGCCGGTGGAGCAATACACCTGGCAGGATCGCAGGTACACATGAACTCAACAGGTGCGAGCTCATCATGGGGACCAACATGGTTGACCACAGACAAGGTGGGATTGACACCTCGAGAAGAGGGAGACGTGGAACTGATCAGGAAGGGCATAGAACCACTGCAATCCTTCACCAAGAAAACAAAAACCACAGTACACAGATTCGTTACGCACGAACCCATGCCGAGATTCAAGGCTTTCACATCGGAAGGACTTCTACCGATAGGCGGAGCAGATAATATCAAGCAGTGGTACAGGCTTTCCAGCACACCAGGCACGGTGGAGTACATGGAACAGCAAAATAGATTGTCCGATAAACCACCTGTCAGGTCTGGACAGGCCCAGGCTGAGATGGAAAGAATACTTAAGGAAAGGATGGGCAATTCGACAAGTGCTATCAAGGCACGAGAGATATTGGCAGAGGTTGGTAGTACATATGATAAAACTTTTAACGTGATAAACCAGGCCAAGGGGGCGTGGCCCGAGGTAGAAAGCATATCCAACAGTTTAAAGAACTTCAATGTCAATGACACAATAGCCAGTGTCAACGCCAATGTAACGACACAGCTGACCAACCAGGTGATAGAAAAAATATCCGGAAACGGTGCGGTGCAGTTGTTCAAGGACAACGTGTTCGTCAACAATGCCGGACAGTTGTTCTCACTGGGCGGCAGTAGCGTAGGAAATGTTTTAGATGAATTTGGGACAAGTGGAAACGTGTATGGCACAGGTCTAAATGACGTGTTGAAAAATGTACAGGGCATAACAGGAAACCTAAACATAGGAAACATAGGATCAGTGGCAAACGACATAAGCACGGTCACAAACGTGTACAAGAATGTCTTGGCAGGTAACATCACAAACGTGTTATCGTCATCTAGCATAGCAAGTACGGCATCAAAATTCTTCCAACACAGCGGTTACGGTCCCAGCTTCCAGGCGTCGGGATTCTCCACGTTGATGAAGTCGGTCGGGGGCATCTCTCTCGGCGGAACAGGATCTTTCGCAACATTGGGTTCGTTGGGAACTGCCATATCCACTAGTAGTATTGGAAAGGCCATAGGCGGTTTGTTCGGAGGCGGAGGATTTAAATTAAGTGATATCAGACTCAAGGAAGACGTACGATTAGTTGGCAAATCACCCTCGGGCATCAACATATATTCGTTTAAATACAAACATACTGATGGAACATACGAGGGTGTGATGGCACAGGAAGTTCCATGGGCGAGAGAAATGACAGACACAGGATTCTACATGGTAGATTACAGCAAAGTGGATGTTGAATTTAGGAGATTGAACTAATGGCATACGGTAGCGGAGACATAACACCAAATCTGAACAAAGGTGAAGTGACCTTCAAGGGTTTCAGTTCACGTGCAGACAAACAGAACTTCAAATTATATGACTTCGAATGTGCCAAGCAGGATTTGATCAACCGATTATCTATACGTAAGGGCGAGAGGGTGGAGAACCCAGAATTCGGTACCATAATATACGATGCACTGTTTGAACCATTCACAGAAGCACTAAAAGATGCTATTATCGATGATGTCACAGCCAATCTCAATGCAGATCCACGTATAGCCACAGAGGAGATACTAGTAACAGAAGCAGACAAGGGCATAGCCATACAGGCAACTATAACGTATGTTCCTTTAAATATCACCGAGAAACTGAGATTCAACTTTGATGAGAACTCACTGTTGCGTCTATCTTAATACACGCACATTTCCTAACACATAAATATCGTTGTATATACTATGGCCACAACAGATAGACAGAACAGATTACTTGTAGCGGAAGATTGGAGAAAGATCTACCAGTCATTCCAACAGGCAGATTTTAAGAGCTACGACTTCGAAACACTTAGAAGGACCATGGTGGCATATCTACGTGAGAACTACCCAGATGATTTCAATGATTTTGTTGAGAGTTCGGAGTATGTTGCACTTATTGATCTGATAGCTTACGTGGCACAAGCACTTTCTTTCAGGGTGGATTTGAATGCTAGAGAAAACTTTTTAGAAACGGCCGAAAGAAGAAACTCTGTATTGAGATTAGCGAGACTGATCAACTACAATGCCAGTAGGAATCAACCAGCGACAGGACTCCTAAAAATAGATTCACTTGTAACAACACAGGATGTTAACGACTCGTCGGGAACTAATCTCGCAAACAACACAATAATATGGAATGATTCAGCGAATTCAAATTACAGAGAACAGTTCACAACAATTTTAAATGCGGCAAACCAGACAGGACAACTGTTCGGGAAACCCAGGGAAGCAAACGCAATAGGAGGTATAGACACAGAAGTTTATACACTGAGCTCCAATCAGTTAGACCTACCGATATTCAACTTTACCAAGTCAATAGGTGGAACCAGTAGACAATTTGAGATAGTGCCAAGCACAATAAACGACTCGGAATCAATATACGAATCTCCGCCAATACCGGGTTCGGGTTTGACTTATACATACAGAGCAGATGGTTCGGGTGACAGTTCGAACAACACAGGATTCTTTTTCCTCTTCAAGCAAGGAACAATGCAACAGCAAAATTTTTCCGTGGACACTGCCGTAACAAATTACATCAAGAGCTTAAATATTCCGAACATCAATAACACGGATGTCTGGTTGTACAAGTTAGACCAGTTTGGACAGTTATTAGAACAATGGAAGAATATACCTTCACTGTCAGGAAACAACGCAATTTATAACTCGCTGTCAAAAGCAGAACGAAACACTTACAATATTGTAACGAAAGCGAATGATACCGTTGACCTTGTGTTTGGAGATGGCAACTTCTCAAACTTACCATTGGGATCGTTCAGGACATATCACAGGACTAGCGACAATACCAAGTATGCAATACAACCAGCAGACATGCAGGGAGTGTCATTGTCAGTGCCATACACTGATGCCAATGGCGCACAGCAGGCACTAACTGTGACAATGAGTCTCAAGGCCAGCATCTACAACGCCGCGGCAACAGAAACAAATAATTCAATTAAAGAGAAAGCACCACAGGTTTATTATTCACAGAATAGGATGATAACTGCGGAAGACTACCAAGTTGTTCCACTATCAACATCGCAAGAAATAGTTAAGGTGAGATCTGTTAACAGGTCAGCATCGGGCATATCGAGAGCAAAGGAAATTCTAGATCCAACAGGAGCATATTCCAACGTGAGTGTCTTTGCCGAGGACGGTATACTGTATAGGGAAGAGAGCACACAGCAATTTACTTTTACTTTTAACAACAGAAGCAACATACAGTCAACGATTAACACATCTGTTGCAAAAAAATTAAAAGAAGCATATTCGAGACAGTTCTATTACTTAAATTATGAGACAAAAGACATAAGCACACTGACTGCTACATGGAATTCAACAACAACATCAACTAACACTAACACAGGATATTTCACATCAGGTGGAGCCCTTGTCATAGGAGATTTTGCAACCTCAAATTTGAAATTTGCTAAAGCAGGTGCGTTGATAAAATTTACCTCACCGGACACAAGGAAGTTTTTAAACGGAGCATTGGTTACATCAACAACAGAAAATTCTGAAGATAGATTATGGGCCAAGATCGGAGCAGTAAACGGAGATGGAGCGAATAGTGGGGTAGGGAATCTTGAGTCAGGATTAGGACCAATAACACTCAACAACATAGTTCCGGAAGGTTCAGTGATTAATTCAATAATACCTAACCTTACAACAACATTCTCAGCAACTCTTGAAGCAGATATAATCAACAGGATAGAAGCATACGAAGAATTTGGATTACGTTATGATGTGGACACAGAAACATGGAAAGTGATCACATCCACTAATTTAAGTTCTAGTTCTGTGTTTAGTCTTAGCAACACTAGTAGTACAGCAGGTACTAATTTAGATGCCAGCTGGTGGTTCAAGTTCGCCAATGACGGGAACACATATACAGTGACATACAGAAAACTAGATTACACATTTGAATCGGAATCACAGAACAAGTTCCATTACGACATTGAGGAAAAAATTTACGACTACAAACTAGGCAAGAGTGTTAAAGATACTATAAAAATTCTAAAGACTAACTCGTCAGTATCAACAGGTAATAGTATAGGTTATCCAATCACATGGCAGATTGTGGACACAGTGACAGAAGCAGATGGATTCAGGGACAACAGAAAAGTTAAAGTAGGATTCTTCGATGACGACGACGATGGGGTAGTGGACAATCCAGAAATTTTTGATATTGTAGTAGAACCAACATTGTCAGAAGCTACTAAATTTGTATTTTTTGAGAAGTACATATCATATGATACCATAGAGAGATACAAACCGTATCCAGCAACAAATTTTATTGTGACACAGAATGAGTCGAGCATATCTCTTTCTACAACTGTATATACAGATAAACAATTATTTTATTTCTATGATGTGGATGAGGATGTAATTAAAATATACAGTTCTACAACAAACACACTTACAACAACAACAGATTATCAAGCTAGAAGAGGTAGAAGTTCAATTAGTTTCCAGTATAAACATAACGCCGGACAAGATACTAGGATCGATCCTAGTGTGTCTAACATAGTTGATGTATACCTATTGGAAAGAACATACGACAATCAATATAGAATATGGTTACAAGATGGTGGATCTTTACCAGCCCCTTCAACGTCAGACCAATTGAGGATATCGTACGCAGGAATACTTGATCCCATGAAATCATTGTCAGACCAGATCATATACCATCCAGTGAAATACAAGATATTGTTTGGTACAAATGCAGACGAAGATCTACAGGCAACATTTAAAGTTGTTAAAAATACAAAAACAAATGTTACAGATGCAGTAATCAAAACAAGAGTGATTGCCGCAATCAATGAATTCTTTGCGTTAGACAACTGGGATTTTGGAGATAGTTTTTATTTCACAGAATTAGCCGCTTACATACACAATCAACTTGCTCCAGACTTACTGACAGCAGTTATTGTACCGAATCAATCAGGACAGACATTTGGGTCTCTGTTCCAGATCAATTCCGCGGCAGACGAAATCTTTATCAGTGGGGCCACCGTTGATGATGTTTCAATTATTAGTGCATTAGGAGCCAACCAATTGGCGGCATCCGGCACTGTGGTTACATCAACATCAACTGTAACGACAAGTTCGACAAGTTCGACAACAGGATCAGCAGTGTCAGGCTCTACTACATCAGGTTCGGGTTCAAGTTCAAGTACCGGCAGTAGTGGGGCAGGATACTAATGGCCGACAATACAACAAACTCATTAACCAATAACGAAGTTATCAAGCAAGGTAACAACGAGTACAGAAGGACTGTACAACATCTACCCGCATTCTATAGGACAGACACGAATCAAAGATTCCTTGCTAGTACACTAGATCCTCTAGTACAAAAAGGGTCATTAGAAAGATTAGATGGTTACATTGGTAGACAGGATGCCTACACTAGATTGATAACGGATAGATATCTGACTGCCACAAATAGAGATAGATTTGCATACCAGCTGGAACCTGCTGTCACGTACACAGACAGAGATACTACTTCTATAAATCCTGAAGACCAGGTCAAGTTTACAGGAACGTATGATGACTATATCAACCAGATCAAATATTTTGGCGGCAAAGTAGACAACCATGATAGGCTGAACAAGGAAACTGTATACGGGTGGAACCCAGCAATAGATTATGACAAACTGATCAACTATAGAGAATACTACTGGATACCCGAAGGCCCAGGAGTTATTGAACTTGATTCTGTAGGCCCATCAGCAGTGGTAGAATACGACGTGGTCAATCTTGCCAAGGGTGCTTACAATTTTGGTCATAGACCGGGAGAAAATAATCCTATAATAAAACTTTATAGAGGAAACACATACAAATTTAAAGTCAATGCAACAGGACATCCTTTCTGGATCATGACAGAACCGTACAAGAGCATGGTGGCGGAAGATGGTTCAACATCAACAGTACACTCAACTGGCGTAACCAACAACGGGGTTGACTCTGGTACAGTGACATTCACAGTCCCACTTACTGGCGGCCCTGATACACTGTACTATCAGTGTGGTAACCACGACGCCATGTATGGTATATTACAGATCAGAGCTATAAACACACTGGCAAAAATTAATCCCGAGGATGACATTATAGGTGTTAAGAATTACAGCCTGAGAACATTAGATTTATCCAATGGTATGAAAATTAAATTCACACCAGGTCAACTAGAGCCGGATTCAACATACCTAAACAAGGAATACTACGTAGAAGGTGTTGGCGATGCAATAACGCTGACCGATATTGATGATTTAATAACACCCGGCAGTTATGCTACAGAAGGCACAGTACTTTATGATTCTGTAGGGTATGATTCAAGACCATATGCAAAAGCATATTACACCCCGAACACACAAGATTACATAACAATAAAGAGGGATTCTCGAGATCAAAATGCCTGGTCGAGATATAACAGATGGTTTCACAGATCAATAATAGATGAAACAGCAAGGGTAAGCGGATACACCCCAAATTTGGAAGAAACAGACAGAGCCAAGAGACCTATTATAGAATTTGATTCGGGCCTTGCACTTTACAATCACGGAACAGTTGCTAAAAGATCAGTAACACTGTACGACACAGTTACTACAGATGCTTTCAGCAGTGTTGTTAACCAGACAGGGTATATTGTTGACGGGTTAGCATTGGCAAACGGAATGAGGATTATATTTGCCGCTGACACAGATCCTATAGTGAAGAATAAAATTTATGATGTAAATTTTGCAACAATAGGAGGAGCACAGGTTATTTCACTGACAGAAGCTTCGGCCGGAACACCATTAAACGACGATTCAATTTTTGTGGAATTTGGAACAGTAAACCAAGGGAAGACTTTCCATTACAACAGTGCAATAACGGCCTGGACAGAGTCACAGCAGAAGACAGGAGTAAACCAACAACCGTTTTTTGGAATGTATGACAACGACCATACATCTTTTGACAACGAAACAACATATCCAAACTCTTCATTTGTTGGTGCAAAAGTTTTTGAATTTGCAACATCAGATACAGCAACAACAGACACAATACTAGGAATCAAAGTAAAATATAATTCAATTAACAATGTTGGCGATATTGTGTTCAACTCAGATCACACGTCCGGAACATTTACATACAAGAGTGGAACAACCACTGTCACTAAAAATTTAGCCGAAGGGCACCTGCACTACACAACAGCCAGGGCAACGCACAACTCCAGAAGTGCTTGGGTCAAGAGAACAATCGAGAACAAACAGCGAGTTATCAGGACACAAACAGTAGATGACACAGAGAAAAAGTTGTTCCCTATAGACTTCTACAAAAATTCTGCCGCATTGACTGACCTAGAAGTTTCTGTATTAGTTAACGGCTCTAGGAAAACAATTACAACAGATTATACTCTCGTTAACGGAACATCAAACAAATATATAAAATTTGTTAACGAATTAAAAGTTGACGACCAGATCAGAATTGCCGGTTACAGCACTGCTGATAAAGTCGACAGCAAGGGTATATATGAAATACCTGACAACCTATCAATAAACAGTCTGAACCAACAGTTGGGAACATTCACATATGGACAGATATTAACTCATGTCAGAGATATATTTGACAAGAATCAGGATGTAACAGGAGATATACCTGGAATGTCTAATCTTAGAGACAAACCAGATGCAAGATTAAAGGGTGGTAGCATACAACAGCACGAAGGCCCTTTGCTTCCAGCAGTGTTTGGTCTCATTGACCAAGAATCCAACGTAATGCTGGCACTGGATCATGCCAATATGGAATATGAGAAATGGTACAATGCATTCCTTACACATGCTGTAGGAACTGCATATGAAGGAGTAGTTGCAGACAGGGTCGACGAGATCATAAAAGCAATAACGCAAGGCAGAAATTCATCTTTTCCATGCTATTACGAAGACATGATTGGTTGGGGTGAAAACGTTTCTACTAGATCATATACTGTGATGGGTATATCACAAACTGAATATGCATTAGACTCACAACATAATGTAACGACACCAAGCAACAGGGCAGTATATGTGTATCTTAATAATGTACAGCTTTTGGTCGGAACACAATATACATTCAGTACAACAGACGACAGTATTAACATACTGGCCACACTAGCAGAAGGCGACAAAGTTGTGATCAAAGACTACGCAGATACAACAGGCAGTTACATGCCATCTACTCCAACGAAATTTGGAATGTATCCAAAATTCAAACCAGAATCTTTCACAGACGACACATACATAACAAACCAGACTGTGATCAGGAAACACGACGGCTCTATTATCAAGGCATATGGTGACGAGAGAGACAGCCTAATATTAGAACTGGAGAAAAGAATTTATAACAACTGCAAGACTGCATATGACAGTACACTCTTAGATTTAAGTGACGTGAACCCAACAGCATTCTCATCAACAGAATACACACTGTCAGAGATCAACGATATAATGGGTGTAGATTTCTATACCTGGGCAGGCAGGAACAATGTACAGTACATTAACAACACACAATTTGTTGAAGGGTCACCGTTCACCTACAACTATGCTCTTTCCACTAGCAGAATTACAACAAGCGAGAAACTCCCAGGCTACTGGAGAGCGATATACCATTATTACTACGACACCGATGCTCCGCATGTAAGACCATGGGAGATGTTAGGACATTCAGAGAAGCCGACCGATTGGGAGACAACATACGGACCAGCACCATACACATCAGCCAATGATGTTCTTTGGAATGCAATAGCAACAGAACCAGGCCATTACGGAAAACCAGGAATACTAAATCATCTACCGGTTGATGCATCAGGGAACCTATTGGATCCACTTGCGGCAGGACTTGTGGACAACTTCGACATACCGGGCAGACAGGCTTCTTGGAAGTTTGGGGATCAAGCACCAGCAGAAACATCATGGAGAAGATCGAGTGCCTATCCATTTGCTGTGATCAAGCTACTTGCATTAACGAAACCGGCCAAGTTCTTCTCTAACTATTTTGATCTTTCTAGGCTGACTACTAACGTTGCAGGGAATCAAATTTCAACAGACACAGGAATAAGAAAAACATTAGCAACTGCCAAGTATCACCTAGAGACCGTAACAGACAACGCTACAGGTATTACTACAAGATATCAAACAGCAGGATATCAAAACTTTGTTGTGAATTACTTGATCTCTAGAAATTTAGATCCTGCGACATTCTATTACAACAAGATGAAAAAACTAACTGTGCAATTGGCATACAAGTTGGGAGGATTCACAGACAAAGATAACATTAAAATATTAACAGATTCTGTATCTCCAGGATCAACTTCAGGATCTAAATTTGTAGCAGATGAAAACTACAAAATTTTATTCAGAACATCAAATCCTGTTGAGAGTTTTAACTATTCGGGTGTGTTGATAGAAAAGAATACAGATACTAGCATTGACGGATCTACACTACTAGGCGGATACAAGGTACTAGGTTATTCCACAACCAAACCTTATTTCAGATTCAACTATCCTATAAAATCTACTAAAGGGAATGCAGTTTCTATTGAAGGAGCAATACCGGTACTACAGTACAAAAGATACCAAGAAGCCACACAAACTATACCATATGGATATGTATTCACTACTATTCAAGATGTTGTGGACTTTCTGTTTGGTTACGGACATTGGTTAGAAGACCAAGGATTTAAATTTAACAAATTTTCAAATGAAATAAAAGAAACTCTAAACTGGTCAAACGCAGTACGAGAATTTTTATTTTGGACGACACAAGAATGGGCACCAGGTTCAGCAGTAACAGTTTCACCAGCCGCAGATGGATTTGAGCTAGACACAGACAATTCAATAGTTGGCAAGTTAAGAAATTTAGCAGGAGACTATTCAGTGCTAGATGCAGGCGGAAGGAAGATAGACATTAGAGACATATCCACAAAGAGGACAGGTAAAACATTTGAACTGGGGATCAAATCACAGGATATAGGTCTGTACAACATAACACTGAACACGGTACAGAAGGAACATATCTTGTTGTTCGATAATAGCACAGTGTTCTCAGACATAATATATGATCCATTCACAGGGTTTAGACAGAATAGATTAAAAATAGTAGGTTGGAAAACAGCAGGGTGGAACGGGGACTACTACGCACCGGGATTCATGTTTGATTCTGCACAAGTAACATATTGGTTGCAGAACACTGACTATAAAATAGGAGACACAGTAGAAAACCAAGGAAAATTTTATGTTGCAACAGTAAATCATAATTCAACAACAACATTTGATTACGCCAATTGGATTTTAAAAACAGAGAAGCCAGCTCCACAACTAATTCCAAATTTTGACTACAAGATTTCACAGTTCAAAGATTTCTATGAATTAGAAACCAACAATTTTGATGAATCACAACAGCAACTAGCACAAAGACTGATAGGATATCAGTCAAGGGATTACTTAGAAAATCTTTTTGTTAACGATGTTTCGCAATACAAGTTCTATCAGGGGTACATCAGAGAGAAAGGAACACAGAACGCCATAGACAGACTGACAAAGGCCAAATACGAAGGCGAGGACATAACTCTCGATCTTTATCCGGAATGGATGATCAGAACAGGAAATTTTGGAAATACGGATTCCATAGAAAATATTCAGCTAGTACTACGTGACAACTTAATAAAAGCAGATCCACAGAGCATTGAACTAGTTGCCACAACAAATGACGAAAAGGAATACCAGAGATCGATTTCTGTAGATAAGTCTGCACTATATTACAAACCTGTAGATTATACTGCATTAACAACTTTCTCAAGACTAGATTATTCAAAAGAAGGAACAGACAGGAACACTGCACAGGTCTACAAGACAGCAGGGTATCCACAACTGAACCAGGTACAGCATACTGCTTTTAACATAACTGATCTTTCTAACCTAGACATGAATGCCATAACGGCAAATGATCTTGTGTGGGTAGCCAATAAAAGTAACAACGACTGGGACGTTTTGAGAATAACATCATCTGGATACAAGATTGCAGGACTTAAAACACTCAATGATGCAACACAACTAGAGATAACATTCACAGGCTCACATGGCCTGTCAGCAGGCACTACAAGCACAAGAGCTGACTACTTTGGGATATCTAACAGTGAAGAACTTACACTAAACGGAGTGCATCTGGTATCTAGCATACCTGATTACAAGACTGTGATCATAGATTACACGGGCAATACAGCATTCATTCCATCATTAGAAGACGGATCAACATCAGACAGTTACGGAAATGTTTATAAATTTATATCTGTTAGATTATCATCAATGAATAATGTAAATGATCTTATAAGTTACGCAGACTACAATGACAAGGACGATGCTATTGAAAAAGAAGGCGACAAGGTTTTTGCAGACGCAGACAGCTCAGGACTGTGGCGTGTTTATGAGAAACAGGATCCATACACACAAGGATTGATACTATCTCCAGATTCAAGCACAGTAAACCAGGAGTTTGGCCACAGGATAGTAGCAAGGAACGATGGACGTACAGTCATAATCTCAGCCCCAGGCAAAAACGAAGGAGAAATACACTTCCTTTTTAGAAGCTCGTCGGAAGCAGGGACACTGTTACAGACACAGTTAACAGAGACAATGACAGACAACAATGACAACACCGGTAGATTAGGTGATTCTTTGTCGATGAGTACAGATGACAACTTTGTTGTAGCAGGTGCACCATACACAAATACAATAGGATCGGATGGCAGTACTAGACAGTTAAACGCAGGACTAATGAAAATATATGTGTGGGATCCATCAACATTTAAATACGGTATCCTAAGTACTTTAACTCCACCAACCGATGGATCAAGTGCAAATGAGGATCTTAACTTTGGATGGGCACACAAGATTTCAGAACCCACGTCAGCGTCAGCAAGAAGCACAGCACAGAAATATCTATTTGTTTCAGGACCAGGACACGATGGTGATCAGGGCAGGATTTACATGTACACATGGGGAATCGGTGCAGACGGTTCAACGTATGACACTTGGACACAGGATTACACATTAGAAGCACCAGATGGTGGTAGCGGACAAAGATTTGGACATAGACTAGAAGCCAATGACAACGGTGACATACTGGCAGTCAGTTCACTGGCTCCAGGTAATGCAGGTAAAGTAGAAATATTTGTTAGAGCAGGATCGGCTAGCGATGGTAGTTCACAAAACTCGTTCACGTTAGTACAAACATTGACAGGTGTTGCATCAGATGGATCAACGATAAACACAGCGTTTGGAGAATCTATCGCAATGAGTAAAGACGGAACAGCACTTATTATAGGAGCCCCGGGTATAGATAGTACCGAACAACCAGATGCCGGAGAGGTATACTACTACAAATGGAATGCCGATGCATCGTCTAACACATACACACTACAACAAACTATAAGTGCACCTGGCACACAGAGCAACATGAAATTTGGAACGGCGCTAGATATCAATCAGGACGGAACTAGACTAGTGATAGGTGCAGAAAATTTTGCAAGTGCTAGGGAAATAAAATTTGATAGTGGAGAGACAACATTTGATTTACAAGATACAACAATAGTTGATCTGAATACCGGTTCAGGTGGAGCATATACAGCCACAATGTACAACACTAAATTTATACTAGATGATAGTTTAATAGCAGGTAATGTGTCAGAAAATGACGACTTCGGAAAGGGTGTCTGTATGATAGACAACTCGGTGTTTATTGGATCACCTAAAGATAACGGTAATATAGACGTTAATGATGGAAGTTCTAAAATAGAAAATGACGGAACAGTCAACCGTTACGATCTAAAAGTGAACGGGGAGTATGCATGGCAGAACCTAGTAACAGAAACAGCACTAATCGACATAGAGAAACTTGGACAGGTTTTTGAGTTTGACAGTGGCAGTAAACAAGTACGTGATCACTACAACATGTATGATCCAGTCAAAGGCAGAATACTAGGTGTGGCTGATAGAGAGATTAATATCAAGACCACATGGGATCCAGCAATATACAATTCCGGAACAATTACAAACACCAAGACACCGTGGGCAGAGGAGCACATTGGTGAGGTATGGTGGGATTTATCTAAAGTCAAATGGATATGGTATGAACAAGGATCACAAGAATACAAAGTTAATAACTGGGGTAAAATTTTTCCAGGCTCTAGCATAGATATTTGTGAATGGACAGAATCAATATTTCTGCCAAACGAGTGGAACTTAAGAACCGGAAGAGAGCAAGGGATAACAGGAACAGCACTGTATGACGATAATACGCAGTACACTGTGATGCAGAAGTACAATTCGCTTCTAGATACATTTGTAGATTACTATTACTACTGGGTAAAGAACAAGGCAACAGTACCATCGAGCAGTGTGGTCACAAGGAAGAACTCGACCGGATATGTGTCAAACCTGATAGCAAATCCACATAGTTATAATTTTAAATATTACTCGATAACAGATACTAACAAATTGATTATTAATAATGTTAACAATTTAGTTGACAACGCCATAGTACTCAATATTGATATCAGGACAAATAATTTTGAAGGAGATTCACACTCGGTATGGAAACTAGCTAGAGAAGGCGATAAGGACTTCAGACCGGGCATACAGATAGAGGCACGTTGGTGGGATTCACTGATAGGTAAGAATGATACAGGTGATTCAGTACCAGATCAAAATCTTCCAACTAATCAACAATACGGAAATAATACAAGACCTAGGCAAAGTTGGTACGTGGATAGATACTCAGCATTGAAAGAGATAATTGATTACTCTAACTCAATGTTAAAGAAACAGCAACTAGTTGGACAGATCAATCTTACTAACCTCGATGCCAAAGAGCCGGAACCTACTATTCAGAGTCTTGAATGGGATCAGTCAGTGGATACATACGCCGAACTGACTTACATCAATACAGCAGACACATCAGGAACTGTGAACTATCTTGTCAAGGCAGACGAAACTGCAAATGGATTCTGGGCAATATACAAATGGGATGGTACAGAATTCTCAAGAACAAAATTACAGACCTATAACACTTCAACTTATTGGAGTTACACAGATTGGTACGGAACTGACCCTGCAATACATGAGATGCTTCACAGTGAAAAAACACCTATAGACAAACAAGTGACATTTGAATACGAGTTAGACACGTTGGACATGGACATAGGAAAACATGTGAAAGTCACAAGTGCAGACACAGGTGGATGGAAACTGTTTATGAAAACCGTTGCTGGTTGGCTCAATGTTGGAACAGAGAACGGAACGATAAGGCTATCAACTAAACTTTACGACTACTCCCAGGATGCCACAGGGTTTGCGGGTAATGACACATTTGATGACAATTTCTTTGACCAGGAACCGTCCATAGAGACCAGAAATATTTTGACAGCACTGCGAGATGACCTTTTTATAAATGATCTAGCAGTGGAATACAACACATTGTTCTTTACAGGACTAAGGAAAGTATTAGCGGAACAGACTTACGTGGATTGGATGTTCAAGACATCGTTCATCAATGCCAAGAACAGTGTCAGAGCTCTAGACCAGAGAAAGACATATACAACAGGTACTGACAGTTGGATAGAGAGTTACATAAATGAAGTTAAACCTTTCCACACAAAATTAAGAGAATACAAATTAGGACATACAGGCACAGAAACACATGATGGTATGTTCACTGACTTTGATAGTCCGACATTCTACGATGTAGAAACAGGCAAAATCAGAGCTTTAAACGTTTCCTCAGACACTGCTAAACTTACAGAATATCCATGGCAGATGTGGAACGACTATCATAAGAAATATGTTTCATCAATAACTGTTGGCAACGGCGGTTCTGGCTATACTAGTACTCCAACAGTTACAATAGTAGGAGGAACAGTGGCATCAACGGGTCCGTTCCAAATACTGGCAACAAGTTCAAGTGGTTCAACGTCAGGCAGTTACGGTTACTACCATCCTCTGTTTAGCAGTGAAGCACAGGCGAAGATATATGATTCACAGGACGGTGGAGCAGGAACAACAAACAGCTACACATTTGATGGGTACACTAACACATTTTATGGACCAAGTACAACTATTGTGCCTCAGTCAACAATTTCAAGTGCATTTAAAATGTACACGACTCCTACCACAACAGCGGCAACTGCCACAGCAACGGTGAAAGATGGGTCAGTTACACAGATTACTGTTAATGGGATTGGAGCAAATTATACTACGACACCTAGGGTGGTCATAACTGGAGGTGCAAGTGATGGATCTACACCTACGGACACAGCAAGAGCATACGCAAATTTAAACAATGATCTAGTTAGAGATTTCAACACAACTATTAAGTTTGATAGGGTGTCGAGTACATCAAGGGTAACGGATTGGACGGCATCTACTAGCTATGCATACAATGATTTATTTAGATACAACAATCAACTTTACAAGACAACATCAGCATTCACGGCAACAACAGATTTTGATGACAACATTGGCGATGTCTATAAGGTGTATGGAGACGAAACAGGACTGACTGCCGCGGACAGGACCAAAGGATTCTACACACCAGGATCAGGAATGCCGGGCAACGAACTAGCACAGGTAATGTCGGGTGTTGACTACGGTGGAACAATGGTAACAGGATTATTATTCACACAGGAACAGGGTTGGGACAAGGCAGGTTGGTATGACTTCCCATGGGACAATTATGGTGACTCTAGGATACAGGCATTTAGGGCAGATGGATTATCAACATTATATACATTTGACAAAGCACCATCATCAACTGATGTGTATCAAGTCTACATCACACATAACGACAGCACAAGAAGAAAACTTTCTGATGTGTTCAGAGGCGATGGATCAACAGTAGAGTTTAGAATAAGTGAACTAGCTGACGAAGATGCCTTGATTGAATTTATACCATTTGATGATGACGGAGTGTTAACACCGACAGACGACAGGACACTGGAATCAATAGTACAGGGTGGCCTATTTGGATCAGCATTGGGTCATGCACCTAGTGACATTTTACTAGAAGGAGATGATTTCATATCACCAGACACCAGCTATGCTCCGGAAGAAACAGTACCAGGACAAATGTTTGACACACTGGACATAAAGGTTTACACATCTCCGGAATCAGGAGTGCCATTTATATCTGAGAGAAATCACAGAGGTGACGGAACTACATTAACATTCAGCATAGGTGACTATCCAGGAACACTGGCATCAGTAACAGTTTCTGTGAACGGTGTGGTTAAAAAATTAACAACACACTACACAGTCAGCGTTGCAAACAAGACAATAACATTTACATCAGCACCACCGGCCAACAGTGTGGTCGCTACTAGAGTTTTTGCAATAAGTGGAGAGAATTACAGGGTGCTGGATCAGTACACAGGTGACGGATCAACCGCGACTTACACAACAGGCACTAGGGGTGAATTCAATTTGGACTCCACAGTTTCAGACATGTACATCACTGTAGATGGTGTACCTACAACAGCATTCACAACTACAACAACTGCAAACACGATCACAGTTACATTTAATACGCCTCCGACAGCAAATGCATTTATACAGATAGCAGGGTTCAACAAGTCATCAACATCAACAAGAAGTTTTGCAAGTATCAGGAACCAGGCGATCACATATGATGGTAGTACAGATAGATACACCCTAACTTATCCACCTGGATCGATAGGACCATTGTCAGGACTAACAATGATAGAAGCAAACGGGAAAGTTCTAAGAGGCCCGGATGTTAGTTACTATCTGGGAGACGGAACAACTGCTAATTTTAATTTTAATCCACGGTCGACTGTAGGAAATGCTGGAATACATAGAACAGCAGATATATCAATTGAGACTACTGACACAACTACAACCTCCGCGGATGCGGCAGGTACACCAGGAACGGATGATATTTTAGGTGAAGATTCAACAATAGATCCTACAAAGGTCGTTACAAGTGTTTCGCAGATAAAGATACATGTAAATGGAGTAGAAAAGATACTGAACACTGACTACACAGTTGATCTAGGAAACGGAATATACACAACAGATATATCATCAGAATCGTCTGACACAACTACAACAACTTCTGATGCCGCAGGACAACCAGATCTGATAAAATTTGTTACTGCACCGGAAAGTACAGATTTAATCGCTGTAACAACAATAACTGACAACCATTACTACAACGAAGGATCAGATATAATATTAGATGTAGCACAACTGGCATCAGATGGACAGACACTTACAGCCAATGATGTATTGTCTGTGACAACATTTAACAATGCACTTGGAATGAAGCAGAGAAGAGAAGTGCTAGAAGGAAAAACTAACGGAATATTTAAATTGAGATTTGATCCACTGAACGCAGGATACACTTACGTGTGGTTAGAAGGAGTACAACTGATACAGAATTTTGATTTCACAATGACCGGTAACACAATAACAGTAGTTGGCAAGACGATAACAAAATCGGATAGATTAGATGTGATGTACTTCGCATTAGACTCTGCAACAGGTGCCACAGGATTCAGAATATTCAAGGATATGTTGAACAGAACTTTCTACAAACGTATCTCTAAAAATTCAACTACATCTTTAGTTGATGATCTAGTTGAAGGAAATAGCACAATACAGATTAAAGACGCAACATTATTACCTGAACCTAGCATAACAAATAACATGCCAGGTGTTATCTTTATAGATAAAGAAAGAATTGAATATTTTACCAAGTCTGGAAACACGTTGGGACAACTAAGACGTGGAACCCTTGGAACAGGAATTAAGGACCATAGCGATGGCACACTAGTGGTAGATGCCAGCGGAACTCAAACTATACCTTATGCAGATACAGTGTACACCAACACCTTCACAGGTGACGGTAGTACTTTTGCGTTTGCACTATCACAAACCCCAGCCTCTGCTAGTGAGTTAGACATATTCATTGGTGGCCAACGATTGTTGCTTACTAGCGAGGATGGATCAACTATTAACTACTCTGTGGACGGATCTAGCACAACAGTGACTTTAAGCACTGTACCGGCTGACGGAACACAGGTTAAAATCTTACACAAGAGAGGACAGGTTTGGTATACAGCATTAGGCAGTAATCCGGCGGATGGTAAAGGCTTACAGGCTTCTACCACTCAACAAGCTAGATTCATAGCTAATGAGCCAACAAACTCACCTGAATAAATACACTAGATGACAGACCAACCTAAACAGAACGAACATAAAGAAGAGAACAAAAAACCTCAGGATAACACAGGTGTTATGATGACAGGGCATATTAAGATTTTTGACCCAGAGACAGGAGAAGTAATTGTTGATAAAAGAAATGCAATTCACTACGAGAACATGTCCCAAGCATTGGCCAATTCGTTGGCAAACAAAACAACAGGATTTGTTCATGAAATGTCATTTGGCAACGGCGGAACAAGTGTTGATCCTACAGGTATTATCACATATCTAACACCAAACTCTACAGGTACAAATGCAACTTTGTACAATCAAACATATTATAAAGTGATAGATGATAATTCTGCCACTAATAAAGACACTACACGGAACAAGATGGAAGTCAGACACACAGCAGGTAACAAGTATACAGATATCGTTTGTACTTGCACACTGGACTACGGTGAACCCACAGGACAGGCGGCGTTTGATAATACAACAAATTTCAATGGTGATTATGTTTTTGATGAATTAGGATTAAAATCATGGGAAGGAACAGAGAACGGCTCAACAAACAAACTGTTGACACACGTTATATTCCACCCGGTACAGAAATCGTTGAATAGATTGATACAAATTGATTACACTTTAAGAATTCAAAGTTTAACAACTTTCACTGAAACAAGTTCAACTGCATTATCGACATCAAATACTGTAAGTGGAACTACATCAGGCGGTAACACAGGATACTAAAAATGGCGTACACTGTAAACAAGTCAAACACTTCGGCATCACCAAACCTGTACACGGTACAGGACGGTGTTGTGAACACTCAGACTGATCTTTCATTCGTAGGAAAAGGCTATGCAGGTTACGGAGAAGTAATTGCAGAGAATTTCCTACACTTAATGGAGAATTTCGCAAACACAACAGCACCAACTAAACCAATAACAGGTCAATTATGGTATGACAGTTCTGTTAATAGGATGAAGGTATATTCAGGAACTTCATTTGTACCATCGGGTGGTAATGTTCCATATCAATCACAGGAACCTAATTCTGCTACACAGGGAGACATATGGATTGATTCTGACACAGGACAACTTTACTACTACAACGGAACATCTTCAATATTAGTAGGCCCACCGAGTGCGACAGGAAACACAAATGGATTTACATACAATGCAATATTAGACTCATCAGATGCAACACAGAATGTTACTAAATGGTTCAATGACGGGAACCTGATAGCAATAATATCAGAAGATACATTTACACCCAAAACTACTTTATCTGGATTTGCAACAATTAAAAAAGGTATAACACTGACTACTGCAATAGCAGATACAAAATTTCAAGGTACAGCAACAGACTCAGACTCACTGGGAGGAGTAGCGGCGGCAAACTATCTAAGAGCAAATGCCAATGATACAACATCAGGTACACTAACAGTTGCTAATGATGGTGGTGTAAAGATTGGTGCAGACAGTGATTTAACTATATCAGTTGAATCCACAGGTGCAATTATTTCAAATATTATTCAAGATACAGACATCACATTCAAAGTCAATGATGGCGGAACAACTACTACATTAATGACATTAGATGGATCAGCATCAAGGATAGGTATTGGAACAACAACGCCAACAACAACACTAGACGTTAATGGTGCAATTAAATCAACATCAATCACAGCGACAGTAACAGGTAACGTCACAGGAAATGTAGCAGGAAACTTAACAAGCTCAGGTGCCAACACAATGGGTACGTTAGTAATGAATGGTACGGTAACGTCAAAAGCAATATTACCGGTCGATGATGCAACATATGACATAGGATCATCTAGCAAAGGATACAACACAGTGCATGCCAAAGCGACATCGGCACAGTACGCTGACTTGGCTGAGATATACGAAGCTGACTCGGAGTACGAAGTGGGCACAGTTGTTATATTTGGCGGTGAGAAAGAAATCACAGTTTCAAGCATGGGTGCAGATCCAAGGGTTGCAGGAGTTATATCTGGTGATCCGGCTTACTTGATGAACAGCAAAGCAACAGGTCAAGCAGTAGCATTACAGGGCAAAGTACCTTGCAAGGTTGTTGGACAGATCAGCAAGGGAGATATGTTAGTTACACACTCACAATACCCAGGTGTTGCTAGAACAAGCATTAATCCTGCAATGGGCACAGTGGTAGGAAAAGCACTGGAAGAATACAATTCAACCGAAATAGGCACAATTAATATTGTGGCTGGAAGACTATAAATATAAACAAATGGCGTACACAATTAACAGAACAGACGGATCAGTAGTAACTACAATCACAGACGGTACAGTAGATAACACTACGTCGGTACAACTTTTCGGAAAAAGCTTCTCAGGATTTGGGGAAGGCCTTAACGAGAACCTTGTAAAACTACTAGAAAATTCAGCATCAACATCAGCACCAACGGCACCTTTAAAAGGCGAGCTTTGGATGGACACTGCTACAGGACAGTTGAAGGTGTATGACGGATCAGCATTCAAACCCACAGGTGGAGCAAAATCACAATCATCGGCACCAACAGGCGCATCGTCAGGTGATCTTTGGCACGATTCAGATGATGATCAACTTTATGTTTACACAGGATCAGCATTCCAATTAGTTGGACCAGTTTACACAGCAGGACAGACACTTTCAGGTTGGAAGATTGAAACACTAGGAAGTTCGGGAGGAAACAAAGTTGTTTCATCAATGTATGCAGGAAATACTAGGGTAGCAATACTTTCAAAAGAAACATTTACTCCAAGTGCAACACAGTCAGGCTTCTCTTCGATCAAGGCAGGATTGACACTTAACTCAACACTGGGAGCAGTGTTCGAAGGAACAAATACACAGGCTTCACAAGTTAACATATCATCAACATCAAATACTTCAAGCACAGTTATTGCAGGTGGAAACTTTTTAAGAGCAGATGCGGCAGACACAACAACAGGTGCACTGACAATCGATGCCAACGGTGGTATAATTGTCGGAGGCTCACAGGAATTATCAGTAACAGTTTCAGACAACGATGTAACGATTGCACAGACATCAGAAGATAAAGATTTAAAATTCACAGTGAACGATGGAGGCACAACAAAAACACCATTACAACTTACAGGTGCAGATGGCGGAATTGATATCACAGGAGATGTAACTATTACAGGTAACCTAAACGTTTCTGGAGAATATGAAGCAACATCAACGGTGATCAACACATTTAATGATGCATTTCTCAAACTTAACAATGGCAACGGGGAAACAGACTCAGGACTTATTGTTGAAACAGGCGATACTGATGATGCTAGATTATTTTATGACGTTTCAGAAAATTTTTGGTCAGCTGGACATGGTCAAAGTTATTCACAAGTTATTAGATTAGCAGACTGTACAGATGACGGAAATGCAAACAAAGGCACAAAGGGATTGACAACAGATTCATCAACAGGTAACTTAAAGGTTACTACACTTACTTTGAACGCAGTAGGATCAGTATTAACATCTACTACGAGTACAGACGTACCAAGTATAGGACAGGTAGTGACTTTGTTCAATAGAATTAATAAAGTTGAAACATCAGCACCTTCAGCCTCAGATGGCAACAACGGAGACTTCTGGTTCGTAAGGGAGGCATAATCCCATGGTAGCAGTCGTTAAGACATTCATTTACTCAGGACTACTTAATAAGTTAACAATTCCACCTGGAACAACATCCATTGACGTACACCTTTGGGGTGGCGCAGGAGGTGGCGGAGGATCAGATGCAGGTGGATCAGGCGGTACTGGTGCGGCAGGACATCATGTATCATCTTCGACTGTATCAATATCATCATCACAGATAGGAACAGTTATGCAAGTCGCAGTAGGCGGTGGTGGAGCAGGTGGAACATCTGGAACCAGTGCGGCAGGCGGAACTAACGGAAAAAGCATAACAGATTACTCAGGTGGCCAAGGAGGTGCGGCAGGACCCAGAGGTAACTCAGGTTCAGGTGGCGGAGGCGGAGGAGCCACAGTTGTACAGATAGATGGGACAGACATTGCCGTTGCAGGCGGCGGTGGAGGTGGTGCAGGTGCAGGGGCAGGATCAAACGGAACGTCAGGAATAAACTCAAATTCAGCAACATCAAGAAGCCCAGGAACACTGGGGGAAGACGGTGCGGGTCACTCTGGAGACGGAGCAGGCGGAGGTGCCGGGGGTGGCGGAGTAGATGGAGGAATTGGCGGAAACGGTGGATCCAATGACAATGGTGGTACAGGCGGTCGTTCAGGATCGAACAATGCCGCAGGTGGATCAAGTTCAGATGGCTCAGGAGTTACACCAGGCGGAACATCGAATGCTTTTTACTCGGCAGGTATAGCAGTAGGTGGCGGAGGAAGTCAATCAGGACAGAATGGTAAAGCAGTTGTTGTATTCAATGTAAGTGTACAGGCACAGTACAAAGTAGCAGGTGTATGGAAAAATATTAATACTTTGTTTTACAAAGTATCTGGTACATGGAAACTAGTCACAGCAGGATACTACAAAGTAAGCGGAGTCTGGAAAGCACTTTATAATGCAGGAATTAATTTTGTAGAAACAGCGGCAGGATTTGGAAACTCAAACGGTAACACGACTTCGGGTACAGCAGGATCAGGGCCTCCTATAGCACAATCCGGTGGTTGTTTCATAGCAGGAACAATGATCACCATGGCAGATGGTTCATTTAAAGCAGTAGAACAAGTAGATATTAGAGACGAAGTTGCAGTTGGTGGATTTGTATTTGCAACAGGTAAATTCTTAATCGAGGATCTGTTTGAGTACAAAGGTATTAAGGTTTCAGGAACACACATGGTCAAAGAAGATGGCACATGGACAAGGGTGTCAGACAGTAAGCATGGCAAATCATTGGGAGATGATGAACACATAGTTTACGTATTTGGATCTGAATTCAGAAGAATTATTATTAATGGTATAGAGTTTACTGACTACTTTGAGATAGATGAGAAACAAAAATTATTGTCTATTGGCGAGAAATTTTTTGGTATTTGGCAGGATCATGATAGACAGACACTGGTTGATGATGTTACAATACTAAACAATGATAGATAAGAGTTTTTATTACGGCCAACAGGGTGACTGTTTTCTACAGTTAGAAAAGCATTTCGAGGAAATAGCACACGAATTCAAATCACAACCTAATAAAGTATTTCTAAATCCGGAGGACTTTTCGAACAGCGTTAGGGGAGACCCAAAAGATTACACAGACAAGGACAAGTTTTATCCAGGCGATACAGATCGTAAAGGAGATTACGTGCAGGGCGAATGGAAAGCATTGGGTGTAAGTTCAGGGGCATACGAGGGGCAAGAATTTAACGACTATCCCATGCTGTACAGCATCCTGAGGAAATTTCCATACAAGACGAACGTAGCTTTTATGACGGTTGGTCCAAGCACAAAAATTGGCAACCACAAGGACAGTGAAGGCGGCTGGAGATATCAACTTTGCATAGATGATGGTGGCGGGACTGACAGCGGCATGTACTACATGGATCTAATGACCAAGAAAAAAGCACAACACACATGGAAATCTGGAGATGCATTCGTCTTTCAACCAGACCTACAACTACACAACGGATATAACAACAATCCAAACGAAAGAACCACATTGTTGATTGACTTTTACAAGGAATCACTGTACACTAAAGAGAAGTTTGAAGCTTATTACCAACACTACAACGATGAGTTCGAAGGTTTGGAAAATCTAGCAGATGTGTATGAATCAAGGAAACAAAAAAAATAAGATTGCAATAGTAGGACATACCAGAGGGATAGGTAAGGCCATAGCTGATCTATATCAAAAAAAGAATTACGAAGTCATTGGATTAAGCAGTAGCAACGGATACGATCTAGAATGTAGCCAGTTAGAGATAATGGAACAGATGGACGACTGTCAGCTGGTTGTACTCAATGCATATGCCGGGAGAGGCCAAATGACCCTGTTGAAAAGAATATACGGCAAATTTGTTTTTGAGAACAAAAAAATTGCAGTGGTCACAAGTACATCAGGTACACCCATAGGAGAAGACGAAGACTTATTGGATCCCGAGTATGTGGAATACTGCAAAAATAAAAAAAGTTTAATAGAATACATAGAACAATTACAACAAGAACTACTAAACAAGCCACTGTCGGTCTATGATATCTGTCCGGATGTGGTGGACACAGACATGACAAAGGGACTGTGGGAAGACCTACCAAAATTAAAAGCAGACGAGGTTGCTGAAGCAGTGCGTTACTGTTTCGAATCAACGTTCAACGTTAACAAGATAGTGATGCAAAAAAATGTTAGTTAGAGCCTGGGACAGAGACAAGGATTATGACACACTGGTCAAGTGGTGGAATGACTGGGAGTTTGGTGTTGTGCCGAAAGAGTGCTTGCCACCGGACGGAATAATAGTGGAAGTGGACGGAAAGCCTGTGTGTGCTGGAGGACTGTACTTAGGTATAGGAACAACGTTCTCCTTCATGGAATGGATAGTCACGGACAAGACAGCAGAACCCCGGAATGTACATAAATGTTTGAAATTGTGTATTGACGGCATAATGAAGCTGGCAAAGGACAGGGGAATGAAACTAGTGTACACTGCCACGAAAGAATCAGCACTACACAAAAGATATGAAAAATACCACGATATGGTTCTTACGGAGAGCAACGTCAAGACCTTCCTGAGAGACCTAGACGGATCGTATTCAGAGGATTTAACCTGGATCTCAGACGATGAGCAGATTGAAAAGCATAATAAATAAGCATAAGGAGACATTTAAATGGCAACAAAAGAAGAAGTAGCAGATTATATCAATAACAATTATGAGTCGGTTTGGACTGATGCAGAGCAAACATCAATTGATGAAATGCTTACACCAGAACTTGCGACTATATTAATTAAGTTAGTAGGAGATGTTAGTTTCTTGACAGAGGTCAGAGACAACGCATCAAACTAGTAAGTTATGGCATACAAGATTAACAACACATTTGGGACCTTATTGGTTACTCTGGCGGACGGAACTATAGATGTCGCCACAACTGACCTTACGCTGATAGGAAAAGGTTATGCGGGGTTCGGTGAGAAGTTAAACGAAAACCTTGTCAAGATGTTGGAGAATTTCAACAACACCATAGCACCATCAAACAGAATTCAAGGTCAGCTTTGGTTTGACCAGACTAATAAACAGATTAATGTTTACACAGGAACAAAATTTAAACCAGTAGGATCAACAACAAACTCAACAACAGCACCTGCCAATGCGGTACAGGGAGATCTATGGTTTGACACATCTAACACACAGTTGTACGTTTACAATGGCACAGCATGGACCTTGATAGGACCAACAACAGTTGCTGGATCGGGAGTGACACAGGTTGTTTCAGAAGTAGCACCAGACAATACAGGAGTTAACCAATCGTATTTGAAATTAGTAACCAATGATGCAGTTGTAGGTGTGATATCTAACCTAGCATTTACACCAAGTTCGACAGACACAACTTCAAAGGCACTGATCACAGCAGGATTTGCCTCAGTGGCACAAGGTTTACAATTATCAACTTCGGTAGCAAGTGCGAAATTTAGAGGAACAGCAACTAACTCTGAAAAGTTAGGCGGAATTGCCGCGGCCAACTATCTAAGATCAGATGCCAACGATTCTACAAACAGTTCATTTAGTATTTTAAATGATACAGGATTAATTTTAGGTGCAGGGTCAGACGTTACATTTAGTTTATCTAGTGACAACTTGACTATAGCACAGACGACACAGAACAAGGACATAATCTTCACAGTCAACGATGGTGGTACAACAAAAACAATGATGACCATGGACGGGTCAACAGGATTACTTGAACTTCCGACAGTGGGTGATCTGAGGGTCAAAGGAAATCTTACAGTTGACGGAACACAAACGACATTCAACACAACAACATTGACGGTAGAAGACAACATCATAGAATTAAACAGAAACATATCTAACAATGCTGGAATGCCAAAATTTTCAGGTTTGAAAGTGAACAGAGGTGAAACCTCAGATACCGACGAACAGGATTTATTCTGGGTATGGGATGAAACTTTTGCGGATGACGGAACAACAATCCATGGTAACGCGGGTGGTGCCTGGACAGCATTTAAGTCAGGTGGAGGACAAGAGTTGTCCGCCGCAACACTAGTAGACATCAGGGCAAATGTTGTACATGCAACAGCAACAGCGGCACAGTACGCTGACTTGGCAGAACGATATGCCACAGATACTCCGGTAGAAACTGGAGAAGTGGTGAGCCTGGGAGGAAAAGAAGAAATAACGAAATGCATGGATGACAAATCTGATGCAGTTTTTGGTGTTGTCTCAGATCATCCAGCATATTTGATGAATTCAGAAGCAGGCAACAACGACACACATCCAGCAATAGCACTGAAAGGACGGGTTCCCGTTAAGGTTACGGGCAAAGGATCAGCAGGTGATCGTATTATATCAGGAAGCTACGGAACGGCACGTGTAGCACAGCCCGGTGAAGCGACCACTTTCAACACCCTGGGTAGATTGATCAAGGATAAATATAATGAAGAAACAGCACTCACAGAGTGTGTTATAGGAGTTAAATAGATTTATGGGATATGTAGCTAGTGAATTAATAAAAGATGATGAGTTTAATGCATTTGTAGGCAATTCAAGTTCACCATTCGGTATCAACCACACCTCGGGAACCGGTGCAACAGTTTACGGATTAGGTCAGGCAGAGATACCAACAGTAACAGGAGGCACAACAACAATAACAGCCGCACAATTCAACGCTCTTTTTGCCGCAATAGACAACATAGCGAATCATACAAACGATTCAATGACAGCAAGAGGTCAAGTTACATCAGGTGACACGATCTCAATCAAGTCGGCAGTAGCGGCAGACTTGGCAACATTGGCGGCTTCAGTAGCGGCAGGCTCGGTGAATGCAACGGCAATATCAGTAGGTTCGGAATTACAGAGTTCAAGATCAGCAACGAGATACGTGGGATCACACATAGTGGAACATTCGATCACGTTTGCCAACGCCAACAATGCCAGATTCTTCTTCAATGCAGGTGGCAAGATCAGGGTAAACCTTACAAGGGTAGGCGGAGGATCGGCGAACGGTTCAACAGCGACGGACAAAGATGATTCAGTTGATGAGATGATCACTGCGATGGGTAACTTCGACATAGCATCAGTGCAATCAACAAGATCAGGTTCAAGTGAGACACTGACCACAAACGGTTTTGCTGTTGGATTCCAGGACGTGACAACATCATACCAGACAGTGTTCCTACTGACACAGGCCAACGGCACATACACGTCAATGACCCTGAAAGGTGAAATCAAGGCCAACGCCACAGCAGGTTCAACAACAGTAATAACAATCAAGATGAGTTTGACAGATGCGGACAGTGGAGACATACTTTACACTGACGGTAACCTAAGCAGTGTTGACGTAAACGAGAACTTCATCGGTACTACAGACTTCGCAACCAAGTTGCTGTTACCAACAACAGCACAGGGATTAGACCCGGTGTACACACTTTCAGCTAGTGCTGAGGTGTCCAACACAACAGCATAATAATTTCCACCAGACCTATTGTGCAATTAAATATTGCATATGCAAGTACACATACATACTAAGACTGACGCACAGATAGAATGTCAAGATCTCGACGGTGAAACCGTAATACGTGGTTTGATATTTGATCTAGCACCTGGATGGCACAAAATAACAATACCCCTGTCTAGAAAAGATATCATCAAGATAGAAATAGGTGGTGCTGATCTAAGATATTTCATAAACTCCGGAC
>Ga0307488_10000523_pt1 | contig 31875 bp, 55 predicted proteins | sample SB02metaG_FD_202248 | JGI IMG/M metagenome (GOLD analysis project Ga0307488, IMG submission 202248) | Sea-ice brine microbial communities from Beaufort Sea near Barrow, Alaska, United States - SB 0.2 | ecosystem: Environmental > Aquatic > Marine > Coastal | place: USA: Alaska | collected...
AGAATATAATCCGTTATATTCAGGCTTAAAAATAAAATATGTCTATCATGATAATGAAAAAAATATAGTATACAAAGAAGACACAGTAAATCCTCTTGAGTTAATTAAACTTACTAAACATAATTCATTACTTTTGCAAGAAGCAATTAACATAATCCATAAACCCGTAAAAGATGCCCAAATTATCACAGGAACTGATCAGATCACATTATAATTCATGGAAGAAAAAACAGTCAAATAAAACAAGCTTTGGCTATACAATGAATGAAATGTATAAACTTAATGATATTGATTTAGCAAGTGAACAAGATGATAATATGGCACTCTTAAGATTATTAAAAGATCATGTATACACAAAAAAATAGATTTGGAATAGTAAACCGTGAGGTAATAACTGATCCTAGTTTATCTATTGGTGCTAAATCATTATATAGTGTGTTATCTTGTTATGCAAATAAACAAAGAACATGCTTTCCTTCTATCAGTACATTAGCTGATGACCTTGGCTCAAGTCAATCAAGCATAGATAGATGGATAAAAGAGCTAAAAGAATACAAATATATAGAAAGAATAGGCAGAAAGTTAACACTTAAGTGAAGCGTTAGCTATATGTATGCTTTTTATTTTGTAAACTGAACTTAATTTATGTTATTATATGTGAGCCAAAAGAAGTAATATTATTATCTTTATAAAATATAAATAAAAGATGATAATCCAACTTCCAAATGGACGCATAGTAGAATGCTCGTTAGAGCAGTACTTATCTTTATCAGATGAGGAATATAAAGACCTTAATGGTCTTAGTTCAGCATATACTAAAGAAGTGGGTAATCCTTTTTACAGCAGCTTTGTTAAATCACTACCTCCTGAGATACAGGAAGAATTCATTCATGAGAATGAACCGGACTTAGATGAAATTAGCGCTTATGAAAAACTGGATGACCCGTATTTTCACTCAGATGACGTCTAGTCATCAAACACTTATTTATTAATTATTTAAATCTTATTAAAAATGCAAAACAAAGTCAACATTGTGGCTGATGATATGGGAAATATCATCCGTCAATCAAGTAACAACGCAGAATTTGGTCACATCAGACTAGAACAACAAACAGTAACATTTGGAAACACTGGATGGGTAAAGAGTTCAAACAGAACTACATTACTACACGGTAAAATGGATGATTTACAAAGTCTAAACCTTAATGAATCAACACCATTAAATGGTAAGATTATTGTAAAAGAGTCTGTAACACCATTTAGTAACAATGATCCAGATAGAGATCTTAAAATAGCTGGTGAAACAGGTATTATATGTTCTGTAGATGATCAACCTATTTATAGGAAAACATTCTTTGTAGCTGATATAACAGCTCAGGATGTACTTATAGCTCATACAAATGGAGATGCTATACGTGAAGCTAACGGCTTAACAAGTAATGCTGTTAAAACTACTGTAACACCAGCAGAAGCATTTGGATTAGATAGTCCTGTTGATGAACAAGCTGATGTAGTTGAAGAAGAAGTAGAAGATGAAGTGACAAGTGAAGTTGAAGAAGAAGTTCTTGTAGAAGAAGAATCTTTTGAACTATAAATAAAATAGTTTTCTGAAAATGAAAGAGGGTAGTGTTTGATTTATCATTCACTACCCTTGGACATTTATTATCTTTCACTTAATCACTAAAAAAACACGTATGTTAACATCAGAACAAATATCTAAACTAAATCTCAATGAAAATCAACTAAAATTAAGTAAACGCATGGAGCGTTACCAATATTTAGGAATATTAACAGAATATCAGTTACATCCACCATCAATAATAAATACATTTCAGTATAATAAACTTAATCCTTATCAACATTTTTTATTTAAACGTGTACTCCATGGCCTCAAGGTCTATAAACCTGAAGAAGTTACTAAACTTCATTGGGATAAGAAGAGACGCATAACTAAAGTATGGAAAAGAGGACAAAGAGAAATAAATGCTTGGAAACAAACACTTTGTAATAAGCAAGCAAATGCCTATCTTAGTAAAACTTTTAAAAGTTCACCCTTAGCACAGTATATAGCAAATATACCTGCAGATGAAACATTAGATGATTATCAAAATACATTTACATTTAAAGAGCTAGGGATAAACTATGAAGATGTGGTAATAAAATTTCTATCAATAGGTTTATTACCTAAAAATTATTTTACTTTGAAACCAAATGAGCATCAAAAAAGTATCCAATAAGATGGCTAAATTAAACACTGCCTATTCTAAACAGCGTAGGCAGTATTTATCAGATCATAACATCTGTCATGCAAAGATCCATAAGTGTTCTATACATGCTACAGATGTACATCATAAGAAAGGACGTGGAGAATTTCATTTAGATGAATCTACCTGGTTACCAGTATGTAGAAATTGTCATATGTGGATAGAAACACATCCAATAGAATCTTATGAGTTAGGATTTTCACAATCAAGAAACAATAAATTATGAACAGAAAAAGAAAACATATCAGATTTGTTACAAGATATCTATATCATTTAAAATATGAAACACTAAATAGAGCATTTAAAGCTTCTCGTACAGACTTTAAAAGTAAAAGAGACATTAAAAAACTAAAAAATAATACAGTGCTTATACAAAAGTATCACCGCAGGTTATTTTTATTAAAATTTTAGTTATGAATGACTGGGAAAAACAAAGACTAATTAAATTAATCACCTATACAGGTATATTACTCATCACAACATTATTATGGTACAACATATGGAAGTTAGTAACAGAAACATAGTTCAAGCAGATGCATTAGCAATTGCTATGAAAAATAAAAGATGTGGATTAGGTATATCTATGGGTGTTGGTAAAACACGTATAGCTATAGAGCATTTACAAAGACATTTTAATCCTTTTATAAAAGCATTAGTAGTTATACCAAAGAAATCTGTTATGAAGTCCTGGTTTGATGAGCTTAATAAAATGAATAGTAGTGTTTTAGAAGATCATATAACGTTTACAACATATTTATCACTTAATAAACAGAATCCAAATGAGTATGATGTAGTATATTTAGATGAATGTCATTCACTATTACCAAATCATGAAAATTTTTTAAGTAATTACACGGGGAAAATATTAGGTCTTACAGGCACACCTCCAAAAAACAAAACATCAGAGAAAGGTATGCTAGTTCAAAAGTATTGTCCTATCAAATATGTGTTTACTGTAGATGATGCAACTGACTCAAACATATTAAATGATTATAAGATAGTAATACATGAATTGGAATTATCAAAGCTTCCTACATTAAAGAAGAAAAACAAGAAAGGTGGTATATGGTATACCACAGAGAAAAAGGATTATGACTATGTAACGTCTAGATTAGCACAATCTCAAACGCCAAAACAAATCCAATTTGGTAGAATAATGCGTATGAGAGCGTTAATGGATTATACAAGTAAAGAGAGCTATGTAAATAGTATATTAAAGAACATTAATGCTAAATGCATTGTGTTTGCTAATACACAGAAACAAGCAGACAGAATATGTAAACATAGTTATCATTCTAAAAACTCTAAATCTGATGAAAATCTTGAATTATTTTCTGATGGTAGAATAGACAGGCTATCCTGTGTGTTACAATTGTCAGAGGGTGTTACAATACCAAAGCTTAAAGCAGGTATTATTATGCATGCATATGGTAATGAAAGAAAGACAGCCCAACGTATTGGTAGATTATTAAGATTAAATCCTACTGAGACAGCCACATGTCATATACTTATGTACAAAGGAACTCAAGATGAAAAATGGGTGGAAGATGCTATAAAAGGTTTTGATCCGTTAAAAATTAAATATTTTAATCCTCTTAGTAGATAATGTGTAAACCAATCATTAAATGTAGTAGATGTGAAAAAACCTTTTGTGGTGGATTTGACTATAGAATGCATTTTGATCAACATTTAGATGAATGGTATGCATCAGAAGATAAAAAACAATACATTAAAAAAACAACACAATGGGAAAAATGAAAGAATTATTTATGGAAAGCCAACAAGAACAAGAAGCAGATAATACATTTTATAAAGGTGTACATGATTCTATGATTCATAGTTTAGCACGTCAATCATGTGAAGAGTTTATACCAACAGAAGATACACCATGTCCAAATTGTTTTGGTGGTAAATCTTTACACCGTAATAAAACTGAGGCAAAATGTGTTAGTTGTGGACAAGAATTTATATACATAGAAAATAACGTTTTAAGATACAAATAATGGGAAAAGGAATAAACATAGTACCAATGACTTTATTTGGTCATGAGGTAGAAGTAGAATATTATTACTATCCGGGAGAAACGGAAGTACATACAGAACCTAATGGAGATCCAGGAACACCTGGTTCACCAGCATCAGCAGAAATGGTTCACATATGGTGTGAAATGGCTAATGATGAGGGATCTACAAGTATAGTAGATGTCTTAGATTTAATTGAACCAACGTATTTATCAGATGAAATAATAGAAAAATATCATGAATGAAGTAGAAGTAAAAAAAATTAATGGAAAAACATATAAATTTCAAAATGGTAAATGGATTAATGAAAGATCTAATACAGAATTAGATCCTCATGATCCAGATTACCGTATAGTATGGAATATAAAATCAATATAATATGAAAAATAAAAAAAATAGAGAGTACAGATCAAGACAAGGTAGATCAGATGATCAGTATGCAACTTCAATAGCAATTTTTGCTGCAGCAGTTGTTGGACTTGCATTGTTATTACTTATAGCTATCATATTATGAAGGATAATTTATACATAAAAGCATCAGTTAAAGATGGGCAGCTGCACTTCCCTATTAAAGCAATGGGAACTAAGTATAGAAAGTTTTTTGAACAGCTTGAAGATAATTCTAAGCTGGAAATTTTTGTTGGTGTAAGTGGTGATAAAGGTAGTAACCCGCAGTTAGCACGTGTACATGCAATGATTAGAGAAATAGCACAAGAAATTGGTTACACCTTTGAAGAAGCCAAAATTGAAGTGAAAAGAGCTTCAGGATTATGTTTTGTAAGAGATAAACAAGAGTATTGTAAATCATTTGCTGACTGTGATAAAGATGAATTAAATTTAGCTATACAATCTTGTATAGAAATAGGAGATTTTAATGGTATGCAATTAAGATAATTATTTGACTATCCTCATTTTAGATTCTATCTCTTTAAGTTTTTCTGCAACATTTTTACCATCAAAAGCATCTTTAGCTAAAGCTTGCATTTCTTCTTTGGTAGCTGAAGTTTCAGTTTTAATTTCTAAACCTTGTTTTTGTGCGTTATATTTTAAAGACTGCGTCAATGAAAATAAAACATATAAATCAGCTTCCCATTTACTAATTACAGGTAAATCAGCTTCATCTTCAGGAATACCATCTTTAGATTTTTGAGCTATAATATCAAATTTTTTAAATGTTTCACCTATTGTATCTACTTTATCATCAGCCATGATTAAATTAGAAACAATATTTTGTAAAGCAGGAATATAAGATGCAGATAATTCAATATCTTTAATTACAGATTTAGTATCGTAAGTTACATAAGTTTGTAATTCTTTTTTTTCTTCAGACATAATAATTAATTTAAAAAGTAAATATACTAATAATATAACAAAAAAATGGAAATTGACATAAATAATTTAAGAGATCAACTCAATAAAAAATTAGAACCTACTGGGTGGAAACGTGTATTAGCACCATATATAAATGGTTTAAGCTTTGATCACATTATGAATACATTATTAGATAATGTAAATAATGGAAGAAGGTTTACACCAATGTTTAAAGATACATTTAATGCTTTTATAGAATGTCCATATAAAGAAACAAAAGTAGTTATAGTAGGACAAGATCCATATCCTCAACTTGGAGTTGCTGATGGAATAGCATTTAGCTGTAGTAAAAAAGATAAAGCAGAAAAGTCTTTACAATATATTAATAAAGCTATAGACACAGAACATACTGATTTAAGATGTTGGTCTAATCAAGGCGTATTATTAATTAATACAGCGCTTACCGTAGAGGTAAATAAAATAGGTTCTCATTATGCTATATGGAAATCATTTACAGAATATCTATTTGAAACACTTAATAGACACAATAAGGATTTAGTGTTTATATTAATGGGTAAAAAAGCTGAAGAGTGGGCACCATTATTATCTAACATGAAAATATTTAAGGTAGCACACCCTGCTTCAGCTGCATATAAAGGTGGTGAATGGGATTGTAAAGATGTGTTTAACAATGTAAATTTAGAGTTAGAAAAACAAGGTAAAACTTGTATAGAATGGTAATAATAGTTACATTTGTGTAACTGAAATTTAATTTAAATGACTGAAAGCCAACTAGTTGAACAAAAACAAGATATAAAGGTATTTAAAGAAAGATTTTTAAATAGATATGGAATTAAAGTTCATATTTTCCTTCCTAATGCTCCTCAAGATAAAATAGCATTAGATACTGTACATCTATGTACATTAGCTGCACTTTATAGTGAATACCCTGAATTTTCTCATATAGTTTCTTTATTAGAAAGAGTTAGAAAAAGAGAATTTATGATATATGCACAAACATTTAGTTATGTATGTCATTTAATGGGTTATAGTAAAACTAGAATAGGAGTATATCTAGGAAGAACTCATGCTACAATAATAAACTCATGTAGAAGAGTAGAGAATGGTTTAGAAACAAATGATAAGCTTACATTAGATACATATAACAAATTAGTAAATGAAATAGAAAATTATGTGGGAAATGTTCCAGAAAATATTAAATGCAAAAGTGACACCAAACCAGCTCCAGATACTATTTGGGATCAAGCTAGGCGTCTCCTTGCCATACATAACTAAACAAGATACTTATGATTTAGTTCATGCAGGTTATCTTGATAAAATAGATAGTAGATATCAATTGACAAAAGAAGCTAAACTTCTTATAATTAAAATGGATAACTACTTTATAAAAGCAAAGAAGAAAACTGATATTCAATTAATGGGTAAAGACTTCTTAGACATGATTAATAATTATAGACTTGTATTTCCTGCTAAAAAATTACCAAGTGGTAAACCAGCAAGAAATAACGTTAAAGCGTTAGGAGAAGCATTTAGATGGTTCTTTGATACATATGATCATGATTGGACTATTATACATAAAGCTACTAAGATGTACGTAAATGAGTACAGGGACGCAGATTATATGTATATGCAAACCAGTCAATATTTTATCTGTAAACAAGATAAACATAGGGTAAAGCATTCTACATTAGCAGATTATTGTGATATGATTCTAGAAGGAGTTAGTACAGAAGATGAATATTTTAAAGAAAACGTAGTATGACACCTGATCAAATAACAGAAATATTAAATAAATTAAACCTTGTACTTGAAGATTTTCAAATGCTAAGAGATGGAACATGGGTTCCAGATAAACAGTCATGTAATGACAGCATTGATAATATAGAAAGTATTATATACATAATAAACAATGAGTAAACCAAAAGAATCATGGGTAGGGCAGTATACAGCCTTTAATGAGGCGCTTAAATATATGTTTAGGAGATCAACAGGAGAAGAAAAATCAATCTATACACCATGGCCTAAATTTAATGATGCAGCTACTGATGGTTTAGAATGGAATACTTTAACTGTAATTGGTGGTAGACCTGGCTCAGGTAAAACATTAATTAAAGATCAGATAATTAGAGAATCATTTGCATTAAATCCAAATGATAACTTTAGAGTATTAGAATTTCAGTTTGAAATGGTTGGTAGAACATCAGCTATAAGAGAATTCAGTTCTATTACTGGTAAAACATATAAAGAATTGTGTAGTGCAGGATCTGTACTAAGTAAAGATACACTAAACACATGTCATTTGTATGCTAAAGAAAGAGTAAAACACCCGGTTGATATAGTAAGTACACCAATGACTGTTAATCAAATGAGAGAACAGATAGATGCTTATATGAATCTACATAAGGGCGTAAATACAATGATAACACTTGATCACACTATGTTAGTCAAAAGAGCACCATATCAAAATAATACATTAGATATGTTATTTGAGTTAGGTGAGTTCTTTACACAGTGTAAAAGAGATTATCCTTGTTTATTTATTGCTTTGTCACAACTTAATAGAAATATAGATAATCCGGATAGAGCTGTTGATGGTAAGTATGGTAATTATATACTTGAGTCAGATATATTTGGTTCAGATGCTATGTTGCAACATGCAGATATGCTTATAGGTATTAACAGACCGGCTAAACAAAAGATTAGGTTCTATGGCCCTGATAGATATATTATAGAAAATGATAGAACATTAGTTTTACATTTCTTAAAAGCTAGAAATGGTGATGCCCGGATGAGTTTCTTTAAAGCTAAATTTGAACAAATGCAAATAGAAGAGATGGCTACACCTCAACAACAAGAACGCAGATGATAAACACAAAAAATATTAATAAAGATAAAAAAATGGGATTAACACCAGATGAAAGAAAATCAAAAGTTGCAAAACTTAGAGAAGAGCATGAAGATTACTTTCAAGCAGAATGGAAAGGCAATGCTCTGTATATACCAAAAATGGCTTACAGGCCTAAAGGAAAAGATGAACTACATGTTAGCTTCTTTCCTAGTGAATTAGAGAAAGAAGAAAATATATATACTGAGTTTGTTAGTATAGATTATGATAGTGAAGATCCAAAAAGAACATTGTATCTACATAAGTATAATCCTCATTGGAAAAGTGAGTATGAATTAATAACCTCAAGTTCAGGATTTCAAAGACATTTAATACCAGTATCAGAATTAAAAGTAATTAATGATGTAACAAATAGAAAAAATGTAAAAGCAGTTATAAGTAATCCAATACCATTTGAAGATTTAACTGGGCCAGATCCCATTTCTATAGAGAGTGCTATGGTTAATAAGCTTGAAGATATAAATCAATCAATAATAACATTAACAAAAGTAATAACTAAATTAATCAAATAATCATGGCACAAAGCTTATTAGTAATTGCTGATTCAGGTACAGGAAAGTCTACCTCAATTAGAACATTAAAACCAGAAGAGACTTTCATTATAAACATAGCAAATAAACCTTTGCCATTTAAAGGCTATAAGAGTAAATACACTCAGATAAGCAAAGATAATCCTAAAGGTAATTTAACTTCCACAGCAACAGCTCCTGGAATAATTAAAGCTATAAATCATGTTGATCAAAAAATGGGTCACATAAAAACTATTGTTGTTGATGACTGGCAATATATGAGCTCCTTTGAATATTTTGATAGAGCTAATGAAAAAGGTTATGATAAGTTTGTTCAGATTGCAGCTAACCTTGCCATGGTGGCAAAGTTGCCTAAAGATTTGAGAGATGACTTAACTGTAATCTTTTTGACACACTCAGAAGATTCTACTGATGTAAATGGAAACAGAAAAATTAAGGCTAAAACAATTGGTAAAATGATTGATAATACTTTAACTTTGGAAGGCTTATTTTCTATAGTATTATTTGGAAGAGTAATTAAAAATGATGATGGTGTACTTGAATATGGTTTTGAAACTCAAAACAATGGAGAGAACACATGTAAATCACCAATGGGTATGTTTGAGGATTTCTTCATTCCTAATGACCTACAGCATGTAAAAGATTGCATGCAAAAATATGAAGAGTAATTAATAAATAAATTTTAAAAAAAGTAAATTATGTTAAACACAAAAGACATGTCTGCCGGATCAGGTGGAACTAAACCAGTAATTGAACCAGGTAACAATGTTATCAAAATCAATTCAGTATCATTTGACCAAACACCATATGATGCTGAAGCATACAATATTGTATTGCATGTTGAGACAGAACCTATCACAGGAGAATTCAATGGTTTCTTAAAAGATATGGAAAATCCAAATGGTCCAAAATATGAAGGACAAGTTGGTAGAGTTAGGTTTAGTCCTTACCCATATAAAGATACTACTTTACAAAGTGGTACAGAAATATCTAGAGATACAGAAGTATTAAAATCTATGGTATTTTTATCTGAAGCACTTGATAAAAGAGCTGAACTAGATAAAATTGAAGCTAATACAATTGATCAATTTATGGTAGAGTGTAATAAGATATTCTCTAACACTGGTTATTTTAATGCTTGCTTAGGTGCACGTGAGTGGGAAAATAGAGATGGGTACATAAACAATGACTTATTTTTACCTAAAAGAAGTAAAGATGGAGTTCCTATTGAAGCTTTAAATAGTGAAGCTAATAGAATCTTAAAATTTGATGCTAATAATAATAATCATCTAAGAAGACTAATTAAAAATGAAGAACCTAAAACAAATAGCTTTGAACCAGCTGCAGTTTCAGGAGATGACTTTGATTTATAGTTGAATAAGTAATGATAAGGGTGGTTTTCTTGATTGATTGCCACCTTTTGATTTACATTAATACATTTTAATTATGTTTAGCACTAAAAATTTTGTATTAGAAGGATCAGATGTACCAAGCACATGGGTATTTCAATATTACTTAAATTTATCAGAACGCCTAACTGGCCAAGATCTAAAGATTAAATCAGTCTTTAATCCCTCAGAAAAAACACCAAGCTTTTGCATATATGTTGATAAAAAAATTATGCAATATAAGTTTAAAGATTTTTCTACTGGTAAAAATGGTAATAAAGTAGATTTAGTAAAGTTATTATTTGAAATAGAATATCCTGAAGCAATGAGAAAAATTGTTGCAGATTATAATGAATACATAAAGACATCTGAATATAAAGATTTAACTATAGTTCCAGAGCCTAAATGGCAATTGGATTTTGTTAAAACTAAAGGTTGGAGTACTGAAGATCAAAAGTATTGGCTAAGCTATAGAATAGGAAAAACTATGCTTGAAAAGTATAACGTTAGGCCTATAGATTATTATAATTTAGTTAAAACAAAAGAATCTAATATAAAAAATTTACGCATAGGTAATAGTTGTTGCTTTGGATACTTTGACAAAGAAGGTAAAGCATTTAAATTCTATCAACCTAAAAGTAAATCACATAAATTCTTTAAAGTTAAGAGTTACTTGCAGGGACTAGATCAGTTAGAATATAATCAACCCTATTTAGTAATTTGTTCTTCTTTAAAAGATGCTATGTGCCTTAAAGGTATGGGGTATAACCTTGAAGTTATAGCTCCAGACTCAGAGAATACTATGATAAAACCTCATATAATTCAACATTTCAAAAAGAAATATAAAAAAGTAATAACTCTTTTTGATAATGATGAGGCTGGCCTCAAGGCTGTTAATAGATATGCTGATGCATATAAAATTAATGGATTTGTACCAACTATATGTAAAGACATATCAGACGCTATGAAGTTACATGGTTTTGATAAGGTTCATGCAATGCTAAAACCATTATTAAAAGAAACATTAAGAAAATAATTAAAATTTAAAAAACAAATGAAAAAACTTAAAGAAGCTATTAGATTATTGAGAGATTTAGCTGAGCTTCAAAACGGCCCTCCACTTGTTAAATACGAGAAAGAATGGAACAAAACAATGGAAGATGTTTGGGAATTTATTGATGATTATAACACAAATAAATAAATAAATATGATAGAAGCAATAGGTTGGCTAACAATAGCTGTAGTAGTAATGATAGTTGGTAAAGCAATAGCTAAGAAGTTATGGCCAGAAGACTGGGATAATGATGTATTTTAAAGCAGAACAAAAGTCAAGTAGAATGTTTCGTTTGCTGTAAAGTAAAGGCAACATATTGCTCTTTATGTGTTAAAGTAAAGGTTAAAAGGCAATTAATTACCTCAATTAATAATAATAACGCAACAAAAATTATGGATTATTTTGAATTAGAAGCAGTAGTAGAAGTATGGGCACATGAAAAAGGTATTCTTGCTAAAGCTACACCAATGGCCCAGTCATTGAAAACATTAGAAGAAACAACAGAACTTATTACGGCTATCAACAATGATGATCGTGAAGAGATTATAGATGCTATGGGTGATATTATGGTTACCTTGATTATTCAAGCTAAGATGCAAAATCTTAGTTTAGAAGAGTGCCTTGAAAGTGCTTACAATGTAATTACAAAACGTACAGGTAAAATGATTAACGGTCAATTTGTAAAAGATAATTAATATGGAATTACACAATGTACCTAGAAATAGTAGAATAAAAGTGGTTACTAAAGATAAAGTACCACCCGGAGCTCCTCCCGTTGAAGAAGGAGAAGAACTTAACTTTAGATCTATAGATGGAATGTATAGTTACTGCACCAGAGATAATGGTGAAGTAGTACATTTGGCAGCATGGACAGAGGTAGAAATAATTGAAGATTAAATAAATAAATTATGGGAGAAATTAGAGAAGTAAAACGTTGGTGGATACCAGGCAATGTACCTTCTAGTAAAAATGGAAGGCGCTGGACAGGTAAATACTTTATAGCAAGTAAAGCTGTAATGAATTATAGAAAGGCCACTAAAGATATTTACTTAAGTTATGCTGATGATTTTAAAAAAGCATTAGAAACACGTGAGCTACCAATAAAAATATCTTTTGAGTTTATCAGAGGCAGCCGTCATAAGTTTGACTATTTAAATCCTGCACAGACAGTGCAAGATGACATGGTTAAATATGGATGGATTGAAGATGATAATGCAGAATTTATTATACCGGGATTTGAACAGTATACATATGATAAAGAAAATCCAGGTGTCTGGATAGAAATAGTAGATTTTCAATGAAAATAATCACATTAAAAGAATTCTTCAAGTTAAAACAAATGTTTCAAGGCTTACCTGATGATCAAGAGTTAGCTTGGGAAATTTATAAAAATAATTTTAAAGATGATGTGGTTGATTTATTAATGCACAAAGCATTATTTTTTAAACACAGAAAAAAGTTTGCTGATGCAGTAAAATTTACTGAAACACCAATGGTGGGTAAACAAGAATTATATATTTATGTGGAGGAACAAAAAATGCACTCTATCTATAAAGAAATATTAAATAAAATTACAAAAATATGAGTAACATACAAGATTTAGTTGCTAAGACAACTAAGAACTTAATATTTACTGAGCCCTTTTACGGGCTCTTTTTGATTGGTATTAATAAACAATTTAGTTTGCGTATACCTACAGCAGGTGTAAGTAAACATGGAATTGGTATTCAATTGACTATAAACACAGATTTTTATACAAATTTGAGTGAAGACCATAGATATGGATTAATTAAACATGAACTTTTGCATATTGCATTTGGTCATTTATTATTAAGAGATCTATATTCTAATCATAAGCTATTTAATATAGCCGCTGACCTAGAAATAAACCAGTACATACTGGAAAGTAGATTGCCTGAAGGTGGTTTACTACTATCAAGTTTTCCAGAATTAAATCTTCCTAAAAAAGCAGGTACTAAAAAGTATTATGAATTATTAGAACAGGCACAAGAAGATGGGTCTTCCCCATCATTAGATAACCTAATGGACCAGATGGATGGTAATAGCCAACATTGTCATAGTACATGGGATGAGTTTAATGATTTACCTGAAGCTGATAAAAAATTGGTTGAAAAACAAATTGAACATCAATTAAAGGCTTCTGCTGAAGAAACAGAAAAAAAATGTGGTAATGTACCAGGTGAACTTGCAGAGCTTATAGAAAGGCTTATGCATATTGAACCAGCTAAGTTTGATTGGAAAGGATATCTAAAAAGATTTGTTGGTAATTCTAGTATTGTATATACTAAAAAGCTAAGACGTAAATATAATAAACGTTATTCCGCTAGTCCTGGTTTAAAAATTAAATTTAAAAATCATATACTTGTTGGTGTTGACACAAGTGGATCTGTAAATAATGAAGAGTTAAAAGAATTCTTCAGTGAGCTTGCTCATATGTACAAGACAGGCCATAAAATTACAGTAGCACAATGTGACACACAGCTTAATAGCGTCAAGGAATTTAATCCTAAAAAAGATTGGGAAATACATGGTAGAGGTGGAACATCATTCCAACCTGTAATTGATCATTATAATGAAAAGAAGGGGAGTTATACAGCTCTAATATATTTAACAGATGGTGAAGCATATGCTCCAGATGACTGTCCTAAGAATACCTTATGGGTTCTTAGTAGTATATCTGATATGAACAATGAGTTACCAGGACAAGTAATTAAATTAAATTAATAGAAAATGGCACAAGTAAATTTAAATGTAACGGAATTAAAAGGATTTGTAAATCACATAATTACAAATAATAGATATTTACAAGGAGTAGGAAAAAGTCCGGTTTCTGTAGAAGTTGTGGGTGAATCAGGTATTGGTAAAACATCTACTATAGTTGAGCTTGCTCAAGATAATAAACTCAAGTTTGTAAAACTTAATCTAGCACAAATAGAAGAGCTAGGTGACTTAGTAGGTTTTCCTGTACGTCAATTTCAGATGTATAAAGAAAAAATAATACCAGCTAAGAAAATAGATGATTTATCTATGTTATCTGCAACACAAAGAGCAGCGGGAACAAGTCTTGCCAATATATCAACACCAACTACTAAGAAAGTAGGCCAATGGGTTGATGAGTTAGCAGTACAAGAATATCTTAAACAAGGATATAAAATGACCGGTAAGAATAGAATGTCTTATTGTGCTCCTGAATGGATTGCTGATGCAAAAGAAGGTGGTATCTTATTACTGGATGACTGGAATAGAGCTGACACAAGATTTATTCAAGCAGTTATGGAATTAATAGATCGTCAGACTTATATTTCATGGACTTTACCAAAAGATTGGCATATTATATTAACAGCTAATCCGGATAATGGTGACTATATGGTTAACAGTGTAGATTCTGCACAAAAGACTAGATATGTTACTGCTAATCTTAAGTTTGATGTTAATGTATGGGCTCAATGGGCAGAAGGTGCAGGGATTGATACTAGATGTATTAACTTTCTTTTGCTACATCCAGAACTAGTAACACAAGAAACAAATGCAAGATCCATTACAACATTCTTTAATGCTATATCAAGCTTTGAAAAATTTGAAGATAACTTAAGCTTAGTTCAAATGATTGGAGAAGGTAGTGTTGGTGATTCATTTGCGTCAATGTTTACTACATTTATTAATAACAAGCTTGATAAGCTAGTAACACCAAAAGATTTGTTGACTCATGATAATGAATCATACATCTTAGGTGAGCTTAGAAGTTGTATTGGTAAAGATGATACATACCGTGCAGATATTGCATCAACGCTAGCTACAAGACTAGGTAATTATTCTGTTGTTTATTCTAAAGATAACACAATAAGTCAGAAAGTTACAGATAGACTTAAAGCTTTATGTACTCAAGATTATTTTACTAATGATCTTAAATATCTAGTTGTACGGACCATTTTTAATGGTAATAAAAAGAAGTTTAATAAATTCATGATGATCCCAGAGGTTATCAAAATGACAATGAAATAGTATGGCAAATAAATCAGTATATCAAGATTTTGATACTGATGCTTTAGCTTACTTTGATTTAGAACAGGACACTATTTATGGTGTCCTTTCTACTTCAGGGGAAATAGATAAAGTATTATGTACTCAAGATAAAACAACATATGAAAAGATAAACACTATATTAACTGTTCCCACAGAAGATGAGCAAACCTTTAGAAATAAAAAGAAAGCCTTTATATTACCTAAGTGTACTGTATCTCAAGATAGAATAAAAGCAGCTCTAAAAGAACACGGTATAACTGTTACAAATGATTATGAACTGGCAGATTTAATTATAGGTCATGAAGATATTACAACTCACCGTCTAGAAAACGCTGATAATATACCTTCTACTATAATGATGAACAAGTTGTGGAACTATGAAACAACAAAAGGTAGATCTACAGCAACACATCCTAAAGAAATAGCAATATATAATTCTGGCCTAGAAGTTATACTAACTCCTAAGCTTACAGAAAGTGTGAGATACTATGATTTAGATATAGAAGATAGTTTGTATGATTCTTGGATGTTAACCGGGATGGCTATTAACTTGGCTCATATTATAGATACTACAGATGTAAGTGTTATTGATCCTGAAACAGTGCTATGTGCATCTGCAACAAAAATGATTCTTGATGAACAACTTCTTAGTGATCTTAAAGTACAGCTTGCTACATATGATGATGACAAAGCTTTAGCTCTTAAAATTGTACCTACAATAGACTATACAAAAAACTTTCATTTATTATGGAAATTTGCTCAAGACTGTGGTAATATTACTTATGCAGATAGCAGAGATAAAGATCTTAAGTACTGGCTTGATGTATCAGGCTTTAGAAATTTTGAAAGAAAAAGTGCTCAGGATATGATACTGTGGTTAGATAGTGAAGATAAACTTGATAAAGTATCATTTAGATACCTTGAGCCTATAGTAAGAAAAGAAATAAGTATTCACAACAGAGATCTTTATACATTTAAAGTAGCTGTGAAAAAAGAGTATCAACAATATTTAAAATAAAATAATGAAAGAAAAATATAAATTAGAAATAAATGCATATGATGGAGAATGGAATGACAAAAATCAATTAAAGCAAACTGCTATAAATTTTAGTAAATCTGATTGTATGTGGTTAACATCAAATGATAAATGGGATTTAGTTCCAGAAGATTTAGCTCCAGAAGATATAGCTTCTTTGTCATTACCTATGGTAACTAATATTGAAAATCTTAGTTTACAAGATAAAAAAATATATAGATTTCCTAAATTAGATTTGCCTAGACAAAAAGTAGATTTGTTAAAAGAAAAATACAACTGTAAAGTAATTAGAGACCCATCTAAAGCAGATGTAGCAGTTGTATCTTATAAGCTTTTTAATAAAATATTTGATAGAGAATGGAATTCTTCTATAACATATAAACAAGCATTTGATATACTGGTTTATATGAAAGAGAAAAGCATATTGTCAGATTTAGCTGTTGTTAAACTTCAAAATTTTCTACAAATGGCTCCAACTGATTCTATGGTTACTTTTAATATTAGGAAACATTGGAATCAATCTGATGTTGCTCAATGTTTGATAATAAATGATTTAGAAAATTGGATTATTGCTTCTGGTAATACAGGTTTAGGTAATAATGATTGGGTACTCAAGAAAGAAAATTATAAAATATTTGAAGATTTAAGAAATAATACTTCTTTGATGTTATATGATTCACAAATATGTAATATAATTGATGCTGAGTTAGCAGTAATTGAAAACACTGAGTATGATAATATTAAGAATATGATAACAAGTGCTGATATGGAGAATAGATCATTAACAATTGAGATGTTAGCTAATTGTAATATAGAAAAATCATTTGATGTTGTATCTGGATTATATTACTGGCATTATGATTGGTTTAAAAATACTACAAACTGGAATTCAGTCAATGTAAAAACAATGCGTAACAGATTAAAAGCATATGAAGGTAACCATTGTACAAGTAATATATGGTCTTATAATAGATATCTAACCAAGCTTGCAGATGATGGAAAACTATCAAGATTCGCAGTTGACAAAACAAGAAAGTATATTCTTGAAAAGTTGATGGGTGTAATGGTTGGACCAGAATCAGAAGTATTTAAAATTGATCTTGAAAATTTGTATATTGCAGATGAATTAAATTCAAAAATAAATGATTAAAGACTTACAAAAAGAAGAAGAGTTCTACTTAAAGAAATTTAAGTGGAGCTACTCTTCTCTTAACAAATTATTATTTTCACCATCCTTATTTTATAAGGACTATATATTATGGGACCGTGAGGTCAGAACAGACAAACATCTAATAGAAGGTAAACTTATTCACTGTCTATTATTTGAAGCTGAGAATGTTAATGAAAAGTTTAATATTGTTCCCGGTAAAGCACCATCAGATAGTGTTAGAAAAGTATTGAAAGATATGGCTCTAAATACTGATGCAGAAACATTAGTAAGTTGTGATGACTTTATTATACTAGATTCTTTAAAAGAATTAAACTTATATCAGTCTCTTAAGGCCGATGAGTCAAGAATAGCTAAAATTAGAACAAAAGATAATGAACCATACTGGAAATTTATAAGTAATAGTAACGTTGACGTTGTTGATCAGGATACTTTATTAAGATGTAAAGAAAAAGTAGATATACTAAAAGAAAATAAAGATGTAATGTCTTTATTTAATGAAGTAAGTACAGACTTTGATTTAGATCCTATAGAATCATTTAGTGAGAAGTATTTAGAAACTACACTAGAAGGTTATCCTTTTGGTTTACATGGATACATTGACCATTATACTGTTGATTCTGATAAAAAGCAAGTTACTATTTGTGATTTAAAAACCACAGGGAAAACAATTTCAGATTTTAAAGAGACTATTGATTTTTATAATTATTGGTTGCAAGCAGCTATATATTCAAAGTTAGTTTATGACTCTTTAGGAGATGATAGAGATGATTATAATATAGTTTTTAAGTTTGTTGTTATAGATTTATATAAACAAGTTTATGTTTTTGATGTATTAGATGATACATTATCAGCCTGGGCTGGTGGTTTAAGCGGTGCATTAAAAACTGCTAAATATCATTATGAAAATAGAAATTATAGTCTACCTTATGATTTCTTAGTAAATAAGATTAAATTATAGTATGGGTGTTTATACAGAATTTTTTCAAAAAAGTAAGGTCTTTCTATATCCTTTATTAAAGATAAGAAAAGGCGTATCACATGTTCCCGTGCAAACTTATGTTGCATGGGAAAATGTTTACTCTACTGAAAATAATAGGTTTTTCTGTGAATACAGTACCAAAATGACGTCTACATTTAAAAAATTTTCTCTTAATTATTTACAAAATCATAAATTATTTGAAGACTATATAGAATTAAATGGTGATAAACATTTATTTATATTTGATTTCACCGTATATAAATCTGACTTTCAAAGGTTTGTATCTGGTGCTTATTCACAATTTTCGTTGAATAACAAAATTAGTATATTAGATTTCTTTTCAAATCAGAAAAAGATATCTTCATATGTTAAAGGGTTTCTATCTCCTGAAGATGTGCATAAATTATATGCAAAAGAATTAGGAGTTGATATAGAAATTATTCAAAAAATATATGAGGTATGCACTCCTCCAGATTTAAAAAAAGAAACTTTTATGGATAATACTGATGTTATTTTTCAGCTATTAAAAAAAAGTTCCATATCTTTGACTAAATAAAATAAATAATAATGGCACAAATAGGACAGAATATGATGTTAGTAAATTCTACTTTTAGAAACGCTAAATCATTTACATTAATTCCAGTGAGCATGGACTCACCATACACAGAAGCTATGTTTGACCCAACATCAGGCATTTTAGCAGTCATCAGTAAAGTAATGAAGCAATCATATCATATGGTTCCTAAGTTAAATGATGACGGAGAACCACAAAGATTAAAAAATCCAAATCCACAGACAGGTAAAACTGTTAAAGAAGAAAGAAGATTGGTTGATACATTTTCAGAATTTTATCTTACTGATAAAAATGATATTGAATTACTAATTAATATGTTTGCTATAAACGCTGAGCAATTTGATTGGCAACAATATTTTGTTGATGTAAAAGAAACTAAAGTATCTAATCTTATCTTACCTGGTCAATAAAGGTCTAATACTTTACAGACTAAAAAAAGAGAGCCTCATTGATTTGGGGTTTTTTTGGCACTAATAAATAATTATATGGCTGAATTAAGCGCAGAAGAATCATTAGAAGTAAATATATTATTTGCATTAAATAAATGCATGGCCGAAACTGTACATGGTTTACAATTTCTACATAAACATAAAGTAAAATATAGAGTAAAACAAGTCATACAATCTGTAAATAAATATGATAAGGAGATAAATAAAACTTTAGATCCTGATCAATTAAAAGCTGTTGAAAGCATATATGATTGTATAATGGATCTATTAACTGAAGCTAAATCCGTAGCAATTAAAAACTATAATGATGATAGAGACAATAGATCAAATGAGAATAAGAGTAATGAAGTTGGCAATAAAAAAACATCCCTGTCTTGAAACTGCTGCCGCAGCTCTAGGTGTTACATCTAAAACTCTTTATAATTATAGAATTGAACTTGGTTTACACACACCTACTAAAAAAGAAAAAGCATGAGACATTGGGTAATGGATTATGAAACATTAAAGAATTGTTTTACTGGGGTATTTGAACATTATAAGACTACAGAAACTAAAGTCTTTGTTGTACATGACCTGCGTAATGATCTTAATGATTTTATAAGTTTTCTTAATGAAAACATTAATAATAAAGAGTGGCATATATCTTACAACGGATTAGCTTTTGATGGCCAGGTCACTCACTATATACTTGATAATCATAAAAACTGGCTTAATTTAGATGGCTGTGAAGTTGCAAATATAATTTATAAGTATGCGCAACGTTGTATTCAAAAGTCCAATGCAAAAGAATTTAGTGATTATCCACAATGGAAAATGAAGATAAGCCAAATAGATGTATTTAAACTACATCATTGGGACAACCCGGCTAAACGTTCTAGTCTAAAGTGGATCCAGTATAGTATGGATTGGGAAAACATTCTTGATATGCCTATACATCATGAGACAGAGATAACTACACAAAAAGAAATAGATGTTATCTTAGAATATTGTGTTAATGATGTTAGATCAACTAAAGAAGTATATAATAGAGCTAAATCACAGATTGGATTAAGAAAGGAATTAACAAAAACATATGGTATAAATATGTTTAGCGCCTCAGAACCAAGAATTAGTAAAGAAATATTTGGTTACTATTTATCTAGAAATTTAAATATCCCTAAAAAAGATTTAAGGAAGATGAGAACTTATAGAGATACAATCAAAGTAAAAGATATAATTTTACCTTGTGTTTCTTTTACCTCAGATGAGTTTAAAACTTTACATAATAGATTTAAAACACTTGAAGTAGATGCGGCAAGTTTAAAAGGAGGATTTAAATATCATATAGATTATAAAGATGTAAAAACACATTTTGGTTTAGGTGGTGCACATGGTGCTAATAGTAAAGGAATGTATGAAAGTACAGAAGATTTAGTTATAATGTCGTCAGACGTTACTAGTTTTTATCCTAATCTTGCTATTAAAAATAAATGGTCACCAGAACATTTTCCAAAAGAAGAATTTTGTAGTCAATATGAATGGTTCTTTGAAGAGCGTAAGAAGATACCTAAGAGCAATCCAATGAACTATGTATATAAGATTATACTTAACTCAACATTTGGTCTTAGCAATGATGTAAATAGTTTCTTTTATGATCCTGAGCTCTGTTTACGTATAACTATTAATGGTCAATTGACTCTTATGATGTTATATGAACAAATTATGGAAAGAATACCAGGTGCTGTAGCTTTATTACAAAACACAGATGGTGTTGAGACTATAATACCTAGAGAATATATAGATCTTTATATGGAAATATGTAAAGAGTGGGAAGACAAAACCAATTTAAATCTTGAACATGATGAATACCAAAAATTGGTACTTGCTGATGTCAATAATTATATTGGTGTGAATAACTATATAGATGTAGATATCACTAAATGGAGAGAAGTTAAACAGAGACAGCCTCATTACTTATTTAAGGTAAAGAATGATAAGTTTAGTTATGCTCCTGTTAAACTCAAAGGCCGTTTTGACTTCCATGAATTACAATTACATAAAAATAAATCTAAGTTAGTTATACCCAAAGCTATTTATCAATACTTTGTACATGATGTATTACCTGAAGACTATTTAAATAAGAATAAAAATATATTGGACTATTGTATTGGTGGAAAATCTAAAGGAGATTGGAAACAAATAGCTAGATATATAAAAGATGGTTCTTTAGTGGAAGATGAATTACAAAAAATAAATAGATATTTTATATCTTCTATAGGTAAGAAAATAGTTAAGGTAAATAAAACAGATGGAAGAGAAATACAACTAGAATCAGGCCAGTGGCTACAAACTGTATTTAATAAGATGACTGTAGAACCTAAATGGGAAAACTATAAAATCAATAAGTCTTATTATATGCAAGCTATAGAATCTGAGATCAATAGTATTATCACTGTAAATAATAATCAATTAAAATTATTTTAATATGTATAAACCTTTACCGGAGAGTCTCACAATAAAAGACTCTCCTGTACATGGGCTTGGTCTACATGCTAGCAAAAAACTTGTTAAAGGCATTGACTTAGGAATAACTCATGTATATAATGAAAATTATGAAAACAATTATATAAGAACTCCATTAGGAGGATTCATTAATCATAGTGATAATCCTAATGCTCAGTTAATGGTTGTAGGAAAAACAATGCGTCTTTCTACAATTAAAACTATAAAAAAGAATGAAGAACTTCTAGTGCAGTATAAATTATATAGTGTCTAGTCAAATATTTTTAATATGATTACTATAATTGAATGGAAAACCCGTCAACAGTTTGAATCAAAAAAACTAGCCTCAGAATATTTTAAAATACCAATTTCTAAAGTTAATAAATCTATCAAAGAAAAAATTTCAGTAACACATGATGATAGACAATATTCATTTAGAAATTCTTGGAATCAAGAAGGAAACACAAGACTATTAAAACCTGATAACAAACCAACATTAAGATTTGGTAAGTATAAAGGTAAAAAACCTAGTCAGATACCTATTAATTACTTAATATGGATAAGCAAAAATGTAAAACCTTGTCCTTCTTGTGTCAAAAAATTCCTTAAAGAAAAAGGATATTAATTTGCTGAGTCAGATTAATTTATTATATTTACACCTTAAAAGTTTAATACCATGGGATACAAAAAACCATCATCACAAACCAGAAGTCATCTGGAAAATGCACCCTTACCAAATCATGGTAAGAGTTATACAGTCATACCGCATAAAACGGTAATTGACAACACTTTAACTCTACTAAAAAATAGTGGATTTAATATTACAGAAGAGTTATATATATGTAACATGAATGCAAATGTTGCAAGAGGTATATATTATATTATACCTAACAGCACAGACAGCCTAATTAATAATGAAAAGGAATTAGGAATGATGTTTTCTTGGACAAACTCTTATGACAAAAGCACCAGATTTCAATGTTCTATTGGAGCTTATGTAAAAGTATGCTCTAATGGAATGATGGCCGGAGATATGTTTAATTTTAAAAGAAAACATACAGGGTCTGCAGATATGGATGTAAGAAACCAAATTGCTAGCCAAATTAAAAATGGTGAAAAGTATTATAAAAGGTTAATAACAGACAAAGATGCTTTAAAATCTATTAGTTTGAATTGTAAACAACAATCTGAACTTGCAGGTAGATTATTCATTGAAGAAGATTTACTTGATACTCAACAGATGTCATGTTTAAAAAGTGAAATGGATAAACCATCTTTTGATTATGGTGAAACAGAAATCAATGCTAGTGCTTGGGCCTTTTATAATCATGTTACACATTCATTAAAGAAAGCTCACCCTAGAGATTGGTTAAATGACCAACAAAATTTTCATGATTTTATGACAATTGAATGTTTAAATAATCAAGTTTTGAATCCTAATAATATTAAAAATTATGAGTTAAATCATAATAACATTGAATTAGACATTACTATGGCAGACACTGATTTTGCTATAGAAATAGATGAAGATGTTACAGAAAAAAGGTTAATTCAAGATGTATTTATGGGTAGATAAAAATGATATGGATTCTAATAATTTTTAGTATTATATTTTGTTTTTATATTACTCATAATAATGATTTAGATAATTATTAATATAGGAGAAATAAACCAATAGGGGATAAGTTTTATGCATTCTTGTTCCCTTCTCCTTATTATAGGGTGCCATTACAGCACCCTATATTTTTATGTTAAGGTTGTAAATCCTGAGTCATTTAGTTTTGCTAAAACAACACTTCTATAATAACCAGCAGTATTATTAGCAGCTGCTATACCGTTTAGATAATTAGCATCACCAGTTTGACCTGCATACTGAATTCTTGTTGGTGAACCAGATGATTGTGCAGTTAATAAATCAGCGTCTGTCCAAGTACCCCCAAATTGTGAGTTAGGGCTTACACCATTTTGTAAACCTTGACCTATTTGTCTATAGGTAGTAACATCAGCAACACTAAACCAAATACCTCTATAGATTTGGTTATTACCAGCATTGGTTTCTGATGTTGTTATAAATTGCTGTACTTCTGCTACATCATTAGCAACTCTTGAACCATTACCTGTGGTAGGATCTGTAAATAGCGTTCCATTACCACCACTGTAATACCAGTTATTTGATTCATCACCCCATGCCATTATTACAACTGTGGAAGCATTTTCAAAAAGCTGTCCTGCACCTGTATTAATTGGGTTACCTAAGTTAGCCAAATATTGTATTTGTCTTTCTCCATTACCTTCAATAGGATAATTATCCCATCCAAATTTTACGTGAGTATCATATCTGTCAGCACCATTAGTAGCTGGGTCTGTGTTAAAGTCTGGTGTTCCTTCTACTCCTCCCGTAGCATAAAAATCTTGAAGTAAGTTTCTAAATGTACTTCCATCATTATAATCAGCAGTTTTTTGAGCAGTTGTTCTAGCAAAAGTAATTATATCACCAGCACTAGTTGTATGATTATTGCTTAAGGTTAAAAAAGGTTGGTTATTTGTTGGTGCAGTTACAATTGTTGTTCCTGCAGGTATACCGGTGCCAGAAACAGTCATACCAACTACAAGAAGTTCATAACCATTAAATGCATTTCCTGATGGGTCATCTACATACATACCTACATCATTTGAAGTACCTTGATTAAGTCTTAAAGTTGTTCCAGAACCAGTTCCATCAGATTGAGCAATCACAGTAGATGTACTAGAAATTGCTGAAAGAATTATACCTGTAGTATCCATTGATCCAGAACCATCAAACCAAGTCACAAAGTATGTATCATTATCTACTGCTAACCCTCCAATTTCAAAAGACTGTGAACTAGTGCTTGTTCCATCACTAACATTTAGTTGAACTGAAAATGTACCGCCCGTAGCAGGAAAAGTTCCAGAAAGTGTTCCGGTACAATCACCATTATTGGTAAACGTTAACCATGAAGGTATAGTTTGAGATGGGAAAGTTAAACTTGCACATGGAGTGTCTGCATCAGCTACTGTCCAATTATAAGTCCATATATCACCACCTGTTAGATTTGGGTAAGTATTATCTGTTACAGGATCGGTAGATGTCCATATTGGAGCATCATCTACAGCATTAATTGTAATTGTAAAAGTAAATTGATTACTAGTACAATACCCATCCATCGCTACCCATGTAATAACATCTGTACCAAAGTAATTAGTATTGGGTGTATATGTAAAAGCTCCTGTGCTAGGGTCAGTAAGAGTTACCGTACCATTTGAAGGACCGCTTACAATTAAATATGTTAATCCATATCCACCATATCCATCATCAACACCATTGAATGATCCACTAAATGATGTATCTTCATCAATAGTAGCTGAACCATTTGATCCAGTAGGACATGTATTTTCTGAGTATATTTTACAACATGCATCCCAATTTAATTGAGCAGTTCCTGTTGTAGGTATTTCGTATAGTTCAGCTTTAAACTTAAGTTTTTCACCAAATAAAAGAGTTGAAGTTTGATATCCATTATTAATAGCTCCAGTCCATCCAGTACCTATACTTGATTGATTCCAAGATGTTTGGTTAGAAACTGATGTAAAATTTGAGCTACTCCATGTTGGAAACTGAATAACATTATCAGCTAATAATGAGCCTGTCTTAACATTTGCTGCAATAACAACTACTCTATCACCATCAACAAGCCAATCCATATCTTTGATGCTCTTAACTGCTGTAGTAGTATCATCAAGAGCTACAACAGCATTAAAATTACCCTGAGCAGAGGCCCAACCATCTGGTAGCATAGCTAATGTATCAAAACCAACTTGTGGTTTTATAGTAGATGCATCTCTTTGCTTTATGATTCCTGTGGTTACATCTCTTACTAATACTTTATCTAAGGTATTATCATCATCTACTTTTTCTAATTCAAGATCTGGTAGTATTTGAACACTTCCATTTACTAATCCTGGGTGTACTACTTCACTAAAGTTTCCTCCTATTGTGAGTTTTTGTGTATCTGAACCATTAGTATATGAAAAATCTATATAATTGTTATAAGTACTTATAGCTGTACTTGTATAAAATGATGAAATAATTGTATTACCATTTGAAGTACTGCTTAGACCAGAAGAAAAATTATTAAATCCAATAAAATTAAATCTATTAGTGCCGTTAAAGGCTACATTACCAACATTGATAATAGAAGACGTTGTATTAACTACATTAAATGTAACACTGGATGTTACATTTGTAGCTGGTGTAGCGTTATTACCATCTTGAAATAATTTAGAACACCCTAATGTATTTGAATCAGGTGTCCATAAAGGAATAGTATTAACAGTACAAACTTCACCTACAATTGCTGCAGGATTATCTTCCCAAGAAAAAGTAGTTCCATCAGATATTAAAATCTGATCTACAGTACCAATAGGTAACTCTACTTTATAATTAGTAGCATCTCCTTGCCATAGTGAGCCATATGTTAATGCTTCAACAACATCATCATCTTGCCACTTTACTCTACCATCTGCTAAACCAACAAGCACTTTATTGAGTCCACCAATAACACCTAGTGAATCATAAACGGGCCCTTCTAGTTTAAGGTTGGAGTTTATAGTTGTTGTGTGTGTTGGTACACCTGCTGGTACATCCGTACCATGAATAACATTTACATTAGCTGTAAAAGTTACACCGTCCATTGTAAAGTTAGCGTCATCTTCTAACTCACCATTTGGCCCTACAATAACTATACGGTCTTCGGTTAAGTCTAATATGTTTGCTGAACCAGCTGTTAGTTGTAAATTTATATTAGCATTTTGGTCTACTTGTAAATCTCCTTCTATAACAGTGTCTCCTGCTATATTGATAGTATCACCTATAGCATTTTGAGATATAATTGTTTTAGTAATAGTTGCTGTTTGGCATTCACCTTGAAAAACAGGATCAGTCCACATTGTAATATAACGTTCTTCAGTACCAGTAGGGTCTTGTCTTACCATTCCCTCTTCTGTAGCACATTTAAAGTCTCCCCATTTAATTACAAATGGTTCCATAGTAGGATTATACGCAGCACCAGTGTTTAAGGTACTATTTTGATAAAGTTTTCCAAATTCAAAGTGATCTCTGATTTTGTCTAACTTTTTCTTCTTTTTGTTTCGTCTAAGTAAACCTAAAACTTCTTGTGTATATACACTCATGATTCAATTATTTATAAATACAAAGCAGCAACCTTTATTGTGGTTTGGGCTGAGCATGTTATTGTTATATTACCTGCAGTACTATTAAAAGCTGCAATTTCAAATGGCCCAAGAAAACCTTCTTCACTTGCTGCTAAGTTTAGAATTGCATTTTCTTTAACTAATTGTCCTAATGAAGCATCTTCGTATGTAGTTATAATAGGTACTACGGTTGCAGTTATTGCTGCCGCACTATTATTTTGTACATGAAAAAATTCTTTACCAGTATTAGCTAATTGATCACCACCTGCTGTCGGTGTGACATAGGTGGGTTCTAAACCAGATTGTGATATTTGTTGAGCTGTTAATTGTGCCATAATTTCTAACTGTTTCTATATCCACTTTTAAAAGCTTCTGATTGAACAGGCTCTGCTGCTCTAGTAGACTTTTGTGGTGGATTTAAGTTTGTTTTTTTTGCCAATTTAATCCTAGCTTCAACTTTCTTTTTATTTCTAGATGATTGTAAAGCTTGTTGTACAGACGTAGGATTATAATAACCATTGGTTGTTTCTCTTTTGAACACTTCCCCTTGCATAGGGAATGATGCTTTATTTGCTTTACCCATGATTATTTCTTTTTAGATTTTGTTCCACCATACATTTTATAATCTATAACTGATCCACCAGCCATAAAACCTTTTAATCCTCCATCTTTGGCCATTGATACCATTCCTGCTTTACCTGGAGTCATATCTCCATCACCAGCACCTCTTGTAAACCCACCGCCATAATTGTATTTTTTACTTTTCATAATGTTTGTTTTAAAAATTATTTGTTATTATTTTTTACTTTTTCTAATGACCTTCCACCAAAATAAGCACCAATTACTGTTATTAAAACTAGTTGTAGTAAATCTACCCACTTGTCTTCTACTATAAAATCTATAACTCCAGCGTCTATAAATACCAATATTACTGTTGATACAACTAAGAATATAAGAACCATAGGCCTCACATTTTTGCTAAGCCATGAATCTGAATTCATGTCCGAGGACCACCTTGAAGTTATTTCTGTTTCCATTTCAACTTCGTGCTTGGCTATTAACTCTTTTATTTTTAATTCAGCAGCAAGCTTCTCATCTTTTGATGTAATAAGTTCGTCCAATACATTACCTATTCCTTCAACTAATTTAGTTGCACCATTTGAAAACAATCTTGTTATAAAGTTTGGCATATTATTTATTTTATTTATACTATTGCTTCTGTTGATAATGCTCCGGTATTATCAACTATTATTTTCCAAACACTTCCATTTGGTGCATTTAAACGCACTTCTGTAGCATGATTAAAACTTATTTCATTAGTATTTGCAGTTACATTTATACCTGGACTTAATATACTTTTAAGATTTAATGTTTCACCAACTTTATCTTTATAAATACCAAGACCTGTTCCTACATTAGCTGCAGTATTTGGCTCACCTGTAGTTGCTAATTCTACATAATCATTATCAGAAGATGTAGCAACAGAAAGATTACTACTTAAAGACTTTAAAGATCTAAAGTAAACAGTGCATTCATCTGTTTCAGGATCTACAACAGTCTTCTGATAAATCTGACCTTTACTTGTTGGAACAGCTGGAGCATTTGCATAACTGCAATGTTCAGCAGCAATTTTAAAGTCTCTAACTTTTATAACCTTTACACTTTTATAAGGTATAGGTGATGCAACACCGGTCATTTCTGGTTGCTCATGAGTACCTAATATAAGAACATCATCTGGTAATGCTTTTTTAGCATAGACAGATCTTCTTATTAAACTTAATACATCAGTTAAAATGTTCATTTTTTCTTCTTTCTTTTACCACTATAAGTGTTATGTGTACCTCCACCAAGAGCATATGACATTACTTCCTTTTGAATGAATTTTTTATTTAATTCACCACCATCTGTTGATAATAATTTCCCAGCACTTTTGGGTGCTTTTTGCATTGGTAAACAAGGTCTCTCTTTTGCCATCTTAATTTAATTTATATATCCAATGTAAACGTTACAAAGAATAAATATAGTTTTACAGTTGTATAATCATATTCACCATCCGGTCTCATAAATTCCCAGCCTAGGGCTAGCCTATCATGAGGCCAATGAAATGCTATTTCTAATGCGCAATCTCCCATTATATTTTACTTTTAGTTTTATTACATAATCCTTGACGGCAATGACCTAAACAAACTCTACCTTTTGTAAACCACTGAATTAATAAGCATATTTGTCTCATTATTTAGTTTGTTTTTTCTTTCTGCCTTTTCTAGCTTTACCCTTAACAGCATCATCAATATCACCAAGTTGATTACCAACTTCTTTTATTGCTTTACCTACATCAGCCAATTCAGCTGCAGTTAGTTTAAATCTTTTTTTAACTTCTTTAACTGTGGCTATAACTTTTTCATCAACAGAAGTTTTTGACCATATAGTATTCCAATAGTCTTGAAGACTATAAGTCCATATGATATTAATTAATCTTTTTATCATAACAAAGTGCATTTATTGTACTATATAAATAATATACAAATTTTGTATCAATTTAACAACTCAAAGACATAAAGATATATTATCTTTGTTTGTCTATAATAAATTAAAATTTATGAATGAAATAGATCCAATACAATTTAAAAACAAATTTAGTGTTGAATTTTTACCAACAGAAACTCTTTTTGGTATGAAATTAGTCAACTGTGAGGTATTATGTACAGATAAAATATACCGTCCTGTAACGGGTATTGAAATAGGTTTAATTTTTTTAACATTAAGTTATGTAAATATAAGTAATTAAATTTTTTGATCTCATAAATATTTCATACTTTATAATTACTAAACAGCTGCATTTTCATTCTAGAAGATGCGGCTTTTATTTCCTATAAGGAATATCTAAACCTAATAAACATAGCAAATATGAATAAAAACATTTTTCAATCCAGAACAAACATTTTACCTTATGAATACCCGCAACTCCTAGCATATAAAGATGCCATTAGACATTCCTACTGGATTGACACAGAGTTTAATTTTACAGAAGATATACAAGATTTTAAAGTAACCATTACGCCATCAGAGCGTGATGTTATTAAAAAGACTATGTTGGCTATTGCACAAATAGAAGTTAATGTGAAAACATTTTGGGCTGATATGTACAAACGCATGCCTATTACTGAGGTAGGAGATGTAGGAATGACATTTGCTGAATCAGAAGTTAGACATAAAGATGCTTATGCTAGGCTGCTTAGAATACTAGGACTTGAAAAAGAATTTCAAAGTGTTATTGAAGTGCCTGCTATTGCAGGTAGACTTAAGTACTTAAAGAAGTACCTAGATGGTACACGTTCTAGAGATAACAAGATGTATACTAAATCTGTACTATTATTCTCTTTGTTTATAGAGCATGTAAGTTTGTTTAGTCAGTTCTTAATTATGATGAGTTTCAACAAAGAAAAGAATGTCTTTAAAGGTATATCTAACGTTGTAGAAGCTACTAGTAAGGAAGAAGAAATACACGGTAACTTTGGAGCTGAGATCATCAACATTATTAAGAAAGAAAATCCTGAGTGGTTTGATGAGGAGTTTGAAGAATTAATCTATTCTGCTTGTAAAAAAGCTTATACTGCTGAATGCGGCATACTAGATTGGATATTTGAAAAAGGTGAACTAAAGTTTCTATCTAAGGAAACTATTCAAAATTTTATAAAGAACAGATTTAATAATTCTTTAGAGAAGATAGGCATGAATTCAATTTTTGATGTTGACTCAGAACTATTAACGTCTACTGAATGGTTTGACATAGAGATACTAGGAACCAAAGAAGGAGACTTCTTTTACAAAAAGAGTGTAGATTACAACAAGAAAAGCAAAAGCATTACAGAAGATGATCTTTTTTAAACCTTTAATATCAAAAAAAATGAAAATAACAACATTTAAACAAGTAGATCAATTGTATCTAATACCAACTATAAAATTAACATATAGCAGGACTTTAAATGGTAACTTAGAAGTTATGTTGTGTTGGTTAGTGGGTGGAATTAGTATTGAATTTTAAATTATGAAAAACAAAATAAAATTTTGAAAAACAAAACCAATGGAATATAATAAATACTACTGGCTGAACGAGGACAGCCGTACATTTTTATCAAGAGGGTATATTACAGAAACCCCTGAACAAAGAATCAAAGACATTGCTATTAAAGCAGAAAAGTATTTGAATATAAAAGGATTTGCAGAAAAGTTTGAACACTACATGGCCAAAGGATACTACTCTTTATCAACTCCAGTGTGGATCAATTTTGGTAAAGCAAAAGGATTACCTATCAGTTGTTACGGATCTAACGTAGATGACAACTTGGACAGTATATTAAATGCTGGCCGTGAAATTGGAATGATGTCTAAGTATGGAGGTGGAACTTCAGCTT
>Ga0307488_10000524_pt1 | contig 31866 bp, 34 predicted proteins | sample SB02metaG_FD_202248 | JGI IMG/M metagenome (GOLD analysis project Ga0307488, IMG submission 202248) | Sea-ice brine microbial communities from Beaufort Sea near Barrow, Alaska, United States - SB 0.2 | ecosystem: Environmental > Aquatic > Marine > Coastal | place: USA: Alaska | collected...
TTGGCTCCGGAGTATTCAAGTCTGGCAATCCTGTTGCTCGCGCAGCTGCAATTGTCAAGGCGACTACTTTTTTCAACGACGCAGACGTGGTAGCAAACGCTTCCCGTGGTCTAGGCGAGGCGATGGTAGGCATAAATGTGAGTGACCTCCCAGCACCACATAGGCTTTCGGAGCGTGGCTGGTAATTGCGAATAGGCGTTCTCGCTCTCCAGGGCGATAGCCGAGAGCATCTTCTACTCCTAGAGCAATTAGGGGCAGAGTGTGTTGCCGTGAAAACAAATCTTGATTTAGCAGCAGTTGATGCGTTGATAATCCCCGGGGGAGAGTCGACCACCATTTCTAAGCTTCTTGTGAACTTTGATCTCATGCCGCAGGTTAGAAAATTCGCCAATACAAAGCCAGTGCTCGGCACTTGCGCAGGACTGATACTTATCTCGGATGAAGTAATCGGAGCGCTTCCAGATCAAGAGCTAATCTCAGGGCTCCCAGTCAAGACAGAACGCAATGCTTATGGCGGTCAGCTGAATTCATTTGAGGGCTCGGTTGTGTTTGCCGATGGCACCTCTGAAAACGTAGCTTTCATAAGAGCTCCCAAAATACTCGAGGCCGGAAACTGTGAAGTTTTGGCAACCCATAACCAAGAACCAGTGGCGGTTAAGTTTGAGAACCTGATGGGCGCAAGCTTTCACCCGGAGCTCACCGGAGCGACACATTTACATAAGTTGTTCATTTCGCTCGTTGAAGAGCACCAAAGCTAGTAATTTAGAGGAACTATGTCAGGTCACTCCAAATGGGCAACAACGAAGCACAAAAAGGCAGCCAACGACTCCAAGAGAGCAAAGCTGTTCGCGAAACTTATTAAAAACATTGAGGTGGCGGCTCGCTTAGGCGGCGCCGACCTTGAGGGAAATCCAACCCTTTACGAGGCAATCTACAAAGCCAAGAAGCTTTCCCTGCCCGGCGATAACATCGATCGCGCTGTTAAGCGTGGCGCAGGTGAACTGGGAGATGGCGTTGAGTACCACAACATTATTTACGAAGGTTACGGGGCAGCCGGGGTTGCAGTAATGATCGAATGCCTTACCGACAATAGGAATCGCGCCGCAGCAGAAGTAAGGCTTGCGGTCGGCAAGAATTCTGGAAACATGGCTGACCCTGGTTCAGTTAGCTATCAGTTTGCCCGCAAGGGTGTCATTTCGGTTCCGGGTTCCTTCAGCGAAGATGCGATTCTAGAAGCAACCATCGAGCACGGCGTCGAGGACCTTCAGCTAATCGGTGAAAACTTCTTGTTGACATGTGATCCAAGCAAGATGACAGAAACCCGGACTGCTCTGCAGCAATCAACCATCGATTACGAATCGGCTGACGTTGAATTTGTTTCATCTTTGAAGGTCGACGTTGATGCTGCCAGCGCCAAGAAGGTCATTGACCTTATCGAGGCGCTAGAGGAACTGGATGATGTCCAGGAGGTTTACACGAACATGGAGATTTCAGAAGCGGTAATGGCCGAGCTTGAAGCCATGAGCTAGTGGAGCTAATTCTCGGAGTTGACCCTGGGCTCACGCGCTGTGGGTTCGGAGTTATCTCTGGCTCAAAGGCAGTTGAATATGGTCACTTCACTTCGTCGCCGACCCAGGATCCGCGGGATAGAGTCGGTTCTATAGCCAACTCGCTTGACAGAATTATTGAAACCCACAAGCCTGTTCTTATAGCGATTGAGCGAGTTTTTGCTCAAGCCAACCTTAGAAGCGTGATGGGGGTGGCTCAAATCTCAGGTGCTCTTATGGCGCTGGCCTTCAAGCACGACATACCGCTGGAATTCTTTACTCCGAGCGAGGTGAAGCTGGCTGTCGCTGGACACGGCAGAGCCGACAAGGCGCAAGTGGCGGACATGGTTAAGCGCACGCTGAACTTAGAGGAGACCCCAAAGCCAGCAGACGTCGCAGATGCCTTGGCCGTGGCGATTTGCGCTTCCAAGAGGGCTCAGGGACAAGGCACGAATGCCCAGCAGAAGTGGGTCGCAGCTGCCAAGAGTGCCAACCGCAGATTAGGTTAGCAACGTGATATCAAGCCTTCAGGGAACCGTCAGCCACTTGGGCCAAGACCGCCTAACCTTGGTTGTGTCAGGTGTTGGTTTTTCAATCCAGGTCACCAGTCGTCACGCAGCAAAACTTTCGGTGGGCCAAGAGTTCTTAATACAAACAAAACTTGTAGTCCGAGAGGACGACCTTTCTTTGTTTGGTTTTCAGACCGGCCAAGAGGCTGAGTTATTTGATCTTCTCTGTGGGGTAAATGGAATTGGCCCCAAGCTTGCAATGACTACTCTTTCCGGGCTGACCGGTGACCTCTTAGTGAATGCCATCAACGCCCAGGACGAAAGTGCTTTCCGTGCGATACCAGGCATCGGGCCAAAGACAGCAAAACTCGTGCTGATCACCCTGAGTGGCAAGGTTGGGCTTTCATCGAGTGTCGGTGTCAACGAAAACGTGCTGCAGGCAATGCTGCAATTGGGTGGAGATGAACTCGCGTCAAGAAGACTTCTTTCCGGCCTGGATCAGTCACTGTCTGAATCCGCATTGCTCAAGCAGGCTTTGGCGGAGCTTGGTCGTTCGAAGTTGACCTCATGATCGAGTCGGCGCCTGAGGAACGAGCCCTAGAGGCGGTGCTGAGACCGAAAGTTCTTGGAGAGTTCGTAGGCCAAGAAAAAGTTGTCAAGCAGATTTCGCTCGTGATAAAAGCGGCCAAGTTAGGTGGAAGGACTGCGGACCACATCCTGCTGGCAGGGCCTCCAGGGCTTGGAAAAACAACCCTTGCAATGATTGTCGCGCATGAGGCGGAGCGAACCCTCAAGCTAACTAGCGGCCCTGCAATTCAGTCTTCGGGAGACCTGGCATCGATTCTCTCTGCCTTAGAAGCCGGCGACGTGTTGTTTATAGATGAAATCCACCGCATGTCCAGAAGCGCCGAGGAGATGCTGTATCTGGCGATGGAGGATTTTCGCGTTGACGTGATGGTCGGAAAAGGGCCGGGAGCAGCTTCAATTTCCCTTGACATCGAGCCGTTTACCTTGATTGGTGCAACCACCAGAAGCGGAATGCTGCCCACACCTTTGAGAGACAGATTCGGCTTCACGGCTTTCCTCGAGTATTACGAGGCTCGAGAGATCGCCCGAGTGTTAGAAGCCTCGTCACTTAAGCTCGGCATCGACCTGCAGGCCGAGGCGCTTGAATTATTGAGTACTCGATCGCGTGGCACACCTCGAATCGCAAATCGTCTGCTCAGGAGAGTGCGAGATTTTGCCAGCGTCAATGAACACAGCGTTATTGATTACGAAATTGCCTTGGATGCAATGACCCTCTTTGAAGTGGATAAGTTGGGCCTAGATCGAGTGGATCGAACTCTCTTGACCATGCTAGCTACTAAATTCAGCGCCAAGCCAGTCGGTCTTTCGACCCTTGCTGTGGCCCTTGGCGAGGAGCCAGAGACCATTGAGGCGGTGATCGAACCGTTCTTGATTAGGGCAGGTTTGTTGCAGCGAACACCACGCGGCAGAGAGATTACAACTCTCGGATTAGTACATTTAGGGATTCAGTAGAGCAAGTTTTTCATCTAAGCCCTATAATTTCGGGGTACCAATCGGTTAGGAAAACCTTGGATTTATTACTATTAGCGGTTCTTGCCGCCATGATTCTGTTGCTGGTAAACCAGAACAGAAAGCGTAAGCGTGACGCTGCTAATTTGGTTGAGACCCTTCAGGTTGGGTCCAACGTTATTCTCCACGCCGGTATCAAGGGCAAGGTCGTTGCCATTGGCGAAGATGACCTAGAGGTTGAGACCACGCCCGGTACGAAGCTCAGAGTGCTGAAGCAGGCAGTCAGAGCTATCCAGACTTCTGAGGGGAAATAGCTTTGGCTGAGAACACAACTACTCGATCTGCGAGACGCAAGCTCTCGTGGCTCACAGGCATCGCAGTCTTCTTCGTTGGGCTCATGATTTGGGGCGTGGCCACGGTTCAGCCTGGCGCATCATACGAACCTCAATTGGGTCTTGACCTTCAGGGCGGCACCCAGATTATTCTTACCCCAACTATCGCCGAAGGTGATCAAGCAAGTTCAGAGCAGCTAACACAAGCTGTGACGATCATCCGACAAAGAATTGATGGATCGGGTGTTGGAGAAGCACAGGTTTCTATCCAAGGAAATCAAAATATTGTTGTTGCAATCCCGGGAACTCCAGACGCAACAACTCTGCAGCTTATAAAGGCAAGCGCACTGCTTGAGTTCAGACCTGTCATCGTTCAGGGTATTTCTGGACCAGCTGCCGAAGGAGCATTACCGGTTGACCTAGAAACCCTTAGCAACGAGACCGCAACGACGCCGGTGAACGCTAGCGACACTGCTTGGATAACCGAGCGACTTCAGGCGCAGTTTGAAAACCTTGACTGTTCATTGCCGTTTAGGGGACCCGGCCAGGTGGACGATCCAACCGTGGGTCTCGTAACTTGCGACGAACTGTCGCTCTATAAATACATTCTGGGTCCGGTAGAAGTCCAGGGAGCTAACATCTCTGACGCCACTGCTGGAACAGTGACCACTCAAACTGGTGCAAGCACCAACACTTGGGCAGTCAACTTGGAATTCGATGGAACCGGCTCCGATGCTTTCGGTTTGGTCACCTCAAGGCTCTTTGGGCTTCAAAGTCCTGCCAACCAATTTGCCATCACGCTCGATGGGCTGGTTATTACAGCTCCATCGACGAACGCAGTTATCACCAACGGTCAAGCTCAAATAACAGGATCTTTTACTCAAGAATCTGCGACAGTTTTGGCTGATCAGCTGAAGTATGGTGCGCTGCCGATTGGTTTTGAGGTGCAGTCTCAGGAGAACATTTCGGCCACCCTTGGTTCAGAGTCTCTTCGTTCGGGACTTCTAGCTGGACTAATCGGTCTTATCTTCGTCATCATCTACATGGCGTTCCAGTACCGTGGTTTGGCAACGGTAGTTCTCGGGTCACTTATTGTTGCTGCGCTGTTGGTCTACCTAGCAATAGCGTTCCTGTCATGGCGACAGGGCTACAGGTTGTCACTGGCTGGTGTAGCGGGTTTGATCGTAGCTATCGGTATTACCGCTGACTCCTTCATTGTCTACTTCGAAAGAATTAGGGACGAGCTTCGAGATGGTCGAAATCTAGAGAGTGCCGTGGAGGCCGGTTGGAAGCGAGCAATTCGCACAATCTTGATCTCAGACGCTGTTAGCTTTACCGCAGCTGTAGTTCTCTACTTGCTAACAAGCTCTTCGGTTCGAGGCTTCGCGTTCACATTGGGTCTAACAACTTTGATTGACCTCTTAGTGGTCACCATGTTCACCCATCCACTAGTTCAGCTTCTGGCTAGAAATAAGTTCTTTGCCTCTGGTCATCGTTTCTCTGGATTCGATCTTTCTGCTAGAGAGGTCTCCTATAAGGGGCGCGGCGAGTTCAAGGTGTCCAAGTCACTAGCCGGCGGCAAGGCTGAAAAGTCTTCAAAGGAAGTGCAAAAACGACAGACAATTGCTGAGCGAAAAGCTTTGGCGGGTCAGGGAGATCACGATGAGTAGGGCAAGAGACTTCGGAAACCAGCTTTACTCTGGTGAGCGCAGCTTTAATTTTGTAGCGCGCAGAAAAACCTGGTACATCATCGGTGCCGTGGCAGTTATCTTGGCACTGTTGTTGCCGGTAGCACGCGGTGGATTCAACTTTGGTATTGAGTTCCGCGGTGGATCTGAATTTAGGCTCACAAACTCTCAGGAGTTGTCCCACCAGCTTGCGGTGGACGTTATCTCCGAAATAGCACCGGGTTCTCAGGTAAACGTTACTGACGTGGGGCTTGCCGACATTCGAATTCAGACCGAACAGCTTGAAGACGTCCAGTCAGAGCGTGCGCGATTGGCACTTGCTGACGCATACGGACTTGAGGATGCGGCCGTGGCATCCAGCTTTATCGGTCCTAATTGGGGAGCTGACGTTACGAATCAGGCCCTAATGGGTCTGATCGTGTTTCTAATACTGGTGTCCCTGTTGATCGCTATTTACTTCAGAAGCTGGAAGATGTCGGTAGCGGCAGTTCTGGCCCTTGCACACGACCTTATTCTTACCGCAGGCATTTATGCAGGTGTTGGTTTTGAGGTGACGCCGGCAGCTGTTATTGGATTCCTTACTATTTTGGCTTACTCGCTTTATGACACGGTTGTGGTGTTCGACAAAGTTAGGGAGAACACACTTGAAGTCGAATACTCAGAAACTCGAACCTTTGGTGAGATGGTCAACCTGGCAGTGAACCAGACCTTGATTCGTTCCATCAACACGTCGGTTGTCGCTGTGCTACCGGTGGCTTCAATCTTGTTCGTTGGTTCGTTGCTGCTTGGAGCAGGAACCCTGAGGGACATTGCTTTGGCGCTGTTTGTTGGAACTATCGTAGGAACTTACTCATCTATCTTCCTGGCAGCACCGATTTATGCGCACCTGCGCGAATCTGAGCCGACTTTGAAGAAAGCCGCTGACAAAGTAGTAGCTAGCCGCGCGTAGAATTGAATCCATTCGATAGAGGATGGAAAAATGACAGACGCGAAGAGCAGTTCACTTCGCTCTCGTCTGCCTAAAATTTTTACGAAGTCCTCGACTTCCTACGGTACAGACATGGCTTCTCTGGTTCGTATAGTCAAGACGAACCACCCAAAAGCGGACCTGACAGTTATCGACAAGGCGTTCCAGTTCGCGGAGAAGTATCACACCGGCCAGCTTCGGAAAAGTGGCGAAAAGTACATCACTCACCCATTGGCTGTGGGGAGAATTCTTGCCGACCTGGGCTCAGGACCCGCAACAATCGCTGCTGCCTTACTCCACGACACCGTAGAGGACACCGATTACTCGATAGAAGCACTCGAGAAGGACTTTGGTAGCGAAGTTGCCCTCTTGGTCGATGGCGTCACGAAGCTGGACAAAGTCAAGTTTGGAGACAGCGCACAGTCAGAAACCATGCGCAAGATGGTAGTTGCAATGAGCAAGGACGTTAGAGTCCTGGTCATCAAACTCGCAGATAGGCTCCACAATGCAAGGACATGGGGATTTGTTAGCCCTGAGTCAGCGAGGAAAAAGGCACAGGAAACGCTGGAAATTTACGCGCCACTGGCCCACCGCTTAGGAATCTCAACAATGAAGGTCGAGCTTGAAGATATTAGTTTCAGCGTTCTCTACCCGAAAGTTTACGAAGAGATCGTCTCGCTAGTTGGCCAGCGGAATCCCCTGAGAGCTGACTACACACAAAACGTGATAGACGAGATTTCTCTCGAGCTTCGAAATGGCAAGGTCAAATCAAAGATTGACGGACGACCTAAGCAGTACTACTCGATCTACCAGAAGATGGTGCTTCGGGGACGAGAGTTTGACGACATCTACGACCTCGTGGGCGTGAGAGTGATAGTTGCAAGCGTAAAAGACTGCTATGCCGCCTTAGGGGCCATACACGCCCGCTGGTCACCGTTAACGGGCAGGTTCAAGGATTACATAGCGATGCCGAAGTTCAATCTCTACCAATCGCTGCACACTACTGTGGTTGGGCCGGATGGCAGGGCAGTGGAGATACAGATAAGAACTCTTGAGATGCATCAACGAGCCGAGTTTGGTGTTGCGGCACACTGGAAGTACAAGGCGCAGAGTGGAAAGAGCGAAAAGGAAGTCGACTTCGCCTGGATGAAGCAGCTCTCAGATTGGCAAGAGGAGACTGCAGACCCGGGGGAGTTTCTGGATAATCTGCGATTCGAAATTGGCGCCAAAGAGCTCTATGTCTTCACTCCAAAGGGCAAGGTTGTTGGACTAGCCGCCGGATCGACACCGGTTGACTTTGCCTATGCCGTCCACACGGAAGTGGGTCACAAGACCATTGGGGCAAAGGTAAATAGCCGCCTGGTGCCGTTGGAAAGCAAACTCCAAGCCGGCGATTCCGTGGAGGTTCTGACTTCCCGGTCAGAGTCTGCTGGACCGAGCAAGGATTGGTTGAATTTCGTGGCCTCCCCTGGAGCGCGAGCCAAAATCAAACACTGGTTCGCTCAAGAGCGCAAGGAGATCGCCACCGAGGACGGCAAGGAAGCGCTGGCTCGAGGGCTTCGAAGAAAAGGGCTCCCTGTCCAGTCGCTTATGTCATCAGATTCGCTTACAAAGCTTGCCGAAGAGCATGGCTTGGTTGGAATTCCAGCACTCTTCAACGCGATCGGTCAAGGTCAGCTAACCGTGGGCACTGTCATTGACAGGCTAAAGCAGCTCGAAGGCCTTGCTCCAGAAGCTATTACCGAGGAATTGCCGGCACAGGTTCCTAAGTCTCTTAGACAAAGAAGAAACGAATCTCAGGGTGTGCTTGTGAAGGGGGACCCCGATGTCATGTCAAAGATGGCTAGATGTTGCACTCCGGTGCCGGGGGACGAAATAACTGGATTCATTACCCGTGGCGAAGGAGTGTCCGTCCACCGCACGGACTGCAAAAATGTTCAATCTCTTGCACAAGAGCGACTTGTGGAAGTCTCCTGGGCTGACGAAGCCAGGGGGGTTTTCATGGTTCAGATCCAGATTGAGGCGTTAGATCGCTCAGGATTGCTGAGCGATGTAACTCGAGTGCTGACCGAGAGTCACGTTAACATTCTGAACGCATCGGTTTCAACCGGCAAAGACAGAGTCGCGATTAGCAAGTTTATTTTTGAGATGGCGGACCCGTCGCACTTGGATCACGTTCTAAATCAAGTTCGAAGAGTTGAAGCCGTCTACGACGTCTATCGAGTCAAAAGCAGTTAGGTCTAATCGACCGCTTGAGCAGCAGCTAGCAACCAGGCCTTACGGGCAGTGATTTGCTCTTCGATCTCTTTTCTCTTCTCGGGCTTAGCCTGCTCAAGATCCTTTTCAAGACCAGCGATGGCTTCTTCAAGCTGCGATACCAGAGAGTTTGACCGTGCTTTCGCAGCTGGGTCAGATCGTCGCCATGCGTCGGCGGCAGCATCAGCAATCTTCTTCTCTGCTTTTCTAATTGGCTCTTCGATTTTTCTTACCTGGTCGCGAGGAATGTGTCCTATTTTTTCCCAACGCGCTTGGATGTTGGCTAACGCTTTCTTGGCTGACTCAATGTCGTCAAGGTTCAGCGCTTCAATCTCCAGGTTGAGGGCAATCTTCTTTTCTAGATTTGCCTTGTGGCTTATTTCAATCTCGGCATCTTCAGCCTTCTTTGCGGCAAAAATGGCGTCGCCAGCCGCGCGAAACTCTTTCCACAGCGACTCTTCAGCTTTGCCGGCTTTGCCAGCAAGCTTCCATTGATTCTGAAGCTTCTTGTATTGATCGGTCGCGCCAGCACCCTTGGTTACGAGAGCCTTGGCACTATCCACAAGCGAGGTTTTCTCAGCCTTTGCTTCCTTGAACGAACCGTCTAAGTTGGAGAAAAACGCGCGGCGACCCGCCTCGAATTTAGCTCGGGCCTGCGAAAATCGCTTCCAAATTGGGTCAGTCTTAGCCTTTGGAACCTTCGGTCCCTCCTTCTGAAGTTTTTGCCAGCGCTCAAAAAGCTCGGTCATCTCAACGGCGGACTTTTTCCAGTTGATCCCGCCGAGGTTGGCTACGATTGCCTCTGCTCTTGCCGCAATCTCTTCTTTAGCCGCCATTGCAAGCTGATTTGCTGCAGCGCGCTCCTCGTTGGCCTTAGCGCTGGTGGCATCAATCAGCCCGGTGACAGCCTCAACTCGATCACGCAAGTTCTGGACATTACCGACTGCCTTTGGTTCGACGAGCTCAGCCTTGAGGTGTTCACGAGTGGTTTTTAGGCTTTTTGCATCCGTGATACCAGCTGCCAGTCGCTGCTCCAGCGTGCGGACCTGGGCCGCAAGGTCATCGAATTTTCGCGTGAAGTAGCTCAGCGCATCCTCTGCTGGAACGTTTGGATATTGACCGACGATGCGCTCTTGGCCACCATCTATCAAGTAGACGTTGTTAGCCTCATCTACGCGGCCGAATTCACTGCTTGTCAAGGGATGCTCCTACTGGTTTTGTCTTACTCTACCGAAACAGAACTTATCAATACTTCATCTAGCGGAGAAGCGTCCGAAGAACCGTCAATTGTGCCAGTCTCTGCGATTGCTTTAACAGCGTCTAGCCCGCCTGTAATCGAGCCGAAAATGGTGTAGCCACCGACTGAGTCAGACGGGATGGTCGAATCTTGGTAGACAATGAAAAACTGAGAACCCATGGAGCTGTCGTCTCCACCGCGTCGAGCCATTGCCAAGACGCCCTCGGTGTAAAGATCGGCTTCAGGCGCATTTTCAATCGGTCCCCAGTTGTAGCCGGGGCCGCCGGTGCCATCGCCGCTTGGGTCGCCGCACTGAAGAACGTAAATACCTGAAGTCACAAGTCGGTGACAGCTGACGCCTTCGTAAAAGCCATTCTTCGATAATGAAACAAAGTTTGCGACCGCTTGAGGAGCAAGGTCTCCGGAAAGGTCAAACGTGAGCTCTTCGCCATTCAGGTTTAGAGACCCGTTCCACACTCTGCCCTCGGCAAGAGCTAAATCGGGAACACCAGTTTGGTCCGCATCTGTCACATCAGCAGGTGCTTCAACCTGATCGGTAGTCGCGGCAAGATCAGCTTCCTGCCCTCCTGGCCCAAATGAGAAATAGGCGAGCTGACCCGCGAAGGCCACCGCGACCGCACCGGCAGCAACTGCCAGGAAGACTCGGTTGTCCCTTTTGGACCTCACAGCTCTATTGCTAATGAGGTCTTGCTTTGCTTGGTAATTCTCTAACTTGCTGTTTGATTTCATAACTCACCCTTTTATCGCCTTGGTAATTCTAGGTGGTGCTTAGAGTTAGCGTGTGGTTGAAATTCCTCTTGCTGCCAGACTGAGACCAAATTCGCTTTCCGAAGTGATAGGTCAGTCGAGGGCGCTCATAGAAAATGGGCCGCTGGCCAGGCTCATATCTGGCGATCAATCGGGTTCCTGGCCATCCGTAATTCTTTGGGGACCTCCGGGAAGTGGTAAGACCACGATCGCTCGACTTATTGGCAACAATGAAAAAGCGCACTTCCTTGAACTCAGCGCAGTCAGTGCTTCGGTTGCGCAGGTCAGAGAGCTAATAGCCAAGGCCAAAGAGCTCAAAAATCTATACGATCGACCAACCGTGCTGTTCCTTGATGAAGTTCACCGATTCTCGAAGTCCCAGCAGGATTCTCTATTGAATGCTGTGGAGTCCGGAATCATTACGCTGGTTGCTGCCACTACCGAAAATCCTTCATTCAGCGTGATCACACCTTTGATTTCAAGATCTGTGGTGGTGAAACTTGAACCCTTGAATGATGGTGATGTTCTAGCGATCATGAACCGCGCACTGGAGTCAGATAGTGGATTACCAAATGCAACCTTCGAAACCGACGCGTTGAAGTATCTGGCAAAGATTTCCTCGGGTGATGCCAGAAGGGCTCTCACTCTGATGGAGGCCGCTGCGAATGGTTCAAGCAATACTGTCAGCTTAGAATCCGCCAAGCTGGCGGCACAGTCGACAATTGTCTACGACCAAGCAGGGGATCAGCACTACGACACCATTAGCGCATTCATCAAATCTGTTCGTGGCTCGGATGCCGACAGTGCACTGCACTATTTGGCAAGAATGATTGCAGGCGGCGAGGATCCAAGATTTATCGCACGCAGGCTAATGATCCTTGCGAGCGAGGATGTTGGCTTGGCAGACCCACACGCACTCGTGCTGGCAGAGGCGACTGCCGGGACGGTTGAACGCATTGGAATGCCTGAGGGCAGAATTCCCCTGGCGCAACTAACTATCTACCTGGCACTAGCCCCAAAATCAAACCGTGCCTACCAGGCCATAAACATGGCCATGTCAGCCGTCGAGGCAGCTAATACCAAGCCAGTTCCTGCAGCACTTAGATCGACCGGGGCTGTCGGCTACAAGTACCCACACGATGACCCCAGGGGAGTTCTACCACAAACATATCGAGACGGCGATGAGATCTTTTATCACCCTTCCGATCATGGATTTGAGGCTGAATTAGCCAAGCGAGTCGAAATGATTAGAAAAATCCTTGCCAGATAGTGACACTTGAGCGTTCGCTCTGGTAGTATTTCTGGGTTATCTGGATTCAGCGGCTGTAATCCGGACACTAAGAAATATCCAATCTAAAGTTTGATTTGAAAGGTACCTTTTTGTCGAAGGCAACTAGATCCCGCAGCAAGACCCGTCTATCGCGTGCCCTGGGCATCGCGCTGACGCCAAAAGCTGCAAAGTACATGGAAAAGCGACCTTATGGTCCAGGACAGCACGGTCGCACTAAGCGCAAGACTGACTCTGATTACTCAGTTCGTCTACGCGAGAAGCAGCGCTTACGTGCTCAGTACGGTATTCGCGAGGCTCAGCTTCGCAACACATTCAAGGAAGCCAAGCGCACTGCTGGCCTAACCGGTGAGAACTTGGTTGAGCTGTTGGAGATGCGTCTGGATGCCCTAGTTCTTCGTTCGGGCATGGCCCGCACGATTGCCCAGTCACGCCAGATGGTTGTGCACCGTCACATCCTTGTGGATGGCGAACGAGTTGATCGTCCTTCCTTCCGCGTGAAGCCAGGACAGATGATTCACGTCCATGACAAGTCAGAGCGAACCGAGCCTTTCCAGGTCGCGGCAGCCGGAGGTAACTCCGATGTACTTGCAAAGACACCTGAGTACCTTGCAGTCGATCTCGATAAGCTCCAGGTGACGCTTCTGCGTCGTCCAAAGCGCGAAGAGGTGCCAGTGACTTGTGAAGTACAGCTTGTAGTTGAGTTCTACGCAGCTAGGTAGTCAAGAACATGACAGGCGGCGAAATAGCAGTGGTCATTCTGGCCGCTAGCGCCGCACTCTTGGTTGTTCTTCTGGGGTTCCCTTTGGTGAAACTAGGCAAGCTTCTGGATAAAACAGCCGCAACTGTCACAACTTTCAATGCTGAATTCGAGCCCATCCTTGCGGAAGCAAAAACTACGCTTGCCGAGGCAAATAAGCAGCTCAAGCGCGTTGACAACATAACCAAAGACGTAGAGCAAGTAACAACCAACATCAGCTCTTTGGTTGCGGTATTCACTGCTTCAGTTGGTGGCCCATTGACAAAGATTTTTGGCGTCTTTCAAGGCGTGGCTAAAGTGTTCGGCAAACGGAGGTAGTTATGTCAAAACTAGGTTGGTTCATCGCAGGCATTGGAATGGGCGCACTTGCGCTGCAGCAGCTTCGGGATAACCCAAAGGCACAGGGCGCAGTAGATGAGATGCGCATCGCCGCAAAGGATTTCTCGGATTCGATCGCAGCAGGCTACCAAGAGCGTGAAGCTGAACTGAAAAAATCAGCCAAAACTAAGAAGTAGCAAATGAAGACTGCCGAAATCAGGCGTCGGTGGCTGTCCTACTTTGAGGGCAAGGGGCACACGGTTGTCCCCAGCGCCCCCCTCATAAGCCAAGACCCAACACTTATGTTCGTCGTTGCCGGCATGGTGCCATTTATCCCATACATGTCAGGCGTAACGCCGTCACCATATAAGCGAGCAACTTCGGTTCAAAAGTGCGTCAGAACACTCGACATTGACGAAGTTGGCAAGACGACCCGACACGGCACTTTTTTCCAAATGAACGGAAACTTTAGTTTCGGCGACTACTTCAAAAAGGAGGCTATTGGCTATGCCTGGGAGTTACTGACCTCATCAGTTGACAACGGCGGCTATGGTTTCGACCCGGAGAAACTATGGGTAACGGTCTATGAAGACGATGAAGAGTCGATACAGCTTTGGCTAGACAACACCAATGTCCCCATCGAGAGAATTCAAAAGCGGGGAATGGCGGATAACTACTGGTCAACTGGCCAGAGGGGGCCGGCAGGTCCATGTTCCGAAATTTACTTCGATCGAGGACCCGACTATGGAGTCGAGGGTGGCCCGGCTGCTGATGAAGATCGCTACATTGAGATCTGGAACCTCGTTTTTATGCAGTACGAACGTGCGGACGGCGGAACGAAAGATCATTTCGAAATAATTGGTGATCTCCCGGAAAGGAACATCGACACTGGCATGGGGCTGGAGCGAGTCGCATTCTTACTCCAGGAAGTCGAGAACATCTACGAGATTGATCAGATACGCCCCCTGATAGATTTAGCAAGTCAGCTAAGCGGAAAGAAATACGGACACCTGGAAATTGACGATGTTCGAATGCGGGTCATTGCCGACCACATTAGATCGTCACTGATGCTTATGTCCGATGGAGTGACCGCATCCAACGAGGGACGCGGATATGTACTTCGCAGACTTTTGCGCAGATCCATAAGGGCTCTAAGGTTGCTGGGTGTCACTGAGGAAAGCTTTGAGAAGCTATTTACGGCGAGTAAAGATGCCATGGTTGAGGCGTATCCTGAGTTAGAGGAGAACTTTCCGCGGATTCTCAGAAGCGCCCTATCGGAAGAGACGGGGTTCGCCAGGACCCTAGAAACCGGAACTCTGGTGCTTGAACAGGCAATCGCTGAGGCAGATGGAATTCTGTCTGGAGCCACGGCGTTCGAGCTGCACGACACCTATGGGTTCCCAATCGACCTCACCGTTGAAATTGCAGGGGAGTCCGGGTTTGAAGTAGATCGAGTAGGTTTCGCTGAGCTTATGGGCCAGCAGAAAAATCGGGCCAAGCAAGACGCCAAGGACAAGAAAATGGGCGGTGGATCTCTGCAGGTTTATAGTGAAGTTCGCGCTAAAGGAGAGACGCTATTTACCGGATATGACTCGCTAGAAGCTGTCGCAACGGTAATTGGTCTTGTCAGAGACGGCGTCTCCGTAAGCACCCTAAGCCAGGGGCAAATTGGTGAAGTGTTTTTGAACTCGACATCTTTGTATGGAGAGTCCGGTGGACAGGCGGCCGACGCCGGCGTGATCACTGGAGATGGATTTACCTTAGATGTGCTGGACGTCCAAAAGCCAGTTAAGGGCCTATTCGCCCACAAGGTAAAAGTCTCTTTTGGAGAGGTGGCAGTCAATTCAGCGGCTAGGACGATTGTCGATGCGGATTGGCGACTTGGGGCTTGCCAGTCTCACAGCGCCACCCACGTGGTCCACGCGGCTATCAGGCAAGTGCTAGGACCTCAGGCGTTGCAGTCGGGTTCGTTCAATAAACCCGGTTACATGAGGTTGGACTTCGCATGGAGCGAGAGCCTGAGCGAGGCCACCAAGAGCGAAATTGAAGAGGTCTCAAACCTCGCAATCAGATCAGACTTGTCGGTCACAGCAGACTTTATGACCGTGGCAGAAGCCAAAGAGTTCGGGGCTATAGCCCTATTTGGAGAAACCTATGACGAGCAGGTACGGGTAGTTCAAGTTGGCGGCCCATGGTCACGAGAACTCTGTGGTGGGACGCATGTTTCAAGAACTGCCCAGATTGGTTTGGTGAGCCTTGTATCAGAGGCGTCTGTTGGTTCAGGTTCAAGACGAATAGAGGCGCTGGTTGGCATGGAGGCCCTTGCTTCATTGCAAACTGAGCGCGATCTAGTCAAAAGGCTCGCGCTTCAGCTGAAGGCACCCGCGAGCGAAATCGAAGCTCGCGTCACCGAGTCCTTGGCTGAACTCAAGGCCGCCAGCAAGGTAGTTTCTGACATGGAAATGGCGAAGCTTCAAACTCAAATACCCACTCTTGCGACGAGCGCGACATCGGTAAACGGAATTGACCTTCTGGCTCTTGAGGTTGACACCTCAGATTCTGATCAACTTCGCGCCTTGGCGATGGGCCTAAAGGCTCACCTTGGGGCAGCTTCTATCGTGATCTTGGGCAGCAAGGCGAGTGGGTCCGGCATCGTGTTGGTTGTGGCAGGTGACCAGGCGGTTAAAAAAGGCCACAAGGCCGGCGAGCTAGTGTCGGCAGCGTCTAAAATCTTGGGCGGTGGCGGTGGTGGTAAACCTGAACTCGCACAGGGTGGTGGGCCCAACATTGACCAGCTAGCCAAAGCAATCGCGGCTGCTGCTGCAATGGTGTGATGAGAAAAATCGCCATTGATGTTGGCCTTGCTCGCATCGGAGTGGCCATCTCAGTCGACTCGCTCGCAATTCCACACTCAGTTATCACTCAGGGCGACACTGCTATTGATGCGCTTGTGGGCATCTACAACGAGAAAAATGCTGAATGCATCTACGTAGGTCTTCCGCTATCTCTTCGCGGTGGCCATACCGCGAGCACAGAAATGGCAATTGATTTTGCCAAGCTTGTTGCCGCAGAGGGCATTCCAATAAGACTTATTGACGAAAGGCTTACCTCAAAAACAGCCCAACAATCGCTCAGACAAGCCGGCAAGAATGCAAAACAGCAGAAGGCCATAATTGATGCTTCGGCCGCTTGTCTTATATTGGAGTTCGCGCTTGCTTCGGAGAAAAACGGTGAGTTAGCCGGCAGAGGATTGGATAATTTGGATGACTGATGGTTTGGAGCCGATGCCACTCAAGAAGAGCTCAAAGCGCTCTTGGCTAGCCGCGATAGTTTCGATCGTTGTAGTCGGCGCAATAGTCGGCGGTGGGATATTTGCTGCAAGCTCGAGTGTTCAAGATTTTCTGTCTCGGTTCCAAGTAGAGGACTACGATGGCCAGTCCGGTCCCAGCACGGTTTTGCTTATTTCTGCAGGGGACACTGGAGAAGATGTTGCACGAAAAATGGTTGATGCCGACATCATCAAGAGTTTCGATGCTATTTATCGAGACATGCTGAATGTTGACTTGATCATATTCCCCGGAAGCTACGAGTTTCCCACCAAGCTATCGGGCTCGGCCGCTTTGCAGTTGTTGATGTCAGGTTCCAATCGAATTCTTGTCTCAACCACAATCCCCGAGGGTCTCAGCGTCGCACAAATCCTTCCGAGACTGTCCGAGGATTTGGGTATTACCACTTCACAGCTCGAAGATGCTATTGCGGAACAGCTCACTAGGCTTCCTAAGAATGCACCGAGCATCGAGGGCTTTTTGTTTCCTGCGACCTATAGCTTTGACCCAAACCCGGAGGCCGGTGAAGTTATCACGGCAATGGTTGACCGCATGGAACAAGAGCTTTTGAAATACGAGATTCCACTTGTCGACTCACTGCCCACGCTCACCCTGGCCTCAATGATCGCAAGCGAGGGCAGGTTCGAGGAGGACATGTTCAAGATTTCCCGCGTGTTTCTAAACCGACTGGACATCGGAATGGCGCTTCAGTCTGATCCCACCGTGAAGTATCGATACGAGGGAAACCTTGAATCTTTCCAGGAGGGGCTCAAGGACACCGAATCATTATTTAATACATTTAGTCACCCCGGATTACCGATTGGACCGATAGCAAATCCTGGAGGTACAGCCATTGAGGCTGCGCTTCGCCCTGCGGACGGAGCCTGGCTGTACTTCGTTGCGATAAACCTTGACACTGGTGAAACTGTCTTCTCAGAGACATTACGTGAGCACGAAATCGCAGCTGAGATTTATAGGCAATGGCTTCGGGATAGTCCAGACTATGACTAATCACTACGCGGTCCTTGGGTCTCCGATTTCTCACTCGAAGTCCCCTCTGATCCACACCACTATCTTTGAGCACTTGAAACTTAACGCTGATTACACATCTCATGATGTAGTCGACCTGTCTGAATTTCTGGATAGTAACGCTGAGCTATCTGGCCTAAGCATCACAATGCCCCTGAAGGATCAAGCCTTCGCTATTGCGAGTGAACTGGATTATTGGGCGCAACTAACCGAGTCAGTCAATACCTTGAAAAAAACGGAATCTGGATGGGCCGGCTACAACACCGACGTCTTTGGTCTGCGGCAAGCGGCAAGCCAAGTGAACTTTCAGTCGGTTGCGATACTTGGCACCGGGGCAACTGCCAGATCAGCCCTAGCGGCGTTCCAGGGTTCAAATTTGATGGTTTGGGGTCGCGATCAGGATTCGGCGAAAGAGCTGTCAAAGAGATTCGATGCATCAAACCAGGAGCTAATGGTCGCTCTTTCTGCGGATTTAGTGGTCAGCACTATTCCTGGAGTTGCGCTATCTGACCTCATTTCAAGTAGTTCTAATCACCTTGGCACGCTAATCAGCGCCGATTACGGTACTGACGCTCACCAAGCAGGCGAGTCGTTTGAGGCATTTGTTTCCGGCTTGGAAATGCTCATCTGGCAAGCGATCGGCCAGCAAAGAATATTTAGTGGACTTGGACTCAATGCACCCTTGCCGGATGAAGAGATTTTGATAGAAGCCGTCAGGCGCGCGATAGACATGGCAAAATAGGAAGATGCTTAGATGGATAACAGCCGGTGAATCACATGGCCCGGAATTAATTGGGGTCATTGAAGGCCTTCCTGCCGGCGTGCCGATCTTAGATGAGGACCTTCAGCAGGCCCTTGCAAGAAGAAGGCTCGGCTACGGCCGCGGAGCAAGGATGAAGTTTGAGCAGGATCTAATCTCACTTTCCAGCGGCATAAGGTTCGGACAGTCTCAGGGCGGACCAATTGCAATTCGGATAGCTAACACCGAGTGGCCAAAGTGGGAAACCGTAATGAGCGCGGCCCCAGTGGACGAAGATCAGTTAAGTGGAGGCCGTGCAGCACCTTTGACACGTCCCCGTCCTGGACATGCCGATTTCACGGGGATGCAAAAGTATGGCTTTGATGAGGCTAGACCGGTCCTGGAAAGGGCCAGTGCAAGAGAAACTGCAACTCGTGTTGCATTGGGGGCAATCGCCCAGAAATTCCTATCGGAGCTCGGCATCGAACTAGTCACTCACACCGTTGCCATCGGATCTGCAATCTCCAAATCCGAGACTCTTCCTTCACCGAAGGATCTGGCTCATCTAGATGCAGATCCAGTCAGGTGTTTTGATAAGGCGGACTCCGACGCAATGGTGGCGGAGATTGACGATTGCCATTCAACTGGCGACACCGTTGGAGGAGTTTGTGAAACGCTTGTTTACGGTTGTCCTCCGGGACTCGGAAGCTATGTCCACTCGGACCGCAGATTGGATTCCCAGTTAGCAGGTGCTGTGATGGGCATTCAGGCCATGAAATCTGTGGAAATTGGCGATGGAATTGAGACCACGAGACGTCGCGGCAGCGTCGCTCACGATGAGATAGTAAACAGCGACCAGGGTGTCCAGCGCCTGACGGATCGAGCTGGAGGCATCGAAGGCGGCATGACTAACGGTGAGATAGTGCGCGTAAGAGCCGGCATGAAGCCGATCAGCACAGTACCAAGGGCGCTCCAGACAATCGACACTGGCACCGGTGAAGCAGCAACCGCCCACCACCAGCGCAGCGATGTTTGTGCAGTACCGGCTTCTGGAGTAGTTGTCGAGGCAATGGTTGCTCTTGTTATTGCTAATGCAGTATTGGAAAAGTTCGGTGGGGATTCTGTCAAAGAAGTTCTCCGTAACATGAACTCTTACCTCGAGAGCATCCCGGCGGCGTTGCAATCGAGGATCGTCAGACAATAGTGATGGGGCCGATCGTATTAGTGGGCCCGATGGGCGCAGGTAAGACGACGCTTGGGAAGCGCCTTGCCAAAATTTTAGATCTGCCCTTTGTAGACACTGACAAAATGGTGACTTCCGAACATGGTTCGATAAAGGAGCTATTCGCAACTAAGGGGGAGGCTCATTTTCGAGTTCTTGAATCAGCCGCCCTGGCGCGAGCGCTCGGTGGAAAAGGCGTAGTTGCCACGGGTGGCGGCATAGTTTTGTCGAAGGCCAATAGAGCGCTCCTAACCCAAAACGCGACAATTTTCTTAGATACGAACATGGAATTTGTGCTTCGCTCATTAAACGTGTCCAAGCGTCCCTTACTAAAAGACAACCCCGAAAGCTGGGAGCAGATATATCAGGACAGGCTCCAGTTCTATAAGGAAGTCTCTGTGGCTACCGTGAATACGGCAAACACTTCAGTTGGCGCCATCATGAAAAACTTAGAGACAGAGGTCAGAAAATATGTCTAACATCTTGATCGGACGAGCATTACTGAATGAGATTCCTGCAACTCTCAGCGGGGTAAAAAAAGTGCTAATCGTCTATCCGCAACCCCTAGCGACAACGGCAGAGGCGTTAGCCGAAAATCTCAAGGATTCCGGGTTCGAGGTACTTCTAGCTGAGGTCCCCGCAGCTGAGGACGCCAAAAGAGTAGAGGTAGCAGCATTTTGTTGGCAAATCATGGGGAAGTCTGATTTCAACCGCAACGATGCCGTGATTGGTCTTGGAGGTGGTTCCACTACGGACCTAGCTGGTTTTGTCGCGGCAACCTGGCTAAGGGGAGTGCGATCAGTGTTGATACCCACCACATTGCTCGGGATGGTAGATGCGGCAATCGGCGGAAAGACTGGAATTAACACAACTGAGGGAAAGAACTTAGTTGGAGCCTTTCACTCGCCCCACAGCGTCGTTATAGACCTTGACACTCTGCATTCCTTAGCTAGAAATGAGCTCTTGGCTGGCATGGCCGAGGTAGTGAAATACGGCTTTATTGCAGACCCGTGGATCCTAGAGACTCTGGAGAAGGACGCGGCAGCTACTGATCCATCATCGAGCGTCTTTGAGGAACTAATTAGGCGCTCGGTGAAAATAAAGGAGGGTGTTACCTCTCGTGACTTCACCGAAACAGGAGAGCGAGAGTTCCTAAACTACGGGCACACTCTAGGTCATGCGATCGAGCACGCCGAAAGATACAAATGGCGGCACGGGGCAGCAATATCGATTGGCATGGTGTTTGCCGCAGAGTTATCAATGCTCTCCGGAAAGCTATCCGAGGCTGATGTTATTAGGCACCGCAGTGTGTTTGAGGCCCTGGGCCTCCCAACGACGTACCGCGCAGATCGTTGGCCACAACTTTTGGACACCATGCAAAAGGACAAGAAGGCTAGGAGTGGCTCTCTCAGGTTTGTGGTTCTAGACAAAATTGGGAAGCCAACAATGCTGAATGCCCCCACGCCCGAACTTGTCTTCACGGCATTTCAAGCAATAGTTGAATAGGGTTTAGGTCATGTCGGTAATTTACGTTCTAAATGGACCAAACTTAAATCTCCTTGGCTCCAGGGAGCCTGAGGTTTACGGAACCTTTAGTCTGGGCGACCTTGAGGCTTCTTTGCAGAATTGGGCGCTATCCATGGATCAGACCATCAAGGTGCTGCAGACCAACAGCGAGGATGAGCTCATAGGTTGGATCCACGCGGCGATCAAGGAAAAATCTTCGGTTGTTATAAACCCTGCAGCGTTTACCCACTACAGCTACGCGCTGAGAGACGCTTGTGCTGCGCTCACCGGATCAGGACTGTCACTCATTGAAGTTCACATCAGCAATCCACACAGCCGAGAGACCTTCAGGCATAACAGTGTTATCTCAGGGGTTGCCACTGGTGTAATCGCGGGTTTTGGGATTGATAGTTACTTACTGGCTTTGGAGCAACTATCCCGCCGCTAGAATTTGCAAGGCGCTAAGGAGAAAACAATGGCCAGCTCAAACGACCTAAAAAACGGCATGGTACTGATGATTGAGGGTCAGCTATGGGCTGTTATCGAGTTTCAGCACGTAAAACCCGGCAAGGGACCTGCGTTCGTTCGAACGAAGCTAAGAAGTGTTATCTCCGGCAAGGTCGTCGATAAGACCTTCAACGCCGGAGCCAAGATTGAAACTGCGAACGTCGACAGAAGAGACATGCAGTATCTATACAACGATGGTTCTGGCTATGTGTTCATGGATACCAGTGATTATGATCAGCTCTCCGTTCCTGCAGAGGTTGTCGGCGATGTAGCAAATTTCATGCTTGAAAATCAGAATGCAACCGTGGCTCTCCATGAGGGATCCGCGCTCTACGTAGAGCTTCCACCATCGGTGGTTCTAGAAATCACTTACACAGAGCCTGGACTGCAGGGTGACCGTTCAACCGGTGGCTCAAAGCCTGCGACTTTGGAGACCGGATATCAAATCCAGGTTCCACTATTTATTGAGAACAACACCAGGGTGAAAGTCGACACCAGAACCGGTGAATACCTAGGACGCGTGAACGACTAGTTGAGCTCTCGAAGCAAGTCCCGTAAGCGGGCACTTGATGCACTTTATGCCTCTGGAATTAGAAATAGTGATGCCATGGATTTGCTGCAGGAGACTGCCTCAGGCATAGCCGACAGGCAGAACCAGGCAGCAATCTTTGACTACGCCGAGGCGATAGTGGTTGGAGTAACTGGAAACCTTGCGCAAATTGACAATGATTTAAGACAAATCTCAGACGGCTGGTCTCTGGAAAGGATGCCGAACGTCGATCGCTCAATCTTGCGCCTCGGCGCGTGGGAGATACTTTTTAACGATGATGTGCCCAACGAGGTTGCAATAGCCGAAGCCGTCTCATTAGCTGGCGAGTACTCAACAGACGATTCACCGAAATTCATAAATGGAGTATTGGCTCGACTCGCAAAAGGCACCCAGGCACTTTGAGCCTGTTATGATTTAGAAAAGTTGTCCTTTAAAGTCGTCCTGCGAGGCGAAGAAGGAGTTGAAAATGGCTAGCCGTGCGGTCCTAGATGGACCAGACATTCTTAGGGCGCTCAGGCGCATCTCCCACGAAATACTTGAGGCCAATGAGGGCCCAGAAAATCTCGTTATTTTGGGTATCCCAACCCGTGGCGTCGAGCTAGCCAGGCGCATTGTTGAAATTCTTCAGGCCATCGAGCCAAACCAAATCATAGATTTCGGAATTCTGGACATAACTATGTACCGTGACGACCTTGTTACGGCAGAGCGGGAGATTGTTGAAAGCAGCCTTCCAGTTTCAGGCATCGACGACAAAGTCGTGGTGTTAGTTGACGACGTCCTATTTTCTGGCAGAACTGTTAGGGCGGCGCTAGATGCTTTGACTAGTTATGGCAGACCCAAGCAGGTAAAACTTGCAGTACTTGTTGATCGAGGTCACAGAGAGTTACCGATTAGACCGGATTTTGTTGGGAAGAACCTCCCCACTTCAGTTGCTGAGAGGGTTTCGGTCCAATTGCAGGGCAGTGACGGACTCGATCAGGTTGTGATCTCAGGATGAAGCATCTAATTTCAATCAGGGATCTCACGAAAGACTCCGCCGTTGACCTTCTTGATAGCGCGCAACGGCTAAGTCAGGTGAACCAGCGGACCATCAAGAGCTTGCCTGCACTCCGCGGCAAGACAGTAGTGAATCTGTTTTATGAAAACTCAACTAGAACCAGAATTAGTTTTGAAATCGCGGCCAAACGACTAAGTGCCGATGTCATCAACTTTGACGCTCAATCCTCGAGCGCTTCGAAGGGTGAGTCATTAAAGGACACTGCCCAGACTCTGGAGGCCCTCGGCGCTGCCGCCATTATCGTCAGACACCCAATGTCAGGTGCTGCACATGCCCTTGCCAACAGGGGTTGGGTCTCTGCGAGCATCATCAATGCTGGTGACGGCAGGCACGAACACCCCACGCAGGCATTACTCGATGCATTGACCATCAGGCAGCTGAAGATGCCAGGCAATGATCTTGCGGGCATCAGGGTGTTGATTGTTGGAGACATAGAGCACTCCCGGGTCGCAAGAAGCAACATTCTCTTGCTCTCGGCCTTGGGAGCAACAGTAAGCGTTGCTGGCCCAGCGTCACTCTTGCCAGAGGGTATCGAAGCTATGGGAGCAAAGGTGTACAAAGGCTTTGATGAAGCGCTTGATGAAAAGCCAGATGTCGTGATGATGCTGAGGGTTCAACTAGAGCGTATGCAATTAGACGAAGCTTTTAGCACCAGGCAATACATTGCGAATTGGTCACTGGACCAGCCTAGATTGGGGCATCTGAGCAAAGAGGCCGTGATAATGCATCCGGGCCCCATGAATCGGGGTCTGGAGATTTCCAACCAGGCCGCCAATGATCCTAGATCGGCAGTCCTTAGGCAGGTTGAAAATGGCTTGGCCGTGCGGATGGCTGTCCTGCATCGCGCTTTGTCGGGAGAGGATGCAGATTGATCATTTTAAAAAATCTAACTCTGTCCGATGGATCAACTCAAGACATCCGAATCGATGGGGGCCTCATAGTTGAGATGGGTCGGATTAGAGACACCGGCAACGACTGCACAGATCTGATCGGCCTGTCCGGATTTGTCGACCCCCACACCCACTTGAGGGAACCAGGCTTCGAGGCTAGCGAGACTGTCCTGTCCGGCTCTCGGGCCGCGGCTGCCGGTGGCTATTCGGCCATCTGCGCAATGGCTAACACCGATCCTGTTTCGGATAATTCGAGCGTGATAGAGCGAGTTTATGACTTAGGCATTGAGGCTGGACTTTGCTTCGTGCAACCCATTGGCGCAGTTACCAAGGGCCTCAAGGGGCTTGAGCTCGCTAGCATCAATGAAATGTCTTCTTCAAGAGCGAAGGTGACCATGTTCAGCGACGACGGTATGTGCGTTCACGATGAAAACCTCATGAGGCAAGCCCTTCTCGAAGTGAAGAAGTTTGGTGGCGTTGTCGCTCAGCACGCCCAGGACCCGAAACTGACTGTCGGAGCACAAATGAACCAAGGCGCAGTTGCTACCGAACTAGGCCTGACTGGTTGGCCAGCAATCGCGGAGGAGCAGGTAATCGCGAGGGATGCTCAGTTGGCTCAAGAAACGGGTTCGAGACTGCACATTTGCCACCTGACCACCGCGGGGGGAGTCGAGGTTGTCAGATGGGCGAAATCAAAGGGCATTCAAATAACCGCAGAGGTAACTCCACATCATCTTTTGCTAACTGAGGATTTGGTCCGGACCTATGATCCGGTTTACAAGGTAAACCCTCCTCTCAGAACCGCCGAGGACAACACGGCACTGTTGGCGGGTTTGGTCGATGGGACAATAGACATGCTTGGCACCGACCATGCTCCCCACTCAGGTGAAAAGAAAGACTGCGAGTGGGAGAACGCTGCATTTGGAATGCTCGGTCTGGAGTCGGCCGCTAGCATCCTGCACCAAGTTCTTATTCGATCTGGAGCTGGCGACTGGAAGCTCTTTGAGGAAATAATCAGTAAACGACCAGCAGAATTGGCCAGCCTCGATGATCACGGCCTCATCAAAGTTGGCGCCCAGGCGAACGTAACTGTGTTCAATCCTCATGAAAGAATAGGGGTGGCCGAAATGAACCAATCCAAATCGAACAACAACCCATACTTGGGACTCGAATTCACTGGACGAGTGCAGCACACCATTTACCAAGGCCAATTTTCGATGATGGATCAATCAGTTAGGGACCAGTAATGACGCGAGAACTTATCGGAGGACTTGCCCTTCTGATCGTCCCAACAATTGCCGTTCTTATTCTTTTCAGGATTCGCTTTAGGCGACAGTCCCAAGAGAAGATTCTCTACGATCTTCCAGCATTCTCGGCCGAAAATGATCTAGGGGAGGTGCTGTATGTGAGCACTGTGTTCTCGTCTGACCTACTTGCCAAAGTCTGGGCCCATGGGCTCGGAAATAGGGGAAATGCGAGACTCTGGCTTGGCAATAATGGCATCGGGCTTTCCAGAAATGGCGAAAGGGATTTCACTATCCCCACCTCCGCGATCCAGTCACTGAGCGAAGCGAACGCAACGATAGACAGAGGAGTCGAGGCTAAGGGTCTGATTAGCATCTCCTGGAGCCACAACAATGTAGGACTCGTTACAAACATTCGATTCCGTGACAAACAACGACACAACGAAATAATGAAGATTTTGATTGAGAAATTGGGAGTGAGTTTTGCATAAAGCACATCTAGTACTGGAAGACGGATCAATTTTCGAAGGTGAGCGCTACGGTGTAGCGGGTGTGACTGTGGGCGAGCTGGTCTTCGCAACCGGGATGACCGGATACCAAGAAACTCTTACGGATCCTTCTTACGCCGGACAGATTGTTATGCAAACATTTCCCCACATCGGAATCACGGGTACCAATGAGACAGACGCCGAGTCCAGCAAAGTTTGGGTCGCTGGTTACATCGTACGAGAACCTTCGCGCATCGCCAGTAACTACCGCTCCGAAAAGACCCTAGATCAGAACTTGATTGAAAATAACATTGTAGGGATCTCGAATGTTGACACTCGAGCCATCACGCTTCATGTCCGAAGCCTTGGTGCGATGCGGGCGGGGATCTTTTCAGCTGACGAATCGATGTCAAGCGACGAAATGCTCGCGCTAGTACGTGCCGCACCTGAGATGAAGGGGCAGAGTCTTTCTGGTCAAGTTTCTACTTCGAGAAGCTATAGAATCCCGGGCGAGAACGGCCACGTAGGCAAAGTAGCCGTGCTTGATCTAGGCATCAAAAAGTCGACCCTGGAGCACCTAGCAATGCGTGGCCTAGAAATAGAAGTTTTTCCAGCCGACATTAGCGCCGCTGAAATCCTGGCCACGTCACCGGACGGATTCTTTTTCTCCAACGGACCCGGTGATCCAGAAGCAAGCGGCAATCAGGTCTCAATGCTGCGCGAGCTTCTTGCCACGAAAAAACCATTCTTTGGGATATGTTTCGGAAATCAGCTACTTGGACGGGCATTGGGTTTCGACACCTACAAACTCAAGTTTGGTCACCGAGGCATCAACCAGCCTGTAATCAACAATGAGACTGGGCGGGTAGAAGTAACGGCACACAACCACGGATTCGCGGTCAAACTGGAATCCGATAGCGCTGAGTCACCCCTTGGCTTCGGACAGGTGAAAGTTTCTCATCGTGGACTCAATGACCAGGTTGTAGAGGGCCTTGAGTGTGTTGACATTCCCGCATTCTCAGTCCAGTACCACCCGGAGGCAGCAGCCGGACCGCACGACAGCCATTACCTGTTCGACAAGTTTATAGACGCAATCAAGGAGTCCAAGTAATGCCAAAGCGACAAGATATCAAGTCTGTCCTCGTGATCGGATCCGGTCCGATTGTGATCGGCCAAGCCTGCGAATTTGACTACTCAGGAACCCAAGCCTGCAGAGTCCTCCAAGAAGAGGGCATTCGGGTGATATTGGTGAACTCGAACCCAGCCACCATCATGACCGATCCGGACTTCGCCGACGCAACATACATAGAGCCAATAACCCCAGAGGTTATCGAGGCAATCATCGAAAAAGAGCGTCCTGACGCCATCCTTCCAACACTCGGTGGCCAGACAGCCCTGAATGCAGCGATGGCTCTATTTGAACGTGGTTCGCTCGATAAGTACGGTGTTGAACTTATTGGAGCTAACGTAGCGGCCATAAAGGCCGGGGAAGATCGAGTTGAATTCAAGCAAGTTGTGCTAAACGCTGGGGCGGACGTGGCAATTTCTGCGGTTGCACACAATATGGACGAGGTCCTTGCGATAGCAAACGATATCGGTTATCCGATGGTTGTTCGGCCCTCGTTCACAATGGGCGGACTGGGATCAGGTTTTGCATACGATGAAAAGGACCTTATCCGAATCGCCAGTGCCGGACTCCAAGCGTCTCCCACCACCGAAGTGTTGATCGAAGAGTCGATCACTGGCTGGAAAGAGTATGAGCTGGAACTCATGCGCGATAAAAACGACAACAGTGTTGTGGTTTGCTCCATCGAAAACTTTGATCCGGTCGGAGTCCACACCGGTGACTCCATCACCGTAGCCCCCGCAATGACATTGACCGACAGGGAGTACCAGAATCTTCGTGACATTGCGATTCGCATCATTCGAGACGTTGGTGTAGATACTGGCGGCTGCAACATCCAATTCGCAGTCGACCCTAAAGACGGGCGCGTAATTGTCATAGAAATGAACCCAAGGGTTAGTCGGTCTTCGGCTCTTGCCTCCAAGGCAACCGGATTTCCCATTGCGAAAATCGCGGCGAAGCTCGCGATCGGATATACCCTCGACGAGATTCCAAACGACATCACCATGGTCACACCCGCGTCCTTCGAGCCAAGCCTCGATTACATCGTGGTTAAAGTGCCCCGCTTCGCCTTTGAGAAGTTCCCAGCTGCAGACCCGACTCTAACCACGACCATGAAGAGCGTTGGCGAAGCAATGGCGATTGGGCGCACTTTTTCCCAAGCGCTACAAAAAGCATTGCGGTCACTAGAAAAGCGCGGCAGTTCATTTGTCTTTCCTGCAATAGTCCAGGACCCGACCGACCTATTGGTTGCCATGACAACCCCAACAGAAAGCCGAATTGGTCAAGTCCAGCAAGCGTTGTGGTTTGGCGCCAGTGCCGATGAGGTTTTTGAAGCAACAAAAATCGATCCCTGGTTTATAGACCAGATGGTTCTAATAAACGAAACAGCAAGATGGTTCCTAGAACTTGAGGCTATCGATGTGGACTCTCTCAAGAAAGCCAAGCAACATGGTTTCTCTGACCTTCAATTAGCGAAGCTGAGAAATATTTCGGAGCAGGACCTCCGAAACCTAAGACACAGTTTCGGACTCCGGCCAGTATTCAAAACCGTGGATACCTGTGCAGGTGAGTTTCCAGCGCAAACCCCTTACCACTACAGCTCCTACGAGCAGTTCACCGAAGTCGTGCCATCGAACAAGAAAAAGGTCATCATTCTTGGCAGTGGGCCTAACCGTATTGGTCAAGGTATTGAGTTTGACTACAGCTGTGTTCACGCAACCTTCGCGCTTCGTGACATAGGTATCGAAACGGTAATGATTAACTGCAACCCCGAAACAGTCTCCACCGACTACGACACCGCGGACCGACTGTATTTTGAGCCGTTGACACTCGAAGACGTGCTTGAAGTAATTCACGCTGAGTCACAAACTGGGGAGCTACTCGGGGTAATGGTTCAACTTGGTGGCCAAACCGCGCTGAGCCTCGCAAACGGACTCGCTGCTGCAGGAATACCGATTCTTGGAACCACTCCGGAAAACATTGACCGGGCCGAAGAACGCGGTCAGTTTCAAAGCATTCTTGACGCGGCAGGTCTATTGGCGCCAGCCAACGGGATAGCAACAAATCTTGAGGATGCCACCGCCGTCGTTGAAAGAATTGGGTTTCCAGTATTGGTTAGGCCGAGCTTCGTTCTCGGAGGTCGCGGCATGGAAATTGTGTATGACCAAAACTCACTCGACGGCTATTTTGATCGGATTGCTGAACACGCTCTGGTTGATACAGCCCATCCGCTATTGGTCGACAGGTTTCTGGAGGATGCAATAGAGATAGACGTCGATGCGATATTTGACGGCGAAGAGTTGTTTATTGGTGGAGTCATGGAGCACATCGAGGAAGCCGGAATTCACTCAGGTGATTCCAGCTGCACGTTGCCACCGATCACTCTGAGCAAAAGTCAAATCGATCGAGTTGCAGCTGCCACGGAACAAATCGCCAGGGGTTTGAATGTAATAGGCCTCTTGAACATCCAATTTGCAATGGCCTCAGACGTGCTTTACGTCCTGGAGGCGAATCCGCGAGCTAGCCGAACCGTGCCATTTGTGTCAAAGGCACTCGGAATAACGCTTGCTAAGGCTGCGGCGAGAGTAATGGTTGGCGCGAAGATCTCTGAGTTAGTCGTCGAAGGAGGGCTGCCAAGCAAGGATGGGCGGCACCTACCGTCTGGAACACCCATATCCGTCAAAGAAGCAGTACTTCCGTTTAAAAGGTTCGCCACACGTGACGGTAGATTCGTTGATTCTTTACTGGGCCCTGAGATGAGGTCAACCGGCGAAGTTATGGGCATCGACAAGGACTTCCCGACCGCATTCGCCAAGGCGCAAGCTGGCTCAGGTTCGGCATTGCCAACAGAGGGCACTGTATTCATTTCGGTTGCTGACCGTGATAAGCCGCAGTCTCTGCTGCCAGTAAGGCGACTTGCTCAACTTGGTTTCCGTATTCTAGCTACCCAGGGGACTCAAGCCATGCTCGAGAGGCACGGAATCAAGTCGGAGGCCGTTATCAAGCACTCTCAGGCTGGTGAAGACCAGGAATCTATTGTCGACATGATTACGGCCGGCAAGGTCGATGTCGTAGTAAATACACCTTCAGGAGCAGATGCCAGAATCGACGGCTATGAAATAAGAGCTGCGACAACTGCGGCCGATAAACCCATATTTACGACAGTCGCACAACTGAGCGCAGCCATCGGTTCTTTCGAGGTCGTTCGAGAGGGAAGGTTTAGTGTTAAGCCACTTCAAGAATATGCACTCGAACGAATTGAGCTGATCAGTGAATAATTTTGCAAGCACGCTTGAAAGCAAAATCGCAGAATATGGAAGCCTGTGCGTTGGGATAGATCCCAGCGAAACCGAACTCAACAACTGGGGGCTTGAGGATACAGCCCACGGTGCCAAAGATTACTCGCTTAGGTGCATAGACGCGGCGGACGGTCGAATTGGAATAATCAAACCTCAGGTCGCTTTTTTCGAGAGGTTCGGCTCTAGTGGGTTTATTGCCCTCGAGGAAGTCCTGCAGGCGGCACGAGACCTTGACCTTTTCGTGATAGCTGACGCCAAGCGGTCCGACATAGGATCCACGATGCTCGGCTATTCGCAAGCTTGGTTCGGGGATGATTCGCCACTTCGCGTTAACGCTCTCACGGTTAGTCCATACCTTGGCCCAGACTCAACCGTTGAAATGCTCGAGCACGCAAGAGACGTTGCCGGCGGAATTTTTCTACTTGCCGCCACCTCTAACAAAGAAGCGGGTCAACTCCAGCGAGCGATTGTAGACGGTAAAACTGTCGCGGGCAGGGTGCTTGCTCAAGCTCAGGCAAACGGTTTGGGGGATTGCGGAGTAGTGATAGGGGCAACCCAAGATCTTGAACTATTTGGCCTAGGGGCAGTTGCCAAAACCGACGTCGGCGTGCCAATACTTGCACCGGGGTTCGGAGCACAAGGAGCTCAGCTCTCACAACTAAAGAAGCTATTCGGTGCAAGCGCTCATCGAGTTATACCAAATCTTTCTCGCGCACTCACCAGTGCCGGACCCAACGCTATGGCGGGCCTAATAGACAAAGCGAGGCTGGAACTGTGAGCCTGATTGTTCTTGCCGGCCCTGCCGGGGTCGGGAAAGGTACGCTGGTGAGTTGGCTGCTTGATAACGCCGAAGGTTATACGCTCTCAGTTTCAGCCACTACCCGATCACCCAGGCCCGGTGAAAAAGATGGAGTTCACTACCGCTTTGTTGAGAAGGCCAGGTTCGAACAACTAATTGCCGATAACCAACTATTGGAATGGGCAACGGTTCATGGCGATAACTATTACGGGACCTTGCTTGATGAACTAACACGCGCTGATGCCGAGGGTCTCCATCTGCTTCTTGAAATCGACCTTCAGGGGGCTAGGCAGGTTATGGAAACACGACCAACTGCCATCACCATATTTATTCACCCCCCGAGTTTCGAAGTGCTTGAATCGAGGCTTCGCGAAAGAGCGACCGAGACAGAATCGCAAATACAAACTAGACTTAGCAATGCAAGAGCTGAGATCGCATCAGCCGAAGAATTTGATTATGAACTAATCAATGATGACTTGGCCCAGACGGGTAAAGACATACTGAAAATCGTTAGCGAGTCAGAGGGATAAACATGTTGAACGAAAACCTAGAGAACCTAAAGGGTATTGTCTACCCACCAATAGATTCAGTATTGGCAAGGGCGGACTCAAACTACGAGCTTGTAATATTCGCATCAAAGCGTGCGCGCCAGATAAACGAGTACTACAGCGCCCTCCACGAAGGCAGCCTGTTCAATTACGTTGGGCCGTTGGTCGACTCGAGCATTGATGACAAGCCACTGAGCATTGCCATGAAGGAAATCCACTTGGGCAAGCTCGAGAAGACTCCAAATAAGTAGGTAGTAATTGCGTATTCTGCTTGGCATCACCGGCGGAATCGCCGCGTATAAGGCAGCGAATCTGATTCGTGCGTTTAGC
>Ga0307488_10000525_pt1 | contig 31824 bp, 47 predicted proteins | sample SB02metaG_FD_202248 | JGI IMG/M metagenome (GOLD analysis project Ga0307488, IMG submission 202248) | Sea-ice brine microbial communities from Beaufort Sea near Barrow, Alaska, United States - SB 0.2 | ecosystem: Environmental > Aquatic > Marine > Coastal | place: USA: Alaska | collected...
AGACAGGAACGCATTGACAAGATTAGAAGACAAGATATAACAAAAATATTAGCAAAAGACAAAAGGATATTGGACTGGTGGAAGACTATATAAAATCAAACATATGTCCATTACCATGGACACACCTGGAAGTTGACGTGAATGGTGGAGCGTCACCTTGTTGTTTATACAAGGGCAGTGTCCCTGATGTGAAAGTGTACGAACAAAGTTTAACATCAATACAGCAGACACAATACATGACAGGCCTGAGGACACAGTTCAGGAACGGTGAACGTCCTGCAGGTTGCCAAAGCTGTTGGCAGGAAGAAGATGCAGGTAAGACTTCAAAAAGACAGAACTCAATATACAAGATGAAGAAAAGTCTCACAGACTGGACACCTGATAGCGAGCCAACGCTAAAATTTATAGACTTTAAGTTAGGCAACGTGTGTAATCTCAAGTGTAGGATATGTGGATCGTGGAGTTCTAGCAAATGGGCTCAGGAAGAACTAGACTACGGGGAAAATCCTGTAGCACTGAAAAATCTACGTGAGGGCGGATGGCCTAAAAAGAACCCACAATTCTTTGAGGATCTAAAGGAAGATCTAAAACACGTGGAGTACTTTGAATTTACAGGTGGTGAACCATTCATGATCAAGGATCACTTCAAAATACTAATGCACTGCGTGGAGAAAGGATATGCCAAGAACATAGATATTCACTACAACACCAACGGCACACAGCTACCACCACAGGAGATATTTGACCTATGGAGTTGTTTCAAACATGTGGAGATAGCATTCAGCATAGATGATGTGGGAGAACAGTTTGAGTACCAGAGACATCCTGCGAACTGGAGGGAAGTGAATGCAAACCTCATCAAGTTCAAGGAACGAAAGACGGATAACATGGACTTCCAGATATGCACGACGATGAGCATATTCAATGTATTCAGCTGGGCCAAAATAGCACTATGGGTGGCACAGTTCCAACCCAAGTTCTTCTACGTGAACACCTGTTTCGATCCGGACTACTTCAATATACAGACACTGCCCAAACAGGTCAAGGATGCAGTGAACATGAGATACAGTATGCTAACAGACTTCCAGCCCACACTAAGATTTATGAATGCCGCCGACAGGGACACGGCCAACATGCGTGAACAGAGGAAAGCAAGGATCTTGCAGACTGACAAGTACAGGAAAGAAAATTTTGGAGAAGTGTTTCCCCTTTTAAATAACATACTAGGAATATATGCGTAAATTTATAGCAGGCGGTTGTAGTTTCACATTTGGACACGAGCTCAGTGATGATTTTGACGGTAAAGAACCAAGCAGGAAGTCATGGGCCTTTGGGTTGAATCTGGAGACACGCAAACCTTCCCCGACATTAAATTACTTGATCAAACACGATTATATTTGTACGGCATCTCCGGGTTCGGGAAATTCGGGTATAGCACGTAGGGTTTTTAATGCAGTATCGCAACATGCCAACAAAGAGAAAGATGAAGACGATATTTTTTGTGTAGTGGTCATGTGGAGCTTCAAATCCAGATACGACTGGGCCATGCCTAGGCACAGGAGTCTAGAGAACACACGCTGGGCGTCAATATCACCCTGGGACACTACCATAGCAGACAATGAAAGACACCAAGCACTGTCAGGATCAGAAGTACAACAGGAACATTGGAAACATAGACAACGAGCGATGTTGGAATCAGGAGTGAAACCATTTGCAGAAGCCATATACAGAAATGCGGCCAACGACTACCACGAAACATACCTCAGTTGGAAGAGCATAATCTGGTTGCAGAACATACTCGAGAAGAAGAAAATACCATTCATGTTCACACTGGCAGATAACAGCCTATTCTACGACAATTTTGATCACCTTAAGGATCAAGATCCATTCATGTCTGCACTGCACAGTGAAATAGATCTTACCAAGTGGTTCAGCTTTGGCGAAAGAATGATGGGATTCAACCAATGGTCTTTGATCGAAGAGTATGAGCGTGGCACAACCCATCCACTTGACGAAGCACACAAAGATGCTGTACAATTAATGTTACCGACTTTTAAAAAACTAATAGGAGAATAATAATGTTCACATGGATAAAGAAAATATTCAACAAGATCAAGACGGAACTTGCTTATCGTAAGAGACTGAAAGAACTTAAGAAAAAAGACCCATTTATATACAAATAGGATGTTGAAAAAGAAACCTAAATTTGATCTGGTGGAGTTACCGTACATTAACGTTGCGGAAGATCCTGTCAGACCGGAATTGAGTCTGGAGTTCAGACAAGCATACGGCAGGAAGATATACGGCATCAAGGACGAGCAAGGTGACATAGCCGCAGTGATGTGTTTCGCATTCACACACGGTATACCCAAGAGCGTTGAAGAGATGGATGCCATGAGCCGGGATGCCGCCATGCAGGCCGTACACAGGGCAGGGGTGCAGGGATCGATAGCGATAGCATACACAGTGTGGGCCAAGAAAAAGGGCGGTGGTAAGCACATGGTCAATGAGGTGTACAAGATGATCAAGGGATCACACCACATAGATAGGTTGATAACTCTATCACCACTGACAGACATGGCAAGGAAGTTCCACTTGAAGAATGGTGCCAAGGAAGTGCAAGTGAATCTGACCACACAGAATTTCGAATACGAAGTAGAATTAACCGATTGGGAGAAGTTCCGAGACAAGGCCAAGAAGATGTTGAGGATAGCATAAATTATGAAAAAACTTATATTAATATTCTTGCTGACATTTACGTCCGCAAGTGCAATAGACTTACAAAAATATTACAAAGAAGATCTCACAGAAATAGACAAAGCGAACATTGTCCTGTTTAACGTGTTGCAGGGTATTGACATGTTGCAAACTCTAGAGATCGCCAACAACGATGCATACTATGAGAAAAATCCAATATTGGGAAAACATCCTAGCGAGTTTCAAGTGGTCACATATTTTGTTGCGAGGGGATTCGCACACTATCATGCAACTAAAATGATACCAGAGAAATACAGAAGCATATGGCATGGTTACAACATATTCTACAACTATGATGTAATAAGAGATAATCACCAATTGGGAATACGGATAGACTTCTAATGAAAATACTAGGTATCAACTGCATGAATCATGACGCATCTATGACAGTAGTAGATGGCAGGGAGATACTATGGGCGGCACACTCGGAACGTTATTCAAAAGTCAAGAATGATCATTATTTGAATTGGGCCATTGTTAATGAAGCAATGAGTTATGGTCCATTTGACAAAGTTGTTTACTATGAGAAACCTTGGTTAAAGAAAACAAGACAATTGTACGCAGGACAATTTGGAACGGCTTTAAGTTACACAGAATTGCCACAGTGGCACCTGGACATGTTCGGGATAAAAATTGATCAGTACGTTAAACACCATGACTCACATGCCGCGGCAGGATACTTTACATCACCGTTTAAGGAGGAAGGTGCAACCATACTGACTGTTGATGCGATAGGAGAATGGGAAACAGTTTCCATATCAACTGCTGACAAAGTATGGATTGAGAGGAAAGAAACAATAAACTATCCACACTCGGTGGGCTTGTTATATTCAGCATTCACACACCGTTGCGGATTAAAACCTGCAGAAGAAGAATATATTTTAATGGGCATGGCCGCATATGGCACACCCAAGTACAAGGAAGACATATACGAAGACTTTGTACAACAATCATCATTCAAGATGAAGAAGAATCTACACAGAGGATTGAGTGACTGGCATCCAGAAGCAGATGTGATGGACATAGCCGCTAGTATACAAGCAGTCACGGAAGAGGTACTGGCAGATCTTTTCCTAAGGGCATCAAAGTACGGCAGTAAGAATTTAGTGTATGCCGGCGGAGTAGCGTTGAACTGTGCCGCCAACACTGTGCTGGCAAATCTAGGATTATTTAAAAACATATGGATAATACCAAACCCAGGAGATTCAGGATCAAGCCTAGGTTGCATAGCGTCCTCGGAAAAAATACATCTAAATTGGAAGAGCCCGTTCCTAGGACACAATATCAAAGGCGAGTATCCTGTGGACGCAATCATAAAGGAATTAATAGAGAACAAGATGGTGGGAGTTGCAAGTGGCAGGGCAGAGTTTGGTCCTAGGGCACTTGGTAATAGATCATTGCTGGCAGACCCTAGAGGTGAGGACATTAAGGATTTGGTAAACGGAATTAAACGTAGACAGAAGTTCAGACCGTTTGCCCCGGCCATATTAGAAGAGGATGTAAACGACTATTTTGACCTGCCTACAGGTGTCAAAAACACCCCTTACATGCAATATACAGCGGCGTACACGCATGGTAAAGACTGTCCGGCTATATTGCATCATGATGGCACAAGCAGAGTACAAACCGTGTCTAAGAGTGACAACGAAGGGTTTTATGAGTTACTTAAAGCATGGAAGAAAGCAACAGGTTGTCCCATATTGTTGAACACCAGTTTGAACATCAAGGGTATGCCAATGGTAAATGACACCAAAGATGGTAAAGAGTGGACAAGCAAATACGGAGTGAAAGTTTTATAATGAAGATATTGGTAACAGGCGGGAAAGGGTTTATTGGATCAAAGATTGTTGAGATTTTATCCAAAGATCACAAGGTCACAGTCGTGGACAGTCATGACACATATGGTATAATGACTAAAAAAGAATTAAACAAACTATTTGCATGGCGTACAAGAAACTGGAACGCTGAAAACGTATCAATGATCCAGGGTGATGTGTTAGATAGGCTTGTTTGTTTGAAAGCATTTTCATCTAACCCGGACATAGTGATACATTTAGCAACTTACCCAAGAGCAAAAATAGTAGACAATGATCCTATAGTGGGAATACCTAAAGTTATAAACACAACAACAAATTTGTTATGGCATTCAGAAAAATTTAATGTTAAAAAGTTTGTTTATATCAGTAGCAGTATGGTCTATGGTGATTTTGTAGACGGCATGAAAGAAGATGGAAACACAAAGCCTAAAAACATATACGGCGAAGCCAAACTAACTGGAGAAAGAATGGTCAAACTGTTTGCTAAAAGAGATGGCTTAAACTATAACATCATAAGACCAAGTGGTGTATATGGTCCGGGTGATATGCCTGACAGAGTTGTATCCAAATTTTTTGCCAAAGCAATGAAAAACGAAACAATTACATTACACAACGGTGCAAACAAAGTTGACTTCACGTATAGACAAGATGCGGCTATAGGAATAATACAAGCGGCACTGTCGTCTGTAGCCAATGTCAGTTTTAACATAACTGCGGGTAACGCCACAAGCCTAAGAACACTTGCAGAAATGATAATAGAGATCACCGGTAGTGGATCGGAAATTGAAGATATCGGCAATCATAAATTATACCCCATGCGTGGCACATTAGACATCAGTCGTGCAAAAGACTTGTTAGGTTATGAACCAAAATTTAGTTTAAAAGAAGGATTACAAAATTTTTATGACTGGTTACAACTTAAAATTTAATGGTATTAACAGACTCTATGATGCTTATTCTTGGAGACTGAATAGGAGAGCCAAGGCGGCATGGGAGTCAGGTGATGTGTTACAAGGAAAATATCTCAAACAGTTAGAAACTGAAATAGCGGAAAAATACAAACGGAAATATGCAATAGGTGTAGGCAGTGCCACGGACGGTTTGTACTTCGCCATGCGGGCAGTTGGTCTGGACAAAAGTAGTACAGTACTATGTCCAGCATTCAGTTACATTGCCACTTCAGGAGCAATTAAAAGATTAGGTGCAGACATACGTTTTACAGACACAGACAAACAAGGCAACATAGGTGACTGGGGAATAATGGGATTGCCACATGCTGTGCTGTATGTTAACATGTTTGGCAACCTAGCAGATTACACTAGATTAAGAGAATACTGCGACCAACACAAGATACCTTTGATAGAAGATGCGGCACAATCACAGGGAGCCATGTATGGTAAGATACCTTCCGGTGCATTGGGAGATGTTAGTGTGTTTAGTTTTGATCCAATGAAGAATATGCCCAGTTTTGGTACAGGAGGAATGGTGTTGACAGACAGCAAGGATGTGTATGACACAGTAACATCATTACGTAGACACGGGTTAAATGGCAAGACATCGTATGGGTACAACAGTTTGATTTCGGAAGATCATGCAAACCAGTTGTTATTACTACTAGGCAAGTTTGACAAACTGCAAAAAATGAGGAAAAAAGTTTTTGAAAGATACAAGAGGAATCTAGAACACACTGATTTTATAGAAACACAGGAAAACACACAATCCAGTTATCACAAAATGGTTATGTTAACCAACAGGCGAGATGAACTGAAAACATATCTCGCACAGAACGGGATAGAAACCAAAATTCATTATACTAAGACACTTGACAGTAAAAATTTTGGACAATATTCCAATGCTGAAAGCATGTGCACCAAGGCCTTAAGTCTGCCTATCTATCCACATCTAGAGATGTACGAGGTAGATTACATATGCGAAAGGATTAGAAAATTCAATGGCGTTTGATAGTGTACAGGTAAGATTCAAGAACGTAACCCATAACGAATCACCATTTGCAAATACAAGGGTGGTTCCTTTCATTGACAGTTATTTTGAAATACTAAAAGGAGTGGTGAATGATATCAAGACTGAGTACTTCTGGTTCTTTGCAAACTTCACTAACATAAAATCTGTTGATTTTTTAGATTACATACCAGAGCAACATGAAAGAGATCAAATACATGTATGGTATACAACACACCCCATGGGCGGATTGAACAAGGAAGGCAATGTGATGCTGATACCTACAGCAGAGTTCAAAGAACAGATGAATAATATAAAATTCCTAAGAGATTACAAAGATATCAACTACCATGCACACCCAACCCTATTCCAACAACCAATTGGAAAAACACTCTTTAAATTAACCAATCCGATGACAGCTTATAATTCTGAAAAAGTGTTTTACAAATGGATGGTAAACAATAATCTTGCAGATATTCCCCTTCCAAATTTCTATCCCAGTTTCTGGGAAGATGAGAAAATGTACACATGGGGCAAGACCAACGATATAATGTTGGTTCCTGGGGATAGAGATATTAAACAGTTCTATGATATAGACAGGAGTGTACATTTTGATCTTGAGTATGATGTCAAACCGATGGACATAATTTTCATATCATATCATGAACCCGGTGCTGAAAAAAGATACAATAAACTTAAAGAACGATTCCCTAGAGCCAAGTGGGTCAAGGACATACAGGGGCAGACTGTTGCTTACTTTATGGCGGCGGCAACAAGTCAAACAGCATATTTCTTTGCAGTATTTCCAAAGATTGACATAGTTGATGAATTCCAATTTGACTTCCAACCGGACAGACTTAAGAATCCTAGTCATTACATATTTGACTGCTACAATGAGGTTATAGATTGTACCTATGGTCATGACGGTATTATCCTCTACAACAAGAAGTTAGTAATGGAAACAACAAAGCCAGGACTAGACTTCACACTTTCCAAACCAGTCACTGTGATACCTATCCTAAGTGCCGTAAACAAGTTAGACGAGACCCCCTTGCTGGCATGGAGGACTTCATTTAGGGAAGTAATTAAATTAAAAGTGCAGGAACCAACTGTAGAGGGAAGATATAGATTAAAAAAATGGTGTACACTAGGCAAGGGAAAGAATGCCAGCTGGGTACATAAAGGTGCAACAGATGCCGTGGCATTCGTTGAGTCAGGACAAGATCTAAAATTGAGTTATGACTTTGACTGGGTAAAAAAATACTTTGAAGAAAAGTACGGATAAACAATACTATGAGATTAGGATACAAACACGAGAAAGACAGCATAGAAGCAAACAGGTATTGGACCAACACCATACTACCCTTGCTGACCAATGGATCTTTAGAAAATGCAGTAAACGGAACATATGCTTACCCAAACAGGGTCGGACTGTACCCCGGAATGACTTGTCAATTTTTCTGTACTTTCTGCGGACGTAATTACGATGCAAAGTACAAAGTGGGTGACATCAACAAAAGTTTTGAAGTTTTCAAGCAAGTGATTGATCAAGATCCAAAACAAGGAGAGTTCTGGCAGGATAGGTTTAGAATTAGTGGAGGCCTCGAGCCATTGACAAATCCAGACATAGGTAGAATAATCAGCTACGGAACATCACAGGGATTCAAAATGCAGATGTATACGAACGCATATGCACTTTCTAAAAATTTTTTAGAAAAACAACAAGGTATTTTTGATCTTGAAGTAATGCGTGTAAGTCTTTACGGTTATGATAGCGAAAGTTATTATAGGGTAACAAAAAATAAAAAAGCATGCGACATTGTAAAAAAGAATCTAAAAGAATTTTGTATGCAAATACCAAAAACAAACAGCAAGATAAAACTTGGAGTAAACTGGATAATACTGCCAGGACGTAGCAATGACGTAAAACCAGTATTCAAAATGATTAAAGAAATCAATAGTGTTTCGGATTTTAAAATCTCGTTCATAACACTCAGGGAAGACTTTTCACAAACCAGCAATCACATCTCTGATGAGGAAAGAGAGAAACTGCATAAAATTTTTATTGACGTGGAGAAAGATACAGACATTCATATAGATTATGGTTATGCCTTGCACTCAGTGAGACATGGAAGACCTACAGGTCCTATAAAAATGGCTACACACGAACAAATGGACAAACACGGATGGCCACAGATAGCAACTTCCATTGACAGTCTAGGTAATTTGTATGTGTACCACGAAACAGGATTTTTAGAAAGACCGGGCAGTGAACGTTATATTATAGGAAACATAAAAGATTCAAGCATAGCTGATCTAGTTAAAAAACACCTGTTGGGTAATGGTATAAAATCAAAACCTTTTGATGTTGGATTCCTAGATGCATTTGACCATACAACAACATTATTAATACACGAATCCAAAAAATACAAAGAGCAAGGTATAGATTGGAAACAAGAATTGGAGAATAAATGGAAGTCCCATACGCAAATCTAAACAGGATATATAAAAAATCAAAAACTGAATTGGACAAAGCAGTACAGGATTGCATTAACAACAGTTGGTTTATCAAAGGACCAAAAGTAGTCGAGTTCGAAGGTAAACTTTCAAAATATTGTGGAGTTAGGGCAGTAGGAGTCAGCAGTGGGACCAGTGCTCTTCTATTAGCATACGAATGCTTGGGGCTCAAGCCCGGGGACAAGATTGTTATACCAAGTTTTACCTTCATCAGTACTCCTGAGATGGCATCAAAATTAGGTCTGCAGATAGTGTGGGTAGACTGTAATCTAGAAAACTACACAGTAGATACAGCTCATCTAGGGAAGATAATATCAGAAGAAAAAAATATAAAAGCAATCGTTGGCGTAGATATATTTGGACACACTTGTGATTGGGATGTCATAAAGGCCATAGCAGGAGATATTCCTGTGGTACAAGATGCCGCACAGAGTTTTGGAGGAATGTACAAGGACAAGATCAACGGAAGTTATAATGACCTAACATGTTTTTCATTCTATCCTGCAAAGAACATGTGGTGTTTTGGGGATGGTGGGGCAGTAGTCGGTAGTCAGCAATACATTGATAGAATATCAATGACCAGAGATCACGGAAGAACAGACAAATACATACACGAACTTCTAGGATGGAATGAACGGTTGGATTCACTGCAGGCAAACATATTGAATCATATGATAACAACAATAGACGAACATAACAATGATAGACGTAGGATAGCCAAAATATATGATGAAGAGCTTAACACAGATACCATGGTCAAGAATTCGTCGTGGTGTAAAAATGTATATAATCAATATACAGTAATGGTCAATAATAGACCTAAAGTAATAAACAGTCTCGGTGATGAAGGTATAGGAACGGGAGTTATGTGGCCTATGGGTTGTCATAAACAACCTGTCTACAGTAGTGATATTGTACTAAAAAATACAGAGAATGTTACTAGCAGTATTCTGAGTTTACCTTGCTGGCCTTATATGACCGATAACGAGATTGGTTATGTTGTTGAAAAATTTAATTCTATTTCCTAAAAGTCTTTAGCATCAATGCAGAAGTTTTAGACTCCATGTCCTGTTTCAGTTTTGGAACATTAAATTTGAGATCCACATTCTTTATTTTTCTGTAGTGCTGTTCGAGTGTCTGTTTTAGAAACCTGGCTATACCGTCTTCGTTTCTGACTTTTAATTCTTTTTCGATGTTGTAGTTTATTGTGACGTTGTTCTTGAGGGTGATGTTAATAAACTTCAGGTACCTGACCGGCATGTTCTGGAATTGTAATCCTTCCAGCACCTCCGGCCATTCACTGACGAAATCCTTCGTCAGCTGTACCCATGTACTATTCTTTGGTGGTTGTTTCTTTGGCATCAGCTTTCTTTGTTGCTTTAGCCTTTGGTGCTTCTGCTTTAGCATCTGGATCTTTCTGTAGATCAGCTACCTTCACACCTTTCTCTTTAGCTATCATCTCATTCAGCTTGTTCAAAAGGATCCTACCGTCTGCGGTATTTCCAAAAGTGACCATGATATCTTTGGTCTTGAACTTCTTGATGTAGTTGTCGTTGTGCATCATGGACAACATGTTAGTTCCGTCTGGGAACGTCTGTCTGCCTAGGTAATCAGCAAGTTCGTCTGCTTCTTGTCCTGCGCCTTCAACAGCTTTCATTAAAGCGTTGTGGTACATGTCTGGCAGGAATTTAGTTCCTACTACGAGACAGTTGTCTGGCTCACCGGGTACTGTTCTGTACACGATCACTACCTTTGATCCACCGTCCACAAGTTCACCTATGTGTTTGAAGTGCCTCTTTGGTCCTGATGCTCCCTCGCCTGCTCCTGAGTTTGCACCCATTGGCATAGCTTGGTCGTTAACGTTTATTAGTGCCATGTTATTTCTCCTTTGGAGCTTCTGATCCTACGGCTCCTGGTTGGCCTTCTGTAGGCGCCACTTTGGCTAAAAATGCCGACAGTTTGTTGTACAGTGTACCAACGCCTGCCATTTCACCAGCTCTGAAAGAACCTCTTGCGGATGCTACATCAATTATTGACATTAGTCCTTTTAGATCTCCGATTGATAATGCTGTTGGATCTGCTTGTGATTGTTCGTTAGCTGGAGCAGTAGGTTGGGCCGTCGCCGTCGCTGTTGCTTCTACAGTTTCTTCTTTTTTCTTTGTTTCTTCTTTTGCCATTGTAATTTCCTTTTAATTGCAATTAATATTAATATACGTATATTATACTATAATATAATTATAGGGTGCAACCTTTAATTTTAAGTGATCTGGGCTTTACCAGATAGTGCGAACAGAGTCAGGTCCCCTGGTTCTTCAAAACCAAGTACAGTGCATGATCTAGATTGGTCACCTTCAAACTTAATGTCTTTGGTTATCGAATACCTACCATGACAGTTCTCATAGATCCATTTACGCATTATTTCTATGTCGGCTTCGTGTGCCTTTACCACGGTGTTCACGAAGTGTGGTGGTAATATTTCTAGTTCTCTCTGGAAGAAGTTGTTTGGATTAATCCTCATCGTACTGAACAGTCATGCCCCATGGTGCTTCTATGTTTCTCTCATATGGATTATTGATAAGGAATATTGTATCACAGTAGTGTTCGTCACCCCAACTATTGAAAGGCCATCCATCTGTGAACATAACAAACTTCTTAGGTTCTATACCTTGTTCCTTCATGTAATCCCAGTTACATTCAAACTCCGTACCACCACCTGAACCTAGTTGGTAGTCTAACAATTCATCTGAGTTGTCTGGTGTAAATACAACAGGATTAAACACCTCTGTGTCAAAACTCCATAAGTGTATTCTAAAGTCTTTGTATTGATCCATTATGTTTTTAACTTCTGTAAGGAACTCAGTACATTGTTCATTGCTAATAGAACCAGATGCATCAAGAGCCAAACATATATCAATCATCTCATCATTAGCTTGTCCCGGAAGTATAGCAGATGTGTGCCATGATTTTCTACTTGGTCTCATCCAAGTGTAGTCTGACTTGATAGTACTCATTATCTGTTGTTGTAGTATTTCTCTCCAGTCCATTTTAGGCTCTGTAAGATCACTAACCAATCTCTGTAATGCACCCGGCAAATTACTTGCACCTGTGCTCTGTGCCGCACTTACCATTGCTTCTTTAACTTCGTCTCTAATTTTTTTAAGTTCTTCTTTGGTATATATGGGTTTTCCTTTGCCTGGTGTATTAGCTTTATCTCCGCCCTTGCCTTCGCCTTCTGCTTCTCCCCACTCTTGGTGATCATCCATTAGTTCACCTAGTTTCTCCAAGAACTTCTTACCGTTCTTCTTGGCAGTCTTGAACAAGTCGTCGTAAATTCTTTCTGAAGCCCAGTCCTTGTACTTGTCGTCCTGGAAGCCTTTGTTCTCACCTTTCTTACCTTTGGGCATGTCACCGATATTAGAATCTTTCAATATCTGATTCACAGCATAGTCCGCCGCTATGTTCCAAAGTTGTGGATCTCTGTTGCCAATTCTAACTAGCATATGTTCAAATACATTGTGCAATACTTCATGACCAAATAAGAATTCTGTTTCTTTGGGTGTAAGTGAATCTATGAACTTTGTATTATAGAAGAAGTGTCTACCATCTGTGCCTGCTGTCGGACACCAGTCGTCTGCATTTACAAGTTTAAGTCTAGTAGCAAGATTGCCAAAGAAAGGATGCTTCAGTAGTAAAGCAATCCTTCCAGTGACTAACTTGTCTATAATTAATTGATCTTTGTATGTTGACACTATTTTGACTCCATAGCAGTAATGACATACTTGCCAAACTTCTTATGGAACCTATCAAATGATTTTAACTTGCTAGGATCAAACGGAAGTTTGTAGTTCGTCAGTGCAATCTTGGCACCCATAACAACCAACTCTGTCTCAAAGTTGTCCATCATGTAGTTGAAGAACCTGTCTGCTTGTTCATTCCAAGTCTTGTCTTTCTTCTCATGTGCCTGTTGTAATTCATAACACAAAGAAACTGTAAGAGAGTACATCGCTGATATCTCTTTACTCTTAAGGTCTTTTACCTTACCGCTCAATATGTCAGATGGGTTTGGTAACTGACCGCTAATTTTACGATGATTCATAAATTTAACGGCCAGTCCTTCTCCTACACAACCTGCTACGAGGTCAGTGAGCGTACTTTCTGGCAGGTCATCTGATAGAAGTTGGGAAACGAAACTCCATGATCTTGGAGTTGCGAATGATCTAGAACTACCTCTAGGATCGAAATCGTATAAATCTTGTTTTGCGAATGTGCAATAACCTACGACATCTGCATGTACGTGTTGGTTGGTTGCCCATTCCATCCAATCTTCAAAGTCCACTCTTAGTTCAATGTGAACAAATCTATTTGCCAATGGAGCCGGCATTCTGTAAGTGACACCTTTATCACTGTCTCTGTTACCTGCCGCTACAATTGAAACACCTTTGGGTAGGTGATACTGTCCTACTCTTCTGTTTAGGATAAGTTGATATGCCGCCGCCTGTACAGCCGGTGCCGCCGAATTTAATTCGTCTAAGAAAACGATTGCAGTAGACTCAGGGTCAGTTGGCAGTTCCGCCGGACTCGCCCAAACCATGTTGTTCTCTTTTGCATTGTAATAAGGAATACCTTTGATGTCCGTGGGTTCCCACAAAGGAAGTCTAATATCAACCACTTCTCTTTTCTGTGCATCCGCGATCTGTTTAACGATGTCTGATTTACCAATACCCGGTGCTCCCCACATCATTATGGGTCTCTGTAATTTGATACAATGTGTTAGTGCTGACTTGGCCTCGTTTGGACCAACTGTTCTGTTTTGACTGCCTATTGCCGCCTCTTTGTTTTTGTTTGTTCTCGCCATTTTGTACACTCCTGTTAAAATGTTGTTATAGTATCATTATAGCAGAATTGTAGTGTGCGTCAACCTGGTAAAAGTGGCGGTTTTATTAGCTTTCTTGGTCCTCGGCCTTGCTCATTGCCCGTGCTAGACCGTATTTTGTCACATCTCCGGCAAATAACATGAGCTGTAATGCCATCTTTTCCATGGTCACTATGATCTTTGACTTGTCAACGAAGTATGGACAATCTACGAACTCATCCAACCACAGGTATGTCTGTGGTGTGAATATGATCTTCTGGGGGAATTTAATGGTGTATGTCTTTAGATCAAGATCTTCAATCATTTGGAAGCCTGGTTTGGTCAGTCTCAATGACCTGGACTCGTAGTTCTCCCTGACATTCTGCCACCATGTGAAGTAGGCAGTTTTCACACTCTCGTCATGTATGGTCTCATCTTTGAGCATCAGGAAGGTCCGGGTGTAGGCTGTCTTGCGATCCATTGTACAGTTAATTATCTAGTGAATTTGTCGCCAGTTTTTAAAAGGTAAACACCAAACTTGTCCGTATTGTGTTGTATGTTCAATTTCTTAGCCAGGTTCTCTGCGTGTCCCGGGTTGGAGAAACTTACCTTCTTATATTTGGGTCCTGGATAGTTGGCCACCAAACTAGAGCTCTTGAGGTTGATGGGTTTAGCATCGTAGAACACCGCCCAGATGCCCTCAGCCGCTAGGACCTCATCCATTTTAAAGGTAGTCTTGTTGCTGTGTTGTAACAACACTGTGGGTTTAGGTCTGCTCATGTTAATACGTATATTTACCAAAAAAAGCACCGCTAGGCAATATTGGAAATATTTTCAGCAGGCCAATAGGCATTTAAATATGAGTATATGAGTATGCTAGATTTACCATACGACGAAGTAGTAGTAACCGGTTGTTCTTTCTCCTGTGGAATGGAAATGAATGATTATTTACTGCCCAAATTTGACGGTGAAGATAAACGGAGAACAGCAGTGTGGAAATGGGGCATGAAGACCCTTGAGTTGAAGTCAAAAAAAATTAATGATCTTGATAATATTTCAAACAGCCACTGGTTAAAGTTAGAACGACAAAACAGTTGGCCTGCACTTTTACAGAAAAAATTAAACATTCCTGTGACAAATCTATCAATGATCGGAGCATCCATCGGCCACTCGTTGATAACGTACTTAGAATTTTTAAAAAACGTGGACAAGGATAAAAAGATTCTAACAATACATCAATTGCCATACATGGGAAGAATGCACATACGATTTGATGAAAAACATGGCAGGATCCCAGTGTTGCCATCCCATGCTGACAGTAAAAGTACTTTTGGATTTGCTAAAGAACACTTCCGAGAAAAAATTGATAGAGTACATGGAATATACAAACATAGGTTAGTGTCCGAAGGATACATTGAAAAACATTATTGGAAAGTTTTGAATAGACTGCATACGTTGTCTACAAAAAAACAGATAAAAAATTTTTATATTTTCCCTGAAGCAACTTCGATACCCAACTCTTTTGAATGCAATATTCTTTTAAAAGATTTTAAAGACTTTAGATCTAATTACCCTGAAGGAAAACTTGGACATCCTGTAGGGTCTGCTTTTAATACATATATGTGTAAGATGATAATGTCTACTTGTTTTTAGAGAAGTTACCACCATCCATTTCAATATTAATGGTCTGTGCTTCTTTGGCGGTTTTTAATGCTTCAATAATTTCTTCCTGGATTGTGACCATTCTGGTCATCACCTGTGTGAGACTGTCCGCTAATTGATCCGCTTCCTTGGCTGGGATAATGATCTGTCTCTCACCTTTTTGTCTGAGTGTTCTTATCCTACCTATGAGGTCTTCTATGGGTCTAGTTTGTATCTTGGAATTGTTTGACTGCGTCATTTAGTACCTGTTGCATTTCTATTTTAGATTTGATTGGTCCTTTGTAATCGTACCTTGAGAGTGTGATCATCTTAGGACAGTATGCCTTACGCCATCCTTTTTCAAAACAGATTATGTAGAAACCTGCCGCAAATTGGCTCTTGCTCTTGGGGGTCTTGGTGTAGACCGGCAATTGGTTCTTCACATCAAACATGGGATTGTACGGATGTTGGCTACATGGAAATCCATGCACGTCAAAGTTATCTGTCTGTATCTCGTCTTCTGGTTTCTTTGTATTTGCTTCATCAAACATTCCAAATCCAAACTTTGTAAACAGGCTTTCCTGTGTGTGGAATACTTCTCTGTTGTCTTGTTTGCTGAGGAATATCCAACCGTTGTCCAATTGTTTCTGTAGGGTACCTAGTTTTTGGCCGTTTTGCTCGACTATCCAAAATTTATCTTTGACTAGGGTCTTTGCTCTAACTGTCATGATGTTAACCTCGCATTAAAAGGCTCAACGTACAGTTGCGCCTGATCACTAATCCTATTTAAATCATATTTGCCACAGAATCTCATGAATCTGATTCCAACTTGGTCAATACTCTTGTTCTCTGCCTTGGCCTGTGCAATCGTTTGATCAAGTTCTTCTATGATCGCTTCTGGTTGTGCGTGTAAATCTACCAATGCCCTATTCCTTTCATAATCCTCCATTACTCTGTGTTCGTTGCCCTCATGGTCCACCCACTTGCTCAACATTAGGTTGTTCCATGTGTATCCTTTTTCCTTGCGATCCGCATATGCTTCTTGTAATCCTATCTTGTTCTTTGTGCCCTTTGTACGCACGCCTGGGTATGCCGAGAATATATTGTCACTGGGGTCACCCCTCATGCTTTTCTCGAATATGATCCATTCCACGTCTGGTGCAGGCTTGGGTGCTTTTAATTTCTTGTCTATCACAGGATCACCGTTCCTCTCGAACCAACCCTCGTGTGTCATTGTGACTTCGTTGACACCGTTGTATTGCTTGACATGTGGTGTTATCAGTTGATTTAAATCCTTGTCTGTGCTTATGATCACGTGCTTTTGGCCAGGGTGTTTGTCTATCCAACGTGCGATTAAGTCATCTGCTTCTACTCTCTTATTTTGTAATACTGTGACATTTGTTTTTGTTTTTATGAAGTCTACGAAATCATCATAGCACTCCCAGAACACGTCATTCTCTTCCTTCTCTTTCTCTGTCATGGCCTCCGCCATCACTTTACGATTCCTCTTGTATGGTGCGTATAGATCTTTCCTGAATGATCTACCCTCCAGGCAGAATACCACATGAGAGCCATCGAAGTCTCCCCATGCTTTCTTGATAGAAGCAAACATGATGTGTATGGCCATGCCGACCTTTTCAGATGCGTCGCCTCTTGTGACGTGCCTAGCCCTAAAGAATGTGTTTGCTGTGTCCACTAATATGTGTGTCATAGTATTATTATAGCACTCATTTCTTATTCTGTCTATGTAAAAAGAAAGGATTATCTATGTTGTTGAATTTTGGTAAGTTTGGATTCATTGCTTTGTAGTGATGTGGGTACAAATTGACATAATCTGTTATTTCCTTGGTTGTTGCAAAAAAAGACTCAGTCATCGGCATTGTGATGAAATCGTACTGTTTCTCCAGTTCTGCATACACATATGCCTGCTGTATTATGTCCAACAGCGGAATAGGTATGTCTCTGTTCTCCTTCACAGCATCTAACACCGTATCTGTATTTCTGTGTGTGTCTAAAATCTTGTTTCTTTTTAAAAACTCTTTGTGTATATCATCAAAATTTTTAAAATTTAGATCTAGATCAAACTTACTATCTAGTTCCTGTAGTTCTCTTTTCAACTTCTCGACAGTGAAGAAAACACCCACCCGTGTGTAGTGTACCGTGTTGTCTTCCACTAGGTTATCCTCCATCCATCTTATATCTTGCTTTGATGTGATGACACTGCCCTGCTTCTCCCATTCTAGGAATCCTAGTTTGTAGGCATCACGTAGTAGCCATAGCGGGACACTATCATTCTCAATGGAATATAATCTGTGTATCTTGTCATAGAATTCTTTGTTGTAACTTTTTAAAAAAGAGATATCACTATGTATGTTGGTTATATCTCTGTCGGTGTCACCGGCCCGGGCCATTGCCACACGTTCGTAATATAATATATCATTAGAATATAAAATTTTTATTATGTTTGTGTCTTTGAGACTTTTATTTTCTTCATGTTCTAATGAATCGATGAATTTAACAAACCCCGAGTAGTTCACACTGTTGTGTGAATTGCCAATATTATTAAACGGCAGTTGTTCTATTTTTGGAGTCCTATTACTCAGCCTATCGATCAAGTAGGTCAAATAATGCCCATGACAACCTGAACTGTTAAAGATGTAAATGTGTGGTTTATGAGACTTCGGTCTTGCCATCGTCTCTCCTGGTCATTTTCACGTGACCCGAAGCATTGATGTCTAGGCCTTGTTCATTACCAATAGTCTGACACAGTGTCTGGAACCATCTGTCAACGATCTCTTCCTCGCTCTCACCTTGATATCCGGATTGTTTCAACATGTTCACGAACTCAGGATTCCAATCTAGTTCAAAGAAACCATTCCTGGGATTCTCAGGATTGACATTTAGATTGAGAACTTTGACTTCTGGCTCTTCGCTCTTTGTAGAGCCTTTCTTGTTCTTCTTCTTGATAGTTGTCTTTGCTGTTTTTTTTACCTTCATAATACTATTATACTTTATTTTGATTAACTAGTCTACTTTTATGTGCCAATTGCATTACCAACCATAGCTAGATTTAACTACAAATAGTAGGCATACAATAAAGCCTGTGATAAGAATGTGGTTTCCTAAATTACTCCAATTCTTCCCAACTATTTTAGGATTTTTTGGATCGATTATTTTTTGTTTCCAACTAAGATTTTTATCTGTCATTATGTTCCTATTGCATTTCCAAATAGATATACGTGAACTCTGGCCGCCACGTTGTAGCCTCGTTTGAATGCCTCTTCCGCCACTTTACCAGCAGTCGCAGTTTGCTCTTCTTCCCTTGCACCTGTGGGCATTATCCATACAGGCCACTCTATGCCTGATTCTCTGAATTTTCTCACTGTGTTTTCTAGTTCTTCCCACTGTCTCCGTTCAGAACCAACCACAAACTTCAATTGTCCGTTGTTGCTACATTCAGCATATTCCTTGACATTCTCTGGTTTTATCGCTTTCTCTGTTTTCTCACCCGACACTGTAAACAGTTTTGGACTCACACTGAAGAATATCTCTTCTGGTATGTCTTTCACCCATTGTTTAAATGGTTCTGTGAGTTTTTGTGTACCATTTGTTTCGTATGTCATCGAACTTGGCAAGTTTGCTTGTCTTTCTAATTCTTTGTATATTCCCATGCTTGCGGCCTGTCCAGTGATCATCAAAGGTTCTCCGCCTGTGAAACACAAATGTTGATGTTGTCCAGAGTTTGGATGTAAGAACAATCCATTTGCGTTTGTGTCAGTTTTGAGTATGTCTACAATTTTTTCAGCAAGTATAGTAGGGGTCTCATGTCCCATCAGTTTCTTAAACTTCTTTGCCCATGTATAACTGGAGTCACACCCTTTCTCCCACACGGGTAAATCTTCTACTCTTTTTACACTGTCAACGTCAAAGTCCTCAAACGGAAGTTCATACGTGTCTGGATTGGTTGGATCCACTTGTCCGAATCCACTGCACTGTAAATTACAAAGGAAGAACCTTATCCATGCTGTTGGAATGCCTGTGTAGTGTCCTTCACCTTGTATGCTGTGAAATATCTCTGAATAGTAATATTTTTTCTCGTCTACCATATGTCTGATTTTATATCTTTTGTTGCCTGTACTAGCTCTTCTATTGTATACTGGTATTTAGGTTCAGTCAAGTTAATCCATTTCACTTTATTGTCCTCGATGACAATCTTCCATTTACCATCAGGAGATATGTTACCATTATTCAAAATAATCTACCATTGTTCCCTCTCTGTAGAGGTCCTGTGTGATGCAGTGTACACCTCCATCCCAGAAATACCTGTGTCTAAAATTAAACAACACTGGTTCGACCTTGTGCTTTTTAAAATGTGCGAACACATCTTTGTTGTAGTTGTTGCAGATGATGGTGTTTTGATCTATACTCAACATGTTCACATCAAACACAGTCTCTTCAACATAACCTACCCACTCATTCAGCCAGGTGTTAACGAACTGGATCAATTGGTCATTGTGTTCTTCTCCCTTGAGCCACCACTGTCCTCCTACTTTAGATTTAATCTCTAGGAAAGTGTCAACCTTACTCCAACTTTGATCTGGTAGGTACAACACGTCCCAACCTGGGAACTCAGTCTCATAGTCCTGTATGTCATGCAGTGAGACTATGCAACCAGGTTTCACAACACAGAAAACACCGTCACTGTGGTATCCCCTGTTAGATGTGTGTACCCTGAATCCTTCATCTTCCCATACTTTTTTGTATTTGTCAACTATGTCTTGAGGAGTATCTTTGTGCATGTCCCACCATACGTCCTTGCCAACCCTGCAGATAGTAGCCGTTGATATTACGCCTTCTGTTTTTTCGATGACTAAATGTTCTTTATCAATCTGTTTGAGGATGTCTGAATATCCTGCTGAACCACCACTACAGGCATAAAACTTCTCACCAATCACAGCAAAGTGATCCCTAGGATTAACTGGTGGCCTAAAAACATTCTTCAAAGATTCCACTCTATTGATATCTAAGAAACTTCTGTGTGTTTTCACACCTGCTTCTTTCAATATTTTGTCTAGGGTTTGATAGTCTTCTTCTGTTTCGTCAGCGATCTTCTTTAAGGGATCCATGATCCGATTGTTTTTATATATGGGTAGATCGTGGAACCATTCGGTCTTGAAACCCGAACCTATCCAGCAGTGCTTGAGTGGATCAAATGTGGCATATCCTTTTATGGGGATCATGCTATTTCTTCTTGTTCTTGTCTAGTCTTACAACCTTGTTGTCATCATCTTTTAAGTGTCCAACTGATTCTCTTACTATGTCGTTGTGTGAGAAGTTGGCCCAGTAAAGTTCAAATGCAACGCCGTCTGTCATGCCCTCAAATGAATGATATAATCCTGGCTTGACTGCTGTGAAGTCGCCTGGATTGAGAATTGTCTCATCGACCAAATCATAATCCTTCTGCCAAACTCGGATCTTCATTTGCCCGCTCATGACATAGAAACCATTCCACTTCCATTCGTGCAGGTGTTTCGAACACACACCGCCTTTCTTGTAGTCTATCCTGTGGAACTCCAGTGAGTTGTTTGCTAATATAAGTTCTGTTTCACCCCAAATTTTTCCTGCTTTAGACATAAATTTTGTACCTTCCTATGTTACTATTATATAGGATATTTAGATAAGTTGTCAATGGGGGAAATAAATCCCCCAATGATTTTATATTAATGAAAACACCAACACTGCTGTCACGGCAAGAATAACTGCAACTATGCCGGCACCTGTGTAGACTTTGTTCATCATATTATTTTAGTTTGTAATTCTTTTGTAGTCTGTTCAGTAAGATACCATATGCTGGTAAGAATACTAATAAACCGACTGCAATTTTTATCACAACTTGTGATCCTGCGATCTCAACCCAATTCAAGGCCATGTACTCGTCTGCACTGTTGTTGAATGCAACTGCAAAGAAAGTGTACGTGTCAATGATGTTAGCCGCGATAGTTGATACCGCTGGTGCCAACCACCAATTGTTCTTGAACCCTTCTCTGATGTATTGGAATACATACACGTCAAGCATTGTACCAACAGCATAAGCAGTGGCACTTGCGAAACCAATTCTTAATGCGACCGATCCTGGTGCTCCTTCGGCCAACACAACTGCGATGGATCCAATTATTGCTAACGGATATGCAACTGCGATAGTCTGTCTTGCGATATGTTTACCCAGTAGTCTGACAGTCAAGTCAGTCGCTATTACTACTAATGGGAAAGTGAATGCCGCCCACGTAAGTTTGACTCCAAGTATCTCTACTGGAATTGCCACTAACGCATTTGAAACAGTAATCACTATCACGTGAAGTGCTACTAATTTCATCAGCATTGATTTATCTATGTTTTTAAACATCTAATCTCCTATAGGTTAATTTAAATGTACGTAATTGTAGCAGGCATGTGGAATAAGGTCAATACAACCTTTAGTTTATTTGTCCCATTCTTCCCATGGGAACACTATCCATGCGGGTACTTCGTCCTTGTTGATCTCGTAGCCATGGTAGTCCACTTTGACCTCACTTGGCTTGTTGTGGATCAAGGCCGCGAACTTGATGCGTTGTTCGTGTTTACCAAAGTTTTCTAGGATGTATTTGAATGTTGCACCGGAGTCGTTGATGTCGTCGACGATCAGTATCTTCTTCTGGTATGCGAATGCTTTCTCCAGCGTCTGTAGGTTTGGCTTGGCTGTGTGATCCCTCAGCCTAACATCAAGTGCTTCATGTGGCACTTTCAGCCTGTGTGATAGATAGACTCCCGGTATGCAACCACCCCTGTTGATCCCTAGTATGATGTTTGGCATCCAACCGGAATGCACCATCTTGTCTTCTATCTGCATTAGTGCGTTACGCATCTGACCCGTTGTAAAATAGTTCTTTTTAACTTCTTCGCTCATATTCCAAAATAATAATTCATTAAGCCACCTATCAGCAGTGTGACTAGTATTGCGTTAAGGAATAACAGTGCTCTGTCATGCCATAGGAATCCTACCCATGCCCATCCTACTGTACCAATAAGCCCAAACCACATGTCGATGTGTGGTACTGTGCCTACACTCCTGGCCGCAGTGGCTATCAATATAAAGAATACAGAAACCCATTTCACATACCAAGAAAGATCACCCTTTGGTGTTACTTTTTTGATTACTCTCGATGAGTTAAGTTTCTTGATCTTGTCGTCAAGTTTTTCCTTGATTGGTTCTATACTATTTTGTGTATCGTTCATAAACTCTGTTGATCACGTTGTGTGTTGTTACGAAACTGGCACATTTAGCCATGTCTTTCAATCTTCTAGCACCTATGTATGTGCAGGCACTTCTGACTCCGCCTAGTATATCTTCTAATGTATTTGAAACAGGTCCTCTATAAGGTAAAGAAATTAACCTACCCTCGTTGCCTCTGTATCCATCTTTCCTCTTTCCATGCACTTCACGAGCCCTGTCTGAACTCATGCCGTAAAATTCTATTCTGTCATCTACCACTGGCTGTTCAGACTCATCATGTCCTGCCAGCATGCCACCAATCATTACCATGTGTGCTCCGCCACCAAATGCTTTTGCTATATCTCCTGGATGTACGCAACCACCATCTGCCATTATGTGTCCACCAACACCATTCGCCGCATCTGAACATTCTACTATTGCTGAGAACTGTGGTACACCAACACCTGTCATTGTCCTTGTTGTGCATACTGACCCTGGTCCGATGCCTACTTTAACTACATCAGCACCATTAATGATTAATTCTTCTGTCATTTCAGGTGTCACTACATTGCCTGCTATAATAACTTTTTCTGGATATTCATCTCTGACTTTCTTTATGAAGTCCACCATGTTCTGATGATATGCGTTTGCAACGTCAACAGTGATCATCTTGATGTCTGGGAACATCTCTAATACTTTTTTCATTGTGTTCCAATCAGGTGCGTCTGGGTCGAACATAACATTTGTTCCTGTGCATACCGACACCGATTGCATTCTTAGTCCTGAGCCCGCGGCCGCTTTCCACTGATCTGGAGTGGTCGACTTTGTTATCACAGTCATCATCTTGTGTTCCTGCATGGCCTTTGCCATTGAGAACGTGCCAACACCGTCCATGTTGCTGGCGAATATTGGTAGGAAGTCCATCACCTTGGGTGAATTCCGGAAACTGAACTTGCGAGTCATGTCCACATCTCTCCTGCTGGACAGTGTTGAACGTTTTGGCTTCAATAGTACGTCTTCGAAGTTTAATTTTGGGTCGTTATCAATTCTCATCTTCTTTTTCCTTTTGTTCACACATATGTCTCACGTTCTGATAGTGATCCCATGCGTCTTTTAGTGCAGGATATTTCTCTCTTAACTCTGGGTCGTTATCAAAATGAAGTCCTTCGACTATATAACTTCGATCAAGACCTGGTTCATCAAGGTCTGCAAACGAGTATGTGAAATTTTCATCTGCTGGTCCACTTATTTTTACGCCATCTGCATTAATCCACTCATCCGATGTTTCGACTTCTTTCTTTTTACTTTTTATCATACTATCTGGGAGCGAACTCCTGTTGTAGTTTGATGTTGTCAAAGAACTCCTGTTTGGTTCCCTTGTCATCCTTGAATGCACCTTTCAGCACAGTGGTCTGTGTTAGACTGCTGTGTGCCATGATACCTCTGTTCTCACAACAACCATGTGTTGCTTGAATGTACACACCTACATCATTACTGCCAGTTGCTTTCATGATCTCTCTTGCTATGTTGTTGCATAATTCTTCTTGCAGTGTTCCACGTCTTGCACACCATTGGGCGATTCTTGTGTACTTGCTCAATCCAATAAGTTTCTCTGCCGCGAGTATTCCAATGTATGCGATACCGCTCACTGGTTGATGGTGATGCGAACAAACACTCTTGAGTTCTGAACGAATTGTTAATATGCCTGTGTATGCTTCAGACATCTCCTGTGGGAACGCAGTTGCGTTGGGCATTGGATTATAACGTCCTGCCATTAATTCATTGATGTACATCTTGGCAAGTCTTCTGCCTGTGTCGTTGCTGTTGGGATCATTCTCCCTGTCGATCAGCAAACTGTCCAGCACGGATTCAAACTTAGGTGTGAGCTCTTCTATAAGTTTCTGCTTGTCGCCCTCTTCTAGATACTTGCTGACGTTGTCACCTGCCCAGAAACGGCCCTTGTCAGCTTTGATTTTTTTCTTAATCTCTTGACTGGTTGTGCCTTTAGGTTCCCAACTATCTTTTAATGTATCTTCCACTATTCGAAATCTCCTCTGACTATGTGTTTCCTTAATGCCCTTACAAGTTCTTCTATCTTGTCTATGCAACCGATCAGATCCCTGTCGGTGATGTATTTAGATCTCTCTTTCAACTTGTCATATTCTTTCAATGAGATTGACACCATTGGTGTTGTATCTCTAGTGCTTTCGTTTTCGTAACTTTTATCTTCTGATCTGTCGTCCGTCATTGTATCTCCTTCTTATGTGTCTTGTTATACCATTGTACAGCAGTTGCCACAACATTGTCAATTGAACTTTGTGTTGGTTCCCACTCTAAAATTTCCTTTACCTTAGTGTTGTCAGCGACGAGGTAAGCAGGATCTCCCGGTCTGTTGTCGTGCATCTCTACATTCATTGTGCCTGCATGTTTCTGTACGGCATCTAGTAGTTGTTTGTTAGAAGCCGGAGCACCCGAACCTAGATTAAAAACTTCTGCAACTGGATTCTGTGAAGCGTAGTTCAAAGACTTGAGGTGTGCGTCTGCTAGATCCATTACGTGTACATAGTCTCTTACACACGTTCCGTCATCTGTGTCGTATTTGTCTCCAAATATCTTGAATGTGTTGCCCTGTTTGGCGGCCGCTATTGCTAGTGGTACAATGTGTGTCTCGTGTTCTCTCAATTCTCCCACATCCGTTTCTGGATCTGCACCCGCGGCATTGAAGTATCTTAGTCCCACACTGGAAAGTCCATATGCGACTTTGTAATCCCGACACACTTGCTCCATCATTAGTTTAGTTGCACCGTATGAACTAATTGGATTGCAAATATCTGTTTCTCTACATTTTCTAAAACCTGGATCTCCGTAAGTGGCCGCACTTGACGAATACACGAATGTCTTTACATCGCATTCAATCAGCTTGTCCAACAATGAGATGGTCACTATGAGATTGTTCTTGTAGTACAGTGATGGATTAGTAACACTCTCGGGCACACTTGTACTGCCTGCGAAGTGTATACAACTTGTTATGTTGTATCTCTTAATGATCTCATCAAGCCTGTTCACTTCCTGTGGAAGATTGATATTGTAGTTAGGACCATAGGACACAAGCCCTTCTCTGAAGTGTCTGTCTACTGTGACTGGTAGGTATCCATTCTTTGCTAAAAGTTTACAAGTGTGTGAACCCACATAACCTGCACCTCCTGTGACTAGTACTGCCTTGCTTGATCCTTTAATACTTGTTTTCGCTGACTGGTGTCCTGTAGTGTCTTCCATCTCTTCTCCATTGTTCTCCCTTGCCTGTCATGATGTCTATCATTCTGTCTATCGTGCCGTCTGTCCAATCTGATATCTGACCCATACTAGGGGATGGTGTTATTAATAATTTCTTCAGTTTCTCCACTGCGTCTCTGCCTGACCAAGGAACATACATACGTGTCTCGTCGTTTGCGAAAGTTTCTGGGAATGATCTATATGCCGGGAACAGTACATTGGTACCCATGGCATCTGCTTCTGATACTGTGTTAGAAACCCAGTCCTGCAATGCACAGTTAAACAATACCCTCGAATCGGCAAGTATGTTGTAGTACTCGTCCTTCTTCAAATTCTCGTATATTTTAAGTGTACCTTCCTTCTCCATCTGTCTCGCTTGATCAACGTATACTTGATTGTTACTTCTCAAAGGTCCTCCGCAACAGATTGCGAATTCCACTTCAGGCAACTTGGAATTTGACTTCCAGTGTCGGATCATGTCCATGAAGAATCCTGGCTGTTTCTCTTGATCCCATCTCGCTCCAAAAATTACTCTCATCTTTCTCTCTGCGAAAGGTTTTCTGTCTGTTACTCTGCCTTGCACTTCTTCCTTGCCAAAGCTCAGTCCTGATATGTTGTATATGGGTGCTGTCCAGTTTGCGATACGCATATGTGCAACCATCTCTTCATTTGTTGCAAGTATGTTGACATTGGGTATTTCATTACACATCTGTTCGTATAGGCTCATCCACTTGGCCATGCCCCATACGTGTACAAAGTCATCTGGATCTATTGCCTGTGCTAGACATCTCAAATAAATCTTTGGTCTGTACTCTTCTGGTGACTGTTGTAATATGTAAGGAAGGGATTCCATGCCTGGTTGGAACATGTCCTCAAAAAATATTGCGTCGTCCTTTGTGATCTCTCCTGCTTTCATCATCTGCACAAGATTCATCAGCTGACTCATGCCAAAGTAACTTCTGCCATGTGCGTCTAGCACCTGTCCTGTCACGATAGCTTTGGAGTCATCTATTGTTGTACCAGGTACAACAATGTATTCAACACCCGCTTTCTTGTATGCTCTTTCAGTCCAGTCTTGTAGTTGTAACGTGTATCTGCCTTCGTATGGCTCTAGGCCCATGTAAAATATTTTCATAATGCTAGTATAACAGTTTTATTCTCCTTTGTCATTAAAATCTTTGTACAAAGTGTATTGTGCTGTTAGTTCATCTCCTTTTTTTATTTCTTTAGTTGTAATTAGGTATTTGACAGGCTTTTGATGCCAAAATCCTTTTATATTCTTGCAGTTTGGATCATCGGAATGATTATAGAAAGCACCTAAGGCAGTTCTTATGCTACCATGTGGAAAGTTTTTATCGAGTATATGCACAATTCCTAAAACAACTTCTGCTTCAAAATCTTTTGTGGCGAACAATCCAAGTCCTTGCACATCCGAGTCTTTAATTGTAAGTCCGTCGGGTAATGGTTTATACATTATTTGTGCCTCTTTGTTCGGTTATAAAGATATTCACCAATCCTGTTGATCCTATGCAATACTGTAACACTTTGTCCACTATCTCTCCAATGTTTGTCTGTTAACGGTTGAGTTATTCTTCTTATCGCTTTGCCTCTTTTTGACTCCTTGACTCCCAGCTCGTACACTGCTCCTGTTGACTGTTTTGCTTCCAGCCACCCGTGTTGTTTTTCTTTTGAAGATGTCGTCATAGTTCTCACGATACTTGTTGTTAACCGGTCGCGACTTTCCGTCCCATTTACCCGGCATTTTTCTTTAAGTATTGTAACATTGTTTCAGCATCGGATACTTCAAACGGATCATTGTCATCGCTGGCATTGTTCTTGCCGTCCTCAACAAATGTTTTCACAATTTCGCCGTTGTCTACTAGCATAGAATATCTCCATGATCTCATTCCAAAACCCTGTGCAGGTTTGTTGACCAACATTCCCATGCCTTGTGTGAATACACCTTCTCCGTCACCGACAGCTTTTACTTTTTTAATATCTTGATTAGTGAACCAAGCATTCATCACAAATGCATCGTTTACGGAAAGGCAATAAATCTCATCTACACCCTGTGCTTTAATTTCTTCATACAGTTCTTCGTATCTGGGTAGCTGTTGTGAACTACATGTTGGTGTAAATGCACCTGGTAGTGCAAATAACACAATTTTTTTATTACCAAACATTTCATCTGTGTCTACATCTTTCCACTCTCCACCTATGAATGCACAACCGCCTATTGCATTGTCATCGCCTGATCTTGTCTTAAAGTTAGTGTACGGTATCCTCATCTTATCTTCGCTCCTTTATCAGCTTAATTTTACCCGTGTCTGTGTGTTTTATTTTGTGATTGTTTTGAATAGCAAGTTGTAGGAACGATTCGTACTTGTCTTCCTTGACCATAAGTGTTATACACTCTTCAAGGTCTTCTCCTACATCATCGTAACCTGCGTGTGCCCAGATAAAGTCCTTGCCATACTTCATGCCAAGGTTACCTGCTGTTGTGCATATGTTTGCTACTGCGTCAACAGTATCATATCCAGCATTCAATCCACCACCCTCTACAGGTAAGTGTCCCATTCTAGATGTTGCTCTTGATTGTTGTATATGAATCTCTTTCATTATATTCCACCCATTACTGGATTTTCGTAAACTGCATGACTTCCATTCTCGCCATCTTCACTTACGTCTATTTCAATTTTTCTACCCGGATACTTTTTTGTTATTGCTATGTACAAATCGTCACTCATCATCTCACAAGATTTGTAGTCAAGTTTCATTGTGCCGTCTGCATACATATTTTCAATCCATCTTTTGAATTGTATAAATTCTATATCTCTATCATCATGTGTTACTTCGATTGCTACCTTAAAATGGAATATGTGTCTGTGTACATATCCTAGGAAACTTACATCATACTCGTCACCTGTTGCTAGTTTAGGATCATCTAGTGCCGCTGGGTATTTGTGCAATCCTTCTTTTCTGAAAGTCACCCAAATCATTTTGTGACCTTTATTAGCTTGTTCTGTCAATGCTTGGTCTCTCATCTCTTCAGTACTCATTTTTTCACCTTCCTTTTTAGTTTTGCTTCTAATTTTTTTACTTTTGCTTCTAGTTCTTCTACCATTCTCACATAATAGTCTGTTCCGTGCAATCCTTGATCTTCGAATTCTTTGTTCATTTTTAACCAGGCTTTGAAATCTGCGATACCTTGTTTGTAGTCTAGCTGTTGCTTAGACAATTTTGTTCTAGGCATTCTTGATCTCCAATGGTTCGTCTTTCTTGTATTCATCCCAACTAGTAAATCCAGCCGTTTGTTTGAAATGATTCATGCTCATAGTCCATACACCCGGATTGGTTGCTTTAAAATCTGTGTCATCAACTTTGATACATAGGTTGTCGTCACCTTCTGAATTAGGAAATATTACTGAACAGAATGGAATAAACTTCTCGTGTGTCCAGACAGAACTGAAATTTTTCTTGACTTCTTCGTGTATGGCATGTGGATAGTCTATTGTCACCCAGTAACCTTTATCTAACAGTTTCATCATCTGTGTGAGCTGTGTTACAATATGTGGCATGAATGTTCTGTTGGCACCAAAGTAAATTGCTTCTGCTTTTGATTGTTCGGCTAACTCAACTATCTGATCAAACACTAGGTCATTCCTTGCCAAGAACAATGTTTGTTTACCATATGCAGGAGTGTGTTCTATTTCTAAACCTGAAAATACACCTACACTATTACTTTTGCCTGTTTTGTAATCTCTGTCCATATCTTATTATATTAGTTTTTTACTAATTTGTCAAGGTCGCTTTTGCCCTAGCGATAGCATCTTTTATCATCAACTTGGTCCTTTTTAACCTTGTTAAAATGTCTTTACTTTCGCTACTCCTATCCTTGAGCCTATCGTTGGTAAGTTGTGCTACTTTCCTATCAAGGTAATTGTGTTCTGTTTCCAGTTTTTTAAGTTTCTTGCTTTTTTTCTTTTTCCCTATCATGTTATGCCTCCTGTTCGTTTATGGTAAATTCGCCCTTTTGAATTGGTAATCCAGCATTCAATTGGTCTGTAATAAAGAAATTTCCAGAAACAGATATCCTAGTAGTGTCGGATTTAAATGGATGTACCATGTGTTTCGTACTTGCCGGAAACATCCATAGGTCGCCTGTTGTAGGGACTATACCATGTGAAGTCACTATGTTTTTCTGATCTTCCCCATAGCTGAATGTCAATCCTCCAGGTCCTACCCCTGTGCCTTTGAAATCTTTCAGTTCAGTTTTAATTTCGTCTGACACATCTAAAAATAACACAAAAGAAAATCCACCACCGTGTGTGTGCGTGGGATTATATTCGTTTTTCTTCATGTAGTTAATCCATAATGTGGACAATAGAATTCTGTTAAAGGGCCTTACCCCATAAAAGAATTCAGGATCTTGTGCATTTTGTATCTTCTTAAAATAAGGAATGAAATAATGTTTGAAATTGTCAGAAAACCATACATGGTCCTCTATACTAAATTTGTTTTGGACTTCTAGATGTCCTGCAAGTTGTTGAGAATGATCTTCTGTGGTCTTTGCACCACGTTCGAGTAACTGCTTAATATGATCTGAAGATACAGTAGTACCAGCGACAACTGGACCAAAGTGTAGATATTTGTGATTAAGTTTTGATACGTTTTTCATTACTATTCAAATAATGAACTAAAGTTGTTTGTGCCTTTACCGCCTCCTGTAGCCCTGGCCCATCTGTTTCCCCTTATGTCTGCTAGGAAACTTGATGCATTGCTGATCACATCCATCGGTTTCTCACTGGTGAACACTTCTTCCACAAGCGTGTTGAAATACAGTATGTTTCTCGGAACAAATATGCTTGGTTCATCTGTCTTGTCTGATGCTTTTGTTTTCCTCCAGTGCTTGACTTGTGGTTTGTACTTTATTGCTTCTATATCATTGAAGTCATTGGCAACTTGTATTGCTCTGATCTGATTCTCAACATTGTGTGCCATCATTAAACAGTAACTGAAACTGTCCCAACTTGTTGCTCCAATCTTACCATTCTTGTTTAGATCATTCTCACCGTAGTAACACACATCTCCCATGTTCAGTCTACTACCAATTCCACTTTGGAACGGGAATGGTATCTTAGATCCTTTTAAATTTCTATCATCTGGTGCTTTGTCCATTACAAATGACCATCTTTCTGGTGTGAAAGAGTTGTATGTGTACACTAGTCCATTTGCAGTCGATAAGAAAGCAGATGCACTGTCAAAACTTATTGTAAAGTTTGGATTGATATGTTTTCTCACTTGTCTCTGTACTTGTGTAAGATAACAACCCCAGTCCATCTGTGATGTACCTAGTACGTGCATCCAATCTTTACCGTCTAATTTCTTCTCGTCTCTCATTATGATTAGACGTTTCAGCATAACTTCCATGTCACACATGTTGATACCACCCATAGCCCAACCTTCGAATTCGAAATCCTTGACTGCGTCATACCATGTCTGTGCTGTTTCCCAATCATCGCCCTGTAGCACGTTCAGTAGCTTTGTTTGTCCTAGTCTGTTCTTCTGAAAGAATTTGTTGTTGTATATTGTGCCGTCTAGTGTGTCTTTGAAACTTGTTAATCCTGTCTTGGGACTGTTTAGATCATCTGCCGCCCATGTGGGTACATCCAATGTCATTGCCCAGTCACTTGTTAGCTCTAGCCAGTTGAGAATGTCTGATCTTACTTTGTTTGCTTTGTTACCCTCGAAGTCTTTCC
>Ga0307488_10000527_pt1 | contig 31799 bp, 46 predicted proteins | sample SB02metaG_FD_202248 | JGI IMG/M metagenome (GOLD analysis project Ga0307488, IMG submission 202248) | Sea-ice brine microbial communities from Beaufort Sea near Barrow, Alaska, United States - SB 0.2 | ecosystem: Environmental > Aquatic > Marine > Coastal | place: USA: Alaska | collected...
GCACTTGCATCAACCAAGGCTTGTTCGTTTGTTCCTAAATCATCAACACCTGCTGCTGGAGCACCTTCATACCTTACTGGTACCTGATTCTCTGCAATAGTTCCGTTGGCTTGTCCACCACCTGTTGCACCTACATCGGGAGGATTTGATATTGCTTCTTGGATTACTGTATTAATTGCTGCTGCTTGTGCCGGCGAAAGTATAATAGGTGGTACATAGCCTTCGTTGGCCCAAACGTCTGGTGAACCACTTGCGGCCGCATTAGCTACCCAACTTTCATGTCCACCAGTTGCATCGTCCTTACGATGAACAGGAATATTGTTAATCCAAACACTTAATGAACCTCCTGTTGCAGGGTCACCACATTTGGTAGTATCGCCTATGCGTACAGTCTTTTCAAAGTTAGTAAACACATCTGGAGAACCAACTGTGTATGCTTCTTGATGAAATGGGTTTGGTGTAGGACTTGCATGTCCTTTGTGTTTATCTACGTTTGTTCTTACTACTTCTGGCATACTAGTATTTATGCTACCGCAATTCCGGTAGTTTGTTGTGTATATTGTTTGCTGATGTTTTCTTCTGTTTTAGCAACACAACTAATAGCTTGTGATTGTAGTACAAACTTTCCTGTAGGTGCTACGCTAAACATAAACGGAGCAAGTCCTAGTCCTTCTTTGCCTGCAATTAATACCATTGGTTTATGCAGTGTAAATCCTTTTTCATTTTCTTCTTCTAAGCGGGCAACAATCTCTTCGCCTGAGCTTAATTTAAAGGAGACATTATCTCCTATTTTGTACGGTAGATCAATTAACATTTTTTATCCTAATGTAGACCCGGTGCCATTGTACCCGGTGTTTTCGACATATTCAAGTAGTTCTTGGTACCCGCCAATGGATTCGCTGTGTACTTTAATTTGTGGGAAAGTACGTGCTGTGGGGAACATTTCAAATAATCCTTCTCTTGTAAAATCGACATCAAGTTGAAAATACTTAAATTTTAATTGATTCGATTCACAAAACTTTTTAGCTCTATCACAAAATGGACAGCTAGGTTTGCCATATATTTCTATCATTTTTTTATCCTACGTAAACAATTGACTTTTGTTTATTAATTACCCTAACCATGATGGAGCCACCGTTCTTCTTGGAAATAGCAGCGTTGACTGCTTGAGCCTCGCTACTATATGATCCGTATGTTGTCCAGCTTTCGTACGGTGAATGTTTTTTGAACTGTGTTTTGTACATACTATTACTTATCTTTAAAGTTCGAATCCGTCAAACGTGTTTTCTTCAACATCTTGTTTAACACCGCCAATGATATAGCTTTCAATTTCTGTTTCTTGAGGTGCTACTTGTAAGCCTGAGCTTGATAACCAATGTTGTGTCCACGGTAACGGATTAGTGTTTAGAGGGCGATCATAAATTGTGTTTAGGCCAAGACCTTTTAAACGCTTGTTTGCAATAAACTCAACATAAGCATGTAACAAATTAGCATTAAGACCTACAATAGATCCTTTTTCAAACAAGTAGTCTGCCCAACGTTTTTCTTCGTCTACGCATGTACGCCACATTTCGTATGTTTCTTCTTCACACTCTTTTGCAATTTTAATAAAGTCTGGGTCATCGTTGCCTTTAGCCCAATGCTTAAGAATATGTGTAGAAAGGTTAAGGTGTGTTGCTTCGTCTCGTGCAATTAATGAAATAATCTTTGCAGAGCCTTCCATCTTTTTAAGTTCACCAAACGCAAAGGTACAAGCAAACGATACATAAAAACGCAAACCTTCTAAGATGTTTACAGTCATCATTGCTTTGTACAGTTGCTTCTTAACTTCATACAGTGTACCTTTACCTTTGTACATGTGGTTTGTTACCATATCGTGAAACTTGTCGTACTCACGTGATACGCTTTCTGCCCTTGCAATAATCTGTTCGTCATCTAAGATAGTATCAAATACTTCTGCAGGATCGGAATATACATTTTTAACAATGTGTGTATAGCTACGTGAGTGGATAGTTTCTTGGAAGTCCCATGCTACAATACAACTTTCTAATTCTGGATTAGAACAGTAAGGTAAAAAGTTTAGACAAGGTCCGCGGCCTTGGACACTATCAAGTAGTGTTTGGTATTTTAGATTAGACGTAAAGATATGTTTTTGAGCTTCTGTAAACTCAGCATAGTCTCCACGATCTTTTTGTAAACTTACTTCTTCAGGTCTCCAAAAATACCCAAGCATAGTCTGATTTAATTTGTCATACTCCGGATACCGGAATACATCATAACGTTGTGTATTTTGATCTGCACCAAAGAACATATGCTCTTTAGTAAAGTCTACTTTATTTCTATTAAAAACGGTCTTGTTCACTGTGTGTCTTCCTCAAATATTACATGCTTCGCACTCATCATCTTCCAACACAGGAAGAGTAGAGCCATTCATTAATGGCTGTTCTTCAACCGCCGCTTCTTTATCCTCATCACCTTTAAAATCGTAGGTGTTTTGATAGTATGATGTCTTCCAACCTAACTTGTAAGTTGTTAACATATCTTTCATCATTACACTCATCGGAACTTCGTTGTTCTCGTAGTGTAATGGATTGTATGACCAATTACCACTAATGGATTGATCAAAGAATTTTTGCATTGCAGCCACTACGTTAATATAACCATCGTTGTTTGGCATATCCCAAAGTAATGTATAAAAGTTCTTTAACTGCGAATACTGTGGAACAACTTGTTTAAGAGGCCCTTTCTTTGACTTCTTAACGGACAAGAATCCCCTGGGTGGTTCAATTCCATTGGTAGCGTTCGACACAACGGAACTGCTCTCCGAAGGCATTTGTGCGGACAATGTGCTGTGCCTGAGTCCGTGTTCCTTAATCTGTACTCGTAAAGCCTCCCAATCATACTGCAACTCCGCTTTAACTACTTTATCGATATCTTTCTTGTAAGTGTCGATTGGTAGTATGCCTTCGCTGTATTTAGTTTGGGGGTAAGCTGTACATGCTCCACGTTCTTGAGCAAGTTTGTTACTTGCAACTAACAAGTAGTATTGAAATGCTTCTGTTAGTTCGTGTACAAGTTTCCATGCATCATGCTCGCTATACTTTACTTTGTTTTTTGCAAGATAGTGTGCAAGGCCAATATAGCCTATACCTAAGGAACGTCTTGCTTTGGTACTAACTTCAGCAGCCTTAACTGGATACCCTTGATAGTCAATAATCTCTTCTAATGCACGAACTGCTAGTTCACACAACGGCTCAAGTTCTTCTAGATGATTAATAAGTCCTACATTAATAGCTGACAAAATACACAATGCAATTTCGCCTTCTTCGTCATCAATGTGCTGAATAGGTTTAGTTGGCAATGTAATTTCTTGACACAAGTTACTCATAAACACAGGATCTTTAAATGAGCTGTGTGAGTTACAGTGGTCAACATTCATAATATAGATACGTCCTGTTTCAGCACGTTCTTTTAATAGATTACCAAACAACTCTTTTGCTGGAATTGTTTTCTTTCTAATAGATGTCTTGCGCTCTGCTTTTTCGTATACTTCTTTAAACAATTCGTTATTGCCTGAAAAGAATGCATCATACACTTCTGGAACATCATGCGGCGAGAAAAGAGTAATGTTGCCGTTACTCAAAAGTCTTTCATAGAACAACTTGTTAATTTGAATAGAATAATCTAATCTGCGTACACGGTTGTCTTCAGTTCCTTTGTTATTTTTTAGTACAAGGATGTCATCAATTTCGTAGTGCCAAATAGGAAAGTGTGTAGTTGCACTACCACCACGTACACCATTTTGTGTACAACTTCTAACTGTTGATTCGTAAACTTTTAGGAATGGGATCACACCTGTGTGTGCTACTTCTCCACCTCTGATTTTAGAGTTAATAGCTCTCGTACGACCCGAATTAATACCAATGCCTGCTCTTTGAGCAATGTAATACCCGATAGCACTGTTACTGCTAAAGATACTAGGCAAAGTATCATCAACGTCAACCAGAACGCAACTAGCAAACTGCCGGATTGGAGTACGAACGCCAGCCATGACTGGTGTTGGTATGTTGATTTTAAAAAGACTGGTCGCATCGTAATACCTCTTAACATATGATAATCGTGTATCTGCAGGATAGTCAGCAAATAGTGTAGCTGCAATCATCATGTACATAAATTGTGGAGTTTCGTAAATATCTCCGTTACTTCTATCTTGGCAAAGATACTTGTCAACTACTTGACGCAAGCCAGCATAGGTAAAATCTTCATTACGCTCATGTTTAATCCAGGTATTCATCTTTTTAAGTTCTGTATCAGAATACTTGTCTTTGATAGCAGGGTCGTACACCTTACGCTTAATATTATCATCAATTATTTGGCTGAGAGACTGATGTTCATAACGCTTGTAAACTTTCTTATGCAGACCGTATAATAATAATCGTGCTGCTGCAAACTGGTAGTTGGGTGCTTCTAGACTAATAAGGTCATTTGCACTTCTAATTAAAATTTCTTGGATTTCTTCTGATGTCATACCATCGTAGAATTGTAAGTCTGCGTTCATTTCAATCTGTGAACTACTTACTCCAGCAAGTTCAGAACATGCTTCTTCTACAACAAAATGCATTTTGTCTAAGTCGAGTAGTTCTTTTTCTCCTGATCGTTTTGTGATGTAAATTTCTTTGCTCATATGTCTCTCATTCTTGTGTGTACAGAGGTATTTAGTATTGGTGACACTGCCTGCCATGCCATAGCTGGCTGAAACTTTTTACCTCTGGTCCTGTTTAAAGTTCTTAATTAAGTATAACGTCAGATTGTGTGAAGAGCAAGAAAAATATTTATTTTTCTTACTCATTTGGACTATATTCCGTACTGTATATCAAACGATAGGTCGCCGGTAGCGCCTGTCGCAATTGGATTCTTGTAGGATAATACAACCGTGTCTATACCACTGTCAGTGTCGTTGTCACGCAACGATGCTGCAAATTCAAACCCGGTCATAAGTATGCCGCCTGTTGAAGTTACAGAAGTATCTGAATACTCGTAGTTGTCGGAAATTGATAGTTTAGACACATCATCTCCGATTGTAATGTGTGCTGTGCCTTTTCTAATGTGGTTTGCTAGCCTTAGTGTGTAGTTTAATGTAATAAATGTATTCATTGCTGAAAATACTGCAACAGGTCTAAAACTGTCAGTTGTATAAACTGGCGAATAGTTTCTGTCATTTAAACTTGTTAAGTCACTACCAGATACTTCAGCTATTGCTGCTACTGTTTCTGTGTTTACAATACCTGCATCTTGTTGTCTGTCACTAGTACAATCTTTTACTACGTTGTTTCTACTTTCACCAAACGTAACAATGTTTGTTGTTGGGTTAGCAGATGAGCCTGTGCCGTTTCCGCAACTAACAAAATCACATCTGTTAATTATTGTACCATACCCGTATACTGATTTAAATGCTTGGGCAGCAACTTCAGTAAAGTTACAGTCGTTAACAATCCAGTTGTTACCTTGACCTACAACACCATTAATGTATATACCGGTGTCTAACTCATTAAAGTTACAGTCAATGATTTGAACTTTAGTGTTTGTAACAATAGTTTGTGTACTCTTAATACCAATTGAGTTTTCTTTAAAGGTACAATTTTTAAATTTAATATTATCTACTTTTAGTCCAGCAAAATCGTTGTCCCAAATAACTGCGGCTGGCTCAGTTGCATATGAAGATACCACGTTACCTAGATTGTATTCGCCCTTAAAGATAACACTGTTGAACTCTGCATCTTTAAGTCCTGTTAATACTAACGAACCCGATGAACGCTTTAATGTAATATTATGTATTTCAATGTTAGACGGTCTATCGCTACTTGAGAATGAAGCAAGAGCTGTTCCGTTAGCACTGATAAGCTGAATGTTTGTTGTGTCAAGATTTAGTACTGCACCACTAGCTGTTTCGCCTCTAATGATTGCATTACTAGGAATTTTAAGATCTTGTGTAAACAAGTACTCGCCGTTTGGTACTACTAGTACTTTCTTAAAGTTAGGATCAGCATTTCTAAATAACTGTGTAAATGCATTTTCAAAAGCTGTAACGTTGTCAGTTGAGCCGTCACTAACTGCTCCAAAGTCTGCAACACTAACTTCAATTTCGTCAATCTTTCCTAGTAGTGTACGTGATGTACTCTGTGTAATTGATGGTGTTGTAGAAGAGAATTTGTAACTAGATGCTAGTTCTAATATATTATCGTGCTCTGTTAGTACTTTTGTGTTACCAACAGCAGGTGCGCCTTCCTGTGTAGACCCATTACCAATATAAAGTTCTTGTGTGTCTACTGCCCAAGCCAATTCTGCTGAACTTAACTGTGGTACACCACTTGAGGAGTTCTTTTTACCTCTACGGATTTGAATCTTTGATATTTGAACTACAGCCACGTGCATTGCTCCTAATAATTTATATTAGTATTTATATCAATTGTCCTTCAACTCAGCGAACGCTCGGTTCATTTGTTGGATTTGTTTGCGGTTTATTTTATGTAGTACTCTGTAGTTGTGATCTACTATCTCTTGTATCTCTTCTGGGTACAATTTAACCATTTCACGGAGTTTATTAGCAGCTTCTACTGTTGCTCTAACGTTACCTTGATAGTTTTCTTTAATAAACTTTTCAAATGTATGAAATCCTTTAGTTTTAAGGTCATGCAATATACCATTAGTACCTTGTATAACAAACGGACTTCTATTAAGTATTGCTCTATAAGTCTTTTCTGTAATAAATGTATGCTGCATAGGCTGTGTATACTCCCATGTTTCGCATATGTAACTTACACAAGAGTTGTTATAGATTTTATAAGTGTCATTAGAATACCCTTGAGATGTACTAGGATCGTAATCAGGAACACTTACGCTATCAGCAGGACCCCAATGCGGTTCAATTGCTTCTAAGAATAGTTTTTCTATAGTTTCAGGCAAAGATTTGTTAAAAGCTAGATCGCTGGAAGAGCCTAATAACCCCATAACCGAATTGTCTAGAAGCTGTTGCTTCCAAAATTCATAAAGAACTTCTGTTCTTTTGTTCTTTCCTACTCTACCTAGCAGTAAATTAATATTAGGCTCTCGTTCAACAACAGGCATAGTACACACAGGCATACCATTTAGTTCTCGTTGTACTGCTGATATTGCAAATAAATCTATATACTGCGTTTTGTGACGGAACTTAGTTGAGCCTTTGTCCTGCCACTGTGCTGAAGAGTTTAGTAATACAAGTTTTCGTTCTTGAGGGACAAGTCTAGTTATTTTAAGCAACCTATCAAAATCAGTTTGGCTAATGCCGTCTTCATATGTAAAGTTGAATACAACATAAGTTTTATTTGATTTGCGCCATCTAAATTTAATAACCTTTCGTATTTTATCTAGATAGGTCAAATCCGAAGCTGTTGCTAGATTTATAAAAACAAAGTATGGACACTTAGAAAGCTGTAATCGTGCATCTAAATAAGGATCTGTTGTGTTTTGATCCTTAGGAAGATAGCTTGTTAATTCATTTAGATTATGAGTTGTTGGATCAAAGAATAATGACTTCTCACCAATAGACAACTGTTCCATTGCCTAACTCTTTAGTGCGTAATATTCTTCTACTTTAGATAGCCACTTGTCTTGATACTCGTTCCAGTTATCTGGAGTAAGATCAAACTGTTGGTATTGCAAATCTCTACTGCACATAAAAATGTGACCTTCACGTATCTCTGTGCCGTACACTTCGTTGTGTGCCATTGCATATGCTACCATCTGTAAGAAGTAATCTTCTACCCACTCTAATTTCTTAGGCTTGTTAGTTTGCTTATGGTCCATAATCGCTGGATTGCCTTTGAACACACCGCATAAATCAGTTGTGCCTGAGTACAGTCCAGGATAGTATAATGATTGTTCCATACCCCATACTTCGTCTACATGCTTTAAGCCATTCTCAATAATGACATCTGCCATTTTGTTTGCTTGTACATGTACAGGGTTGTTACCAGGTTGTCTTTGTATTCCTACAATAAAACGTTCTAAGTTGGCATGCATAGCTGTGCCAACCCCTGCAGCTTCTGTTACAATTTGTTGTGCTTTTGCTTCGCCTACTCGCTTCTTCCACAGATTTAAATGGGTCATGTCTTTAGTTGCACCAAGGATTGTAGTTACACTAGGTAGCTTTTCTCCATCGGGTGTCAAGTAAACTCGCTTACGAGTTACAGGATCATTCATCTGTTTGAGAGGTTTATAATCGAATTTTTCAACGAACGGTGGTGGGTCGAGTACTGTTATTTGATCTGTCATACTGTATATATTACAGCCTTTCTATCTAGTTGTCAAGTGTGAATTTAAACTTCTTGTGCCAATTGTTGTGGAGCTGCTGTTGCTGCTGTTTGATCAACTGCATCTTGACTGCTCTGATCACTTTGTGGTGATTGAGGATCTGCGTCTGGTGCTCCCGGAACATTTAGCTCAATGCCGTCGGCATTAAAGTTCTTAACTAGCGTTTGGATTGCAGGACTTGAGTCGTAAATTGCTTTAAACGTTTCGTAGTCTGCTGCTAGTTGGATTTTAGTTTTAAGTGCTAATTGAGATAATGCTTCCCAATTTAGTTTAGCTGGTGCTTTTTTCATTTCAGCACGACCAATAATGTTTTTTAACAAAATAACATATTTGTCTACAGTTTCGTCTGTGCCTTCAAATTCAAAAATTCTCATTATCTAACTTGCGCCTGTGCTGTACGAAGCTCTCTAATTTGAGCTTCTAATTCGGATATCTTATCTTGATATTCTTTCTTTGCGACAGCAACTTCTTTGGTCTTTTCAGCTGGTGTTTGTGCTGGCTCACCTGCTAAACTTCGTGCATTATCGCCACGTCCTGCAAGTGCTGGGCCTAGGTTGCCGCCCATGTCTCCTAGTTTAGCAAGACCTCCGACGCCTCTGGCGGCTAGTTTAGCACCACCAACTGCTGCTCTTCCAACTGCTGCTGCACCTCTTGCTACTGCTCCGCCGACTGCGGCTATTGCTGGAATAATTTCATCCAGCTCTTTATCGTTTGAGAACTCACTGAGTTTCATGTTAACCTGCTAATGTTCTTAATAGATTGGATTCGTAGTTAATAGACTCACGCTTCTCACGGCCTGCTGTTTCCATTCCACCTGCTGACGGTTCTGCTGCTGCAAAATCATCTTCTGCTGGAGCTTCTGCATCCATTGGCTCTGCCGGAGCAGCCATATCAGTTTCGCCACCTTCTTCTGGTTCTGCACCTAACATTCCTGTTGCTGCTTCTTCACCAGTAAGCTGTCTAATTGACGTTGCTAATGTTTCACGTGTCTGTTTAAGATTTTCTAGTGCTTGTTGAATAGCTGGAGCACTTGCTTCTAAAAATGCTTTTGATTGTTCTGCGCCCATTTCGTCGCGGATTGAATCGCCTAATTGAAGTAGTGTTTCATTTTCCATACCGGAAAGTTCTTCAATCCAACGTCCGACTCGGTCAACCATAGTTTTAGCAGTTACAATAGCACTTGCTTGTTGGATCTCGCCTTCTGTTACTTTCATATCTTCTCCTGTTTCAGTCGCTTCAGCTTGGGGATTTGTTGCTGGAACTTCTAAATTATCAATTGCTGATTCTTCACGTTCTAATAGTTCTGCGTTTAATACATCTAACATAGCTTGAGCTTGATGAAATGCATCACTCTCTAAGTTTTCGTTAAATCCGTTTGCTGTTTTAGCATCGTGGATTTGAGTACGTAACTTGTTACGTGCATCTTCTAACTTGGCAATGTCAAAGCCCTCAAGGTTTAGCTTCTTGCCAAACTGCTTGTACATGGACTCATTTAACTTCGCAGCCCTTGTTCTAAATAATTCGTTATGTTTCATTTCGATAATCCCCAAATGTGTATTCTGTTACATGTATTTATTCAAAACGCCGCTAATCTCTCTGCTTCCGATTTAGCGTTGATCGCTTTGTACTTAGCATCTTCGTAGCGACACCACATAACTTCTGCTTTTACTTCGTCACAACTATTACATGCCCTATGATATCTATCTAAAAATATGTTGCTATCTGTATAGTACCTGCTATAAAGTAGATCAGCAGCAAATAAACTATCTTGTAATGCTTTATCTTCATTCCATGCTAGTAAATTAGCTATTCTAATAGCAATAACATTTAAACTTATATCCTTATATACTAATTTATCTCTTTTTAATATATTCTTAAACGGTCCATCGGATTGTATTAGTACATCTCCAACATGAATACCTTTTTCAGACGTTGAGGGTAGTATGGTTCCTTGTTCTAGGAACTCCCTATAAGTTTTGGTTACTAGTTGCTCAAAGCGTTTTGAAATGTTAGTCATAAAAAAAAGGACCTTTTGTCCTTTGTATTTACAACTTATATATTTTGTTGGGTTACATCTTGAGTAAGATTGTAACTACTACTGATAATACTGCTGCAACAACTGTTCCTGCTGTGCCAATGATTACTTTAGTAATGCCTTTTTGACCTTCTATAATATCTGTATGGATGTCTTCAATCTTTGTTTCTACTTTGCCGAGGCGACCTTCCAACGATTCATAACGTATAGCGCAAAGATCAACATGCGCTTCTAGACTTTCTCTTTCTAATTTTGTAGTAGACGAACCCGCCATTATATTCTCCGTAAACTCCCATTCTCTATGGGCAATTAGTAAACTTTACTGTTAGCCTAATGCGTTTAAATTATAATGCCTTGCTTGCCTAGTAGTGTTACCTACAATGTATTTATCATTTGTTAGTAAAAAAAGCTACTTTAATTTATTCTATGATAAGTGCGATATTGTCGAACATTTGTACTTTAGATTGTTTGAAAAGTAAGTATACACAATCAAATTCACTGTATAATGTTACTCTATACACGCCTGGACCCATACCATCCGGCACAGGTATTGCCCATTGATGATCAACTACTCCTGTGTCTGAGCCAAGATAGTCATCTGATCTTATATATATTTTTCTAGCAAAGTCTAATCCAAATCTTTCGCCAGTAGCATCATTATATGCATCTGAGTGTACTCTTGTTAGTGTACATTCGTGGCGTCGACTGCCTTCTAGAATAAAATTAATTTGATCACCAGTAACTGGATTGTTTGTTACTGCAATACCTGCATTGTTAAACACAAATGCATTATTAAATCCTATATACGATACACCTAAAATAATGAGTGCTGCCATGCTCAAACCGCTCATTATATTAGTTGCGGCTTTTATTATCTTGTATGTTTTATCTTTCATCTTTTAGGTCCTCTAAATCTTTTTTGACTATCTTAATTTCGTCGTTGACATCTGTCAAGTTGACACTAGCCCTAGATAGTACAGTTATTAGATATCTTATAGTAAAGATTGCCCACCACCACCAACTAACTGCTGTGATAGCAAACCCTGTTAGACCTATGTAAAATGCGTATTCGAGCGGTACTACATCAAACACTACTAAAAGTAATGATATTGCCAAGAAAAGCGTAGGGGTTAAACGTGCGAATAGATCCCAACGTTCAACTTGTTTTGCAATTTTTTGATTTTTAACTTTGTCCATCATACTGTTATTTAACCCTTATGGGAGTGTAATTTATCAATACACTTAACTAACAGAATCATCTAGACGTATCCAGATGTTTTGATCTTCACCCTCTGTTACAAACACAGGGTTTTTAAATTTAATAGTTTCTTTTAGATGGGGGATGATTGGTACATTGTTTAGATCCTCTTTTAGTAGTCCAACATGATCGTTGTCCTTTAAGAATACATCTTCTCGTTCAACGTTGAATTCCCAATACCATTCATTTTCTACACTAGGATGTTCTACCATTTGAGGCGAGTGATTCCACTGCACAAGAGCTCGTAGTTCAATGCCCTGCACTAACGAATTAAAATTCGATTGTTGAGCATTTTCTAGAGGAGTAGCTGAAAGGCGATTGCGATCAGGTACCGCTTGTGTAATGTCTACTGTTGTCTTTACTTTGTATACTTTCATCACACATATTTACCGGTCATAAAAAAAGGGCACCAGTTTCCTGATACCCTTTTAATATTAAGTTATATCTAAGTTAACTAGGCTTGTAAACCTGAGAACTCAGCAAGTAAAGTAGATGTAATACCAGTTGAACCTGTACCAAAGTTTGAAGCCGCTGTAAATGCGCCTGTTCCTTGGATTACTACTTGTACTGCATCAGTTGTTCCACTTGTGAATACACCTGATTCAGTTAAAGGTTGAACACCTACAACTGTGTGTGCATCGTTTGTGCCTGAAACATCACCAGCTGTTAGATACGCTACTGCTGCATCTAATTCTGCTGTTGTCATGTTTGTTTTAGCAAGATTGATAATGCGGGTACGTCCTGCAATACCTTGTCCTGATACTGTTGCTCTGTTAGCACCAAATGTTGTGTCACCTACTGTTAACGCTGTTAAATCTGCCATAATATTATCTCCTCGATTATTAATGATCCCGCTCAGGGACCGGCTTTTTTCTTACACTAATATTTATCAATTACTTCAAAATTAAGGGGATTTAGGCTATTTTGAGCTTAATCTGCTCTAAAAGGTGTCCATCTATCACGTGGAACTAACTTAACCTTGTCTTTTGTCTTAACAAAGCCTTCTCCACCTGGTTTACCGCCTGTAGTAGCAGTTACATCGCCTTCAGCAGCATCTAATTCTGCAATGATCTCATCTTTGGCTTTCATTATCTCTGTGATAAGATAAAATATGTCTGCAACTGTTTGACTATCAGCATCAATCTTAGCCAATATCTTAGCTTGTTTGTTAACTGATACTTTAGAATTCTTTAGCCAGTTTGTAAAGGAGTTTGTGTTTAACTCGCTTAACTTTTTAGCACGACTCATTTGATTAACGAATGTGTAAGTGATATCACTCATGTCACTTAATCCAGGTTGTTTAGCAAAAAACTTAGCAATGTTTGCTTGTGATTTGTTTGCTACCTTTTCAATGTTGCCTAGATTGTCTGCGTTAACAGCTGGTGCTTTACTAACGTACTGCTGTCCTAGTACAACAAGATCTGGGTTACCGTTGAATGCTTTTACATCTGAAATTGGATCTCCAGTCTTGTCTCCAAAGTAACCGTATGTAGCATGTGCCGCTACTGCAACTTTAGACTTAGCTAGTCTGCGACCAATCTCGCTTTGTGTTTTAACATTGTAAGTAGTTTGGTTAGGTGTAAAACTAATACTACCATCACTACCTGCATAAGGTTTGCCTTGATGGAATAGTAAGTCTCCATATACATAACCTCTATAGTCTACTGGTGTGGCCTTTTCAAAGATGTCCCACAATGTTGCCATATCTTTAGCAAACTTAGGACGCCAGTCTTCACCTTTGCCGCGACTATTAATAAACTTTTCTAATTCTTCAGGACTAGAACTTTTACCTTCTTCTTTGCCCCAGTTATTCTTTCCTACCAACCTAAAGGTTCCGTCATCTTCACGACCCCAATATACTGTAGGGTTTCCGTCCCACTTAACTGCAACATCACTAGAGTCTGTTTCCATACTCTTTAAAATATTAACAGCACGTTTTGCACCATCATCTGGATTAGTAAACACTAGATCCTCTACATGGTTAAACTCTCTGCCTACTGCTGCTTCAGTAACATTGTCTTTGTATTTTTGTTTACGTGGAATAGCTTTTGTTTTATCGTTGTGAGAACCAGCTGCACCGCTCTTGCGCAATGCATCCATTTCACGCCAGTTAGGATCACGAGGCTTTAACAGCTTCTGTTTCTTCTTGGCTTCAGTTATGATTTCAAATGCTCTCATGTTTTCTTCTTCTTTGTTTTATCTACATAGGTAGCGTGTGGTATTTTTAGATCCTTCTTACCGTATACTGCTCCCACCGTGTGCATCTTTGAAAGTTTGTCAGCTAACGAATAACGAATATCAACTACTTCGCTTATTCTCATTTAACAGAGTCTATCATTCTACGCATCCAATTTGCTTGATAAGTTTCTACCTGCTTGTTATCCGGTAAAGTTAACCCATCTCTTGCAAATGCGTCTACTGCATCAGCAACTAGATCGTCATAGTTTGGTAACTTCTTAATGTAGTTAACAATTGACTCAACTGTTTCTAATGTTGATGGACTTGCTGTTTGACCTAGTAATGTTTTAGCAATCTGATTAGGATCGTTTGATACTAGTTCGTTGGTTTCTCTATCCTTTAAACCCTCATTTGCTGACCATTTCATACCCTTCGTTTTTGCTATGCTGGAAAGTAGGATGTGACGATGCATACCTTTATAAGGTGAATTAGGTCCTCCTCCCTGTAGGCTGAACTTCATCCAATCTGGATCACCGAACATAAAGTCCGTTTGCACGAAACCATTCGAGTCATCACCTTTGATCGGAGTTTTAAAGTGTACGCTAATGCCTGTCTTGCGTACCCACTCTTTAGGTATACCCTGCATGTTGTTTGTAGTAACATAGTCTGTCAATTTGGCTTCTAACTCTGCCTTGGACATCTTTGTTACATCAACTGCAAGATCTAGGTCGCCACTGGTTTCTTTCTTTCCAGTAGTGCCTAACATATTATCTGTAAGTTCTAAGTTCGTTACTCCCTCTAACCATTCAACCGTAGGTAATACATCTGCCTGCATTATTCTTGTTGTTGCAGACTCGCCTTCCGGTGTCTTAAATATGTTTCCGCCTTCGTTAAGGATTGTCATCTATTTGTCTCGTTTCTTGGATTCAATTATTCGCTTGATGCCTCTATCAAATTTAGTGCCATCAGCGCCTTTAATTGAGTTAATAAACCTTCTCTCTAGCTCGATAGCTGTAGACTGATCATAATGCTTATGCATAGATTCAATTAGGTTTATTGCTGAGTTAATAATATTTGTCGCTCGGCTCTGAATCAGTGACTCTGCATCTCTGCGGTCAGCGATTTCATTAAGTTCCTGTAAAATTGATCGTGTTTTAATTTTCATTTTTTCATTTCCAAATATTACTATGTGTATTTACCCTTTTTGTTATTAAATTATATAACAATGGATATTGCCTGTCAATCTATTTAACACTCAACATATATAATTATCCACTCATGCGCATAATGCATGACAGCCTTTACCACAAAATACTTGATTTTTTATTAGGTTGGCTGTACTATTATATAAATACAACTGTTATTACAACGCAGACACGTTTTCCAACGTTCTCAAATTGAATTAACACACACAGACACTGGGATAGACCGGGGCACCATCCATGCCTTACAAGTGATTGACGTGTACCAAAGGTACATGCACCGCCGGGGAAGATCCGGGGTATTGCTTTCCTTAAGCATCCAAAACATAGAAACAGGAGAACCACTATGAAAAAAGTGATTAAAGTCCTACGAGATTTGTTTGGATCTAAGCCTTCTTTGAAGAATGATTCTTACCTCGTATGGGCCAAGACAGAGTATAAACACGACTGGCAGTTTGCCTATCAACATATGCTCGACCATAACGGAGCCGCACCGACACTTAGGGACTTACATCCCTGGAACGACGGCAAACTAAAAAGAAACATAAACTTACAAGGATGGGTATAATGACCTCAGCAACTATTAGTACTTACTACTGCACATTTTGCGATGCAGTTAAAACAATCGCAATCACAGCATTTGTTGGTATGATCGCATTTGGCGAATCAGCTGGCAGAGCAAGAGCCGCAAGTGAACTATCCCGCATGGGTATGCACGATGAAGCTAAAGCACTTATGTTAGGAGATAAGAAATAATGACTACTTCAACCCTAACAACATATTACTGTCAGTTTTGCAGTATCGTTGCAAAAGCATTTAAGAGCATGTTTAGAAGTGCTATAAAACAAACTTGTTTTGATCCTAAGTTTGACCACAAAGGCTACAAACAACTGAGCAAGTTAAGCGATTACGAATTGCGTGACATTGGTATCACCCGCGGTGACATCAATCATATTTGTAGTGGCGGAACTGTACATAGAGGTAGATTCTAATGTGGGAAAGAATAATCAAACGATGTGAGATTATTGGTCTTACTAGAGCTGCAAGTATGTTACAATCCCAGTACGGGATTACCCAAGAACATGTTAATAAATTAAGAGAAGCTGCTGACGAAGCTAGAGAAGAACTTCAGAAGATGAAGATTAAAAATAGCTACGAAGCAGGTGATCATTACATGAAAGGTAAGTCTGTTGCAACATGGAAAGGTAAAGCACATGTGTAACTGGCAACCAATGACTGACGAAGAATGTGACTGGGTTTCTAACCCAGTCAAAACCCCTACTACAAAATAACACACACGGAGACTTATGAAAAATTTACTTGATAATTTATTAATAAAGTGTGACGGCGAACTATGTGAAAACATAGGATTCGGTATCGTTGCATTTTTTAGTTTTGCAGTAATTTGGCACTCACTTAGTATTATCTAAGCGGTTGACAAGTACTAAATACTACGTTACACTAGTAACACTACACACACATACATAATAAAGGAGAAGAATTATGAGTACAGTAGAATCAAAGCATGGTGCTGAGATATTAAAGCAGACACAAGCTATGGCAGAAATGGTCAAAGACATGATGCCAAAAGTAACTACAAATAAAAACGGTTACGAAATTAGAACTAAAGTTTTAGAACTTGCCCAAGGCAATGTTTGGAACGACTATCATGCTAATTTTGCAGGATGGTCAACCCTAGTTACCAAAGAAGGTGATGAAGTTGTAACAACTGTAGAAATGCCAGAAGTACCTGGTACTGACGCAGTATTAGAAGCTGCTGAAAAGTTTTATGCTTTTGTAAGTGGCAACAAGTAAACTAAAGTAACATTATATATTTCCTATTTTAGGATGAAGCTAACATTAGAACGCATAGCGATAGTATAGAATAATAAGATTACTGAGTAACTGAGAAGGGCAACCATAGTGTTGCCTTTCTTTTTGAGTGCAGGATATATAATAATAACAAAGTAAAAAAGGACAGTTCATGTTTGATGAATATAGTCAATGGTTCCAATCATTACAAGATACGATTTGTAATACAATAGAAGATTTAGATTGCAATATGACTAGCCACAAAGGCTCGTCTAAAAAAGAGTGGGATCAATTTCACAGAACAATCTACGGTGATGTGTTTGAAAAAGGCACTGTTAACTTCAGTAAGGTTACTTCGGAGTTTGATCCTAAGTTTGCAAAAGAGATTCCAGGTACAGAAGAACACAACAGATATAGTGCCACAGGTATTAGTGTTGTATTACACCCATGGAACCCTCATGCTCCTGCTATGCATTTTAACACTCGTTACTTAAAGACATCAACTAAAGAATGGTTTGGTGGTGGGATGGATGTTACTCCTTGTATGCCATTTGACAAAGAATCATATCATGCAAGTCTAAAACAAATGTGCGATATGCATAACAGTGATTACTATCCTAAGTTTAGTAAAGCATGTGATGAGTATTTCTACTTGCCACACCGCAACGAAACTAGAGGTGTAGGTGGTATCTTCTTTGAGTATCATGATCCAAAGGATATGGACTTTAATTTTGTTAAAGATGTAGGACGAACATTCAACTCGTTGATCAGAAGTATCATTACTCCTACAATAAATATGGACTATACAAGTAGAGACAGACAAATACTAGAACGGAAACGTGGCCGCTACGTAGAGTTTAACTTACTTTATGATCGTGGAACTAGATTTGGATTTAAAACAGGTGGAAACATGGAAGCAATACTAATGAGTTTACCACCTAGTGTAAGGTGGGATTGATGAGAATTGGTGTAAGAGGAAGTGACCTGGCATTGGCTTATGCTAGTGCAGCAACGATGATCTTAGAGCACAAGTCATTTATTGATGCAGAGATAGTTGTAATTAAAACAGATGGTGACATACATCAAGATGTGCCTATTCATGAGATAGGCGGCAAAGCTGTATTTTGTAGTGCAATTGAAACTGCATTACTTAACGGAGATATAGATGTTGCTGTGCATAGTCTAAAAGATATGCCAGCAGATGTTGAAGTGGCTGAACTAGAAATAAGCGCAGTACTAGAACGCAGAGATCCAAGAGATTGTGTTATAGGTAACATGGGCATTAATGCAAAAGTAGGCACTGGTAGCCCACGAAGAGCCGCTCAATTAAAAATATTAAATCCGTACATACAAGTTTCTCCTATTAGAGGAAACATCGATACTCGCATTGCTAAATTAGATGCTGGGGAGTATGATGCGATTATTCTTGCTGTTTCAGGATTAGAAACACTTGGACTTGAACATCGCATCAACAAGATATTTAATATTGATGAAATGCTGCCTGCAATCGGGCAAGGAGTGATTGCTTTACAAACTGTAAAAGACTCAGAAGCAAGTCAAATAATAAAAACAAAGAATCACTTAGATACTTACTATGCTGCAATGGCAGAACGTAGAATGTTAAAAGTTATTGATGGTGATTGCCATACTGCAATTGGTTGTATTTCTAGTGTTGTAGGCGACTGTATTATGTTACAAGCACACAACTACGAAACAGGAAAGCACGGTTCAGTTATTGGAAAGAAACTTGACTATCTTAAATTAGGAGAGTCATTAGGAGTAAAACTTATATGAATAAACTATTTGAAAATGCCTGCAATAGAGTAGAGCAACCTGTACCTCCAATTTGGATGATGCGGCAGGCCGGACGATATCAAAAAGGTTACATGGAAATGAAAGAACAGTTTACATTTGAACAAATGTGTAAACTTCCACAAGTTGCGGCTAAGGTTGCAATGCTACCAATTAATCAATTTGATTTTGACATTGCAATACTGTTTAGTGACATACTTTTCCCTATTGAAGGGTTAGGTGTTCCTCTAAAGTTTAATCCAGGTCCAAAGTTTGAATGGCTAATTACAGAAGAAAATTATAAAGACCACATGGATGTTGACGCTGCTATTAAACACATGGTGTTTCAAAGTCGTGCTATTACTGCAACACTAGAAGCACTACCTAAAAATAAAAGTCTTATTGGGTTTGTAGGAGGTCCTTGGACACTGTTAAACTATGCAACTGGTAAACAAAAAACAAGCACTAAGTTTAAAGTAGAATACTTACACAAAGTTCTTGTTCCTTTGCTCAATCGTAATATACATTTACAGTTAGCAGCTGGTGCCGAAAAAGTTATGATACTTGATAGCGGAGTAGGTAACATGAGTGAAAAGTTCTTTAAGGATCACTATAAAGAATTACTACAGCCTATGGTAGGCGAGCATGTAGGATATTACACACAGCATTTAAATACTAAATGTATGCCTAGTTTACTTAAAATGGGTTGGAAAGGAATTGGTGTTGATAGCACTGTTGATATTTCAAAAACTATGAACAAGTATAAAGACGGATTTGTGCAAGGCAACTTTGACGAGCAACTATTACTTCTACCTTATTTAGAATGCAAAGAACAGATTCGTTTGTTTTTAAGTAAAATGGATACAGTTGATCGTACAGGATGGGTATGTGGCCTCGGGCATGGTATTAATAAACTCACGCCCGAAGCTCATGTTGAACTGTTTGTTGATATGGTTAGATCACACTACAGTTAATAACCGTTTGGAACTATAACATAATGAATTGCAAGAACAACTCCAACTGATGCTCCTAAGCCTATCATCATTTTAAAGAAGTCTCTAGTTACCATAGGAAACACTGTCTTAAACTTTTCCTTGCCTGTTATAGTTGCCATAGCAAGTTCACGTCCACATAACAACCCTACAAAAACCCACGTGGTAGACATTGGAATGTCGTTAAGCTCTTTAAAGAAGAATAAGATCAACCAGTACACACCATCAATAATAGTAGCACTACGAACATATCTTGTGTTATGTTTCTCTAACACAATCTTTTGAATCTTACCTCCGCCTTCACGGAACATATAAGCAAGTCCTGCTACAAACACAACTGAGATCATAACCATTAAATCCCAAGGTATCTCTCTAGGTAGGAACACAGCAATGTTTGCCATGTCATGACTTAGCCAAGTAAACCACAGGAAGCCTGTTGTTACCCATTGTGCTACACGCCATGCTTTCTTATGTTCTTCTTTGACAGGCTTTGCTTCGTCTAAGAGTTTAGTAACTCCTATCCAAATAACATATGCTGCAACTGCTGCAACTGCATAACCCATCATGCTTTTCATAAGCATCTTCTCTAATACAAATGTACTTGCGAAAGCACTTAATACTAAAAAAGAAGTACTAACTGGTACTCCTATCCGTGTAAGTATTAATAATAGTCCTGGTGCTGCCGCATGATACCATTGTATCTCTTGGAATGGAATTTTATTAAGTCGTCCATAACTAATGTCTCCACCATTCATGTACCAACCATACCATAGGGTGTAGAGCAAGACTACACTTGCTGCTCCCCACATAATTTTCCAATTGAATTTTTCGTTATTTGATGCAATCCATGTACCTAACGTCTGTACTGAATCATTTGCTATTACTGAATAGGCTGCGAATAAGAATCCGATCCCCATCCATAAGGTGAGTGCGTCCATTTATTATCTCCTCTGCTTGACGGCTTTACCCCGTCGCTCACATAATAAGAGCAGGCTCAACGATGCCTGCCACGGAACAGGATGTTCCTAACGTTATTTAATTCTGTTTTGTAATATGACTGTCAAACAGGCTAGAAACAGACTCTTCGTTGGTAACCCGACGAATAGCTTCTCCAAATAGATTAGCAACACTAACCTGTCTTGTCTTTTTATAAGTTTTAGGACAATGATCTAAAATACTATCTGTGACTACTAGTTCGTCAAGAACACTCTTCTCAACCTTCTGACATGCATCAGCGGAAAGTACACCGTGTGTAATATATGCACGAACTGTTAGAGCACCTGCATCCATAATGGCTTTTGCTGCACTACATAAAGTTCCTCCACTGTCAATGATGTCATCAACTAGAATGGCGTGTTTACCTTTAACATCGCCGATCAAGTTCATGACCTCACTCTTACCTGCTTCGGGTCTACGTTTGTCTACGATAGCAATATCTCCTCCAAACATGTCTGCAAACTTTCTAGCACGAACAACTCCGCCAGCGTCAGGGCTTACAAACACTGTACCTTGCTGTTGCACTTCAGGATCATCAACTAGGCCAATTGTGCGTCTAATGTCTTTAGCGAATACTAGTCGACTAGTTAAGTCATCAACTGGAATATCAAAGAAGCCCTGTATCTGTCCTGCGTGTAGATCCATTGTAAGGATTCTATCTGCACCTGCTGTTGTTAATAAGTTAGCTACTAACTTTGCAGTAATAGGTGTACGACTTGCACTCTTACGATCTTGCCTTGCGTACCCAAAATAAGGAACAACTGCTGTAATTCTACTAGCACTCGACCTACGTGCTGCATCAATCATAATCAACAGTTCCATTAAATTATCGTTTACAGGAGTACTAGTACTTTGTATAATAAAGATGTCTTCTCCTCTAATGTTTTCTAAAAACTCTACACTCGATTCGCCGTCAGCAAACGTGCTAACATTTGTAGGAACTAAAGATGCAAAACAATGATCTGCAATCTGTTGTGCTAATTTCTTGTTGGCGTTTCCTGCGATAATTTTCATTTTCAAACGGTTCCCTTCCTCTATAAGTTAAATTGTGTCCTTGCCTAGATGCCCTTTTACCATTTGTTTTATTTCTAAAACATTGTAATTAGGATCTTCAACAAAGAACGTTTCTTGTTGGTAATCTGTGTCAGCAAATCTTATATAGGGAGTATCTAAGAAGCCTGTGTGCGTTTCAATACTAGCTCGTATTCGCTGATAATCTGCTTCTTCTAGATGTATTCCAAAGTGCGGAACACATACTTCTCCCATATCAACATGGTGCTTAGAACGCTCAGGTCCTTTCGACTGCCTTGGAGTTGAACTGTGTAATGTAAGTTCATTTCCAAAGAAGTCTATGTCTTGCCATTTGCCTTCTTCTGCCATGTCTAATTTGCAACCTAGTACATCTGTGTACCATTGTTTTGCGATTTCCAAATCGCCAGCCTCGATGGCTAGATGAAAACAGTTACTCATGCTTACTTCCTTTCTAATATCTAAAGTGTGCTCTTGATCTTTTTCCACCTTCTGGATTGAAGTTATGGATTACATTAACATCATTCTTTTGTTGATTTAATAATGTTTTAGTTCTAAAATCAAAAATAACAGTACTGTCGTTGTTTGTATGTTTAGTTATTAAGTCTTTGTAAGTGTTTGCAGGATAATGAAACCCACAACTTAACCAACTGCAAACAAAATCAAATTTGATGTCTGAGTCTAAATTAATGTTATTAGCATCTACGAAATTGTATTTTATGTTTCGGTTGTCCCAATATGTTTTGAGCTCACTGACTGGAAGATAGAACTTCATGTCTCCAACAGGTCCCCAACTTGATTTGCGAGGACGATCTATTGTTGTTTGGAAGTCTCCTTCTAGTAACCATAGTTCAGTTCCGTATTTCTTTTGAAACTGTTCACTTACATAAGCATAGCCGCAGCCAATGTCTAGTATACGTTTGGGAGGAGTTTTAAGGTATGCATCTATTTGTTCGAAGCACTCATACGCTGACAGCTGATACCTTTCTTTCTGCCAGGTATGAGGATAAAATTCTTTTACTTGGTTATTGTTTTCCATTGTCGCTATCTGTCAGAATGTTATAGATCTGTTTCCAGTTCTTAACAGTAGTTATGCCTTCTTGTTTATAATTCATGTTGTGACCATGTTCTATTAACAATGGACGAAGGCCAACTTTTAATCCTGCTTCAGCATTTGCTGGTTTGTCTTCAACCCAGTAATGATTTGTATCTTGATAAACTGCTAGTGCTTCGTCTTTGTCGGCACCTGTTCCAAGATATACAAATTTAGTAAATGCTGTTTTACCAAATAGTTTTTTGAGATTCATTGTACGCAACTTACATGCGTTTTTATTTTTAGAAAGAGATGTAATAGCATGAAACTCGAATCCATGTTCTTCATGCAATCGTTTAACATAGTACTGTGCATCACGCAATGCTGGGAGGAAACCCATAGTAGCACTTTCGTTAAACTGCCTAATTAATTTATGTCCTTGGTTTTTAGAAATGCCATATCGCTGACCGATATCGTATACATATTGATATCCCTTGACAGTTTCAAATCCGTGTTCTTGCATCCAAATATTAAATGCCCACTCCCAATCTAAAACTACACCATCGCAGTCTGTTAGGATAATCTTTTCGTTCTTATTCAATTGCATCTTGCTCCTATTATCTAATTATGTATATACTATAACACAACGGAGCAATGGTGTCAACCTAAATCTGTGGAGTTTCGGAATTTTTTGCGAGGTTAGCAGAATGTTTAATGTATTCAACCATACTATGATCTGAAAAGCTATCAACTCTACCTACTTTGATACCTCTCCAAATACCACGCCACTTGTCTTTAAACTTTTGCCATCTTGTAGGAGTTCTTAGATTACCCCAAGTATTAAAGTAACGTTCTGTGCCGTGATGTGTGTAGCCCATAATTGCCATAGGTACAGTAGTAACAATGTCGTTGTTGTTTACAAATCTGTTATGAACAATATCTAAACTCTTAGTGTAACCTCTCCAACCCACACGCGGACTTCCGTAGGTGTAAAGCTCAATAGGATCGTTTAGCTCAATGTTATGCTTTGCTCTACTTGCCATAATAGTTGCCATTGCAGCACCTAAGCTATGTCCACAGAACCAAAGTGTCTTAGTTACGTTTACAGTACGATTGATGTCTTCTTCGATCATAGGCCAAAGATCATCTACTTCGTCTTTGAATCCTTGATGTACTCTTGATATTGTTTCTGCTATTACTGGTATAGCTTTTAAGTCAGCTGCTATATCATTAAATGCAGTAGGCTCAGTGCCACGGCATGCAATAATTAAATCATTTTTGTTCATGAAGCGATATGCTTGTGCGCCAGCCTTTTCATAAAACTCAACAGTAGTAAATCCTAGTTTAGCTGCTTTCTTTTTTACGCTAGGCAAGTCTTCGTATGCAATTGCTGATAGCTCTGCAAATAGTAAACTTCGTTGTTCAAATGTTGTGTCTGTTAATTTAGTCTTTATTTTATCTGTAAACATAGTTCGCTCCTACTGTTTTTATTTATAAAGTAAGCCCTTCATCCATATAAGGGGTTAGATTTTTTCCAGGCAATACAATACAAGTTTTGTCATCGCTTGGTCTAATTGTAATTGTAAATGATCTTGTTTTGGGATTGGCCCAGACTTCTAATCTTCCTACAAACGCACCGCCTGGTGTTTGATATAAAGTGTTGCCGCTAAAAAAAGGAAGTTCTCCATGTTTTCGTATTAGAGCTTGTATCTGTTCGTTGCTTCCGCACTCGACCATCAGCGGTAATCTTATTGGTGGTTGCTCTTGTTCTTCACCATATGCTGTTCCTGCATAAAATACGGCCATCCATGTTAATACAATAAGTGCCCAAATACGTTTCATGTTCTTTTCCTTTATGGAAGTTTAACTACCCCTTCAGCAATCAAACGTTCTCTGTTTTTCATATGTGCTGCTTTGGTATCATCTTTAGATCCACCAAAGTAAGGAACACACTGTCCTTCAGCAATCATAACTTCTGTTGCTAGACGCCCATCGTCTAAAATAAAGTCTCCTAAGATACGTCCGAACTTGCCTTTCATATCTTCACCATTCCTACTAATCTGTGTTTTAAGAATAGAAGTCTTTCCTAGTAATTCTTTTAGTCTTTTCTTTGCAGCAAGGCCAAACGCCTTTTCTACTTTATCTCTTGTGCGTGATTCAGGAGTATCTATCCCCATAACTCTAACACGTTCGTCGGCTAGTATTACATTAAATCCTAAGTCAATGTTCACATCTACTGTGTCTCCATCAACCACTCTTGTTACTTCACATCGGTACTCGTACATAGATTCGCTCCCTGTATTATTATAGTAGTATTTATTAAAAAGTGTGGAAGTTATTAACTCCAGGGTCTACTTGCTGCTAGATCGCCTGTGTTTTCGTCATCGTCTGCGTTGTATTCATCTGCTTCATATGGGTTAGGCAGTCTGTTCTTATTGAATGTACTCTTTGCTCGGTAGTAAACAGCATCAGTATCTGCGGCTGCAAGTCCTTCACGTTTAGCTTGTGCAATAGCACCCTTTTGTTCTTGACGTGCTTCTTTGTTGCCAGTCTTTAATGGAACACATATAATTACATCACCTGCGGCAAGTCCTGCGGCAGCTAATGTCTTTGCGCCATCATTAGTTTGATTGATAGCAGGGTCTTTTTCAGCAATAATTTCACCGTACATTCCTACTGTAATAGGAGCACCTTCAATAGCCCTTACTAGTGCTGTAAGTCCGTTCATTGTAGTTGAACCGTAAGTTACAGTCACATCAAACTGTACGCCTGTTAACCCTTTACATTTAATAGTTGCCATTAGTTACCTCTAATTATAGTGATTCGCATATATCGCTTGTCCAACAGTATTTAGTTAAATACATTCATGTTAAAAATGTTTCATAGTATTATTTCTATGTGGAAAGACTACGATGAACTATTGACAGAACTTCGAAAAGACGGGTGGCATTTTTATACCCACCACACCTTAGGGGGAATAGGTTGTTATTATGATAGACAAAAAGCCAATAAACAAATTGCTGAGAGATCTAAAAAGCAACGGTAATTACCGTGTTTTTAATGATATCTTACGTGAGCGAGGAGAGTTTCCAAAAGCAATATGGTATGGTCCATACAACATTAAGAACATTGTAAATTGGTGTTCTAATGATTATTTAGGTATGGGTCAACATAAAGTTGTCATAGACGCTATGCATACTGCCCTAGACCAAACAGGATCAGGCTCGGGAGGTACACGGAACATTGGCGGTACCAGTCACTATCATGTGGCATTAGAACACGAACTTAGTACACTACATAACAAGGCAAAATCATTATTGTTTACGTCTGCTTATGTAGCTAATGAGTGGACTCTTATTTCATTAGCAAAAATATTCCCCAACATTGTATTTTTAAGTGATAGCAAGAACCATGCTTCTCTTATCCAAGGCATACTTCACAGTAAAGCACAGAAACAAGTATGGACACACAACAACATGGATCAACTAGATGAACTATGTGCAAGTGCTGTACTAGCAGGACAAACACCTTGTATTGTTTTTGAAAGTGTTTATTCAATGGACGGAGATGTTAGTCCTATTGAACAGATATGTAACATTGCTGACAAGTATAATGCCATGACGTACATTGATGAAGTTCATGCTGTTGGCCTGTATGGCGAACACGGAGGCGGCTGGACAGAAAAACTAGGGCTTCAATCCCGTGTTGATATAATCAACGGAACCCTAGGTAAAGCATTTGGTGTGCAAGGCGGCTACGTTGCTGCTGACGCAGACGTAATAGATGCTATTCGTAGTGTCGCCTCCGGCTTTATTTTTACAACTTCAATGAGTCCTGTAAGTTGTGCTGGTGCTATGGCTGCAATTAAATACCTAAAAGATCATAACGAAATGCGTGAGCTGCATCAAGAACGTGCTGCTAAACTTAAAGAGCGGTTAGCTAAGAATGGTATTCCGGTTATGGAAGAGTCAACTACACACATTGTTCCTGTACTAGTTGGCAATGCTAAGAAGTGTAAGAGCATGAGTGATATGTTGTTAGACGAACATAATATATATGTTCAAGCAATTAACTTTCCAACAGTAGCAGAAGGAACAGAACGATTACGTTTTGCTCCTACTCCGTATCATGATGATGGAATGATTGAAGATTTAGTTATTGCTCTGAAGGCTGTATTTGCTCGTCACCAGGATTAAGTCTAAATTGATCTTCTTCATAGTCAGCTGACCCTGTTTCAAATATAGTCGAGTTATGTTCTAGTGACTCTAGCTGATGCGGCGACATTTCAGCAATATCAACAGTATTGCCTTCTTTAACTATTTGTTCTCTTGGCACTCCTGTTTTAATATCTATAAAAGTAATCTTAAACGATCCTGAATTTACAAACCAACTCTTACGTTTGGTCTTGTGCAGTAGCATTGCTGTTTTCTTTTTAGGATATTCAAAGACTAGTAGCTTTCCACAATAACTTTCATTTGAAGCAAAGTTTATTTCTAAGCCCCAGTCTTTAACTGCATGTCCTTGAGGGATTAACTTCATGGTCGATGATCAACAATCTTATCTATAAGTCCGTATTCAAGAGCTTCTTTAGCTGACATAAACTTATCACGCTCCATGTCGGCTTCTAGTTGTTCAAACGTTTTACCTTTGCTGTTATGCTTTTCGTAGATCCCTGTAAGTTCTTTTTTCATTTTAAGAATTTCTTCTACTTGGATCTGCATGTCAGTTGCTTGGCCTCTTGCTCCACCACTTGGTTGATGAATCATATGTCTTGCGTTAGGTAACATATATCGTTTGCCTGGTGCACCGGACTGTGCTAACAAGCTACCCATTGAACATGCCTGTCCCATTACATAGGTAGACACTTCAGGTTTAATAAATTGCATTGTATCGTAGATGCTCATGCCAGCAGTTACTACACCGCCTGGACTATTAATAAACAACGAAATTGGTTTGTCTGAATCTTCTGATTCTAAAAATAGTAATTGGCAAACAACTATGTTAGCCATAAAATCCTCTACAGGGCCGTTCAGCATAACAACTCTATCTTTAAGTAATCTGCTGTAGATATCAAAAGCTCGTTCGCCCTTGCTCGTTGATTCTACTACCATTGGTACTAATGCCATATTTTCTTTTCCTTTAATTGTTGTGCAAGACGTTTCATATACTGTTTATATTAAGGTCTTTAACGATGTTTGTCAACCACGATTTAACATTAATGCTTGGAGACCATCCTAGTTTGGTAAGTTTAGTAATGTCAGCCAGTGTACTAGGAATGTGTCCTAGGCGTGGCGGCGTCTCAACTTGCTTGGTACTTACAATGTCTGCAAGTTCTCTAATAGTTACGCTTGTGCCTGAGCCTACATTATATACATCTCTATCTTTTCCGTGTTCGATAATCAATTTGAGAGCTTCAATCGCATCGCTTACATGTACAAAGTCTCTAGTCTGTGAACCTGTTGCATCTAGTAACAACGGGTCACCAGCTTGTGCTGCTTCAATAAATTTAGAGATAACAAGAGCATACTTGCCTGTTTCCATAAATGGACCATACATTGTAAATGGTCTAACAATCACTAGCTCAGTCTTACCTCTTGATGATTGCGCAGTAAGTGCTGCCTCGGCTGCCATTTTGCTTATTGCATAAGGACTTGTAGGTGCTAACGGATCTGTTTCTCTATTAGGTACCCACCCATTATCACCATACACGCTACTAGAACTAAAGTATATAAACTTCTTTACTCCTAGTGTTTGCGACAGTGAAAATATCTTTTGGCTAGTTCCTATGTTCTGCCTGTAGTATTCTTCGTACTCGTTCCAGCTAGGGCTTATCCTAGTTTTATTGGCTAGATGAATAACTATCTCGCAATCCATCATACGCTGCTTAACTTGCCACAGATCTTCTGATATATCTGCTCCACATACATTATAGTCATTATAAAAACGCTCACGTTCAGCATTGTCAAACAACTCTAACGGCAAGTCTATACATTCTAGACTGTGTTCTTCGCTTAATTTATAGACTAGATTACGTCCAAAAAAGCCTGCTGCACCTGTGATTAATATCTTCATACACATATATATTGTATTATATGGTTGACAAGTGGTAATCGTGAGTGTAATATGTAAGTATAAATTAACGCTATGGGCCAGTAATTCGTTACGCACCCAGGCACAAACTAACACTAGCAATTCGTTGCACATGTTATAAGGAGTTAAGAGCATGAAGAAAGTTCCGTACAATCGCCAGACGGAGATCAACAAGTATCTGGCAAAATTCAAAATTTCATTCGAAATGAAAGATGACGCAATTGATTTGCGTACTATGTCTGACAACTACGACCGTGGCATTATTCCACTTAATGATATTGCAGAAGCAATTGATGTTGTACTTGGACCTGACAAGAAACCTAATGTCCAAGACCCATACAATCCTAAAGAAGGTATTGTAAAGTTTGGTTGGATTGATTGGGACGACATGTATTTGTGGCCAAGGTTCCAACGAGATGTTGCACCTAACCATATGTATAAAATTGAACAAGACTACGAACACACTGCGGTACTGTTGCCAACTGCTATATTAGTAGACGGAATGTACATGCTGTGGGACGGTCATCACACATCACAAGAAATGTTTAGACAAAAATATACTACATACCCTATGTGGTATATTGATACAAATATGATTACTGCCAACACAGTACAAGACGCAGGCTTCACAGACAAAGTAGAGTATGCTGTTTGGTTAGCAGGACAAAACATGATACGTATTAACAGTCGTAACAAACGTAAACTACATGCCTACGATGAGTTTATGATATTGCTAGAAACAAAAGATAGTGCAACTGTACAGATGAATAACATTTTAACTGCTACAGGGTTTGGTCCTAAACGTAATGCTAACACACCAAATGCATTTAGTCAGATTAAAAGTGGACAAACTATATTTGAAATGTCAGATGATTACGGAGTTAAAGGCAAATACTTTAAACGTGCATTGCAATTCCATAATGCACACTGGAAGAAGGCAGCAGCAGAGTTAGAGATATGGAGGCCTATGGCATTATTGTATAAGATGGCTGAGGTTGAAGGCTTTGCTATTGATGCAGCTTTTGATGATGAACTAGGAAAACTGTTTATTAAAATATGGGGTGATCCAACATCAGTACAACTAGGTCTAAAGGACAACTACGAGACTGCACTACACGCCAAAGGGTTTACAAACCCAAGAGACCACGACCAATGGCGTGTATATGATGCTATTGTAAACTTGTACAATACCTTTATAGGACGTATCCAACTTCCAACAGCACAGTGTAGGTGGTAACATGAAGTTCTTATACTTAATGAAAGACCCTATGGGTAGTGGTGATTGTAAGATTGGTATTACTGGAGTGGATCGTGCAATGGATAGGCTAGGAGTTTATCAGAACAGTTATTCTGCTCGTAGCCATTACGCTACGTTCAATCACTTGTGGTATGGTAAGTCAAACCCAATTAGTAAACTAGAGAGTGTACTCAAAGACACGTTTGGCTATGCTATTATGCTAGAGGGTAGAGGCTATTCGGAATGGATAGCTGAGCCTGAAGAAACTATACTAAAGAAACTAAAAGAAACTATTGAAGACTACCATTTTCATGTATACGAGATCGGCAAAGAAATCAATGTACACAACGTAGATGAGGTAATTAATCGGTTGACAGACCTATAAATTTCTGTTATAATATATATATTAATTAGGCACACAAGGAGCAACATACATGAGAACACAACCGCAAGATATTATCGCACAGTTAGAAGCTGACAATAGCAAACTAGCCAAACAAGCAATCCTCGAAGCAGCAATGCAAGAAGGACTAGATGAGTTCTTTGAAGGTGTTCGAATGGCTCTTGATAAAACATATACTTTTGGTGTGAAGCAAGTGCCTGAGCGTTCAGATGTACTTACTGGACAAGGCCTAAGTTGGACAAACTTTGCTGAACTTGCTGAAGCATTGTACAAACGCAAACTAACAGGACATGCGGCACGTGACGCAATTGAACTTGCAATGAGTGTTGCTACTACTGATCAATGGAATGGTTTTTATAGACGTATTCTTATTAAAGACTTGCGTTGTGGAATGAGCGAAAAGACTGTTAACAAAGTAGCTAAAGAGTTTCCACAGTATAAAGTACCTGTGTTTGAATGTATGCTCGCCCATGACGGTGCTAACCACGAAAAGAAGTTAGTTGGTCGTAAACTTATTGAGCCTAAGCTAGACGGTGTACGTTGTATTACAATTGTTGATCACGAAAACAAAACTGTAACACAGTACTCACGTAACGGCAAAGTGTTAGAAAACTTTACACACATCACTGATGCACTAAGCAACTTTATTGATGAGTTTGGACGTTCGTTTGTGCTTGATGGAGAAGTTATGAGTGCTGACTTTCAGCAGTTAATGACACAACTAAATCGAAAGTCAGATGTTGAAGCTGGTGATGCTCGACTTGCACTGTTTGATATTATTCCGTTGGTAGAGTTTAAACAAGGACAAAGCATACAAGGACAAAGACGCAGAAGCAATATGCTTAAAACATTTGCTAAGATATTTGAACAATGTTATTGTGACATTGTAACACAAACAGAAGTAGAACTGGGCACTGAAGAAGGTGATGCACAGTTCAAAGCATATAACTTAGATGCTATTGAAAAAGGTTACGAAGGGATTATGATTAAAGACATTGATACTGTTTATCAATGTAAGAGATCACATGCATGGCTAAAGCAAAAGCCGTTTATTGAGGTTACATTGGAGGTTGTAGATGTTGAAGAAGGAACAGGAAGAAATGAAGGACGACTCGGTGCTATCGTTTGTGAAGGAATGGACGATGGAAGAATGGTTAGGGTCAATTGCGGTAGCGGCTTTAGTGACAGTAACCGCGATAACTTTTGGACTCTTCGTAGCGATGTTATTGGACAACTAGTAGAAGTACGTGCAGATGCAGTAACACAGAATCAAGACGGTACATATAGTTTGCGCTTCCCACGTTTTAAAACGTTCCGAGGCTTTGAACCAGGAGAGAAGGTATAGTGTTTAAAGGTTTTTGGGATAAGTTTACAACAAGGTTTGCTGTGCCTCT
>Ga0307488_10000528_pt1 | contig 31795 bp, 55 predicted proteins | sample SB02metaG_FD_202248 | JGI IMG/M metagenome (GOLD analysis project Ga0307488, IMG submission 202248) | Sea-ice brine microbial communities from Beaufort Sea near Barrow, Alaska, United States - SB 0.2 | ecosystem: Environmental > Aquatic > Marine > Coastal | place: USA: Alaska | collected...
ACTTTATATCTCTCACCAAATCCTTTTGATTCCGTATTATCATTTGACGGAAAACCAGAAATGTTGTCTCTCCAAACCTCCTCTTTAGGAATCTGACCGACCCACCAATAGAATCCGTCTCTTCCTATAAATTCTTTATTTTGTAGAACTTGATCTAACATTTATCCAATGTCTCCGAAACTATCTCTAATGATATCAATGCTTGATAGTGTTTGTTCTGAATTTACTTTGTGGCAGACATTTGCAACAATAAATTTTCCAGAAAGAGTTTGACTACCACCAGAAACTTCAGTATTCAAATTTACAAATGTACAATTTACAACGTCCCCAGCCCTAATACTAAAATCTCCGGGTATGATTATATTTATTTTGGTTCTGAATAGTTCATTATATCTCATAATAGATTGAACCATTACCTCTGGAGACCTGGTGGTAGGCGATGGATCCTTTCTATCATCTATTAATTTACTATCTTTACTATCTTTACTATCTTTACTATCATTAGGCAAAGTTCCAATATCAAGATAACTAAACATCAATCTTGAAGGTTTTTCTATAATTTCTTTTTGTGGATTATTTGTTTTCTCATTCAATAATTTTACTTTACCTTTTTTATTTTCCTCAAAACTAAAGTCCACTACTCTATAATTGAGTGAATATAAGTCAAAGAAAATCGTCTTACTATTATACACACCTAATGATAAATCTTTTCCAATATCTGCCTGTTGTTGAGTAGTATAATCTAAAATGTTAATTTTCTTTCCACCAATACCACCCTTTGGTTCCTTACCTGTATTATTGTAAATAAAATCACGACCTGGTTTTACCAATTGGTCAGCAAGAGTGTCAACCGACTTGAAGTAATACTTATCTCTAGTTTGGAAGAAGAAAAACCCTGCAGTAGCACCCTGAAGAGTTCCTTTCGTTGGATCATCTGATGCAGTTTGTGAAGTTGCAGACTTAGATGCTAACCAGGTACAGGTGTAAAGTGGTTTCTTTGTATTACCAATAAAGTTATAATCATAACTACTATTTTCAACCTCAAATGTGCTTACTCCTAAAATATTTTGAAGAATATCCTTAACATGGTTTCCTGGATTACCATCATATCTCTTAGTAACTCTTGTTTCTTCATTAGTCCAGTACTCTTTAGTAACTAAATCCAAAACAAACATCTTCTTTGTACCCTGAGCAGCAACATTTCTGATACTCTTAATGTACATTACATCCGAATCACAGACTGCAGAGGTAAGTGTTCCTTCACTTTCAGAAGTTACATCGTTATTATCAATAACTTCAAACTCAATTTCTTCACCACCAACCAATTCAAGATCATCAATAATACCACTGGTATTCAGTCTAGTATTACCTTCTTTTTCAAATCCAGTATCTATAAAGGCAACCGTAGCCGTCACAGTATTGGCTAGAATACTTTCATAATAATAAAATTCTGCAATAGAACCACTAAGATCAGTGGACTTACCATTAGATCCTTTGATCTTAAAGAATTTTATATCTCCAGGTCTAATGGATTGTTTATATGGAGTATTTGCCATTATGCGTTAGAATAAAATTGTGGTAAGTTCCATATATGTATATCATTACCACCAGAACTACGGGAACCACCGGAAGAAGTACCACCTCCACCACCACCAGAAGATGGCACAGGAACTGGTACTGGTACTTCTTTTTTAAATATTGCAACCTGTAGACCTGATTTCTCATAATACGGTTGATAACCAACTTGCTGTGCAGTATTAGGTGGTTTAACCGGTGTAATATTTGATGAAGATATACCAGGAAGAAGTCCTCTCAAAATTTTATCTATCATTTCTTTAGTTGCTGGGCCCGCCTTACCACTCTTTAATTCCAGTAATAGTGCCCGAAGTTTTGGATCATCGATTCTACCAATCTCAAGAAGAGTACCACCACCAGCAGTAACACCTTTTGAGGAGGGTTTAAAACTTTCACTATATCTACCAAACTCATTCATCAAAGAACGATCAGTAGCAGATTCATTTGCTGACGGTAAAACACCCGCTTTACCAAATCCTCTTGCATCAGCGTGAATATCAACATATTGTTGTCCTTCAGTACTCTCAACTTCTTGGGGTACTTTTCTCAACCCATCCCAACTATAAATGTCTCTGAAACCAATCTTATCATTTAGTCCTCTTTTATCTACCTCAGCCTTGAGTTTATCTACAATATATCTTGTAAGTTGTGACTCTGTTACGCCAGTGGCATTAGCTGGAGTATTACTACCCGAAGATCCATCATCTGCAGTACCTTGAACAGGTCTACCATCAGTACCCAAATTACTACCAGGTCGATTAGGATCCTCAGCATGACCTGCACCAATAATAACCTTTTTCACATCACTAGTGACTTCAGGCATCAATGGTGTTTGTGGTTCAGCCTTTGGTGCTGGTGGTGGTTCGGCCTTTGGTGCTGGTGCTGATGGTGGTTTTTTAAATGGATTTTTAAAACTGAAACCACCAGTAGCTTGTCCTGTTTCAAAATCCAATTCACCTCCCATTTCATAATTAAAGGGAAGTCCAGTCAAACCTTCAATTTCCATACCATGTCTAAACTTTCCAGTTTCCAAGAACCTAATATTTTCATCAATTTCAAGACCTACACCCTGAACAATCTCTAATGGATTTAGGTTTTCTTTTTGTTTTTTCAATTTTTCAATAAGTTTGTTTCTATTACTCTTAGCAAATACTTTCAAAGCATTGTCACGATCTTTTTTAGGAAGTTGGTTTTCTAACTGTTTCACCATTTCTTTCTCACCAACACCCAATTTCTGTTTTGTTGCGGCGTATCCTACACCAAGAAGAGCCAAAATCATAGGATTTAACAAAAGACCTGCCATGCTGAATATAATTGGTGACATAATACCAATAATAGTCCCTATCATACTAATGACAGGTGTAAATGAAGCTACATATGTAGTAGCCAATATTCCAAGAGCTCCCAAAACAATTTTGTCAAGATGATTCATCAAAAATCCAAAAATAGAATCTTTTTTCTCTGGATCAAGGAATTTTAATAACTCCATGATACCCAACGACAAAATAAGTCTACCACCTATCTTGAAGATGTCCTTAAAAAGGGAAGGTACCGTAAGTTTCATTGGTTTTGAAACTTTTGTTATTGTTTTCTTAGATTCAATTTTTTCTTCATTTCTTTCACGTTTTGATTTCTGTATTGCATTATCTTTAGCTCTATTACTTTGCCTTGCATCACCTAAATCTTTTTTGGTTATCCTCTGTAAACTGGCGGTGGAACCAACTAGAGACGTGAGAAGTTCATCAAATTTACTGACACTAAACTGTTCATTAACGTTTGAGTAAGGAAGAAACTTAGTCGTCTCAACTTTTTTCCTATAAGATGTAAATTTTCTGGGTTGAACCTTAGAAAATTGTGCTCTACTTTTTGTCGAAGAAGTAGTTGAGCTGGGAAGAAGTTTTTGTGATGATACCTTACTATCTTTTTTTGCTTTCTTGCCCCTCTTTACCAATGCACCTGTGATCCTCGCTGCAAGTATTGGAAGTGCCATATATTATACCACCACACCTAAAGTATTCAATGTAGATCTCCAACTTAGATCTGCAAAATTGATTGGGGAGAATGAATCCACTCGACTTTGTGAACCACCTGAAGCAGCAAGAGCAGTACCTGAAGTATTATCACCAGTCAAACTTTCAATTGTAGTCAAAGCAGCCTTTACTGGAGGTTGAGGAATATTTTGAGATTGCGGTCCTGATACTGGTTCTACCTTAGTTGGTCGGGGGCGGTATTCCTCACCGCCAACGACAGTTCCTATGGGAACTTCATTTCCAGCAGTGTCAATAGCAGGGTCAAATGCCGATCTATTAGGATCAGCTTTTCTTGGTTCAGTAGTTGTGGTTGGTGGTGGAGCCGATATAGGTTGTCTTACTACTTGTTCTTGAACTTCTTTAATATTTTTGGGAAATTTGTCCGATTTTGTACCAAATTCATCTTCAACACTAGCAGTTCTTCCACGTTTTAACCACTTAGCTGCTTCAGACCACCCAGCATTATGTGCATAACCAAGAGCTTGAAGTTTTTCTTCTTTAGATAGTTCTCTATATTCAGGACTTTTTTTCATCAAATAACCATGATTTGCGCGAGTATATGCAGCAAAGTATCTTTCCTGCATTTGTTTATCTTCTCTAAATGTCTTTCTTGCTGCTTCACTATCTCCTTGATATGTTTCTCCTAGTAATCTTGCAGCATCCTCTCTTGCAGCTGCACCCATCTGATATCTACCGGCGAACTGACCAACACCAAACTCATCTTTCGCTCCACCCTGAATATCATACTCTCCTTTAGATTCAATCTGTGCAACAGTATCTCTATAAAGAAGAAATTCAGATTCACCAAACCCAGCCTGAGATACTTGACTTTTTGCACTTTCACCTTGCTCTACACCACCCTTAGCAACAAGAGGAGAAGTAAACTGACTTCTCGGCTTTCCCATCAAAGTCTCTTGAGGTTTAGATTCTGATTGTGTTGTACCTGATTCAGAAGGTGATGGTGATGTTTCTCCCAGTAGTGGTATTGATGGTATACTAAAATTATCTCTAATAGAAGATTCTGAAATTTCAGGTATTTTAAGTTCAGGAATCTGGGTATCAATACCGATACCCTTCAACTTTTCCAACAATGGGTTAATCATTCCTATAAATTTAGAAAACTGATCATTAAGACCATTAATGGCTTTATTTAAAGGTTTTACGAGTGTACTAATAACAAAATTTTCTATACTATTTTCTAACTTTATAATTTGTTTATTAATCCACTCAATAACACCATTAATGTACTTCTGAGGATCTTGAAGGAATTTCAACAATTCCATAATAAACATAGCAAATCCAAGTCTCTGGAAGAAATCAAATAAACCACCCATCATATCAGTTAATGGTTTAACAGTTTTCTGCACACCTGCATATATTCCACCCAGAACAGCCGTCCTCTCTATTCTATCTTCTTTTCTTTGAGCAGCTGTATTTTCTGCAGTAAGTCTATCCTGGTTTTTCTGTGCGTTTTCCGCAGCATCTTTATTCTGAAGATTACTAGTAGTTTGTTGAACATTCTTATCAACACTATTCAACTTACTTGCAATCAGTGCAAGAGTCTCATCCATCCCCTGTCTCTCAGGTTGAATAGGTTGTTCAGTTTCTTGTGGTGTTACTGATGGTAATAAAGGAGTTACACTAACAGCAGAAGAACTTGGTTTTGTTTTTGCTACAAAAGATTGTACATTAATTTTTTTAGAATTAACTTTAAACTTACCAGTACTACCCTTTATTCTCTTATATTCATCACTTATAAGTTCTGCATCACCGCTATCTCCCTCATTATCATTCATTCTATCGGCGGCCATCTTCTCTTTGAGAAGAGATTTATAGTCACTATAGTCCAGGCCTGTGGTATCTTCAATACCAAGAAGTTCTAGTATTCTAGAATCAATATCTTCATCTACAAGTTCTTCTTCTTTTTGAGGAACATTTCCAACAATAACCGCAAGAGCAGAAGACTTCTCTTTTACATTCTCTTTTAGTTTGGTTGATGATTTTTTGACACTATCTACCTTACCTTGATACTCTGCAATGAGCTTATCAATCTCACTCAAGATACCATCAGAAGTCCCCTTCAACTCCCCATCAAGTCTTTCTTGAGTATCATCTATAAACTTATCTGCTGGTTCATATTTTTTTGTATCTTCACTATTCTCCTCAACAAAACTCTTTGCCATTTCATGGAGTTCTGAATCATTATATCCCTTAAATATTTTATTATCAATCTCGCTCTGTTCTTCTTTACCTAAAGAATTATAAAATTTTGAAATAATATTAATCTGTTGGTCTGTCAATTTGGCGACAAGATCCTTCCCTAACTTAGATTCGTAAGTTTTTCTTAGTTGTTGAGGATCTCTAGCCATTTTGTTGTGCCTTTGCTTTTTCTTCTTCTTCCTCTAAGTGTTGCTGTAAGAGGGCTACGTAAATGTCTCTCTCCCACGGCATCATGTTTTCAATCTCCGTTAATGAATATTTATGATACTGCATCAGGGCAAAATTTAACCTGAAATAGTTCTCAAGATCCATGTGGATCATACCTATGCGAAAAAACTGGATAAGCCCTCCAAGACGACAGTACTTTTTACATCAGTCTTGGGATTAGTAACCTCAACTTCATAAGAAAGTTTTGGCATAGTCTCAAAAAACTTTTCAATTTGTTTAAATTGAACAGAATTCATTTGTTCCAAAAAGTCAATAACTTCCTTTTTTGAACAATCTGCAGTAGACCAAACTTCTTCTTCACTAAAGATTTTATCAATACAACCTGCAATCAATTCAAATGATTTATTAACGTCAACCTCACCTTTAATGTCAAAATTATTTTTAATAAATTCATCCAAAGAAGGATACTTCATTTCCATCATTAAACTATCATCAAGTTTAATTTTCTTGTCATGACCCTCACCTTCCTTTACTTCAATTTCGTCCAATAAGATAGTAATAGGAATTTCAGTCACACCATCGTCAGGAGCAAGAATATTTACTTCAACTTCTTCACCAACAGACTTACCTCTAATATTTAAGAAAAGATATTCAATATCAAATGTAGGAAGGGTTTCTACCTTCACACCTCTGGTTTCAATACAACTCTTTAGAACTGCCCTGATTGCATTAGTGATTTGTTTTGTGTCATCACTTTCAAGAGCAAGAACCAGAAGTTTCTCTTCTTTGACAAGAAATGGTCTATATTTAATTTTCTTTTTAGTAGAGGGTAAAGTCAACTCATAAGTTGGAGTTGCAATTTTTGGTAAAGGCATAATGACTTAATAAAGAAATCAGTTATTAGTATTTAGTTGGCAGTTCCAGGTCTTGTATTCCCTTCATCCCCCACATCATCTCTCAAAAATCCGGTAAGATTTGTATTACTATTAAATGCCGCAAGAACTTCTGAGGTTACTCTACTAGCATTGTTCAATAATGAATTTGAACTCTGCCTCCACTTTAGTTTTTCTCTAGTATATCTCAAGAATGTGAAGTTTACGGTATATTCCATAATTTGACTGGCAGAATATGAAAGAGGTGTGGAGTTAATTGATATAGGATATGCACCAACTAAAGTATAACTATTTGCAGTCCCATAACCATCTTTTTCAAATTTACTAATAAATACCTGTCCTCTATATGTGGCTGGATAATTCATTCTATAAGATGCGGCAACATTCTTATATGCACTGGTGTCTGTTTGATTAGAAATCCAATCCATCCAACTTTCAAAGAAATCAATCACTTTATAGTTTCTATCAACATAAAATGTCATCGTCATGGTGGTATCAAAAGAACGACGATTTGCCATCTTTTCTGTTACACCAGCATAATTATTAGTTACTTCTGCCGTTTGAAGACTTGTACCTGGAAGACTTACAGAATTACATAGGAGTTCAATATTCGGTGAGTCTAAATTAAAATTAAAACCTCTTGTGTTCATGAGTGCTATCACCTCTGGTGTAGGACTCATCTTAATTTGATATACAGAAGTTTGAGCAAGATGCATTATCCTACTCTTTAGGTCTGACGTTCTTACACCATTAGGTAATGCACCAGCCATCTATAAATACACTTGACTATTATATACTATGTATAAGGGATGAGTAAATTTCATCAAGGGAGATTCCATCCCCAAAACCCTAAAAAGTATATGGGTGATGTCAATAATATAATTTACAGAAGTAGTTGGGAATTAGAATTTTTTCGATGGTGTGATAGAAGAGAGAGTGTTACAAAGTGGGCATCAGAAGAGTTTAGTATTCCTTATGTTTCACCAAAGGATAATAGGGTTCATAGATATTATCCTGATGGTTTGGTAGAAGTAGAGACCAAAGATGGTAAGACGAAAAAATACATAGTAGAGGTGAAACCTGCAAAACAATGTGTGCCTCCTTCAAAACCTCAAAGGGAGACAAAATCTTTTATTATGGAGAGTATCACTTATGCTGTCAATGAAGCAAAGTGGAATGCGGCTCGTGAATTTGCGTTAGATAATGGTTGTGAATTTAAGATCATTACGGAAATAGAGTTGGGCATTAAAACTAATGGAACAAGAAGATTATCTGGCAAGCGACACACAAAGAGTAGAAAACCTCGTCGATAAGATCAGAACTTCTGGTGATCCAGATGATATGTTTCTGGAAATAATGCAAATATTGACAACCAAAGATTTGGTTCCAGAAGTTGGTAAATACTACACATTCATATATCAACCAAAGACACCAAGAATTAAATACGATGAGTTTCCTTTAATTGCATGTGTCGGTGTTTATAAGTGGGGATTTAAAGGTATTAACTACCATTGGGGAGATTTTAGAAACTATACCTGGGCAGAAGTTGCAAATAATGACCTACTTGTTGTGTATCCAAATGAATTACAAGATATGAGGTCTATACCTTATCAAAAATTTAGGATAAATAACTAAACTGGATGAACCACAGTTAATGGCAATAATTAAACAAAATAGACTTTGGAATGGTATTCAGACCAGACAAGAAGTAAACACCGAAACTGGGAGAATAGAAGTTTTTTCAATTGGTGGTGGATTTTTTGGTGTAGATGTATTACTTGCCTCAAGTGACGGTATAGGTAGTGATTGGAAAATAAATAATCCTCAGAGTTTTACAGATATATATAATAAAAAAAATGGCACTAAAAGTTCTGTTAGGGAAGTTGAGAGAGCATTCTATTTAAAGGATTATAAAGTTTTGAATGATGGTAGGGCTGATGTATTAAATAATGCCGAAAATTTTGACAGTCCTGTAGACTATGCAACCGCAAATCAAAGATTTTTTGATCAAAAGACACCAGGTATTACTAATCCAAACGACGGACGAACAGTCAGTCCTACTACCGGGAAAGTAACTGAACTACAAGTAGAACCATTTGTCACGGTAGAAGGCGATCAAACAGAAAGACAAGAAGAACCACCACCATCCCCTTCAACGGCAGCCGGTCAGGTGATAACTGCAGCTAAAAACGCAGCAGAACAGGATTCAAAAGATATACCTACACCAACACCGAAACCTAAAATTGAAAGTGTAAATTTAAGGTATCCTCTTGCCAACTTAGATGTTGTCGAAGATATTACTGGTATTACCTATGATTACATTAAAATAAGTATCCAAGACTGGGTGAGTTCTATTAATCCTGATACTTTTGATAAGACTACTGGTAAAATTGACAAGAAAAATGAGGGTAAAATTATATTTAATAAAGGCGCAGTATCTAGATACAAAGAGACAAAAGGAAGTCTTGGAACGATTATTCTTCCAATGACCAACGGTTTAGGAACACAAAATGGTATAAGTTGGGGAGAAAGTAATGGAAATTCAATTGAGTTGGCATTGGCAGCTAGTGTTGGTAATTTACTGAAGAGTGTGACTAAAGAAGATGATTTAAGAGGTAAATTAAGCGCAGCAGCGAACACTGGAATGAATCTTATTAACACTGGTAAAGGATTTCTTAAGGAGGGACAAGATCAGAACGATGGAATTGCAGCACTTCTTGCAGGATATGTTATTGGAAACACATCTTTTGCCACACGAACAAGTGGTCTCACAATCAACCCAAATATGGAACTTCTCTTCAGTGGTCCAAAATTGAGATCATTTGGGTTCCAATTTAATTTTGCACCAAGATTTGAAAAAGAGGCAGAACAGGTTAGAAAAATTATTAGAACATTAAAAATGCACTCTTCCCCAGTTATTAAAAAAACTGGAGATATCTTCCTCAAAACACCAAAAATATTTCAGTTAGAGTACATATATAGTGGGGATGGTAGTGATACCGCCGACGGTAAAACTCATCCATACTTAAATAAAATTAAACCTTGTGCTCTTACTAACGTTGGTGTGAATTATACGCCAAATGGTACATACATGACGTATGCTGGTGGTGGCTCTATGGTACAAACTACACTTACTCTAAGTTTCAGTGAACTTGAACCAATTTACAATATTGATTATGAGGATGACAACCACCTAACAGGTTACTAAAAATGGCAACACCATACTTTAGATATGTTCCTAACTTTGAGTATGTCAATAGGCTCAGAGATAATAAGACTATATCTGCATATATTCAAACCAAAAACCTCTTTAGGAGAGGTGTTCTTCGTGAAGACATATTTACAGATTTATCATATTTTACAAAATACTCTATAGTTGGTGATGATAGACCGGATAACGTTGCATACAAATATTATGGTTCTCAATACTATGATTGGTTAGTTCTTCTTTGTAACAATGTAATTCACTTTCAAGACGAATGGCCACTATCTCAAAAGTCATTTGAAAACTACTTAGATACAAAATACGTCACACAACAAAATCTCTTCGCAATTCATCATTATGAGACTATTGAAGTAAAAGATCAATCACAGTTTGTTATAGTTCCAAAAGGTCTTGAAGTTGATAAAGACTTTAGTATTACCTATTATGATACCAAGTTAGGAATTGAACTGACAAAGACTGGTATTACTCAAGAATTTACAAATTATGATTATGAAGTAAAAAGAGACAATGAAAAGAGAAACATTTTTCTTCTAAAAGAGGAATATGTCAATATTATTGAAAATGACCTTAGGGGGTCAATGATTTACAAAAAAGGTAGTAGTCAATACGTCGATAAGAGACTGGTAAGGGGAGAGAACATTAGATTGTTCCAATAAAAAAAAGTAAAGGGCCCAATTTTTCCTGGGAAAAATTAAAGGCCCTTTTTTGGATTTAATTGCCGATTTTGGTATCACATATCAGCCAATTTTGAGAAATATGACATGGCATCATCCTCATCATCATTAGTTGAAGTCTGAGGTGCAGAGTTGGACTGGATGATTTGTTGTTCCAGTTTCTTCAAAGCATCTTCTTCACTGACACGACTTTGTTCAGTAGAAGAATAACTATCATACTCAGTCTCTTCTGCTTCAACGGCCTTTGCTTTCTTGTTACCAAGAACATAATCAAGACGCTTCTTCAGTTCATCATAAGACTTGAACTTATCGGGAGCAACCAGTTCTTGGAGAGAATACTCCTTATTCCAGATTGCTTCCAAGGCATCATCATCATCCAGAAGAGCAGATGTTGCAGCGAACTCAGACTTATCATAGTTCCAATAACCAGCAACTTTTGCCAGTTTCAGTTTGAAGTTGGCACCTTGCCAGAAGTCAAAGGGATTGATAGGAGTCTCATCCTCATACTCAGGTTGCATTGCATCCATGATCTTGTCAAAGATCTTCTTACCAAACTTGTAAAGGAATACTCCACCCTCGTTTTGAGGATTGGCAGGATCTTTTACGACATAGATGTTTGCATAGTAAGACAGTTTACGCTTTTGCTTACGAACAGTATCTTTATCACTCTCATTACCAGTGTTCCACAGTTCACGGTTTAGTTCACCGATAGGATCCTGTTGACCAATAGTGGTCAGAGAATTTTCAATGTACCATCCACCAGGGCCCTGGAAAGCATGGGAGAATGTTTTTACCCAAGGAAGATCTTCTCCATTGGGAGCAGGCAGGAAACGAATAACGGCATAACCATTACCGGACTTATCCATTACAGGTTTCCAGAGTCTTTCGTCTGCTCCTCCACCTGAACCCTTGTTATCCTTTTCGACTTGTTGGATAAGTTTTTGTGTTAGGTTCCCCAGAGAGGAGCTCTTTTTGAGATTTGAGAACGACATATTTGAATGTATTGAATGTATTTGGTCTGTGTCCCAGATTTGGTTGGGGTAACTGGGGACCCCGTAATTATAACCCTTTGGTCAGGGGTTGTCAAGGATGGCAGTTTTCATTTGACCAAGAACCTTGGTTATGTTTGAGAAGACGTAACTAATATCCACATCCTGTGAGAAACCTAACTCCTTAGCATTATTGATAATCTCTTCTCTCATTTTCTTGGCCTCTGGATCATCAGATAACTTCAAACGTGTGTAAAGTATCTGTTGTTTCTCTAAAAGATTACTTAGTTTTTCAACATGATCAAGCTTATCTTGCTTGGTCATTGTAGGAAATTCAAAGACCTTTTTATAAACTTCTTCTTGAAGTTTGGTAATATTCTCCATCTCTTTTTGAACTAATTCTGAATCAAAGAAACTACTCATTAGACTCCTATTACCTTCTTTAAAATACGTTTGTATGTGAATATATCAGTATGTATGAAAGGACTATACTTGTCAATTCTCATTGATAAAAACTCCCATACAGGATCTTTCAGTTTCTTATCAAAGTTCTTTTTGAATCCCAGAATCCTATCCAGGATGATCAGTGTCTCTAGTGACACATTGTTTGCTAGGTGTTCCTTTACAATAAGAGGATGTCTAGTTCCATCAATGAAGAACACATCATCAAACTTTTTCATATCAAATAAATCACTCACTTCATTCTTAAAGACATAAGACATTGATTGATTCTTTCTCTTCCAGTCAGAGTAATTCTCTTCTCCTTCTTTCATAATCTGACCAATCCAGAGAGCCTGAGGGTCAGAACATGAAACAAAGTTTGCAACGAAGTATTCTACAACCTCACTATCATCCTTCTGTCTAGACAATTTCTCAAAGAAAAATCTGTCACGACGTTTATAGAACGACTGGATAGATGCACGGGACTTACCACAATATTTGTGATAATCGTAACTCTTTTTAGTAAAATGGTTCTTTAGTCCAAGGTAGGATTTATAAACGTCAAATGCTTTCAATTTTGGAATCATATAGGAAGTTTTGCATGGGAGGTTCTCTTTAGGAAGTTCAATTCAATCGCCTCACATTTAATCTTTTCCTTCAAAGGTTTGGAGATAAGTTTGGGGACAGACTCAACATCAATATTATTTTTTTCACAAAAATAAACAATGGAATCAATATAACTCATACTACTATCATCGGAGTGAATCTTTTCAATCTCCTCTGAAAATTTTCTTGGACAGTAAAACTTACTCTCTAGGAGTTTGTTGATGTCATTTTCTTCAGACATTAGTGTCATGCAATTGGAATTCAACAAACTCTCTAATATATTTTGTGAGTAGTTTGATATACTTGGCCTTATCATACTCTTCATAGACTTCACACTCTCCATTTTCACAGGTCATAATAATAACGAATTTTTTGACTGTAAGACCAGTCAGTTCATACAACATACAAGCATAGGCTGCACACTGTACAAAATATCCTTCAATCCATTCTCTTTTCTTTGGTTTTTTGGATGTCTTGAAGTCGATGATAGCCAATTCGTTATTATACTCGGCTATACAATCTACGGTTCCTGCAATACCCAGATACTCACTGTATAGAGGAGTTTCTAGTCCATGTATGTTATCTATGTTGTTTAAATCACCCTTGGCAATCTTGAATAACATATCAGAAAGAGGTTGAACTGTAGGAAGATCCTCATTCTTGAGATAATGTTCAATCAAAGTATGTGTATCAGTTCCACGACTGGTGGATTGTTTAGTTACTTTGTTTGCTTCCTCATTACCAACTCTCTTTCTCCAATTAACAAATATCTCACGGTTATAGTGACTGATGACAGAGGTGATTGAAACTAATTTCTTACCCGAGGGTGTATCATAATACCTCACCCCATCGATTGTCTTTCGGGACAACCGTGGGACTTCTATTTCAACATGATTAAACATTACATACCTAGTTCAAGTTTTGCAACAATGTATTCCTTGACAAGACCACTTCTACAAATGTCTTCTGCTTGGAACTCAATTGTATCAAAGGATGGCATATTATTCAAGATTCTCATGAAGTCAATGATACCATTCTTCTCAGCAGTCTTCACCAAGTCAGTCTGAGTTGCGTCTCCACAGAACATGACCTTAGAATCTTCACCAACACGGGTGATCATAGAGTCTAGTTCATGGAAGTTCAGATTTTGAAATTCATCCACTATGATGATTGCATTGTCCAGTGTTGTTCCACGAATGAAACTAGTAGACCAGAATGAAATAGTTCCCTGCGATTTGAGGTTGGTATACAACATATCAAATGCATTATCATCAGGCATCTCAAACATGTATTTCACCATGTTCTTGTATGGTATCTGATACAAGGAAGACTTATCCTCATGGTCACCGGGAAGGAAACCAATCTCTCTGGTGGCTACAAGAGACCTGACAATGTAGATTTTCTCATAAGGAGTTCTTGGATCTAAAACATCTAGAAGAGCATTGTAGAGGGTAATAAAGGTCTTACCAGTACCAGCACAACCATATGCAACCAAGTTTTGATTCTTCTTGTACAGATCAAAAAATATTTCTTGATTATCTGTAAGAGGTTCAATCTTCTTGATGTAATCAAGATTGATTGGTTTCTTCCTCTTCATTTGTTTGTTGCTCATACCAAAGGGAACTGGGTTTGTACTTCCAATACCTGACTTACTCTTTCTAGACATACTTGATTAGTCGTAATGTTTTAGGGTTGATCCTGGTTGTTGTTTCGCTTTAGAAATAACATCTTTCCATCCTGGATGTTTAGTATAAAGTTTACTGAGTGGGTCACCCATTTCTACTCCAAGTTTAGGAGAATTGTCTGGAGTGTAATATCTCTCCCAATCAGGATTGTCAATCTTCCACTGATCCCAATCATGAACACTCATCTTCACGTCTTTGGTTTCACCAGTCTCATTATGTTTTACCGGATATGTGGCCAATTTATTCTCCTCAATAACAATAAGTAAATATTTATTACCAATCCAGAGCTTCTGAAATGGTAGGGAACTGTTCTTTAAATACCTCCTTACATGCAACTGCAATGTCCATATGTTCTTTCTGTGTTCCATTGGCAGAACGAAGATCTATGTAATGCACCCACGACCGCACTGATCCTGTCATATAAATTCTGGTAGGAGTTGCAAGAGGTAATACAAAACGAGCACACTCTTTTGCGATACCATATTCTAACATACTTTTGTAGAGTTCCATACCCTCTTCAAAATGTTTCTGAATTTTCATTTCATATTCTTGACGAATATGAGGATCAATATCATCAATGGAGTTCTGACGGTTCTTTGTGTCCTGCCTACGAAGGTCAGGAAGAGGGATTACGTCTGCTAACATAGAACTGTCAGCATATCTCTGTGAAAACTCCTGGAAGGTGAAAGAACGATGTCTTAGAATCTGGGCTGCAATACCACGATTAGTTTCAATCTCTAGAGTCAAGTATGCTTGTTCAAAAATACTCCAGTGTTGATGTTTAATACAATACCCAAGTAGACCAGAAATTTTTTCATTCTCCTGGTTGTTTGGATTACTTACCCTGGCACAGTATGCCATATGCTTTTCAGCATCAGGTGTCACACTAATAACTTTTACACTCATGTTAGTTCTTCCTCATCCCATTCTTCTTTTTCATTTTTTCTGAGTTTTTTTAATTCTTTCATCATACTTTTGATTTCTTGATAAGATGACTCAGGTGACATCTTACCACTGATTTCAAGTCCTACTATCATAGAAACTTTATCGCCAAATCTTGCAAGAGCTCTTTCAAACTCTGATAGGTTAGAGTAAACCATTAGTCAGTATCATAGAACACTTCATCATAATCATCAACAGGAACATTTGTGTATGTAGGTTCATCTGTTACGACATTTTCCAGTTCATCATAAAACAATTCTTCCCTTAGTGTTCCTAAAAGAAATTCCATTTTGCAAATTGTTGCCCTCAGTCTTTCCTTATCCATTCGTATAGTAGGCCTCAAAGTATTTTACAATTCCAGATGTACCAACATTACCTTGAGAAACCCAGTCATGAGAACATTCAGTGATACTTTTCATACTATAGACAGGTTCACCATTCTCATCTATCTGAGAACCAAACCTAGTCAGTAAGAACTCATATACTTTCTGTCTGGTTTCTAGTCGGTCATCACTGTATCGCCAATCAGTAACAGTAGTCATATGAATATAGATTATTCATTATAATTATACACAAAAAAAGGACGGGAGTCAATCCCGTCCTGGAAGTTAAGCTAGAATCCTCCTACAGATTCGTTTACATACTTGTTGTGAGTCATCACATTCAATTAGACAGTCATAGTAGTCATTAAGAATATCAGACTCCTCAGATGTTTTTTCTAGACTACCTATAAGACCGTCAACATTTTGTTTCCATCCTGCAAGTTGATTATACGAGATAATGTTATGCATGATTTTCTCCATTAGTTTACATCATAATATGGTTGGACATCCATACCTCTTAATTCTATCATTATTTAGTTAGGAAATCCTAACTTTTACTAAATTGTTATTTAAATACAAAAAAAGAGAGAGTTCTTAACTCTCTCTGTGTAGTAAGTTTAATTCACTTGGTGTAAGTACGACCCCTGTAACAGAATGTTCCGTGGGTCTCTTTAGATTTGACACAACGTGTATCATACTCAACACCACGATATGAGGCGTGAGAGATTTGTGCGTCATGAAGTGCAGATGCTTTGTTGATCTGCTTTTTGATCATGAGTAGTGTGTTCATGATTGACTCCTAAAGTAGTTGGATGTTTAGATCCGTTCCTTTAATCGTTTGCGTCCCAATACCAATCACACTGTGGTACAGATTCCTTTACGGTCTCAACAAGTTCAATCTTAACAATATTGGAAAGATTGTTATTTGCATTAATCCTCAGCATAATAGCGTCGGCTTGTGTACAGGTGAGTGTTGAATAGAATAGTACTTCTAACATGGGATCAACGGTTCCGTTGCGCGACTTACTTGCGTCCCACCCTAGACCTAGAGCGGGATGAACGATAGGTCTATTATAGACCATTGTATCTATTTAGTCAAGAAGAACTTTTTTTATCCATTTTCATTATCTGACCAAGGTTAGACTTCTGACCTTTCTTAATCTTTTTATATTCTTTGATGAGTCTTTCAACTTCTTGATTAGAAACATTGACTGTAAATTCTTTCTCATCTTCTTTCTCAACAAATCCTAATCCAGATTGTTCCATACTGAAGATTTGAGATTCTTTGTCCTCAACATAATCATTGATGACTTCTTGAATCTCACCTCGGATAAGTGAGTTAATTTGTTCTCTCAGTTCTTCGTCTTTCATTTTTTAGAAGGATTCCAAAGTTTAGGGTTTGCTCTCCCATCTGCTTGAGTAATATTCTTCAGGTCACTACGATAGTTATCCCAATATTGATCAAATATTTCTGATACTTTTTGTGCAATGACAATATCAAATTTGGTCATACCATCTTGAAGATACTCAACCAGGAACGCACTGGTTGGGAGAGTCTTATCTTGTGCTAATGTAGGGTCACAATCCTTTTGAATTTCTCTAACGCCTTTTCCCATTAAGACCTACCTCCCCACTGAATGTCAGGGAATGCCACTTCAACAACACCTTTATTAATCTTATACTGGGATTCTAGAGCCTTATCTTTAGTAAGAATAAGAATGTTTGCCTCTTGAGGATGAAGACCTTCAAGAATCTGAATGAACATAGTCTCTCTACGGGTCTTGGAGAGTGAATCATTACCACCCTTTACAAAGTGATAAAGGTTCTTCCATTCCTTCCTTAGAGAAGTATGGTCAGTCCCTAGAGGAACATCATTCTTCTCAAAGGGAACTTCTCCTTCTGGAAGCATAGAAATTACAGTTTCATCAAAGTTCCAAATTAGAATTGCTTTGAGTGCCTCTGTGGAATACTCTTGAAGAATTGCAATCTTCTTTGCTTTTGATCTTTGCGCACTTACCAAGTCCAAAATCTCAAAGATAAATGGATTTGGTGGTAGTTTTGTGTTAGTCGTTTTCTTAGTCTTCGCTGATGAAGTCATTTTCAAATCTCACTGATAAAATTTCGTCTGGTATGATGTTACCATTCTCATCAAAAAATTCTGGATGAATGAATGGCATTCTTGTTTGGTCTAGGTAATCTTTTACTAACCAACCTAGGAGAGTTCCTACTAAAAGAAAAAGTGCTGTGACTGCAACGGACAATATAATGATTGCTGTTTCCATTTAATCTCTCCGAGAACTTACTTTCTTTATGTCTAGATGAACATTAAAGTAAAAGTTAATTTCTCTATTGAAGAGAGAAACCAACTTTCCAAACCTTAGTTCAAAAGTCTTTGGTCGTCTTTCTCTCCTTTGTTTTTTTCTCAATAACAACTCTAAACCTCTATTAATTTCTTGAGGTTCATCATCATTTCTCTTATTTAGAGGGTTTTCTTTTTCTTCCTGGTCTTTTTTCTCTTCCATATTTTACAGCATCCTCAACAATACCATTCAAATAGTTTCTTATTTTTCTGGCTTCTGGTTTACCCAGATAACCATAACCCTCTCTCAATTGTTTGTGTTTCTCATCAGAACCACCTTCAAGATAATTATCTAGGTCACTAATCAGTTCATCAATCTCTTTTCTTGATGAACTTTCAAGAAACTCTTCAACATCTTTTTTTGATGACTTACTAAGTACTAGGTAGTCATACATGTTGAGCATGTACTTTCCATTAAATGCATAATCGATTGTGTGCTCAATGATATCATAGAGATCTTGGTTGTCCATCAAACAATATTATTTTCCTTCAGGTATTTAACAGTTTCTGTACATCCACCAAGATGAGTTCCGTCATCAGGGCCCTCAACATTCAATATAACTTGAGGAAATGTAGAACCCTTACCAAACTTAGAATAAAACTCCTCTCTTGTGTAGTCTCTACCAAGTTTAAGGACTACATGTTTCTGTTCTGTAAGTTGTAGTACCTGTTGGACTTTAGTACAGAAAGGACAACCATCCTTAGAATAAATTGTGTATGTCATAATCAAATGTCTAGTTTGTTTCGTGCCTCTGGATTTACTTTGAGTTCTTCAATGAATTCTTCCTTAGCAAGTTTTGGAGTGTATCCAGGGTAGAACTTTTTCATGAGTTGAGATGTACCTAGACAACTAGGATACCCACCCTTGATCCACACCTCTTTCCTGTCTTCCAGGACAACATGATTGAATGGAAACTTAGTCTTTTTGTTCATAAGTCAAGGTCTTTCCTTTTACTTTAGTGTCATTTTCTCCTGTCTTACCAGGATTCATCTTACCAAGTTTAACACGTTTTCCTTCTCCTGGCCAGGACTTATTAGTTCCAACAAGTTGAGCATCACCTTTGGGTTTCTTTTTAATCAGAACAGAATCCTGATTATATTTCTTACCCAGTTTGGTGATTGTCTTCTTGAACTTTTTCTTACCCATCTTACCAGAGGAGATGGAATGGGATCTCTCACCCACTTTCTTCTCATCCTTAGTACCAGGGTTCTCCGTATAACGTCCAGAAACCTTTGTAGCACCAGGAAGACCTGCTCCCTTAATATCTCTATCCAACTGTTGGGAACGTGCTCTGTTCTCCTTGTTAGACTTGTCTCCTCTCTGGGCAGACATGATAGCAGTACCACCTTTCTGGTCTTTTTGACGCAGACGGTTGAGAGAAGCTTCAGATATAAATTGGGAGTAGGACTTCATCTTACTTACGTCTTTTCTTTATTTATTTCATAAGGGTGTTGAGGTTTGTGTTCTCTATCCATAGGTTGAGAAGGTGTCCATGGGTCTCGTGAAAGATTTTTAATAACAATAAATGCTTCTTTATTACACTTACGAGTCCCAATAGGTGATTGCCATTTCTTATTATAGACTTCGCCCACATCAATACCAGAAACTTGAGTCCCTGCCATTTCAACTACAATATTGTCACCTGCTTCCCATCCGTACTTTTGGACAAGAGAAGCAACTTGTTCATAAACAGATGGAGTATCTAGTACTCGATCTTCAGGTTCTAGGTTTCCGATCATCATAGTGCCTCATATACAAGTTTGTCTGCCTGTTCAGGACCAAAAATACCCAACTTACGACGTTTTTCTTGTGCCTTGGTATGAACAAGAACCGCAGATGTTACAGGAGGTGCAACTGCAAGTGTCAGACCAAAGTCAACCAGTGAGATTGGTGCTGCAAGCAATGCAACACCTGTTGCTGCAAGAGTAGGAATCCAGTTGTTTGTTTTTACCGAATAAACAACAGAAACAACAGGTGGAACAGTGAACATATGAAGTAACCAAGAGACTCCAATACGGACTCGTGCTTGTTTGGCATCATCCACTTTGGTTTTAATCTCAATATACTCAGAGTATTCCATAAAAAAAGGGAGGCTTTGAACTCCCTTAACTATAACAGGTTTTAGTAGTATTTGTCAAACCATGTGACAGTCATTATACTGGCACCACTTCTCCAATGACCCAAGACCTCATACCAAATGGAGTATCAGTAATAAGACATTGTGTATGTTCTACTACTTCTTCTGGTACAACCAAGCAGAATCCAATACCCAGATTGAATACATTTCTCATCTCATCTTCAGTAATGTCTCCTGCATGTTGAATCTTATTGAAGAGTTCTGGTCTCTCCCAGGAGTTGTAGTCTACATCAACTGTAAGACCCTTAGGAAGACACCGTGGAAGGTTCTCAGGGATACCACCACCAGTAATGTGTGACATACCTAGAATAGGAACCTCGTCCAACAGGTGTTGAATAAGGGGAGAATAGATGGTAGTTGGTGTTAACAACTCAGGCATGTCCTTATAGAAGATCTTATGCCTCCACAGCATATCATTGACTAGTGTGTATCCATTACTATGAAGTCCACTACTTTCAATACCAATAACTTTATCACCTGGTCTGATGTTAGTACCGTTAACAATCTCAAACTTCTCTACAATACCTGTACAGAAACCAGCAAGGTCATAGTCAGTTGCTCTAAAGTGTTCGGCAGTCTCACCACCTAGAAGATACATTCCAGAAATAAGACAACCATCAATCACACCTTGAATGATATCATTGACGTTACCATCCAATTTTTTAGTGGAGATATAGTCTAAAAAATATAATGGTTTAGCACCAGAACATATAACGTCATTGACGCACATAGCAACGAGATCCTGACCAATAGTGGTGTAATCATTAGCAATCCTACAGATATTAATTTTAGTTCCGACACCATCAGCACCAGATACTAGTACAGGTTGTTCATACTCTGGTGGAATTTGTATCATACCATTAAATCCTCCAAGGTTAGGTACTTTCTTTTTGAGTTCTTCTACAAACTCTCTACCCTTTTCAATGTCAACACCAGAAGTTTTATAGTCCATCAGTCTCTTCCTAAACGAATGTATAAAGTAATCAATGATTGTGAGATTAGATCACAAGAATATGTAAATCCTTTCTTGTCCTCTTCATCCCAATACACTCTTTGATTTTTAAGAAGTGCAGAAAACTCTTTAATTTTAGACCTCATCTCTTCGTTTGTCAACTTATCCAATGATTTCACCTCTGGCAATTTGTTCACGACGTTTTAGTTTCCATACAATATAATCCATTGTTGGGATACACATAGGGTTCCAACCAACAAAGGTTGTTGATTCCTTACTTGGGATCTTCCAACACTCAGCATCATCATTATCAAGATCTAATGACTTACGATACTCATCCTCACCAAACATAACAACAGCACGTTCTGCTTGATTCAAACTTCTAAAGCAATCAAAACCATTCTTTCTAATAATATCAGGGATTTCGTGTTTCATTCTAATACAAATTCAACTTCTTCATCAAGTGCCCAAGAATCTTCACCCTCAAGATACTGCTCTAACTTATCCACCAATTCTGGCGGGAAATCATCAATGAACATCCCCCAAGTTCCTGGATTTTCATCATCACCGTCAGGTTCCCAAGTTGAATACTTAATATCATTTTGATATTCATAAAAAAGAAAGTCAAATATATTAGATTGATCTTCTTGAGTTTGACAGTAGATTTTAAGATTGTTCATTGGATTGCAAGTGGTTGTAGTCTGTCAAGAATATAACGATAAGCAGGAACAATATCACCTTCATCCTTTCGGAACAGATCCTTATCAAATCTCTCATCACCACCAATTTTCCACAACCTCATACTGTCGGGACTGATCTCATCGGCCAACATCAGTTCTCCGTGAGCAGTATATCCATACTCAACTTTAAAATCTACAAGATCAATACCCATAATGTAGAACATCTGACGAAGGTAATCATTAATCCTTAGTGTCATCTCAACAAAAGGTTCTGGATCATATCCCATCAAACGCACACGGTCTGGTGTTAAGAGAGGATCATGTTTGGTATCATCTTTCAGAAAGAACTCAACAATGGGATTTGGTAACGGATAACCCTCCTTGAGAGTTGTCTCACGAACAATAGATCCAGCAGCACGATTGCGACAGATAACTTCTAGAGGAACGATATCTACATTCTTACAGATCATTTTGTTAGCACCAACCATATTAATATAATGAGTTGGGATAAGCTCTTTGGAAAGTTTTTCAAAAATGATAGATGAAATACTACAGCAAAGAGATCCCTTTCCTAAAGGATGATCTTCCTTCTCTCCATTTCCTGCAGTCACCTTATCATGATACTCAATAATGACTTGCTCTGCATCATCACCTTGGTATACTGTTTTCACCTTTCCTTCAGTAATTACTTCCATCAATCATCCTCCTTCAATTTATATGTAATAGTTATTTGATCGTATACCTCATCTCTATTATCACTATTATAGACATGGCATCTTTCTACTTTACCATCTAATAGTTTTGCCACATTATCTAATTGCCATTCAGCAATATACCTTTTGAATTCCTCAGTGATACCTGACTTGTTTGATCCTGGTTGATTAAATTTCATCCCTCAATCCCTGGTGGAAAACTATCTATTTCAGTTAATTCATAATCCCAATCTTCCATAACAACATTAGCATACAAACGATCAGATAACATCTCTATTTCTTTCTCAGCATACTCTCTAGTGGGCGCTTCTAACCATACATCAATTACTTTACCCAGTCTCAGTTTCTTGATGTTCAATTCAGACAATCGTTTAGATGCATCTCTCACAGCGTTACCTGGTGAGTCATCAACTTGTGATCGAAGACGAATGAAGATTAGTGCTTTAAATTTAAGCATAAAAAAAGAGGGTCTTAACCCTCTTAGTGTATCATAGATTGTCTTTCTTGTAAAGGTCTTCTAGTCTTTCTCTAGATAGATCCACATACATAACCTCTTCACCTTCTCCAGGTGCCTCAGGATGTCGTGGTTTAACTGGTTCGGGTTGTACTTTTAAAGACATGATGTTAGACCACATCATTGCAAATGCTGCACCACCAATAAGGGAGAAACATACTCCATAGACAAAGAGAAGATAGTGGTTCATTTTAGTTAGTTGTTGTTTTTACAGTATAGACCATAGTAATAAATGTTGTTGTGATTATTCATTCCCATTCTATAGGGGAACAATTCTTCTGCTCTATCTTTTATTTCGGATTCAGTTAGGTTTGGTGCCTCGTGACATATCGTAGACATGTAGTAAGACATTCCTGCAGCCAATAAGAAAGACATGAGATTTATTACGGTTAATATTATCTATCTTTTAATAAGGATTTTTCTTATTAAAGGTTAGAGTGCATTGCCTCTCGGCAATACCTCCTCTGGAAAAACGAATGACTCATGCGGTTGATCCACAGGTGCCATCCATGCTCTCAAGCCTTCATTTAAAAGTTGGTTTTTCGTGTAGAACGTCTCAAACTCAGGATCTTCTGCTGCACGAATCTCTTGACTTACAAAATCATAAGCACGAAGATTAAGAGCAAGCCCAATGATGCCAATAGAAGATGTCCAAAGACCCATGACAGGAACAAACAACATAAAGAAGTGCAACCAACGCTTATTACTAAAAGCAATGCCGAAGATTTGCGACCAGAAACGGTTCGCTGTAACCATCGAGTAAGTCTCCTCTTCTTGAGTGGAATCAAATGCCTTGAATGTGTTTGATTGTTCTCCATCTTCATACAATGTATTCTCTACTGTAACACCGTGGATTGCTGAAAGCAATGCTCCTCCAAGGATACCCGCAACTCCCATCATGTGGAAGGGATTGAGCGTCCAGTTATGAAAACCCTGAAGGAACAACAGGAATCTAAAGATTGCTGCTACCCCGAAACTAGGTGCAAAGAACCATGAAGACTGTCCGAGAGGATAGATGAGAAACACACTGACAAAAACAGCGATAGGCCCAGAGAACGCAATAGCATTGTAAGGTCGGATACCGATAAGACGTGCCAGTTCAAACTGACGTAACATGAAACCTATAAGTGCAAAGGCACCGTGGAGAGCAACAAAGGACCAAAGCCCTCCAAGTTGGAGCCACCGTTGAAAGTCCCCCTGAGACTCAGGGCCCCAAAGTAGAAGAAGAGAATGGCCCATAGCATCAGCAGGCGTTGAGACAGCTGTCGTGAGAAAGTTAGCACCTTCAAGATAGGAACTAGCAAGGCCGTGGGTGTACCAACTTGTGACAAAAGTCGTCCCAGTAAGCCAACCACCAATGGCCAAATAAGCAGTGGGAAGAAGTAGTAGTCCAGACCAGCCCACAAAGATAAAACGATCCCGTTTAACCCAGTCATCAAGGACATCAAACCACCCCCGTTGTTGTGTAAGAGTTGAAGTTGTCATAACCTCCGATATATCTGTTCATATTTATGTTACACAACTTCACATTAAAGGTCAATAAGTGTTTCTACTTGTTTGCGTCCTCCCAGTCCCTTTGAAACTGTTCCAAACCCTTGTCAGTCATAACGTTCTTATACATCTTCCAAAATACGATAGGAGGAATGGTAACAACGTCTGCGCCATACTCTGCACACTTCTCTACCTGTCTCACATCACGAATTGATGCACCTAGGATTTGAGGAGTCTCATTGAGTTGGTTATAGACCTTCCTAATCTTCTGAATCAATTCCAAACCATCAACTGAATTATCTTCCCATCTACCAATGAATGGAGAGATATAAGTTGCTCCTGCCTTTGCTGCTAAGATTGCTTGTGCAACTGAGAAGACAAGGGTGACATTAGTTTTTACACCAACTTTAGATAATTCCTTACACGCCTTCAGTCCTTCAACAGTACAAGGAACTTTGATGGTTATTGCTGGAGAGATAGTAATAAACTCTTGGGCCTGGTTCAACATCTCTCCTGAAGTATCCGCTACAACCTCTGTAGAGATACTTTCTAATGCCAGGAGACCTGAGAGTTCCTGTGCAACCTCTTGAAGGGTTCTACCACTCCTTAGAATGAGTGTGGGGTTTGTTGTGACACCATCAATGAGACCAGTCTCATACGCAGGAGTGATCATATCAAGGTCTGCAGTATCTAAAAATATTTTCAAGATTGTTTTTGAAGAACTTCATTATGTATTATATCATTATTTCCATTATTGTTCCAGTGTCTTACTGCATTTGAAACAATAGCCACATTAGTAATGAGATATGTGAGGAATATAAAACTCCTAACCATAGCAATGATGTCTGATTCTCTGTCACATTTAGATCCTTTTTCTCCAAGTGCCTTTGCCCATATTCTCCATATAGATTTTCCTTTATTTTTTTTCTTTCCCATTCTTCTTATGTGGTCGATACAACTGTGGCCAAGTGTCTCTAATAATTTGAGCTAACTTGTCTGGAGTATTAGTGGTTATCATGGAGGTAGGAGTTCACCCGTGAAATATATCTATACACAAAAAAAGAGACCCAAAGGTCTCTTTCTTGTTATTCAGTTTTTCTAACTAACTCAACCAACGGTTGGTGCAGTAAGTGCAACAGGAGTTGACTCAGCAGCAGCAAGATCCAAGGGGAAGTTGTGTTCAGTCATAATACTTTTGTGCATCTTCTGTCCATATTTTAAGAACATCATCCATAGGATATGTCTTCACTTTACCACTATCAATATCATCTACCATCTGATAGAGTTCTTCAAGAAACTCTTTGCTATATGTCTCATCCATATTGATAGATGCCCAGAACCATTCATAGCACTCTTGCTCTGGATCATCCTCCTCCAAGAGAGCATATCCCTCATATCTATTGGTCATTAGGTCTGCCCAAATCCTAAAGTTACAAGACCATTGCTGAACCCAAGCACGAAGCAGATGTTTTGTGATGTATTCAAGGTGTGTCATTGTAGTGCTCCTTTACTAAGTAAAGCTTTACCAAATCATAGATTCTATCTGCCATCTGATCACAGAGAACAGTATCACCAAGTTCAGTTTCTAAAAGTTCCCATAGTTGATCATAAAAACTTTGCTCTTGAATCTTGAATCCATCATAGGTAGTGTCCAACCATGGAGCATCATCTTTATCTGGGAGGTTGTAGTCAGTCATCAGTTGTCCCATTCATAGTAGATTGTAGTGTTGCCGTAGTTTAGGTAATGCCAGAAAAGTGTTTTCATCATACCTTCATCTGCGTATCCATCAAGATGTGGCCACATGTGATTTCTCCAAGAAAACACACAATAATCAAAAACATAAATGGATGTCCAGATAGTCCATTTCTTCCAGGTGTCAGTCATAGTTTCCAAGTGCGGTCAAAGAACCCTACAGCAATACCAAACTTATAAACATTGAATATGATAGATAACATCACACCAGATCCAGATTGTATTTGTAGAAAAGGCCATCCAGGATACTCACACCATGATACTGACCCCTGAAAAAATGCCCAGTGCTTGGTAAATAATAGTCGGACATACCAATCGTGTCCGTAATCATAATGATTACGGCCGTAATCATATTGGTGATTGAATTTAATGAGTTTCATTAGTATGTTAAGTCAGTTTTGTATGCTCCTTTGAATGAGCGTTCATAATCTTGTAGTTTGCCGTTCTTAAAATGAATACGACACTCAGGCCAGTCTCTCCACTCACCATCCCATCGTTCAGGATACACCTTGATGTATTTGGTGAGGTTCATTGGTCTTACTCTACCATGAGTTCCATTTGGAATCCACCTGAAGTTTGTCCAGGAATTCTTTTCAGTGTATCCTTCATCCCCTTCTTTGAGTTCTACAAAGTCAGCAGTGTGTGAGTAATCAATCAAATACAGTTGCCCGTCAGGTGACAACCAGTATTGAGTCATTGTACCACCAATACCATCTTCAATGTCTTTTGTTTGACAAGGAACATTGATAAATGATTCTCCTATATCATAAGAGGATCGGAAATAGTCAAACATTCCCATAAGTCAAACCTCTTGGGTATCTTTGTTCAGTCGTTCAATCTCTTCATCACGTTCTTTCCATTCCTTGAACTTTTCATGGAGGTCTTCATTCCTTGTGACTTCATACTCCTCACAGATTTTACGTTGGTCTGCATCATTGACCCATTCATTCAAGACCAAAGACATAGCACCCTCACGAATGTTATGAGGAGACATACCAACTGCCAACATAAACTTCTCAAATAGTTTGAAGTATTGTCGGGCACTGAGGTCAGCAGCAGGTGCAGTGATTACAAAGTGTTCTTCTGGAATGAAGTCGTCATCAATGGTAGAACCAAACCCACGACTATAATCATGAGTGTAGGTGGCATCAAATTTGAATTCAACAGTTGCTTCGTAGGACATGGGTCTGATGTGTATGAGATTATTATACAATAAAAAACCACCCCTGTGAAGAGGTGGTGGACGGTTTGGGAAGTGGTCATCTCCTAATTAACTCCTAATTTATTACTAATTAGGAGTTAAAATCAACCAACAGTAGGAGCAGTAAGTGCTACAGGAGTACTTTCTGCTGCTGCAAGGTCTAGTGGGAAATTATGAGCATTTCTTTCGTGCATCACTTCCATGCCGAGACCGGCACGGTTCAACACGTCGGCCCAGGTGTTCAGGACACGGCCCTGACCATCAATCACAGACTGATTGAAATTGAAACCATTCAAGTTGAAAGCCATCGTAGAAACACCAAGAGCGGTGAACCAGATGCCAACAACAGGCCATGCAGCAAGGAAGAAGTGCAAGGAACGGGAGTTGTTGAATGATGCGTATTGGAAGATCAAACGACCGAAGTAGCCGTGAGCTGCAACGATGTTGTAGGTCTCTTCTTCTTGACCGAACTTATAGCCGTAGTTCTGGGACTCGGTCTCGGTTGTTTCACGAACCAAGGAAGAGGTCACCAGTGAGCCGTGCATGGCGGAGAACAGTGAACCACCGAAGACACCAGCCACACCAAGCATGTGGAAGGGGTGCATCAGGATGTTGTGCTCAGCCTGGAAGACCAACATGTAGTTGAAGGTTCCAGAGATGCCCAGGGGCATTGCGTCAGAGAAAGAGCCTTGACCGAAAGGATAGACGAGGAAGACTGCGGATGCAGCTGCAACAGGTGCAGAGTATGCAACACAGATCCAGGGGCGCATACCTAGACGGTAGGAAAGTTCCCACTCACGTCCCATATATGCATAGATGCCGATAAGGAAGTGGAATACTACGAGTTGGAAAGGACCACCATTGTAAAGCCATTCATCAAGAGATGCTGCTTCCCAGATGGGGTAGAAGTGTAGACCGATTGCGTTTGAACTAGGAACAACTGCACCAGAGATGATATTGTTACCATACATGAGTGAACCAGCAACGGGTTCACGGATACCATCGATGTCCACAGGGGGAGCAGCGATGAAGGCGACGATGAAACATACTGTTGCAGCCAACAGGGTAGGGATCATCAGTACGCCGAACCAACCAACATACAAACGATTGTTAGTTGATGTTACCCACTCACAGAAATTCTGCCATGGGGATGTTTGTTGCCTTGAAAGAGTTGTAGCCATTGTTTTGTACGAAAAAGTAAGACCATCAGGGAATGGTGGAGTTACTATTTCCCCAGCACCCTCAGCCGGGGATATGAAAGACGTGTTTATACACCCTATAGGTCTTGGTTGAAGGGGTGTTACAAATGATTAAGGAATGTGTTGGTTCCGTAACCTCTCGACTTATTTATAGTAACAGAGTTTTGATAGTCTGTCAACCCTTTTTCTAGAGCCACTTGACAGACTGGCTCAATCCCTGTAGGATTAGGCTTGTCCGGGTTCATAAGAACTAGTATCTATATTCTTCTAGAATATCTAACACCTTATTAAGATACTTATGGGCTAGATCTTTTTCTTTTTGCCAAACTGTTTTTGGTTCGTTATATACTTCGTCTTTAAGTTTTAGAACTTTTACTTTAAGTTCTTCTTTCTTCACTTGATTTTTACTCATTAGGATTCCAGTTACCAATAAATACTGATCTCTTTTCCCAAGAGTCAGCGTTTTCATAGACAGTTCCTTTCTTGTATTTTCTATTAATACATTGAGGATCATTTGCTTTTGAACAGACTAAGTTATGAAGAGTGTCTTCATTTCCTTTAATACCTGTTCTCCATATATGAATGCCATTTAACCATACAGCACCGCACTTGGGACATTCTTTCCTGTTAAATGACAGGTCAGATAGCTCTTTATCGGACATTATAGTAAACTGTTCATTCCTATACAGTAAGTATATTTATAGATCACCTTTAGATAAATAAAAACAGTGTATGATTTCGATAACAAATGAAAAGGTTCTTACCTTTTATTATGTTAATAATGACTACTGGAAGTGTATCTGCTGGTGAACTTACTTCTAGACATTCTTCTAGTGTTCAATTGACCGTTGAAGGACCAGCTATTCAGTCCACAAGACTTGGTTCTACTTATTCTGTTTCTGGATCTAATATTACTGCTTCCACTTTGGGTGGATTAACTGGTAGTTCTGCTACTGCTCCAGCTACAATTAGTGCAGGAAGTTATGCTGTTACTAACTCTGGTGAAGCATTTAATTTTACAGAGACTAATTTTATTGGCGATACTCCTACGACCACACAAGTGGCATTGACTTCTGGTCAATTTGACTCTCCAAATCTTTATGGAGATTCTACAACTCAGATTGGTGGAACTGCAGGAACTCTTGCGGGTACTATCGATTCTGCGGGTGTTATGACTCTTACTGCTGGTGGTTCTGGTACTACTGCTACAGGACAATTCGTAACTGAAGTAACTATTCGTTGATTTAAATCATGTCTAGACTAAAAGAGCCTATTGGTTTTGGTTTAATCTTGGGCATTATACATGGACTGCTTCAACCTGTTGGTGCAGTCCCCGTCGTGCCCAACTTTACACAGGGCTCCATGACTAGTCACACGGAGACGAAACAAAATATCAAAGAAACCATCAATTCGATGGATTACAGAACAGGATATGAATACTCTGTGACTGGAAGTGGTATTACTGCAGCAGGTGAATTGAGACCTGCAACATCATCAACTGTTAATGAAATTGAAGGAGTGACTTCACGATGGGTAGGATTATCAAACAGACCAAGTTTCTCTCAGACTCTTCCAGGAGGAGCCTTTCAATATACAGAAACATACAGCGGACCTGGTCTTCAAAACCAAACAATAATACAAAGAGAAACAATAGTAGAGTCAGTAACCGACGCAACTTCCATTTTTTCCCAGTAATCGGAGTATGTTTAATTGGTTTCTTATCACCTACAAAGGTTCTTGCAGAGTCTGTTGGAGGTGTCAGTGCTACTGCTGCCCCTGTTGCTAATAGTTCTGGCTCAGTTACCAACCAGGCCATCCAAGTCCTCCAGGGACCTTATATTACAAACACCTACGGTGGAGGTATTCAGTGTCAAGGTCCCACAATGAATGTTACACCATACGTTACTGGAGCAGTCTCCAGGTCATTACCTTGGGAACCATATTATAATGATCCTGTATATGACATGACAGACTTTGAGGGTCGATTTGATGAGGATGGAAATGAAATAGGTGATGGTATTCCAGATAATCCAGGAAGAGTTGTGTATGAGGTTCCTGTAAGAACTGGTCAAAAAGATAATTATAATTTAGGTCTTGGATTTTCTGTTACTTGGTCTCGTCCTTTAGACAAAACTCTTCAAGACCAATGTAAGTTAGCAGCACAAACTCAAATAGAATTACAACAACAAATCACAGCCAACAAAAGATTGGACTTTGAGATTGCAAGACTAAAGAACTGTGGTGAGTTAATGAAATCTGGTATTAGTTTTCATCCCAAAAGTCCTTACTATAAAATCTGTGCTGATGTAGTAGTTCAAAATGTTACTGTTGTTCCACAACATCGTCATTCTATCCCTAGACCTACTTCTTCACCTTCGCCTTCACAGACTTCAACTTTGCAATCGCTTGATTCCGATCCCGCTGCTCTGCTTGACGTTCCTTTACAGACAAGGTCTTCATTTGTTTCCCCCTGATTGTTGCAATCTTTTTTAGGACCTTCTTCACTGTAGGTTTGACTACTTTCAATAGTATGTCAGCCAACGGTTTTGCTAATAGTGCAGATGTAGTTGCGATCACTGCAATACCACCAACCTGCATTACCTGACCACCACTAGGAAGACCAGAGATAACTTGTTCTATAATTGGTACAGTCTCTGTAATCTGAACACAGATACCATCAATCAACTTATATTCAGTTACCTGTTCTCTATATCCATTAAGATACGTTCCAACAGGTTCTCTTGTTTCTTGAACAGGTGTGGGACATTTAACTGTCGGTACAGTTGATGAAGAATCTGTTCTTGGTGATTCTATTTTTGTATCCGGTTCATTAAACCTGGTGTCTACCGTAGAAGGTCTGGTGGGTAATGTTTGATTTGGTGTATAATTAGGTGGATTGAATGACGGTACATTTCCATCACAATATGTTAGTATTCCTCTTGAATCGTCAAGGTTTTCGTTTAACGGATTATTAGATTCATGTGCCTCAACACAACCAGGTATATCAACAATGGGAGTACCTA
>Ga0307488_10000529_pt1 | contig 31704 bp, 37 predicted proteins | sample SB02metaG_FD_202248 | JGI IMG/M metagenome (GOLD analysis project Ga0307488, IMG submission 202248) | Sea-ice brine microbial communities from Beaufort Sea near Barrow, Alaska, United States - SB 0.2 | ecosystem: Environmental > Aquatic > Marine > Coastal | place: USA: Alaska | collected...
TCATCTAAGCCTAAGATAAAATCTGGAAAATACTTATGATATTTATTATCGAGAGGATTAAAATATTTTATACAAAGGGATTCTGATGACCACCATACTATTTTAGTAGTCCTTTCGCAATACATGCAAAATTTCTTTTCCCAAGAAGATCGATAAATTATAGGTCCAGCTCCTTTATATTTAGTCGCTTCATTTAAAGGGAAGTATCCCTGAAGAAATTTAGATTTTTTTGAAGGTTTGTTGTTTTTTATATTCATAAAAAATATTATTCCTCTTCACTCTTGTCTGGTTTTTCTTCTTTATCTTCTTTTTTCTTAAATGGATTTGGCTTTTCAACACTAGGGTCATCTTCTAATTCTTTTCCTTTTTTTGTAGCTACGGCTACTTCTTTTTTAGAAATCTCTTCAGGTAACTCTAATACAGAAGGCGATTCGTTAGTGAATACTTTATCTCTTCCATAATCGTAAATAAATAAAAACTTTTTGTTTTTACTTACGTTAATAGTCTTATTTAAAGCATCCTCTTCAATATCATATAAATCCTTATTTATAGACGATTTCCAAATCTCCCACCATTCTGCATTTACGTCATAAACTCTATCAGTTTCTTCAGAATTTTCATTAAGCCATTCTGTGTATTTTTTTAATTTCTTCATATTGAATATATTCCTTCACTGTCACTACTAGATCCACCTTCTAGCGATAAAGTTCCTTTATATTTTCCAGGATGTATTTTGTTCCATCCTTTGGCATATCCATTTTTAGCTACTTGAGTATAAAATGAAAATGCATTTTTAGTTTTCCAAGGTTTAAATCTATCCCAATATTTGAATAAATCTAAAAGTGCAAACTGTATGCAATCTTCTTTATCTTGTGGATTGTTATAATATAACCTATTATTAGCTCTTTCTGCTATCAAAATTAGCATATCTCTAGCTTTTATTGTTAGCTTCTTTTGCTCTAACGAAATACAAATCTCCTCGTATAATTCTTTATTTTTGACATATGCCATAATTCTTTTACTTATTTTATGTAAAAACCTTAAGAATTACTAACAGCTACAACAGCTACAGTTACATGAAGATTTACACTCACATAAGGTGCAATCACAAGATTCGTTTAGTTGAGTTTTTAAATTTTTCATGCTGATTATAAATTGTTTTCTGCTAAAATACATTCAAGTTCAGCTTTTTGTTCATTGATTTTATCTAACAAAAATTTAGTAGCTTTAACTATTTTAGGATTGTTTTGATCCGCGTCATTTAATTTGTTTAGGTTTTCATTTAAAAACTTTATACGAGATTCAATTTTATCGGTTTCTTTAGATATTTTTATAGTTTCGTTAGTTTCGTTTTCTAATAAACTAGAAACTGAATTAGTTATGTCATAGTTTATGAAGTCTTTAACTATTTGAATACCTTCGGATGAAGTTTCGGCTTCGATCAGTTCATTTTGTTTCATTGCATGATTAACCTTTTGTATATAAAGTTTATCACCGATTGTAAAAATATTTGCACATACACCTTCAAATAAATTAGAACTTATTCTATAGCCTAAATCAATTTCCTTGATTTTATGAGATTCTTTTATTGCTTGTTCAATAAAAGCTATTTTATTAGTTTCATTCATTTTAACATAACCACCAGCAAATAGATGAGAATTAACATCTTCTGATTTAAGAATTTTGTTATTTAATTTAATGACTGCCTCGTTTTCGTTAACTTCTATATCTAAAAATGATTTAGTATTTGGATATATTCGTATACCTTTAGCAGTAAATTTGCAATTCTCTGTGATTTTGTAGAGAGATATAAAATTATTAGATGGTAATTTATCACTAACCTTTAGAGATGAATCTGTATATTCTAACAGAATACCCGAAGATACGAAGCCATAAACATTTTCAGATAAAACATCAATAGGTGAGTGTATTTTACTAATCGTGAAATTAGGATTTTCACCGCTATATTCACCTCTTTTTGTAATAGCATGTTCATGTAATCGTTTAATCAGAGGAATCCATTTATGAGCTTCCATTTCATTAACTAAATCATTTACTTGATTATCATTCTTTGATATCTTTCTCAAAGTTTCAACTGCTGATTTGTAATATGATTTAGAATTACTAGATTCTAGATCATAAATAACCTGCTCAATTAAAATGGCTATCTCGTTTTCTTTCAAGAGCTTAGACGTCTCGTTGATGAATGTAGAAATTTGATCCATCCACTTATAAGAGCTTAGTTCATTAACTAGGCTATTTAATTTAGCTATTTTATATACTAAAATAGAGTTAGATTCAACTGAAGGTCTATCCGAGGATTTATTAAAATCTTCATTTATTTTTATTTTATCTTCGTTTATGGCTAACTCACAAAAAGATTTATAATATCGTTCTATTATAATTTTGCTAGCATTATTTTTATCAAGATTCTCTAATAAGAATATTAGATCTTTCTTAATAGAAGCCGAATCTATTTTTTTGTTTAAAATTGACATATTTTATCTTTATTTGTTGTTTGTTTTATTTATTTGAGATTTCATCCTCTTCTAGGATTTCATTCTCTTTTGAGATTTCATCCTCTTTTAGGGTTTCATCTATTTCAGGAATATTATTAACATCGCCAAAAATTTCAATAAGAACTTTAGACTGTCTTTCTTTATCAACTCCTATAATATTTAAGAATCTTTCAACTTCGGCTAAAGTTTTACCTTCGCTTGCTAATTTATTTACTAAAGGAAATAACGAACCTTGACCATAGTATGAGTATTGTCCAATTAGATTTTCGTTAACAAAATCCTTATACGATTTTAATTTCATCATTATTTTTTTATTATATATCTTAGTTAATATGTTCCACCTGAAGGAGGAAATTCACCTTTTACTGAAGTAGGCCAAACCGGTCCTATAACTTGAGTATCGGATGAAGCTCCGGTTACGCCTGAAGCCGGTGGATCACCTATATTTCTACTTAATGCGGTTGATCCCATTACAAGAGGAGGTATGTATATATTAGAAACCATAGTTTCCATTCTAGCTCCAGCGAATAAGGTAGTGCCTTCTTTAAACACCGGTAAATGAGCCTGTACATCAATTGAAAATGTCACTTTAAATTCCTTTCTATCGGTAAATCCGAATTCTATTGGCCTTTCATAAGACTGATCATCAGAGAATGTAGCTAAACAAGGTATTCTAATATAGGCAGTGTCTATTTGAAATATTTTATTTTTAAAAAAAGTTCTTATTACAGATTCTGTGCATTTTAATTGATCTAACATCGAATCCGTGTAAACTACAATATCTAAGCTAAAAGTTATAGGCACCATAAAAGCTTCGCTATTATATGTATTAAGAGATCCATCATCTTCTTGTATTTGATGATTCATTCTAATGTATTTATTAACAATAGATCCACCATCTACTGAAATGCTTGACAGATCTACTATACCTCTTGGTATACTATTATAAAAAGTTTCAGCTAATTTTCCTTCACTATCATAGTCTACGTTATTAAGGAAATTATTTTGTAAATACCTTTCTGTGCCTGTAGTGCTAAAATAAAAAGGAATATTGACTTTTTGTTTTTGTGAAACTTCAGTTCCTATTTGATTATACCAATATACATTGTCGTGTAGCGTAGCTAGTAAACCTATTAATATATTTCTAATAGTAACATCATCTTTATTAAAATGTAAATCGTAAACCGACATAACTATGTTTTTTTCTATATATCAAATTTATGATACATCCTCGATTATAATAGTGGAGAAACCTCCTTCTCTAATTGCTTCAACTCGTTTATCAAATAATTCTAAAGGAAGTTCAGAGTGATTAATAACCCATGTATTTAAGTTATTCTCTTGAGTCGTTTCTTTAAGAATTTTTATAATTTCATAAATACCAGAAGAATCTATTGATGAAAATATTTCATCTAAGAATAAAATATTAATTGAAGGATATCTCAACTTTAGCATTTTCAATAAAGCGATAATTATTATAAAATCTACTTTTTTTCTTTCACCAGTTGACATACTCTTTGGTCTAACCTCTTCGCCAATAGCCTTTATTATACAATCAAATTTTTCATCAAATTTTATTGTATATGGAAGATGTATTTGATTTCCCATATTTTTAATTGATTGATTTAATGGTGGTAATATGGATTTCATAGCCATATTTTTTATACCATCCTCACCTAGTATATTCTCTACTATCAATAAGAAATTGTCATTATTTTGATCTTTTATTTTTTTAGAATATCTATTTTTATTTTTATCTCGATTTTCTTCTATTAAATCTTTTAGATACTTTTCGTTATTTTCTTTAAGATTGTTTTGAAGTTTAACAACTTCACCTTTGTATTGATTTATTCGCATATTAGACCTAATAGAACTATCGTTTAATTCTTTTAGTTTAGTCTGGATTTTATCTAAAATATTTGAGGTCTGTTTTATTTTAGAATCTATTATTATTTTTTCTTCGGTTAGATCTAATTCCTTCTCAACCAAAGTTTCTTTTATTTTTTTATGCGAAGTTCCAGTTATATCAGAACTACATGTTGGACATTTTGAATTAGAATATAATTTCAATTTTTTATTAATTTGAACTAATTCGCTATTAATCAAAGAAGATTCTCTTGATTTATTATCTAATACATCTTTTACTTCTATTCTTTTACTTTTTATTTTATCTAATAATAATTCTATTGATTTCTTGCTTTCGTTTAATTCTTTTATTTTTTCTACGTACTCTTTTGCTAGTTTTATTTTATCAGACTCGTTAGTTTTTGCTAACTCTTTGATTTTATGCTCAATAGATTCAATAGACTCTGATATTACTCGTAACTCATCGTTTATGGTTTTGATAGATATTTTTAATGATTTTCTTTCTTGCTTTACTCGGTCTCGCATTTGATTAACTATAGACAATCCAAATAATCTATCAATAATATTACGTTTATCTGAATTAGACATTGTTAAAAATGATCTAAAATCATTTACTGATAATACTAAAATATTTTTGAATACTTGATATGGTATTTCATATATTTCTGTTTCTAGATAAGTTTGTACATTTGAATTACCTGAAGTGTCATAAGGCTCAGAGTCAATAATAACAGATAACAAACCTGGAGATATTCCTCGGGTTATCTCAATGTATTTGCCTTTAGATATCAATTTAATTCGACACCAAAGATTTTTATTTATTCTATTAACTAAATCTGATTTATTTTTATTGTCGACTTTACCGAACAAACTATATGTAATAACTTCAGATATTGTACTTTTTCCATTGCCGTTGCCGCCTAAAAGTAGATATAAACTAGGTTTATCTTTTTTGAAATTTATACTCTGTATCGTATTACCATAAGAGTTAAAATTTTTCCATTCAATCGATTGTATATTCATTTTATTTTATTGATTCTAAATAAAGAGTATTCAATTTTTTTAGTAAATTTTTCTTAATAGCATCGTCATATGCATTTAACTCATTTACATGCTTTTTACATAAATCGTATATATTATATGTAGAGCTAGTATCTATAATAACGCTACTTTCATTATAATCCTCATCTTCGAAAGTTATTATTTCAAGTTTTTTGCATATTTTAGAAACGCCATCTATAATCGGATTAAGGTCAAACTTAACTAAATACGAAGTAGGTATATACAAATCTACTCTATTTTTTTTACATAAAGATTTAAGTTCACTAAAAGGCTTCTCTATCCATTCGTTAATATAGACTTTTATAAATTTCGGAGAGAAATCGTTTTCTATAAACCTACTACTACCATCGTCAAAATCTAATATATACCAACCCTTTTTATTACCTAAATCAGATCTAGTCATTTGATAAGGATTCCCTATCATTGTAATATTTTCTCTTTTTTGTTGCCAATGTATATGACCAGAATATACTTGCTTAAATTTAACTAAATCGGATTTCCCTATACCTTCATCGACCTTTCGATATTTATCAAAACTTAAATTCCTTATATTAGTATGACAAAATAAATATTCACACTTCCATGTTTCATATTCTTTTATACACGATCTTTCTTCTTTTTCGCTTGTTCTCCATGGCATAAAAAGAACTATCAATTCTCGTGAATTAGTTTTTATTGTAGCTTGTAAAGGCTCTTTAAAAATATGAACGTTAGGGATATATTTTAAAGAATCTAAAGAGGATACGTCATTTGTGGTTTTCCTCATAACATCATGATTACCTGCAATAACATATATACCATCAACAAATATTTTAGATAGTTCTTCAAATATGCTTATGCCATTATGAAGAACTAATAAATTAACAGATTGACGGTTATCAAAAACATCTCCGCAATGAATAAGTATATCTCCTGGTTTATATTCTTTCTTTACCTTAGGTATAAAATCAAGCATTATCCATTCATGCATCATTTCTAGCCATTCAATTGAATTTGATCTAGCTCCTAAATGAGTATCTGATAATATAAAGGCTCTGTTTGCTTTTATTATTCCGTGATTTTTAGACATTAAAATAGTGGTTTTCTTGGTTTTAGATATCCTCGGTTTCTTAATTCTATTATCAATTCAGTTTTGAAAGTATTTGATAAAGATTCATAGAATTTTTCAGGAGTTATATCAAAATATTCAGTCAATTCAGAGAATGCCTCTATTTTTGAAATTTGCTTTAGGTTTGTTATTATCAATGAATATATTTGATTGATATCGCTTTTATTAATTTTAGGCATAGATCCAGTCTCCGTCAAGGTTACAAAGCCTTTAAATCTATCATCTCTCTCGACAAACTCTGTTATAAGATCAAATGCTATCCTTTCGTCAATAATTTCATCTATAGGTTTATCTTTATGCTTAAGATTAAAACTACTAGGTTTATCTCGAGACTCTGTACTCATATATTCATTATCGAATATTTTGTCTCTATAAACATCTTTTTCTTCTTCTTTATTATCTTCTTCTTCTTTCATTTTTATATGTTTATTACATGATCCGTTTCGGTTAATCTCATATAGCTATAATCTATTTGATATAAGCATCTACTATTTTTACCACTACCATTTCTTACTTTTAAAAGCTTTAGCCAATACTCTCTATTTATATGCATTGAAGTGTCTTGTATAATTCCATATATAAGATCTGCCGTATGAGATAGTCCAGCAGATTCTGCAATATGACCCATTGTCAATTCAGTTGAATCATATCCACCTCTATTTATTTGAGTTGCTGTTATAACCACCCATTCATTCCTAACAGCCATAGCCCTAAGATCTTCAGCTATTTGTTTAACTTTCATATAGGTGTTTTCTGAATTAGGATTTCTGTGATTACATAAGATGTTTATATAATCAATTACAACAACTCGTAATTTAACAGATTTTACCGTTTCTAATTCTCGTAAATAAGATTCTATTTGAGGTACCGTTGCTTGAGATGTAGGATATTCTTTAATAAATAAATTACCAGGAGGTATTATTCCATTAGATATTCGAGATAATTTATCTTTAATATAACCAGGCTTCTTGCAATTTCTTTCATATTCGCTTATTTTTATATCTAATACGTTAGCACCTATACGATGTATGAAATCCACGTCGGCCATTTCTGCGGTAATTACAGCAACATCTTCACCGGCTCTAATATAATTAGCCGCGTCGTTTGCTAGCCATATAGATTTACCAATATTTTGTTCACCAGCATATACAATTAATGATTTATTTCTATATCCACCAGTGAATTGATCTATCCAATTATGACATGTAGTTATCTTTGAATTTATCTCAGGTATATGTGAAGATTCATCAAAAAAGCTTTTTCCTAAATCTTCGTCAAATGTTATATTATTTCTCTCATTAATAAGAGATTTGGCTTTAGAGATTATATCTCTGACGTTATTAGGTGTAACTTTTGTTGATTTAACGAATTGATATGTGTCAATAAGAGATTCATCAAAATTCTTCCATAATATCCAGCACTCAGCAGTTTCTTTGATCCATTGTTGATCGTATGAGTCGTAAGGTTCATCAAAAATAATTTCAATTAATCCATCAGTCACAGAATCTTTAAATTTATCTTGTTTTATGACTAATTTCAATTGCTCTTTAGTTGGAATCTCCTGGAATTTAGTAAAGAAAGCTTTTGTAATCTCAGTTAAAGTTTCTATTTCAGTGGAATCAAAAAATCCAGATTGTAGAGTTTTTAAATATTTTGGATTACGTCTAACGTATAAATAAAATAGTTTTTCAAAATCCGGTGTATTTATCGAAGTAGTCATTTTTATTTATTATATGATTTCGTAATAGGTTGTGAATTTTGTATTTTTGTTAATTTTTAATTGATTAGTTTCTATCAAATCTGTAATTATCTTTTCCATTGATATCTTATCGCCGTTTAATTTCTCTAAAATTTTATCATCCGGAAAAATAACTGCATTTATATCAGCTATACCTCGATATTCATGTATAAAATCATTACCGCCTTCTGCGTAATACCAATGATTAACTAGAAAGAGAAAATCTTCCTTTGTTGGAAAATCTTCTCTATCTCGATATTCACCAATTAAATATTTGATTTTTACTTGATCTCGGTAGTTTTCAATTAAATGATCGTTTTTAATTTGGTTTTTATTCATATTTTATTCGTTTTCATCATCTAAAAAAGCTTCGATGTCATCTCCGCCGGAGACACTATAACTAAACTTCCCTAATATGCATTTTTCATTAATTTCAGTTAAAACCTCTTTAGTCCAAACTTGTGGAGTAAATAATTCGGTTGCCTTTACTCCTATTCCTAGATGTTTAACAATATATCGTTGAGCTGTATCTTTTCCTAAAAAGTACATTTTATTTCCTTCGAACTCAAATTCTTTTACATCTTTACCAGTCTCGATAGCTTTATCAGCATCTTTTTTAGATAATATATTACCTCGTTGAATTCCACAAATATCCCAATCCATATATTCTTCCATGCCTATATATGGATTCATTCCTTTATCCCAACCTATATGAAATTTTATAGGAATAGGCTTAGAGAATCGATTTTTTAAAGTTTTAACCGTTACTATAATACCGGTTTGTAATTTACCTTCTTTCATTTTAGCTTTTGATAATGCTAGAATAACTGAAGCAGAATAAACTAACCCTCCACCGCCAGAAATATTAATCGTAGGAAACATTCCTGTTGATGCATAAGTATGATTAGTGAAAACAAAAGGTATTCCTAGTCCTGTGAGATCCGATGTGATTATTCTAAATATAGATCTAATCATTTTAGCTCTAGTCATATCTGATTTATCACTCCCAGATATTGCATCATTAACCTCTTTTGTAGTTGCGAGCATACCTAAAGAATCTAAAGCTAAGAATATTTTAGGGAGTTTATATCCTTTAGTTTTAGCCTCTATCATTTTTTTAATAAGAGTTGTAATAGAAGTTCTAAATATAGCCAAATCTGACATAGGTTGATGATCAAACCGATCAGGATCTACTCCGAATTTACTAGCGGTTTCCATATCGACAGCGCCTTCAGTGTCATAATATATTACATAATAACCTTTCTTTTGTGCCTCTCTACACATATTTAAAAGAAGAAAAGTTTTACCACTACCAGATTCACCGGCTAAACAGATAGTTCTATTATTCGGAATACCTCCAAAAAGATCTCCGCTAAAAACTGCGTTTAAATGATAATTACCAGTGTCAACGAACTCAGTAACTTTAGAGAATTCACTTTTAGAAAGTACACTCCCGAATGGATTGATGTTTTTAAGCTCTTTCTGTATATCAGTTAGAGAAAATTCTTTTGCCATAATTTTTATTTATTTTTTATATGATGGTTTTAAAATAAAGAGCCTATCGTATAAGCTAAGCTCGGATTTAAGGGTGGAAGTCCTGTCGGAGTTAAAATTCTATTTAATGGATCTATTATAGTTGCTTGAAATTGTCTTTCTAGATCGATTTTAGGTGCAATTTCGTATGGATATCCACCTGATTTATAAGAAAAAACTGAATTGAAATTGCTTTTTGTATGATACCATTTAACTTTATCTCCTCCTCTAATTAATTCGTATTTATTTTTTAATTCTACATTCTGGTTTAATAGATAATTATGATGAGCGCCGCCTCTAATATGTATTGGACACCCTTTACCTAAAACAAAATCATCAACATCATTTAATACAAATTTCTTAAAATTCGATATTCCTCGATTCATAGATATTTTTTCAATGTTAGAAAGATTAAATTCTTTTTTCATAGATTTGATTAAACTAACTAATTCTGGATTATGTTTAGTAGTTAACTTTTTCTTAGAAAAGATAAATTTCACAGCTTCGATTAATTTATTTCTACAAAATAAAGGAGTACTTGATTGAATAATTTCTAATCCAGTAGTTTTTATATAGGAAAGTTTTTCATAATCTTTACCATCTTTCCAAACAATATTTTGGACGTATTTTTTCTTAGCTACCCAAATAGCATTTTCTGCTATAGTTTCTAATTCAAAATCTAAATAATTATCTACACCGAAAGAATCTGCATAACTAGTCAAAATCTTTTTAAGGAATTTAGCTAACCTAAAATCATTTAGTCGCATAACAAAATCTTTAACAGACCCTTCCCATTTAACCGCTTCCATGCATTCTTCAAATATTAAATATCCTGAATCTGTATCTGTATATTTCCATACGTTACCTTTAATTTTAGGAACCGAATCAAAATCAGTTACGCCTAAATGCTCAAGTAAAGGTTTATCTTTATGAAAATATTGTTTAAAATACTTATCAACCTGTTTTTCTGTAAATTTAATAGCATCTTGTCCTTGTAATGTTACAGTTTCAGCTATAGCAATATTATAGAAATGGAAATATTCATTTGCAAAAGCTCCATAAATACTATTAATACTTAATTTTATTGCTTGTTCATGAGCTGAGCATTTAGCAGAAAAAGTCCTTATTTCATCTAATTCGCTTGGACTTAATTTACTAAAATCTAATTCTTCAATTTGCTCTAATGTATATTCTTCTATATTCATATTTTTTATTCAGTGATTGCTAAATTAAGAGCAACTTTAGTTACAGAATCAATTGAATCAAGGACTAGTTTATTTTCACATACAGAAATTTCATAAGATTCTTTATCGATTCTAGTGAAAAATGATTTAAATGTATTACTCATAATAGTCTTTTCTTCAAATATTTTATTATCATCAACAACTAGATCAAAAACGCTTGTTTTTATATGAACACCATATTCATCGCCATATATTGAAAATAAATCCGTTTGATCCATTGAAAGCATTGATCCGATTTTTGTAAAATCTTCTCTGGGTAAAGTAAAAGAATATTGCTCAGTTGATTTATCTAAAGCTCTACTTATTTGTTCTTCTGAGAGATAAGTGAACCCTAAAGATTGATCTTGGCAATATATTTCCATATTTAATCTAGTATCTGATAATGTTATTTTATCAGAAAAATAAGATCCATCGTCTTCTTGATATAAAGATATTTCTGCAGTTAATTTATGAGGATCGAAATAAGAAATACATGATAACAATTTTTGGCCAGAAAAGAATGACATTTTAATAGTTATATCACCTAATTCTGAATCAAATTGAAAAATATCAGAAGTTGGAATTGAATATGATTTTACAACATCCTTTGATGGTATATAAACATTTGAATATGTATTCTGTGAATCGATATTTATGTATACCGAAGTGTCCATTAAAAGCATTCGCTTAATCAACGAATTCAAATAAGGAACCGAAATCTTAGTCGCAGTAATTTTCATTTTTTTATAAGTTTTTAGTTATTATATGTTAATATTATTTGCTTGGATTTCCCATCCAGAAGCTTTAAACGACTCTAACCAATCATCTAAATCTGAACGAATTATCATATATGTTTTTTTAATTTCTCCGGTGGTTTTCCAAATGTATTTAATGTCAATAAACCACGGATCTTTAGGATCCATCCAATGATTAACGTCAATTTCTATTTTATACCTAGAAAGAGAGTTTTTGTTTTCTAATTTATACATTTTTTATAATAATATGAAAGTATACTCAATAGGGTATAAATATTCACATACTATTTAAAATATACCTCTTAGGGTATATTACACAAACAACAAAAGCGAAGATTTTACTCTTCGCTTTTCGTTGTTATGTATGTATTTTTTTTTCGATATAATTATATATCTAAAGAATTTCACAGGCTCCGCCAGCACATGCAATCTCACCTTTAAGATCTGTATTATCATCGTACTCTAATACTGATTTTAAATCTATTTCAGGAATCAATGATTTTAATCTAATAAATTCTTCTTTTGTTATATCTTCAAATGGTGCTTGTTTATAAGATCCTCCGTCATAAGGGAGTACGGATAGTCCATTATAACAATTACGGTTCTTCCACATCCATTCTCCAACAGATTCCCATTCATTCTTTTTAATTGATACAGTTGCAGATATGTTATGAGTATTCATTCCATCAACATGTCCTGGCGTTATCCACGATTCATATACAGTTTTAACTCTATTTAAAAGATCTAATGCACTTTCCGATCGTAAAATAGAATCATCCGGAGCTTTTTGTGGAATTTTTAATATTGACGTTGAATGAGGTGAAAAGAAATCATCTTCGATAAAATCAGGCATATTTTTCAATAAATATCCATAGATACTTTCGTTTTTGCCTATTCTCATTCTTCTAATATAATAGTCGTTATGCCAAGCGTGTATTCCGGAACTAGAGCCAACTACCATAGAAGAAGTTCCGCTAGGTTTAACCGTTGTGCATCTAGCTGCGGATTTTATTCCAATTAATTTAGCAATTCTAATATTTTCGAGCTTAACTATATTTGCAGTAAGTTTCATGTCGTATTTTAAAACTTTACCAGAGCCAATTCCTGTCATACCAACTCCAATTAATGCATCCTTTTCTGTAGTCTTTTTCCAAATATCTCGAAGATAATGGAAATCAGTATATCCTGCTTGAAGAGTTCCTATAAATGCGGCAGCCTTAGCTCGTTCGTTTAAATCTTCTTGGGATTCTATATTACTTACGTTAACTTCGCATAGATTACAAAATTGATAAGGTCTTAATGCTATTTCGCAACATGGATTAGTTCCCCAATCTTTATCATTAGTTAGATAAAATCCAGGTTCACCTGATCCACTACTTTCAACCTCTTTCCATAATTCTATAAACTTCTTTTTAGTAACTCTAGATCTAACTAAAACAACTGAATTATTCGATCTACCTCTTTGTGGTTGAAAATAATACCAAGGAAGTACTCCGTTTTCTAAATATTTTTTTATATCGGATTCAGGTACCCATTCAAGAATTTTTTCAGATTCGCCATATTGAGGTTCTGTATATGTGACTTTAATATCATAATATGTATTACCTACTTGATCTATATGAGTTGCTTTAACTTTTGTAGGTTCACCGGCTTCATTAACTGGACCATTTACGTAAGTATAATCCCAATCATTTATAGTAAACATACTTTTAGCGTTAAGCATATTTTTATCCTTTGCACTGAATAAAGAAATTAAAGCGGCTCGTCTAATTCCGCCAGCTAGAACCGCGTCAGCTATAAAACAAACTATATCATGAACTTCTATTGGATTTAAAAATGATCCGGTCTTTTTGTTATTTAGTAAAGATTGTAAGGACCCTAAACAAGATTTTAATGGTTCGGCTCCTGGCGCCTTTCCGCCAGATGTAACTAATTCAGCACCTTTTTCTCGTATATCAGAATAATCAAAATGTATTGTTGCAGTGCCTCTAAAATAAGATTTCATTAAAGCCTTAATTGCATCTGCCCAACCTTCTATATTATCACTAATCAAAAATCTTTTAACTAAATCAGGTCTTGGTTTTCTTATTTCTGGTAGTTTTTCTATATGATGTCTTTGAACTGAATAGCCAACACCAGTTCCACCTAATAAAAGAAACATAACTTCACCAAAAGATCTCCAATCGTCTATAGGAAGATATGCGCAATTATATATTCTATTAGGTGATGTTTGTATAGGCTTACCTCCAAATTGTAAACTTCTCATTGACGGTAAAACTTTTTTATCATATACAAATTTATAAACAGATTCTATTTCTTTTTTTAATTTAGGGTATTTTTTTATATGCATTTGTTTATTCCTATCAACAATCTCCTCCCATGATTCTCTTCTATTTAAATCTTTTCTATATCTTGCATATTTAGTAAATACTGTAATATCACTCAATACATCAATTGTTTGATCTCGTCTATTCATATTTAATTTATTTTTTTAGTTTTGAAAGTTTTAATTCTATTTCCAAATGTTTTTTCTTGTGCACCTTTCTTTTATTATAAAGATTTGTTAAAATCTTTTTTAAGACTGAAGTTTTTGTATTATCATAGACTGCTCCAGTAACTGAAACGATATAATCTGGATCATTTAGATATTTTTTTAATGAAGCCTCGTTAGTGAATTTACCAATAAAAGAATCTGGTGAAATATTGTATTGACGCATTATTGATGGATATAGAGAAGCATAATCATAACAAGAAGCCGCTCTGAATATACCCTTTTCAGGTTCTTTTACATAAGCACCTTCGTAAGTTCCTTTAGGTGTATCAACTTTTTTATCTGCGATCACTTTATTATCTTCGTAATATCCTTGCCATATAAGAGCTTCAGTTAAATTAACCGCTGATGATGCTTTATATATAGGTAAGTTACACATATTAGACATAGAAAAAATAGTATTTGTAGTTTTTAATTTTTTATGTATCAAACATACTAAAGCCGCATCGATAGCGTTATACAAAATATATTTATCATAATCCTCTTCGTATAATTGTTGTAGGCTTCCGTTGTATTTTAGTTTAGTAACACCTAACACTGCTCCGGCGACAAAATCTAATTTGTTACTTTCTTTAATAGCGACAGTTCTGTCCCATCTTTTATACATATCCATATAATCAATCATACCTACATGAAGTGGTACATCATCATTACCTCTAAGTTTTCTTGACGGAGAAGCCATTTTAACATCGATTCCTAATTTAGCACATCTTGTTGAAATATATTTCCAATCAAATCTCATGAAATTCCAACCTATAGCTAAAGAGAATTTTGGCATAAACTTATTTATGAAAGTATACATCATATTAAATTCATCCTCAAAGCAAACATACTTAAATTTCCAATCTCCGTACTTTTTTAAATATTTTGCGTGCTCGTCGTAAATTTTCTTTTCTTGATCTTTAGTTATAGGTTTCCATCCCATAACTAATGTTGAATTAGCTTCTGTAGATATTGCAATAGTTGTAATTCTCTCCTTAGCTATCTCCGGATTAGGAAATCCATCAATAACTTCTGTTTCGATATCAATAGATTGTACTTTAGGGAAATTTAATGCCTGTAACTCCTTTTTGTCTTCTTCAGGAAGGTTTTCTATAAACTCATAAAGTGACCATTTATTTAATCTTTTATCAGGGACTTTTTTAACAGATCGACCATCCCAATTTACAAAATCTGTTGATTTATCGGGATCTCTATCTGAACAGGTTTGCCAGTTTTTTATGTCACGATATTTATCTAATGGAAATTTCTTAATCGAAACCGCTCCTTGTTTATTAAAATAGGATATGATTAACTCGTATCCTTTATTTTCAATGTTCAATATCATTGAGTATATTTTTAAATGGTTATAAAATTATTTTATGCCTGTAGAACCAAATTTACCTTCACCTCTTTCAGTTATCTCTCCTTCCCATAATTTATCTTCTGATTCAACTAAATTAATAGGCTCATAAGAAACAGGGAGTAATAGGAATTGTATAATCTTATCTCCAGAATTGATAATAGTTGAAGAATTAGTGACGTTAGTTAAGTGTATATGTATTTCTCCTTGATAGTCTTCATCAACAACACAAGCGCCAACTTGTAATCCTCGCTTAGTGGCTATTCCTGATTTATTATTTGCAATAAATACATGATCTTCCGGTATATTAGCCTTAATACCTGAAGGTATAACCACTGAATCTCCTGGATCTAAAATAGTATCTTTGAAATCTTCAGGTACGAAAAAATCAACACCTGCACTTTTAGAAGTTCCTCTATTAGGAGTCTTAACATTTCTTGTTTTGTAAAATTTCATTTTTTTATAATGTTTAATTTTTATATGTAAGAGATGCAAAAAGAGAACTTAAAAAGTTCTCTCTGCAATAACAAAAAGTAATTGTCTGTATTTCTTTTTGTATCTGCTAATTTTTATTTAAATTTTCATTAACAAACTCGTCGAATCTTTTAAATCGATTCTTTCTTTTCTTCTTTTTCTTTTTAGGCAAATCTTTAGATAAAGTAAATGGAATATCACCAGAACCAGTCTTCTGTGAAACAAAAGAACTTTGAGAGCCAGGATCTCCTGGAAAAGACACGACTCCCATTCCATTAACTGACCCAACCGTCGCTGAGGCCGAGTTTTCGAATGCAGATTTAGCTATTTTAATTGCATCCGGTTCATCAATAAGACCGGCTTTATACAATTTTGAATAATAATTTGGATCTTCTCCTAAATGATCGTTCGCAATTTTCTCAGCTTCTTTAGGGTCTTTAGTATGTTCCATTTCTACGGCAATACCTAATTCTAGCTCTATTTCAGAGGATTCTTTTAATTTACCAAACTCTACATCAATCATTTTATTAACCTCTTTAGGATCTATTTTATTAGCAAGATCTTCTATTTGTTTTCTCCACATATCGTCTATTTTTTTAGGATCTAATCCTTCTTTACCTTTAGAGGATTTCCATTTCTGAACTCCTTTCACTTGACTAAAAAGTCTAAACTGAGATTTAGTTGTAGCAGGCATATTTTATTTTTTTACGTAAGATAAGAATTTCTTATGATATTTTTTTGGTATATGGTCGGATAACAGGTAATTTATAAGATCTTCTCTACTCATCCATTGTTGTCCAGCAGCATCATTAGCAGTAGAAGTAAACATTCCAGCAGCATCTAATATGTCAAATACTTCATCTGGACTAACCGCATCATATGCTTCGGTTACTCGATTATATAATTGTTCATCAGGGCTCCATGTCCAATCGTTAGAATCAAATCCTTTAATCTTTTTTTCTTTTTGGTATTCGTCTGATGAGATTTTGTTGGCCTTCGTTAGACCTTCGTTCAAAGAATTCTTAAACAGTCCGATTGATTCATTTATTGTATCATCTTTTTTATTTATGAATTCGTATACTCGTTTTCCGTATTTAGAAAGAGCCCAAACTTTATGTCCTCTATTATTAAAAGATTCAAAGAACTTAGAATTTCTTTTGAACCAGGTTTTTGTATCAGTACCTCTTCCAGTTTCTTCCATTAGTTTAGCTAAGAAGTTTTCCATCTGTTTTTCGGTAACAAACTTATTTCCTATGAACTTAAGAATTTCATTTCGTACTGGAGCTTTTTCGTTAACTCTAATTCTTCCGTAATCTCCATATTTTCTCTTTACCTGAGACCGGCCTTCGTTTAAGTTTTTAAATAATCCTTTCATTTTTTTATCTTTTTTTTATATTCCTAGTTCTTTATGTAGCACTTTCATGAAAGGTCCATAATTATTTGATCCGTATTGGTCTTTAAGAATTTTAGCTATTGCAATAGCGAAATCTGAATAAGATAGAGATTCGTCTATTTTATCGATCGATTTAAGTATCTCCTTACTCAAAGCATCAGAGTCTTTTGATTCGTTTAAGTTTTTAAATAAGCCTTTCATATTTGTTTTTTTGTTTTTTTATACTGTTACTAAACCTTTTTGGATTAGTTCATTTATGTCTTTTAAAGAAAACCCATAAGGTTCACGCATCCCTTTGTATTCTGCATAGACCCCGACACTTTTATCGCCATCCTGTTTATATTCAACTGAGTTATGATCTAATCTCAAAGTTCTACCTTTATTAAAGAAATCAACTGTATCGTTACTTGATTTATCAGTCCATTCAAAACTATGATAATTTTTTGTTGACCCTAAACCAGAACCGAAATTATCTCTTATACCCTTTCTCCAAGTCTCTTTGACGAATTTTAAAGTATTAGGGAATTGTGAAAGCTGTTTTGCTTCATTTAAGAACTCATTAAAGTTTTGTAAATTTTTCATATTTGGTTTTTGTCGTTTTTTTATATATCAATCTTTTATCTTGTAAGATTTTGTTTTTTTGTTCTCTAAATATTCCTTGAATGTAATCAGAGAATCATCTTTTATTACAACTTCGTTTAAATACGATTTCATACTTTTAACAATACCTTTCAAATCATTTATTAACATTTCTGTCAACGTTCCAGACACTTTCCTCTTCGGTTTTGTTATGCTCGATAAAAGAATCTTAAATATATGTTCATTAATAGAAGATCCTTTAATATACTCTTTAGTTTTTTCGTTAGTCAACAAATCTAAATTTATTTTGAATTTAGGATTTGAAGCAAATTCCATAGGCTCTATATCTAAACCTTCATACTTCTTGTGATTCCTTCTAATATAATCATTGAAAATTTTAGAAACTAATGAAATAGTCTTTTCGTCTAAATCTTCTTCGTACACTTTATATTTCTTTACTCCATTGATTTTTATAAACTCAACTAAATCAGAAAGGATAATCCCATAAAGATCTTGTGGTTCTCTTTTATTAATTTTATTCTCCATTATTGGATTCGATATTTTTGTATTCACTCCATCTTCGTTAAGAAATGTTATCATCAACGAGTTTGTATTTCCAGAAGATTCGTTGATATATGACGGAATAATAGAAGGATCTACTAATGATATAACATAATCAGTAAATGTTGTTTTTATTTTAGATGATATTACGGATTCACTTAATCTTAAATATTCTAAAATTTTTATTTTTTGAATACCATCTAATTCTCCTTCCCATAAGATTGGTGGAGGACTAACCGATAAAGATTGAGCAATCTCATTTAGGTAAGTAATGTCATTTAAAAATTCCTTTGTAGATAAATCTTGTATGTCTGTTAAAATTAAATTATTTAAAGAGTTCGTTAAGGACTCGTTAATGAAAACTCTGAATCCATACCTAAATCCAGGCTTCAAATAATTAATTAATTCGTTTGGTTTATCCAAAAAGAAATTAATAGGATCTTCATATAATCGAGTGGACACTCTATCAAATTTAGTGATAACTCCATCTCTCTTAAAAAAGACTAAATCTCCATTATTAAGTCTTTCTACTAAAAAACGAGTTTCGTTTATTTTTTCTGAGATAACGATCGGACTTTCTAATAAAGTCTTTACGTAACTCATTCCTTTATCTTCGAAAATGTCCCTAAGAGATTTTAATTTACTCATACGTTTTTTGCTTTTCTATATTCCCTGATTGAATTCCAAAATTCTTCGGATTGTTCTAGTGATAGCTCTGCAGGATCGATAGCTTCATATTTACCTAAAGCTTCGGTGTAGAATTTTAAATACTTTTTTGCAGAGGCATCTTTATCTTTTTGTTCTTTAACTGCCTTTCTATTTTTATTGAAAGCTTTGAACTTTAATAGAGCCATACTTTTTATTTATATATATCTAATAAATTGACTGGTCTAATTTGATAAGGAAATTTTTGTTCATCGTAGATTACTTGTCTGGCTTTTGAGTGCTTATATAAATAGTTTTTAAATTTACCACTACAAAAGTTATCAACAAAATCTACTATAATAAGTTTCTTTTTATCTTTATGGAGTCTGAGGCCTCTACCTATAGATTGTCTTATTATAACTTCAGATTTAAATGATTCTGTTAAATAAATTGTATGAATATTTTTAATATTTATTCCAGTAGAAAACGTTCCATAAGATGCTATTAAAATTTTCTCTTCTCCGGTTTCTAGTTCATCTTTTTGTATGGCCCTTAAATCTTTCGAAGTACCTCCATCTATGTAGAATATTCTCCGGTTAGTCTTTTGTCTAAGCATATCATAAATTTTATTACCATATTCTATTCTAAAAAATAATACTAAAGCATTTTTCTTATTTTTTAATATCATATCTGTGATAAAATTAAGTCTTAAATGATCGCTTATTGCATAATCCTGTTCTAGTTTTAATAGCTTTTTTCTATCAGTTTCTGATTTATAATAAAGAGACTTAAAACCATCTTTTATATCTTTTTGTACATAATCCATTTCTAATACAAGAACTTCACAAGGAGTAATATATCCCTTTTTAATTAAGTAACTTGCATCAATCGAGGTTATTAAAGGTCCAGTATAAGCCATTATCGTTAATCTATCTAATGTTCCTTTTTTAGGAACGGTTCCGGATAATCCGAATTTCCTATCGGCATAGTCACACTTCTCTAAAATACTTTTTATAGAGACAGATTTCGCCTTATGAGTCTCGTCTACTATTACAGTATCAAATTGATCAAAATAATCCTTTTTCTTCTTAACTAAAGACTGATAAGTTCCTATTACAATATTTGATCTATTTCTTATTGTAGATCCTGAATATATTTGTTGTATTTCTAAGTTAAGTTTAACTGCAGTCTCGTTGTATTCGTAAAAATCTTCACAGCCTTGTATGACAAGATCAACTGTCGGAACGATCATTAATATTTTCTTAGAAGTTCCTTGCTCTAAAAGATATGAAATAACCATATAAGTTATTAAAGTTTTTCCTGCAGATGTAGCTAATTCGGCTATACATGATTTATATTTTATAATATTAAATGCAGTCTCTATTTGATAATCTCTAGGTTTCATCTCGGAATCTTTCCATCGATCATTAACCCAATCGACAAATAAATCTTTATTAACACTTCTATCAAATCGGTTATTAATACCTTCTATATCTAATTCAAAATCATAATCTCTACACATATCAACAACCTCATTCCATAGACCTGATGGCAAATATTTGTTTGATTTAAAATATGAAATTTTACCATCCCACCAGCCTTTCTTTACTCGAGGGTCCCATTTTGCATTAGGCGATAGTCGAGTAAAGGTAAGTTGAGTTTGTTCAATTTCAATTTCAGTAGCCTCAACTAAAGTTAAAAACTTACCTTCATGAGTTATTGTCCATTTCATTATATTTAAAGTTTAGTAAATCTTATTATTAAATTCTTCTATTGATATTTTAGCCTTAATAGCGAATCCCATTTTATCTAAAGTTTCTATGCATTGCTGATAATAATTAATTTGAGCTTCTAATAAAGATTTCTGTCTGTTTCTTAAAGCCATATCAGAATTTATGAATTGCGTGATTTCTCGATAATCTAATCTTAAGTCATGTTTTGTTTTGTAATATTCATGTCTATTTTTTCTAAAATTTTCATTATTAGCTCGACGTCTATATAATCCTGATTTAAGAGTTATCATCTTATCAACTAATATATGTCTATATGACAGCATTAAAACCTGAGATTTAGAAAGAGTCGAAAAATCATTAATTAATTTAATTATATCAGATATTTTCTTTGTTAAATCATGCCTTTCTGTTTCTAAAGCCTTATCTAAATTTTCAGTTTTCTCTTCTTCTAACGGTGATTCCATTTTTTATAATTTTAAAATAATTGTCCAGTTTTTCCTTTATTTTTTAAGGATTTCATATCTACTAGTTTAGGCTTTTTTTCTACAACAGGCCTAGATTTTTTTACAGCTTCATCTATTAATAGTTTTTTATTATTATAAGTCGCTTTTGAATTAAAATCCACAAATAACTTAAGATTTTCTGATATCAAATCTTCTGGTATAAAAAAATCAATATGTTTATTTTTCATCTATATAAGTCTAATATCAATAGGTTCATCAGTAAAATATTCATTGATATTTCTTAATGCATCGTTTTGATTTTTCCAGCAATAAATAATCAATTCATTAAAATCTTTAATTTTTTTTCTTATCTTATAATCACGTACTAGCTTTCCCCACATAAAAACATTTTTTTTACATCTTAATTTCTTTTCCATTATTTTTCTTCCTATTGAATCATTATCAAATAAGTATCTAACTGTCGGAATTTCATCGAACATCTGTGTTGGTTTATCTGCACCTGATAAGGCTATTGAATTTCCTAATAATAATGAGTCGATAGGTCCTTCAAAAATAGTAACCGGCCTAGTAAAATCTGCAAACATTATTCCAAAATATAAAGATAATGTATTAATTTTAGAAATTTGAGCAGACTCTAATTCAATGTTTCGGTTTTTAACCAATATGTTTATTTTTTCAATTGTATATGAGATATATTTTTGCCGATATTGAGAAAAATTCCTTATTTGATAACCTAGAACATTTCCTGCAGAATTTAAGTTTAATATATATAGCTGATTTTGTTCTTGGCTAAACAAAAAATTATTTAAATTTTTATGTAGTAACCTACCTTTTAAATAAGCTAAGCATCGTTTATTCTCTTTTGGATGAATTAAATTAAATTTAGCCTTTAATTCCTGTATTGTTATTGAATATTCGTTTAGATTACTAAAAACTTCATATTGAAGATAATCTTTAGATTCTATATTAACTCGATTATACTCAATATATTCAAGGAAGAATGAGAGATCTTTTATATTCTTTATTGGTTGATCAAAGTCTCTCATAAAACTTACAAGAGTAGTGTGTTTTTTAGAACAACCTCCATTGTAGCAATGATATTGTAGAGTTTTCCAATAGAGGTTACCTCTTTTTTTATATTTATTATCAGAATCTAAGCAATAAGGACATGCTATATTTAATCGATCTCTGAAAATACTAACTTCGCTTTTAGGTCCTGAAAAAATTTTTCTTTGTATTAATTCAACTTTACGTATAATATCAGATTGCCTATCTGTAGTAATTTCCATATTTTCATTTTTTGTATCTTTAAAAAGAGCAGTGGATATGTTTATCCACTGCTCTCAAAAATTTAAATATGCTAATTATTATTTAGTAGTTTCTCCGCCTATATTAAATTCACTTAACCAATCGTCAATATCTCCAGAAGATTCTGTAGTATTTTGTGATTCAGCTTTTGCAAGTTGTTTATTATCGGCGTTTAATGCTGGTTGAGATTCTTTTTTAGTGTGAGATGTTACTTTATTAAGAGAAGCTCCAGGATTTCCTGTTAATTCTGCTAAGTAATCATTAACTCTAGATTGAATATCGTCAGTCCATGGTCTAAAATCATGTTCCATAAGAGAATTCACGTTATCATAAAGTTTCATTATAGTAGCTCTGCTTTCAGGGTTATTATCCATTACTACTCCATCAATTTTTATAGGACCAGATTTAGCAGCGAACTTAGATTCTTCATAATTCCAATAGCCACCTTTAAGAGTAACCTTTAAAGAAAAGTCTTTTCCGGCAAAGAAGTCGAAAATGTTATTAGGTTCTACTCCCATTTCAATATCATCAATTTCTGGAGATAATTGAGCATCAACTAATTTTTTTATTTGTCGAGGATATCTCATAATTTGAACAGTACCATCTAATTCTGGTCTAATAAAATCTTTTACAATATAAACATAAGAATAGTAATACTCTTTACGTTTTAATTTTTCTGCTTGTTTTTTATCGAACGCAGACTCAGATTTATATAGCTTCCAGAATGTGTCTTGAATAGGTGATTTTTCGTTAATACTAGATGGACAATCTACGTAAAACCCCTTTCCGTCAGGTCCTTGTAGCCAATAGCTATATTTTTTTATTGTCGATTTTCGTGGATTAACATTATTAGAAATGAAACGGACGACTGCTCTATAAACAGAATCGCTTGCCATAGTTGGAGCCGGTTTGTAAACGTTGTTTGTTTCTTTTTTAGGCTCGTTTGTGATAAAATCCTCTGATGAGAGGTTAAATAAATCAAATTCTTCTTTCATACTTACGTTTTTTTACTTTATTTATTAATTAATTATTTACTTAATTTATATGAATATATTTTATAAAAAATTCATATTTTTACTTACTTATTTACTTACTTAATCTTTTTGTACTTATATTTACCATTACGTATTTGATTCCAAAACCTAGTACCATAAGTACCTTCATTAGTTTCTTTCTTTAATAATTTTTTTGCTTTCTTTTTTACATAACTACCAGCCTTTCCTAATAAAGTTTTCTCGTCGGCAAATAACCTAAAAACTTTTTTGGGAACGTCTTCATACTGATAAACCGATCCATCACGAAATTCAATCACAAGAATTTCAGTTTTATCGTCATATTTTATATCTGTCAAATGACTGGATTCTATTTCTTTATTCCATTTTTTTTCTAATAAAAAATCTTCGTATTTTAAAAACTCGTGCATTTAATAGTTTGTATATTTTATATGATGTATTATGACTTTTTATTCTTATCGATCCATGTTCTAAAAATCTTCATTGCATCTCGCATCCCTTGAGTTTGATGTTTATGTAATTTAGCTCGAGTTTCCATTGTTGTTGCTATAGACATAGCCCATACATTTTCATCTTGCTTTAACAGCTTATCTAGCTCTTTTATTGTAAATTCAGCCTTTTCTTTATTTGCATATCCAGTACCTTTAATAGCATCTTTTCCTCCTTTTGAGTATAGACCTATGTCTGGTGGATCTGATTTATAATCTTTCTTTTTTCTCGTATGTCCAACCGTAGGTTTCTTTTTAGCTTCGTTTAAAAAGTCCTCGTAAGTTATTAAATTTTTCATTTTTTATTTATCTTTTATTATGGTTTAGGACCATCTCCTTTTAACCACTTAGCAACATCGGAGTCTGATGTTTTATAAGCCTTTCTTTTATCTATGAATGCATTTAATCGAGCATAACCCCATGCATTTAATGCAGCCGGTTTACCTAATTTTTTTATTTCAGGCCTAACAGCTCCCCAATTAGTTTGAGCAGCCCCGTAACCTCTTTTAAAAAGAATCATAAAAGCATATTTCAAATCTTCTATATTAGATGTACCCATAGCTTTTTGATTTTTAGTATCTTTAGCTAAATCTAAAATCCTATCATCAACTTTTGATTCTAATAAAAAGTCTTCGTATTTTAAAAACTTATTCATTTAGTAATTTGTTTATTTTAATTCCATCCACCAGAGTAATAACTAGATCCTAATTGAACGTCTTTAAATTTGAAAGATTTACCATTAAACTTAACATCAACATCATAATAGTAGTATGTACTAAACGAAGAAGCTACAACTGAACTGTGATCAGATTTAGTCATCTTAGTTTTAGCTGTAAACTTTTTCCAAACATCCCTTCCGGCTTGTCCTTCCGTCATCAATTCTTTCATATAGGCAAATAATTCAGGCATTCGCCCTATATTAGCAGCCACATTTGCTTCGTCTGAATTTTTATCATGCCAAATACCAACCTCTCTATTTATTGCATCTTTGAATAATTTATCGTCTATTCCTTTGATAACCCTTTCAAATTTCTTTTTTGTCGATTTTTGTAAAAATGCCCTTTCTTCCTGTGGCAAATCAGCAACTGTAATACCATATTCTCTTAATTTACGAGCATCCGATGACATCATATAATAATTAAACGGATAAGTTCCTTTTTCGAACCGTTCTCTGATATACAAAGCCTGGCCTAAATAATCATGTGGATCTTCGTTTCGGTCAGGTAGTTGTGGCCATTTACCAAAAGCTTTCAAAAACTCCTTGATGAACTTCTTATTTTTCGATTTACCTTTAAATCCAGTCATTGATAATATCACCGTCTTAAATTCATCATATAGGTCATCAAAACCTGGTAGATTCGGCAGATCTGCAAACTTCACAGTCGTATCATCCTTAAGCTTCATATCATATCTAAAAGCTGAAACTAACGTTTCTTTATCGTATTTGTTTTCTTTTGACGAATTCCTAGGAAAATTTTTCTTAGTTACAATTTTATTAGCAAATTTTTCTAATGTAGTATATGTCGGTCGGTATCTATAGGACTTATCACCCGGACCGCGAAATTTCTTCTTTGCTTCAGTTAAAGAAGACTCGTTAAGATATTGCTCGTAAGTTTTTAATTTCTTCATATTGTTTTTTTGTTATACTTTTACTATTTTTTCTTCTCCTTTAGGATAAAGTATATATCTTAATAAAAAGAGATCAATATTGAATCTGATCAGATCTAAAAGTCATATAACTATTATCTAGTAGTTAAAGTTGAAAGGAAATCTAGTATACAGTTACAGTTAAGATAATCTATCTAATCTCTACTGAAAAACAGGAAATTCTGCTATTCTTTTATTTGTAAACTAAACTCTACTTCGGTTAAGGCTATAGCATCTACCAGATCATCAATAGGTTTAGGTATAAAGAATTTCTTACCTTCTATAATATCTAATGAATTTATTAAATCTCTTAATTCAGATTTAGTATTATCTACGTAATGAGTTAACATAAAGCATTTATTAGCATTACCATTTCCTGAATACCTTTTCTTTAAAGTCTTAGGCGGCACTATGAAAATAGAGTCACCTACTCTCTCGTATAATTTACACCTTAAAAAAGAATTGTACATCACTATATCTATAAAGGAATTGCCACTCGAAGAATACGAGAAACCTTCAATATTAATTTGAGTACATTTATCTAAATAAGGCTCTAACTTTTCCATGATTATATCGCTTAATCTATTAGCATTCCTTATCTTAATTTGTTGAGTTTCTAATGGATCTTTGGTATTACCTTCTTTTATATATGAGAATATTTGGACAAGGTCTTTTATTTTCTCGTGAGTCCTGAATCCTTTTAGGTGACTCTTGTAATTAGCCGAGAATGACATTAATATTAAATCATCCTTTGTCTTAATTGCTACTCCTGTTGAATTTATGGAAAAATCTATTCCGATAATCATATTATTAGTAGTCTATTTTATATTTTTTTTAACAAAACGTTCTATCCAACCTTTTAGCTCCTTAGCTGCTGGATTAATATGAGACGGCTCAGTTAAAGGACCAGCTTTCCATTCATCCCAATATCTAGCAATCTTTCCGAGTGCATTAGCTATTTCATCATAGTTCATTGCCTCTATCCAACCAGCTCCCTCGTTAACGGATTCTTTAGCCATCATAATAGACAGACTATCAGATATATGTTTATTAATAATTTCTTCAGTTTTCTTGTAGTCTTTTTTATCTACATTAATAACAGATAAAGTCATAGATAATCTATTAATTTTATATTTAATCTTCGCTCCATCTAAATCTTTTGTTAAGGAATCTAGACCTTTAATAGCCGCTTCGCCGTCAGTTTTTATACCGAAGGTACTTTCATTAACAGATTCAATTTTTCCTTCATTTAGAAATTCATCAAAATTCTTTAAATTTTTCATATTGTCTTTTTTTTTGATATAATTATATATCCTTTAAGCTTCTTGAACTTGTTTGTTTAAACTCCAGGCCCTAGCAAGTCTGGTTAGTCCTATTCCTCCACCAAATCTAGGAAAGAAATCAAATTTTAAAAAATCTTCTAATTCCTTTTCAACTCGATCTTTTCCGAATAGTTCGAATAATTTGGCTGAATAAGTCTCATCCATTATAGAATAAAAAATAGATTTCATCTCTTCTTTGCTACAAGATCTTTCTGCGGATCCTATAGTTTCTTGTCCAAATAAAATAACATCTGCTTTATTGAAAGTTCCGTCTTGATTCTTTTTCATATTCCAAAACGGAGAAGTTCTTTCAGGGAATTTAGTCAAAAATACATTATCACCTCTTTCTTTCCAAAGTCTAGATTCGTGTTCATCTTCTATCGTATCTATTCCTCCATACTCTTCACATACCTCATCGTATATACAATCAAAGCCCTTTCCAAAACCTAAATATTCGCAAAGTTCTTTTTCAAGTTCTATAAGCGCTTCGAAAGATCCTTTTGCCTCGAATTCGAACATTGGAAATATTTTTTCATGTCGACCAGGAATTGGATCTTTTTCATCTCGATAAGAAGTTGAAATACAAAAACATCCATCCCAATCAGGATTTTTTAGAAGTTCATATTCTAACCACATTTGGCCGGTTTGAGGTAATGGCCAGCGTAATCCATTGTATTCGAAAGTTGCTATTGAGAAAGGATTTTCGCAAGCTGCGAGAATTGAAAGTCTTGATTGAGTTGGTACCTCGATGTAATTTTTAGACAAAAAAAATTTGCGAAGTTTTTGAACTACTTCATTATAAACTGTTGTGTTTTCCATTTGTTTTATATATCTTTACTGAGTTTGAAAGTTAATATCTAGGTCATTAAACGCAAAAGTGCATTCGAATGTTGAAAATTCCGGAACTATTTCTGAGTACGATAAAGTGAATTCGTTTAATCCTGTGAATAAACAATCTCTAAATAAAGTAGTATACATACAATTACCTTCGGCGTCGAAAATCCTAAGAGGAATGTCAACAGAAAATGGATTTTTAGTTGAATAACTATAATAATGAAAGAAAGTTTCTAGCATTATCCAGTAATTAATATTTCCATCTAGTAATTGAAAAGTTATGTTAATAGACCTATCAATTAATAATTCTTGAGATAACGAGGTTCTCCATTTTCTAGTGGTTCCTCGTTTCCTTTCATTTATACCAGCTTGAGATTGTTCAATAGGGTCATAATTAAAATTAGGCACCGTTATACTCTGTATTGAATAATTTATTAAATCTGATATATCATCAATAGGTGTAGGTAGCCTAAAAACATAAGGCTCGTAACGCTTCTTGATGCTCTCTGGTATAAAAATTTTAGGCAGTTCTACCTTAAATAAATCATTTCTGTTGTTCAGTATCATTAGTCAAAATTTGATCCTTTAGAATCTTTTGGATTAGTTTTAAGATTTTTAGAAGTCTTATCAAAAAATTGATCAGATGGTTCTATTTTACTTTTTCTATTATTAAAAAATTCAGTTGTGTTATTAATTGTAGATGATTGAGGCAATCCTATATTTTTTTGAATTTGAATAACCGTATCGTTTACTACGCTATTTATTTCTATTATTTTTTTATTTAATTCATTAATTGTTGATTGTAATATAACAAGTCTATTATCGCTACCTAATTCAGCAGATAGTGTAGATTTAGCTTGACTTAGTAATTTATTTATAGTATCTTGCTGAGTTGCTATAGTTTCTTGTGAAGATGAGGCTAAAGAATTTGATAGATTTATTTGATTTTGATAATCTGTTAATTTATCTTTTTCAGTCAATTCTTGATATTCATTTAAAGAATAAAACTTTCCGCTATATAACAAAGAGCTTTCTCCTTGTTCATTATTTAAGTACAATCCAAAAGATCTATTACTATATTTTAATATATCAGATGATTGATTTTTAGTTAATCTAAATGCTATTTCACCAGAAGATTTATCAACAAAGGTTGTAGGAACTTCTTCTATAAGTAACTCCTCTTCGTTGTTATTTTTAAATGATATAATAAAACTTCCTAATCCTGAAACGTTAATAGCCTCATTAGAACCACCTCTACCGTTTTGATATAAACTAAATTTCAAATAAGCATTACTATCAGGTATAAGTATTCTAGCTAATCCATTCTCGTATATAACTTTACCGTTACCACCTCTCTCTATAACTGATTGATTTTCATTCGGAACTGTTGAATCATCAGAGGATATGGGATTAACCGTTTGATAAGAAATAGAAACCGAATTGCTATTTATAAATGAAGTTACGTATTTTGTATTATTAATAATCGGTGTATCTAATCTATTTATTGTAATTTCTTTAATAACCTTTTTGTTGTATATCTTAGTCTGAACCGGATTAGACCCTAAATTAATTGATTGTAATTTTCTACCATACTTAGCAGGAGAATTTGATAAAAATGAAGAAGTTTTCCATATCTGAGTATTAGTACTTCTATCAAATAATCTTATAATATAATCAATTTTATAGGATATAGTAGATGCATTTTTAATCACTGGACGATATACGTTAGGTAAGTCATAATCATTAGTTTGAGATATTTCTAACTTATCGCTAACTATCCAGTTATATCCACTAACTCCATCATATACGTATTCAGATACTGATAGATCGTGTAATAAAATAAAATCATATCCACTTCTATTCAAATCCGTTATAAAATCTTCTATAATAATTCCATTATATGCTCCATAAAATTCTATATAATCTCCACCAGAACTTTCTTTAATTACTGCTGATATAGTAGAAAATTGGTCTTTTAATGGGAGATCAACCTCTATTCCATCATAAAATGTAATGTAATCTTGTTCATCTATTTTAGTTTTTTCTTTCATCCAAGAAAAACTAGTTTGTATTAATTGATCTTGTTTAAGGCCATTATTGCTGGTAATTCTTTCTACAACAGTATCTCCTGTTAAAACTCCGGTCCAATAATCAGCTATTAAATTAAAAGAACTTAAGACTCTAACTTCTATATATGATGCATATACCTTACCGCCAAAGAAGAATGGCGAAGGGTTTAGAGTTTCCCAAGTGTTTGTTTTATTATAAACTAAATTAAGCAAATTTAATTTACCTTTACTTAGTCTTTCTATGTCTATTGTAAAAATAAAACCAAGATTTCCTTCAAAATTAAATCCTTGAACTAAATGTAATTTAATAGTATCATAAACTGGAGACTGTGGATCATTAAAGACTATAGGAAGCGAACTAGTATTTGTTAGATTAGCTGCATAATCATTATAAACAGTAATTTTATCTATATCTAGAAGAGCTCCTTTAAAATTCGATATTGACGCAAATGAATTATTTCTAACATTAGCTGTACCTAAAGGCGAACCAATAATTAAATTACCAGATGAATCCGAATTAAATATCTGAGGAATCTTCGTAATAGTATTCTCCATTTTCCAAATAGGAGTTGTTGAAGTACTTAACCTAAATTCGTTACTAGGAACATTAATCTGCGATTGATCAGCGTAAATATATTCTAATAAAATAGAACTAGATAATTGTATGTATCTTGATGACGTAGCCATTTAATTTTGTATTAGATTTTTTTTCTTAAATAATTTTTTAAAGTGTTTATTTAAGTTGTATGTTATACTCAATCCTATTGATATAGTAGGACCGAATGTTTGATTTACGTGATTATATCCAAGTCCATATCCAATATAAGGACCGAACACTACATCACTTTCGTTACTCTCTTGCATAAACCTTTTCTTATCTAAAATAGCTCCTTCGATGCTATTGAATACGAGTCCAGGATAATCAGACTTAATAAATATTTGATAACTATTATCTAATTCAGTAAGGCCTGTTATTATGTTAAATTTAATCTCATCTTTTATTAATTTAGTATTAATATTAGTAATTAATCCAAAACTATCAACATTAAACGAAGTAGATCCTTTGAAACTCCTAGCGTTCTTTTTGTTATATGATGTATCCAACGACCAGACTATAGTAGAAGATCCATCCGGCTTATGGATTAAAGTGTCGTGAATTTCTATATATTTAATAAGAGTATCCGTAGTATTTATAGTGTCATATATTGTGTTTATAGTTCCACTAGAACTCTGAAAAAATAAAACATCTCCTATTAATCTTTCTACTTCTATTCCTAATTCTTTATTAACTTTTTCTAATTTCTTCTTATCGCTAATGTATACATTTTTTATCCCAATCTCCTCTCCTAAATTATTTTTAACAATTCTCAATGTATCAGTTGCAGCCAAAAAGTTTTGATTACCAACTCTTAACTCGGTCCTTAAATTATTATTACTATTGCATTGATACATTAGTAATAAAATAAGAATTATTAAT
>Ga0307488_10000530_pt1 | contig 31668 bp, 46 predicted proteins | sample SB02metaG_FD_202248 | JGI IMG/M metagenome (GOLD analysis project Ga0307488, IMG submission 202248) | Sea-ice brine microbial communities from Beaufort Sea near Barrow, Alaska, United States - SB 0.2 | ecosystem: Environmental > Aquatic > Marine > Coastal | place: USA: Alaska | collected...
ACATTACTTCGGGTACGTTAGCTGCCGCACGTATCCCAAGTCTTGCCACTTCTAAGATTACGTCAGGGACTTTTGCTGACGCTCGCATTCCAAGTCTTGCCACTTCTAAGATTACGTCAGGGACTTTTGCTGACGCTCGCATTCCAAGTCTTGCCACTTCTAAGATTACGTCAGGGACTTTCGCTGACGCTCGCATTGCTGGAAGCAACGTAACACAGCACCAAGCAGCCCTTTCGATTACAGAGTCACAAATCAGTAACTTTGGTAGCTATGCTACAGCAGGTGATGAAAACATCATTGATGGTGCAACAGCTATTTGGAATGCAGACGGTGATGGTGACGTATTTAATTACAATGATTCAAACCCCACACACAATGGAAAATACGTTGGTGCGGTAATCAACATTCACGGAGATGGGGCTGCTGACAGTTCTCTTGTGAGAGCGGGTCTATTCACATCGAATTTAATGTCTACCTTGAATGGATATTATGTTGGAGCTTTACTTGGGAATGCTAATTCAACAACGACTCAAGTAATCAATAGTTCTGGAGCATGGACTGGAAGTGTTATTTCTGCCGCAAAGCTTAGTACAGCAACTACGCAGAGTTCCAATGAAAACAGCACTAAGATAGCGACAACTGCTTATGTAAAATCTCAAGGCTACAATAACTACACTCACCCAACTCACACTGGTGATGATATTAATATTGATACTGGAGCACTCACAGGTGCAACGGTTATTTCTGATCTTGATTTCAATGTTACAACGAATACCTTGGGCCATGTTACAGATGCCAATGGCACAGTTGCTACAAGGACACTAACTGCGGCAAATCTTGGTATCTCAGCACCTAACGCACCAGCAAGCGCGTCAGCAGCGATTGTCGGGAATACAGTAGAGGTTACGTTTGCAGAGTCTACTACTTCGGACATTGATTCTTATCTTGTTTATAGTTCAATTGATGGAAGTGATTATGGTTTGATTTCTATTGTACCACCTGATGACTTTGCTGCTTCAATGAGCATTATTGATAATGCATTTGATGAAACAGGCACACAAGCATATCGTGTATATGCAATAAAATATGGTATTCTATCAAGTGCTACTACAGCGAGTATTGCTTATGCAGTTTCTTCTGCTGAACCTACAACAATGAGTGTAGTAAACCTTAACAATGCATACTATGTACAATGGAATCCACCAAGTTCTAATGCAAGATTTGTTACAGCATATAATGTTTATAAACACGAGCATGCAACACAAGGCAGCTTAAGTAGGAGTTCAGCATCATTACTTTATTCTGGAATGAATACTAACTTTATGTATCAGATTAGCGGGACTAATAATAGCAACTTCCACCAATTCTGGGTAGAGACAACAATAGCATAAGATGGAAGAAGGTTTAGAATATTGGCAGTGGATCGTGGATCAGAGGACAGAGGACTTAAATCTTGAAATAGAGAGAGATGAAGATGATGTGCTTATTCGTCTATTAGTAGAGGAAAAGGATATCGCTCAACAAAAAGTAGATGAATTAACCGATGAGTAAACTAACAAAAGGTGACATTACGAGATCTAATATTATATCTCATAGTGGGGCAATTATCACTGATTCTAGTGACAATTCAGGTTTCGCGATATTCCCTCAATTTAAAGGAGGGTTATCTAATTCTGTTGTACGCAGCGGATCTGGGGATTACGATGGGGGGGATAGAGTTATTAGTTTCCCTAACGGCTATGAGGTAGATGGTGACCTTTTGTTCACTGTAGGTTGGGGTGATGGATTTGGTGTGAGGCGTTTGAATAATGATGGGTCAATGACCAGAATATTTCAAGATTCTAACTTTTTATGGCGTGATACAGGAAGCACATATAATCATTTGAATGGAGTAGCAATCGATACGACTAATAAATTAGGCGTTGTAATGACTTACAATGTAGATGGATATACTACTTTTGATTATAGTGGTTGCGTAAATGGTGGGACTACTTTTGTAAAAGATGCTAGACCTACACACTCTAATCCACAAAGATTTATTGGTGGGGCAGGTGACAGTGGTTTGAATATATCTAGTCACGGTGTCTATTACACCAGTGGCATAGTCGCGGCGGGGGAGTGGATATATGTTGGAGAGTATGATGCTCGTCATTATAGAAGAGCAGTTCGTCGCAATCTTAATACTGGAGTTGAAGAAGTAATTGGTAACAGTTCAGGAACTGGAGATTTATATAGTGGCAGTGCTACGATTGACCGCAATGGTTATCGATACACAGTATGTTATGATGAAGTGAACGACAGAGTGTTTTACTTTTCTTATTCGGGAGCAGCAAGTTTTATTGTCGTTCTTGACGCAAGCACATCTTCTCCAGAATTATTGTGGTGTGACATGGGGGATACGGGGCAAGGAACAGCCTCATACGATATGGGGATGCATATACCAGATCCAATAAATGCTCCCAATAGAATGTGGATAGGACATAACAATAGGTTTAACGATATTGATATTACCCCTTGTTTTACTGGATCAGCACCTACGATCCACGCGAATATCCCCACAATTAAGTATTTCATAACAAACCCTTTAAATCGCTTAGGGACAAAGTATCAAAAGACAAGTGGTGTTCCTATGGATAAGATTCCTTCATACCCCAATTTGGTTCAATTGAGTGCAGATAGAGGTAGGTGTGACGTTGGCGGTTGGCTTGACACAGACAACAATGTTCCTGTAGCTATTGATAATTATTCTTCAGTCACAGAAGATACCAGCAATGGTAGAGGGGGGTCACCGTATTTCGATTATGGCTGCCCTGCTGTGTTAATGGAATCCGCTAACGGAACTAAGTATTGGGTTAAAATGGGTTATGGAGGCCACGGACATTCGTTCCAAGTTTGGGCTGAAAACACAAAACCATACGAATTAAAGGGGAGTTGGGAGGTAGTATTCGGGACATACACTTTGGCGAACAGTGCTAATATCGATCATGTTTCTTTACCACAAGGAATTTCTTTTGGTGTCCCTAGTTCAACAACGTTAACGATATACGTATCCAATAATAATGGAAGCACTTGGGAAACATACGACAAAGATTCTACTGAAACTCATGTCTTCTCTACAAGTGGGACACAGTTAAGGATTAGATTCTCTGCTAATGGTCAACCAGACAAAGTACCTTATTATAGTGGTAATGGAGGAGATGGTCCTCTTAAGGTTTTTTATGGTTCACTCCACGCAGCAGCGAAAGACTCCAACATTAAATTTAAGATAAATAGAAAAAGGTTAAGACACTAATATCATGGCAACAGTAACTTCATCGAAAAGACAACTAACACACACCTCTAATACTTACGAAAGTAATGGAGATGTTACTATAGGAGGGAACCTGAATATCAATGGTACTACTACGACCATTGATACAGCAAACCTATTAGTTGAGGACAAGAATATTATTATAGGTGATGTATCATCTCCTACTGATGTCACAGCAGATTTTGGTGGTATTACATTGAAAGGAGCGACTGATAAGACGATTAATTGGGTTAACTCTACTAATGCTTGGACATCTAATCAGATTTTCTCTGCTCCTAATTTAACATTAACTAGTTTATCCAATCATAGCTCAGAAGCTACTGCGTTGGTTGTTAATGGTAGTAATGTTGTTGGTACAAGAGAGCTTGGGTCTAATGCTTTTAATAGTACTTCATTTTTAACTAGTTATACTGAAACAGACACACTATCTACTGTAACAGGTAGAGGAAGAGCGACTAATAGTGTTGGTTCCGCAGTTTGGAGCGCGACTACACAAGGAGCAAGTCAGGGCAATATACACATCATGAGTATAGGCACTGACCATGCGGGTGGTGCAATCACTTTCGATGCGTCTGATTCAAATGGCGCTCAAGCGGGTATCTATGTTAAGTCTGATGGGAATTATGGTACAAAAATGTATCTATCGACGACAGATAGTTATTCCTCAGGTTCTATATCTGCAATATCAATTGACCATCAGGGCTATGTTAACATTGTAAGGGGTAGCGATAGACTAACGGTTAATGGGAATACAGTTTGGCATGCAGGCCATTTTGCGAACAACTCATCCAACTGGAACACAGCTTATACGCATACTTCAGCCACAAACAACCCACATAGCGTTACGAAAAGCCAAGTTGGTTTAAGCAGTGTGACAAACGAGAGCAAGGCCACGATGTTCGCTAGTCCTACATTTACGGGGACCGTTAGTGGTGTAACTAAAAGTCACGTTGGCCTAGGTAGTGTCGCCAACGAGAGTAAGGCTACGATGTTTACGAACGCTGCTCTCACAGGAAATCCTACAGCAACTACGCAATCTTCAAATGAGAATAGTACTAAGATAGCGACAACTTCTTATGTAAAATCTCAAGGCTATATCACATCTGCTAATGGGGGTAATGCAACCACACTTGACGGTATTGATAGTTCTGCATTCTTAAGGAGTAATGCTTCTGATACTGCTTCAGGTGCTATCTCCTTTACTGGTGGTCACGGAGCGATTAACATAACTAACTCTTCGATTGTATCAAATAGAACTTCAACTTGGACAGGTAATCCGGGTACTCAAGGTAAAATACAATATCACTCAGCTAGATGGTACATTGTAGCAGATTCAGCTTCAGATCGAATTGTACAGTTTAGAAGAGATGGCTCCGATGTATCTTATATTGCTAATAGCGGAAATTTTGTTGGGAATGTTACAGGTAATGTTTCAGGAAGTTCAGGTTCTTGTACTGGCAATGCAGCTACAGCGACTACAGCGACTAAGTTAAACCATTACGTTAATAGAACTGATTCAACTACCTACCCTATAACTTGGATGTCAGGGTCTCCTAGTCATGCGTATAGTTGTGCTGCGGTTACTATTACGTCAAGCGTTGGGCGAATAAACGCTACCACGTTTAACGGAGCTTTGACAGGTAATGCAACTACAGCTACAACATTAGCAAACGCGAGAACGATTGCTGGAACGAGTTTTAATGGTTCAGCAAACATTAGTATTAGCTATAATAATCTAACTAATAAACCTACAATCCCTTCTGCTTACTCCTTACCACTAGCTTCTTCTTCTACTAGAGGTGGCGTTAAGATTGGATATAGTGAGAGCGGTAAGAATTACCCCGTCGAACTCTCATCTGAGAAGATGTATGTTAATGTTCCTTGGACGGACACGAATACGACTTACGATCTGTCTAGTTACGCTACGCAGTCTTACGTTGGGACGCAGATATCTAACTTAGTTGGCGGTGCGCCAGCAGCATTGGATACTCTTAACGAGTTAGCAGCTGCGCTTGGTGATGACGCGAGTTATGCTTCTTCCATAACTTCGGCACTGGCTGGAAAACAGGCAGCAGGAACATATAATACCATTATCGGAACAGATTCTGATATTAATACGTCTGGTTCTACTATCGTTGACAACATTTACGTTACTGATGGTGTCATCACCAGTATGGGGACTAGGGTACTAACACTCGCAAACCTTGGTTATACAGGAGCTACGAACGCTAACAACTATTCTCTGCCAAGCAATGTAGTAACCAACACTAATGCATACAACATCACTAATAGGCTGAGATTCTCAGCGAACCAGCAAAATAATTGGGATACTATCGCAACATCATCAGGCTCTCAAGGTGGTTTAGAGATATACAATACTGGATCTGGAAATGATGCTTTCATAGCTTTCCACGCAGGAGGAGATTACGCCGGATACTTCGGCTTAGACGCTGACACTAATGATTTGGCTTGGGGAGGGTGGTCAGTCGGAGCGGTTAAGCACAGAATGTTCCATGCCGGAAATAGCGCACAATATACTTCTTCGCTAAACACCAAACTGGGCGGTATCGCAACCAGTGCTAACAACTATTCGTTGCCTGCTGGATCTAGTTCAACTAGAGGCGGTTTCAAGATTGGGTATAGTGAGAGTGGTAAGAACTACCCCGTCGAACTCTCATCTGAAAAGATGTATGTCAATGTCCCTTGGTCAGATACGAATACCAACACAACTTACTCAGGTGGCACTGGCATTACTTTAAGCGGGACTACGTTCAACCTAACTGATACAGCCGCTAAGCTATCACTATCTGGTGGCACTTTGACTGGAACTCTCAATTCAAGAGATATTAAGTTAGGTAGCGGTTACCATCTCATGCGCTCTAGTCACCATACGGGCCACCTTGAAGGTTCGTATAATAATGTTGGTGGTAATGCCGCTAAGAGCAACCCAATATACACGATTGGTTCAAGCTATAACCCTGTTGACGCTTCTCTAAGCAACATGTATGGCATCGGCTACACCACCGCCTCCGCTTCGTTCATTAACTTTACTGGAGCTTCTGATTGGGGAATGTATGTTGCAGCAGATGGAGACGCAAGAGTCTGGCTAGATGGATCTAACGGTGTTATTTCTTCTACAGGAGAACACTATGTTGGTTCAAATAGAGTCTTCCATGCTGGTTACCACCCGAATGCAGATCAGCTCACCACTGCGAGAACCATTAGTTTGGCTGGTGACGTAACAGGTAGCGTTTCCTTCAACGGATCTGGGAATGTTAGTATTACTTCGGCTCTCGCAGCTAATTCAGTTGGTTCAAGTGAGATTGGGTCCGGTGCAGTTGGCGCGAGTGAGATCGGTAACGACGTAGTTAATAGTCAGCACTATGCTGCTGGATCTATTGACAATGAACATATTGCTGATAATGCTATCAACTCTGAACATTATGCTAATGGATCTATCGACAACGCACATATTGCTGATAATGCTATTAACTCTGAACACTATGCTGACAACAGTATAGACGCTCTTCACCTGAATGTGGCAGGCAACGGCACTACGTCTCAGTATCTACGATCTGATGGTGACGGTACTATGTCTTGGGTTACGCCTCCAAATACCGACACTAACACAACCTATTCGGCTGGCACAGGCTTAACATTATCAGGGACTACATTTAGTATAACAGATACTATTTCTTCTAGTGCTAGTAATAACACCATCGTTAAACGACACGGCTCTGGTTACATCTTTGCAAATTACTTCAACACTAGTCCTAATACTGTTTCTAGTGGCATCACTCAAATTTGTGTTGAAACGGGTAACGATGGTTATATTCGCCACGGAACTGCCGCAGCGGTAAGATCATTTATTAATGTTGCCAGTGGTGCTAACAACTACTCGCTACCCGCTGGATCTAGTTCTACTAGAGGAGGTTTCAAAATTGGATATACTGAGAGTGGTAAGTATTACCCCGTTGAAGTCGATTCTTCAGAGAAGATGTTTGTTAACGTACCTTGGGTAGATACTAATACAAATACGAATACAACCTATTCTGCTGGAACTGGAATCTCGTTAAGCGGAACTACGTTCAACCTAACTGATACAGCATCTAAGTTAAATCTCAGTGGTGGCACGATGACTGGAACGCTTGAAATTAAAAAAGCCCAAAGCACAGCGGCATTTACAAATCCTTTCTTAAAGCTCCAGCCTACATCTACCACAAACGGTACAGGTGTAACAACAATATACATGAGTACTACTACAGCAAGTAGTGCATATGGAGTATCGTTGAATGCTTGGAGAAACCCTACTGATAATCAGGCATTTACCATCAAACAGCATATTGGAACTGCTGCTGGATACGACCGATTAACTATTCTAAAGAATGGTAATGTTGGTATAGGGACTACTACTCCTTCTTCGAAGCTTCAAGTCAATGGGACCCTCGCAGCTACGACGAAGAACTTTTTAATCGACAACCCCAAAACTGGAGGTGAGCTGCAATACAGCGTAATCGAAAGTAATGAGCATGGTGTAAGCGTAAGAGGTGAATCAGATCAAGAAGAAATTCAATTACCCGACGAGTGGGAATGGCTTGTTCATGAAGATAGCGTGACAGTCCACCTCACATCAATTGATCAAGTGCAGCACTTGTTTGTATTAGAACGCAATAACATAAGAGTTCGGGTTGGTGGAATAGCAACTAATGGGCAATACAGCTATGTGATCTCCGGGACACGCAAAGATGTAGATCCTCTTGAAGTGCATATTTAAAATATTATGTTTAAGAACAGAAATCAATACCTTAATCCAGCGGGTACAAAAGCTGGTTACTGCAAATAAAAATACCTAAATAAAAATACCATGTCCGTAACTATCCAACTATCCGAACCAGTCTCTAGAGACGCTGTAATTGCAGCCCCTGCTAAAGACTTCTCTCAGGCGTATATCCTGCACCTGAACGTCAATGCTGAAGATGCAAGTCCAAATGACAACATAAACATTACTTATTGCCCTTTTGACAAAGAAAGTGGTGAGCGTCTCCTGACTGAACAGCGCGAGATATCCGCCCCCTTTTGGCAGCTTATGGAAGAGGTTCCCGAAGCCGCTGCTGCATTTAAAGCAGTCTGTGACGCACTGCCGACCTTAATAGCCAACAAGAAGAAGGCCGACGATGATTTTCGAGAGGCTCAAGAAGCTGCCGCGCAGGAGCTAATCGAAGCAGCCGCCGCGCAGGAGCTAATCGAAGCAGCCGCCAGTAACATAGAATAAGTATCAGGCATGGCGATAAAATACGCATTTTTAAAACTAAAAAACATAAATTAAGTTCGCGAAGGTTCTCCGGCAGGCTTCCGTTAAAATTTCACTGTTAATTTGTTGAATTATTCTTTTATATAGCTATAATCAAGTGCATATGAATGAAATTAAAATTACCTTACAAGAGAATGAGGCTAATGCTCTTCTCCAGATTATTGATGTCGCGGTCAAAGCCCAAGGGCTTCAACTTGCTGAAGTAGGATCTTTCCTTGCTACTAAAATTCAAGAGCAAGCAAAAGCTCAGTTACCTAACCCAGATGTTGAAGCTGAAATCAAAGCCGAAGCTTCAACTGAGGGCGAATAAAAATGCGCTTTTCCGCTAAAGCCAAAATTGTCAAAGAAGTTCAAGGCAAGCTTGGTTTGAAAGCTGATGGAATTGATGGCCCTACTACATGGAAAATGATTTGGGAGCAGTTGGTTCACGATGCAAAAGGCGAATCAGAAAAGCCAGAGCCACCAGTTGAAGAGCTTAAAGATAATTATCCTGAAGTTTACAAAGCGTCCCCAAACCAGTCTGGGACTATTAAACCGAAGTATGTGATTCTGCATCATAGCAGTGGAAGTCATGATGGGACTCGTTCATGGATTTTAAATGCCGCATCAAAGGTTAGTTACCACTATCTTATTGCAGCTGATGGATCTTGCACACAGTTCGTTTATGACAAGAAAAAAGCTTGGCATGCTGGAAGATCTTCTTGGGAAGGTGTTAGCGGGTTAAACAGTCATAGTGTTGGTATTTCTTTCTATGGAGACACTAATAAACGAACACTAAGTGCGGCTGAAATTGATTCTGCTGCTAAGAAGTGCAAGTATCTTATGGATAAATTTGGTTTTGGGATTGAAAATATTCTAACACATAAAATGATTGCACCTAATAGGAAGAATGACCCTTCAGACGAGGCTTATCAAATGGTCATTAATCGTATTAAAGAGCTTTAGAGGGTGGTTTATAGAAAAAGGCGGGTCCACCTCTTATCTATCGGTGGACTCGCAACCAATATCATGAGTCAAGAGATAATGAATATTAAAGTGGATCGTCACGACATTTTTGATTATGTTATAGGGAATGCTTCCTATGATCCAATTGAAAAATGCATTGACCCAATGTTATATGAAACATATGGAGACTTTATCCTTAAGATCGCAGGTCAAGAGTACATCTATCAATTAGAGGACTATCAACGTTTCTATAATGAAATGTTTAAGTTGAAAACAAAAGCGCTCAACATGCAAACCTCCGAAATTTTAAGACTGTGTGAGGAAATTGAAGAGATCGCTCCTAAAATGGTAAGTCTATGAGACCTTTTGAGAACGCATTCAACAAAATGTTGGAGAGAGAAGAATCTATGAAATACGAAGAACTAAGTAAATTAGTTATTGAGTGGGGGGAAAGCAAGGGTATTCTTGCCGAATCTACTCCATTACGCCAACTAGATAAAACCCAAGAAGAACTTGATGAAACAAGGCAAGCTTTACAGAAGTTAAATGATTTTGATTATCAAGCAGATTTCATGGAGGGTATTGGGATTCCTACCCCAAGTGAAGAGGATATTCGTGCAGAAGTAAAAGATGGTATTGGTGATATGTTAGTCACTATTGTTTTATTAGCTAAGATGGTTGATATGGATACAGTTGATAGCCTGAATTCTGCTTATGGTGTGATTAAAAAGCGTACGGGTAAGATGGTGGATGGGCAATTTGTAAAAGATAAGTAATAGAGGAAGAGTGAAATGAAAACAATAAACACTTATCAAGCGAAAAAGAAGATTAGACGTAAAGGAGTACATGCTAGAAGTAAGGCCTCTAAGATAAAAAGCTCTAAAAACTATAAAAAGCCCTATAGGGGACAGGGCAGATAATTCCCTGTTTTTTTGTTTAGTGTAATAAATTATACAAACAAAATATTGTTATGGAATCACTTATTCAATTCGTCGAAGATCAAGTATGGTTTAACTGGGCTTGTGCTGTTATTGCAGCAGCTAGCGCATTTGCAGCTTTAACTCCTACTCCCAAAGAAGGCACTATCCTCGCTAAAGTATATAAGCTGGTTGACTTCCTTAGTGTTAATATTGGTAAAGCTAAAGACAAGGGAGATAAAAAATAAGATTGTCCTATCTTATTTTTAATTATTAATCCATGAGGGTACTTTTCTTATCTGCCATTACATCTTTTCTTTGTTACTTCGCTATCGCCCATGAAGTAGCAGCAAAAGAGAAAAAGAAAGAGAAGGAGAGAAGAGAGCAAAAATAAAACTAATTTAAATCATTTAAAACCGTCCCTAAGGGCGGTTTTTTTATTATTAGTTATTGAATTTTCATGCATTCTAGCTAAAATCCATTAATGAAAATGGAGCCAATTAAGGGCGTTGTTAAAGCTCATTTAAAAGGTTGGGGTAAAGAGGTTTGGATTGCAAATAATGAACTTTACTGCGGTAAGATCCTAGAGTTCAACAAAGGAGCAGAGTTCTCTATGCACTACCACATAAAGAAGGAAGAAACTTGGGCAGTGACAAAAGGCAAGCTACTGTTAAAATATTACGATTTAACTAACGCAGAGGAGAAGCGTATGACTTTGGAGGTTGGCGATACAGTGCATTTAAAGCCGTGTATACCTCATAAACTTATCGCTATAGAAGAATCTTCTGTATTCGAAGTAAGCACCCAACATTTTGAAGAGGACTCTTACAGGGTTCGGAAAGGAGATTCGCAGAAATGAAAAAGATTCTCATTATAGGAGAGAGTTGCTTGGATGTTTTCGTCTATGGTTCTGCTGACAGACTTTGCCCAGAAGCTCCTGTACCAGTTTTCAGAGGGGAGAGATCTATCCAGTGTGCTGGAATGGCCTCTAATGTCCACAGGAACGTCATAGAATGCGTTATTGGCTTAAATGAGGTAGGGATAGTAGATATTTTAACAAACGAAAAGGAAGGCTCTAAGGTTAGATATGTAGATTCTTCTTCTAATCAAATGTTTCTCCGTGTTGACTCAGATGAATATAAAGAAGTTAATAAATTAAATTTGCGCGAAGCAGAGGTTTGGTCTTATGACGCTGTAATTGTCTCGGATTACGATAAGGGATACCTGACAGATAGAGATTTAAAATATATTGCAGATAATTCTCAAATGTCTTTTCTAGATACTAAAAAGAAATATAATTCAAAATGGGCTGATTCATTCGACCTCATTAAAATTAACGAAAAAGAACACAAGGAGAATGGATTTAAGGGAATGGGAGTCAAAAACCTTCTTGTGACTTTGGGGGGGGAAGGCTGTAGATTTAAAGGAAAGGAATATCCTTTAATATCCGCTTCTCAAGTAAGAGATGTGAGTGGTGCTGGAGATACTTTTCTTGCTGCCTTTGCAGTTAATTATTTATTTAATCAAGATATAGATCTAGCTATTGACTACGCTCAGGATTGCTGTAGTATTGTCGTTAGTAAAGCTGGGACAGCAACGATATGAACCACTCAAAAATAGTTGATACATGCACAATCATGCACCATTTCGCGGTAGGAGGCAAAAAGATGGCTTTTACCAATGGTTGCTTCGATATGTTCCATGCAGGTCACGCACACCTTCTTCGATCAATTAAGGAAGATTTGCCTGATGATTATGAATTAGTTGTTGGTGTGAATGGGGATGAAAGTATCAAGAAGAATAAGGGTCCAGAAAGACCTATTATCAGTCAAGAGCAGAGAGCCTTCCTTGTGGCTTGTCATGAGTGCGTTGACTATGTTTTCGTGTTTAATGAAGCAACAGTTTCTGGCTACCTGAGACGCTTTAAACCCTCTCGTTGGTATAAAGGTGGAGATTATAGTGTTACTACTTTGCACCCCGCTGAGAAAGCAGAGTGTGGGCAAGCAGAAGTATATTTTATTCCATTCTCTGAAGATATAAGCGCAACGAAAATTATAGACAAAATTAAAGAACTATGAGACATTTTATTGTAGACATCGATGGGACTATTTGTACAGATAGTCGAGGCAAATATGAATTAGCTCGCCCTATGAAAAATCGCATTGATTATTTTAATAGCTTATTTGATAGTGGCAACAAAATTACCTACTGGACTGCGAGAGGAGCCAACTCAGGGAAAGATTGGTTGGAGTTTACAAAGAAGCAGATTGAGGGGTGGGGAGTCAAATATACTGAGTTAAGAACAGATAAACCAGCATATGACTTTTGGATTGATGATAAGGCTTACAATGGTAATAGGTTCTTTGATGAACTTTATTTTTAAGCCGACTTAACCTCCTCCGGGTGGTTCTCCTCCGTCGAGCTCGCTCGAACTCTGAGCAAAGAAGTAGATATTATTTCCTGATGTTGATATTTCTAGAATATTCCCAGTTCTTGGGTCTGCACATAACGCTCTATATTCGATATCTCCATTAGGTAGGACAGAACCAGTCGGGTTCATAACTCCATGACCTACTCCGACTCCACCACTTTGACCGTCGATCTCTCCATCCATTTCATATTCGTCAAACTTTTGGTAATGGCCCCTAAGATGTAGATGGATATTTTCTCTTATGTATAATTCTTCAATACAGCCACCGTCAAATTTAGCCAAATCTAAATAATATTCAGCTGGAGAAACTAATTCTTGTCCTGTTTCCATTTCTTCTCCGGCTATATCGCTTTGAGCGCAAAAGTTATCAAATGTTGAATCTTTGGTATTTCCTTTTTCAATCCCTGCGCCAAGGACTTCTCCGTTTTGATGATCGAATTCAATTTTTAAAGCAAATGTTTCTGGAGCTTCTGAAATCTGTTGTTCTAATCCAGTAACCCCAATCCTTTTGCCAGCCTGAGCGTAATCAAAAATATAACCTTGGTTAAATTTTACGTCAAATCGTTTTACTGCCTCTGCACTGACTCCATTAGATTGTACTTGAGGCATAAAAGGGTCCATCATCCAACTGAATGTTGTACAGTCTGGTGGAGTCGATATTATATGGTACGTACTCATACGTGAAGAATATTTATAATTTCTCCGTTTTCACCAAAAAAGTATAGATGGTCAAAATGGTCAAAGTTATTGTAGTTTATGCATTTAATCTCCTTCTCTGGAGAATCAAGACTCCTGCCTAAGAAATATTTTTTACCTCCACCCTTTATACTACCATCAGGCCAGAGGAATTGTTTTTCTGCAAAAAAACAATCTTTCAGGTGAGTATTATGCCACGTTTCGATGTAAGCAAATTCGTTATTGAAATCATGTCTTTTGGTTTCGATTTCTAATTTCTTTTTAACAATAGTTTTCACTAAAAGATTTTATAGAAAAAATATATAAAAATCAATTATTCTTTTCCTTCTTTCTTCTCCTCTTTAGAATTGCCCTTCTTTTTCATCTTTTCAAAGATCTTCTTTTGGAGTGCGGGAGGAAGCTTCTTTTGCTTCTCAGTGAGTTCCCCTTTGCTATCATCCATCATCATGGCTCGCATTTTACCATATTGCACCGCACAAACACTGTGGGTCTCTTTATCTCCCATCCCAGCAGTATCTGTAAACGTTTTATCTTCCATCGCGCACATACTCATGTAAGACTTGTAAACTCCAGCTTCTGCTTCAGAATACTTCTTGGCGATGGTAACTTCCATTTCTCCAGCATCGTTGACGCTGGCTTGACTCTCTAAGGGATTTTCGAAATTGTTCATAGTATAATTCGATTATACTTATATAATACACTATAAACACAAATTAATGGAAAAAGTAGCTTTTTTGAATTTAACGATCAATTCATTTAACCAAAATAACATTTGGAAAAAATTTATCAACGATGGCAGTAAAGATACATTTAATTTGTATTTACACCCAAAGTTCGATGCCCCAAGTCTTTTCTCTGATTATTACATCGAAAATACTGTCCCAACAGCTTGGGGTCACTTTTCATTAGTTGAAGCTACTATAGAATTAATGAAAGCAGCTTTGGAAGATGAATCAAACGAATACTTTACTTTGATTAGCGATTCTCATTTCCCTTTGTATGATTTAGACTCTACAGTGAATCTGATTAAAAAAAGGTATAAAAAAATGACTTTTGCGAAACACTTTAGCTTCCACACGAAAGTAAAAAGTCAGAAGGTTTTAAAGGAGGGAGTTAAAGATTACAAGTTCGATGAGTATAATGCAGTTTGTCAATTTTTTGCTTGTCGTAGAGAAGATGCCATTAAGTTCGTAGAAACTTTTGATCATTGGTCTAAGTATTTCGTGAAGAACGAGGTTATTTTCGCTGATGAGTTTTATTTTTGGGCGATAGCTAAAGAGCTGGGGATGGATTTTGATATGGGGCAAGCTACAACTTATTCTGATTGGAGTATAATAAAAGATTCGGTGGGCAATATCCATAGAACTCCAAGGGCTTTTGATAAATTTAATAAAGGAATGGTTGACACTTATCGTAAAAATGGGTATCTCTTTGTCAGGAAGATCGTTCCTTCTACTTTTGTGATGGTAGATCCCTTTACTTTTTAATTGAAAAAAAAATGCGAAATACGGTAGAATTATTAGGACACTATGGTAGCGATGAGGTTATCGCTTGTAGCGCTTGGACATCAACTTCAAGAGAACTAGATGAAAAGAAACGAAAGAGAATTCCGAAGCTCATCAACATGCTTTGGTCCGAGGGTCACGAAACCCCTTTTGAGAAAGGTACAGTCCATTTCCTTGTTGATTGTGATATTGCCAGTCATATACATCTTCTTAAGCATAGATTGGCTTCGATTAACGCTGAAAGCGCGAGGTACAAAGAATTAAAAGAGGATAAAATGTTTATCCCAGAAGACTGGCCCGAAGCATGGCAGAATGAACTTATGATATATACGGCTCATGGGAATAAGCTTTACCATGAATGTGTGGAGTCTCTTGAGTCAAGGTTGGGACGCAAACGAGCAAAAGAATCTGCACGTTTCTTTAAGACTTACAATAGTCGCATTCAAGCCGATGTGCAATTTAATATGCGTAGCTTTGCAAACTTTATTAAATTACGTAAGAGCGAACACGCTCAAAAAGAAATTAGAGAAATAGCAGAGAAAATGCTTGACTTGGTTAAGGGCATAGAGGAAAATCCTTTTCAGCATACCTTAAATAGTTGGGGTTATTAGATTATGGAATACGCTTACGTGAATACAGTTGTTAATAAGGAGAAGAAAAATAACGCTTCTCTCGTTTACGTTCAGATTAGTTTTGAGGATGGGAGGCATTTTTTATTTACAGAAAATGAATTAAAAAATGCTGAAGCTCGTGCTGGAAAGAACCCAGAAGATATTGAGGAGAGGAATATAACGTTTATTAAAGATTATTAGCATGGGGAAAGCAATATATTACTTGGGCGGTAGAAGGTTGAACCACCGACAGCGGCTTGAGGCTAAAAATAAAATTAGTTTAAACGAGGATCTTATTAGTGTAAGTAATACCCATGAAGATAACAGGTAAGCAAACAGTAGAAATAGAGATCTCAGAAGGTCAAAGGCATTTGATTGCTTTAGATTATATGTCAGAGGTATTTAAATGGAATTCTGATTACTTTATTGAGGAGGGTTGGGTAATTAAGCGTGATATAGCTCATACTTCACATTCGTTTGAGATTAAGAATAAAGTCAGAGAAGCTAGCAAGCAAGATCAATGCTTGTATGACATCTTCAAAGTCTTAAAAAGACAGGTTTTCTAAATATGGTCCCCAATATTTGTCATTTTATAGCGGGGATGTCCCCAGATGAAGAATTTAAATTTGTTTACTATGTTGCAGCTGTATCTGCGATAAAGATAAACAAGCCGAAGAGGGTTAATTATTTTTACTCATTTGAGCCTCATGGTCGTTGGTGGGAAGAGTTAAAGAAGATAAAAGAAGTTGAACTTCATCAGGTTCCCTTGCCTACGCACTTCGGAGAAAAGAAGATTATTCATCCTCAACATAGAGCAGATAATCTAAGGATGGAGATATTAAAGGAGTATGGAGGAGTTTATCTTGATTTTGATACTATATGCGTGAAGCCTTACGCAAGGATGCTGAAATATAAATTTGCTATGGGGGTCGAATCTGAAGGTGCTTTATGTAATGCGGTTATATTCTCTGAGCCTAAAGCTGAATTTTTAGATTTATGGTCTGAACCATACGCAGAAACGTTTAAACCGGATGGGTGGGGAGAAGCTGGTGTTGAGTTGCCGTTCGAAGTAGCTAAACAAAACCCTTCTAAAATAACTTTGTTAAGACCAGAATTATTTTATCGGCCAATGTGGAATGAAACACACAAAATATTCTCTGACCTTTGCTCCGTAGTCCCTAAAGATTTATACATCCTACACTTTTGGAATAAATATTCTAAGGATTATACGGATGACATTAAAGGTTTTGATTGGGCGAAGAAGAATCAGCATACTTTGTATGGTAAGCTATTGCTAAAGTTTTGTCAGTTTAGCCTTTAGCTCTTTGCTTCCTCCGTTATTGGGGTTTGGCAATGGCATATTTGTATATGCACAAAAAACCCCAAGTTTAAGCGGGATTTTGCCAAATAAGGGGATGACAAATTTGCTTACGAAAAATAATATTCGATGGCATCATTTGAAATCGGAAATGTATAAGAAAAATCTAATGATGCATTTTCGTCTAAAGAATGAGATTGACTTACAGAATTTAAAAAACAATCGTGAACTACCACATTTAAATTTGGGTTTGCAGAAGCAGAACCTAAAGCAGTCTCCGAAATTACAAATGTAAAGTTTCCTTTCTTAGCCACTAAGCTTGATAAATCTAAAGTCTCTTCAACTTTATTTTTAAGAATAGATATACTTAAAGATCCTTGCGCTGGTAATACAGGGTATCTTCTTTTCGCTCCTCGTTCTCCGACTCTGATTGTGGGCCTTCTCTCTATGCCTACAGAAATAGATGCAGATTGAATTGGATAGTCTGTAGAGTTTATGCCTTCAGTCAGGTTGGTGGTTAGAGTTATATCTTGTGGGCGGAAGATATTAAATTTGCTTGAGTCTAAATCTAAATCTATTAAAGAGTTGCCTTCACTGACTGATAAAGAGTCGCACTGGTATCCATATTTCCCAAGAGCAAGGTCTCCGACACTGAAGTCTAAAGAAAAGTTAGTTAGGTTCGCTTTTGAAAAAGTCGTTCTGGCAGTTGTATCTTTGAGATGGATAGTTGACTCATCTGAACTCAAAAACTTCAAGTAGTTTCCATTCTTATCCAAAGTATGATCGTTAACTATAAATTCTATAGATGCATCAATAGGCTGATCCGCTGTTAAAATATAATTTTCTTGTTTGTAAGACCCTAGTCTCCTTAGCTCTTGAACATTTTTGGGATTCTGATAGCTGAAAGATCTGACTCCTCTTATCAAAGTATTGTCAATGTATATTTGGCTCTCATGGGAGTGGACTCTCGTTACAGAAGGCATATCTTATATTACACAAAAAAACCCACTCCCGTAGGAGTAGGTTGTTATCAGTGAGGAATTTTTAATCGTTTTTACTCAATTTCTGAGTAGTTCATGAGACTTCTACTTGGTTTTACGTCCATAATGATGCACAAAACTTTGGAGACTACCTAAATCTTTGTATTGAACCTCATACCTAGCTTGGTCATAGGTGAAATTATTAGTTTTTGTTCCAGCTTTCTGTAGTGTAGCTATCTTAAAAAACCTTTCTTTAGAGATCACCCCACAAATCCAAACCTTGCTGAAATCATTTTTGACTCTATTAAAAATATAATAATCAGCATGCCTCTTCTTTTGCTCCTGATATAGGGTGGCACTATAATAATCTAGAGGCTTCGCGTTGCAACCTTGAGACTTAGCATCCAAAGATATTGAATTAAAATGAAAATCCACGTTTAAATCATCGCTGTAATTAATGTCAGGAAATTCATGATTAATACATACTTCTGCTAAGTAGCCTGTAGTTTTTTGCCGATCACTATTGAGTCTATGAGTCCCTCTGTCTCCAAACCTTTTGGCAGCTTCTGATGTTCTCCTCTTAGCTTCTTCCAATATTTCTGATGTGACTTTTATCTCAATCATATATTTCTTTCTAGTTCTATTCTAGATCTTTGTTCCATCAACATAGCCTTTGCTAAAATTGCATAATTAACGATGTCATCGCAAGCATCTTCGACACTCTCATTCGGGACTTTCAACTCCTTATCATTTGTGAAAGACCTGATCCTTTGGATCTTATCAATGACTCTAAGCAATAAGCCTTGCACTGGATCAATCCCAAGGACAGAGGCGGCGTTAAAATTAGCGAAGGGATCGGTGGATTTTTCTCCGCCAGTGTAATCGCTATTTTTTTGTTTCATAATATCCCTGCAAGTTTCGCAGGTATTTTTATGTAGTTGTAGTAGTTCTTCAGTTGTCATAATTTTTTCTTTCTTCCATTCTTTGGGCATGTTTTCCCCAGATATCTGCTTTTTCTTTTGCTCTCTCGGCTCTTTGTAAATCTAAGTTAGCTAGTGCTTGATGATATATTTGGAATGGGAATTTGAACCAACAAATCAAGCCAACCACAATACCAAGAGGTACTCCAACTACTATCGATCCAATTAGCGCAATAAAGTTTTCGATTTTTTCTCTCATAAATTTAATATTTTACAGTATACCACTTTGGGGTTTCGCTATATTGCCACTTGGCCATATAGGATTTATCATGATTGTAATACTCGCGATACTTTTCGACAACAGAAAGAGTTTCGAAGTTTGGTAACTGTCTGCATTTTTGATCTTGAGCAATAGCTACAGCAAATTCTGTTTGTTTTTGTTTGTCAAATTGTAAGCGGTGTTTGTTCTCCAGAATCCAAATAAAAGTATCTGTGCTTTTATGGCGTTTGCCGTATCTATTAGTGTATTCGTTAAGTAAGGCAGCAGTGTGTTGGACGAGCCATTCGAAGTTCCCGCAAGACTCCCTAGCCCAGATCGCAGATGGATGGTTATAGTGAGTCTTCTTGTATGGAGCTTCAATATCTTGCATCCAGAATGTGGTGCAGAGAAGCTGATTGCATTCAAGAATCATCTTGACACAATGTTTGTCGCAATGCTGGCGAGCAGCAATTTCGGGGTCTTTGTCTAAACAGAATATATTCATTTCTGGGCCAATTTAAACGCTTAAAAATTGAAGTCAAGCATCTTTTCCCTCATTTGTGTGCAAGGCTACTTCAATCTCATGTCTAGGAAATAGCAACCCAACCACTAGAAAGTCCCAAAGACTACGGTCATACCCTTCACTTAATGCTAATTTTTCTTTGGTTTCTGCGTATAGATCAGCTTGAACTTTTTTTAATTTATCCATTTTTATTTTAGCTTTATCTAATGCTTCTAATTTTTCTTGTGAGGTCATCCATAATATTTTCAATGTTTTTCGACCTTAGTCAATATGAAAGTGTAATTATTTAAGATGAAGAAGCTTTCGTTTGTTGAGGTTTTAAATATAAAAATAAAAATTATTTATGAGGAAATGGAGGATTGGGGGGAGTGCTTTATGGACGATAAGCTAATTAAATTGAATAAAAAATGCCTAACAGATCCAGAACAGCATTGGTGGACCTTGGTTCATGAAGTGACGCACATGATTTTTGAGATGACGGGTATAGCTTTCATGGAATTGAACGACGAAGAGGCTTATGTAAGGTGTGTAGAGAATTTAGTCATTCCTTGGGTATTGAAACACAATGGGTTAAGAAAAAAATGATTTTTTAATCAAAAAGGTGTTGACCCGCCTGAGAGTTGTGATATTCTTTGGGCATGGAAATCAACAAGATATTCGAAGAAGCAATTGGACAAGAATCAGTCAAGCGCACTTTGAGTGTGTTCATCGACTCTTATAAGGAGACGAACCGTTTGCCGTTTATCAACCTCACTACCCAAAAGGGTGGAGGTAAAACTTTCTTTGCTCGTAAGTTCCGCGAAGCTCTTGAGCGTCCAGATGGCACTCGTCCTCCAATGCTGGAGATTAACGGTAAGACAATCAGAAACGCTCGTGCGTTCTTTGAGCAGGTTTACCCATTGTGGGTTGAGCATAGTGCCTTTCTTTTTATTGATGAGGGACACAATATTCCCAAAGACTTACAAGAGATTTTCTTGACAGCTTTAAATGTCGATAAAAATCCAGTTCGGACTGTTACTACAGAAGAAGGGACTTTCACCTTTGACTTTTCGAAGCTTTCGCTTTGCATGGCGACAACAAATCAAGAAAAGCTTTGCGAGCCACTTAGAGATAGACTTAGAGATATTTCTTTTGAAGATTACTCTGGTGAAGAGCTTTACAAAATCTTTGAGTCTAACTTAGAGGGGAAGGTACAGATTGATCCTGAAACAAAGCAAGAGATCATTTCTGTATTAAGGGGAAACCCAAGAGATGCTGTAGTAAAAGCTCATGACACTCAAACTTACGCTTCTGCGACCAAGCTTAAGGTCTTCACTAAGGCTGTTTGGTCTGAGTTCTGTAAGGCTATGGGGGTTAATCCGATGGGCTTATCAAACTCTGAGATTCAGATCGTGAAGACTCTGAGGGATAGGGGAGCGATGACACTCAATGGGCTCTGCTCTGTCACAGGCTACCAGAAGCAAGTAATCCAGAGGGACTATGAACAGATCTTAGTTAGGAAGAACCTCATGGAAATAGATGTCAAGAGAAAACTCACTAGAGAAGGGATGGCACTTGCTCAAACAATTTAATGAAAAAAAACTTGACCTTAATCCAAAAAGCAGTATTATAGCGGCATGAACAACGAACAAGACTTCGACTTTTCTAAGATCGACATCACAGTCAACGGCAACAAGATCAAAGCAGATGACCTTTGGGAACTCATTGGTGGCTTGGAGAAAGCTCTCAAAGAGGTAGAGGCGATTGACTATGACGATAGACTTGAGGTTCTCTCCAGAGAAGCTTCCGCAGTTGTTTCAAAATGCGGATACTAATTTCAACCAATAAAAAAAAACTAACTAACTAATACAATGGCAAAACGTGGAAGACCCAAAGGTGGCACATCATTCGTGAACATCAATCTAGAGCAGCTTAGCGATCTCTTTGGCCGTAGGCAATCGATACCTGTATCCAGAGTCTGGCTGGAGAAACTTAATATTATTGTTGACTCTGCTCCTAGTGCAGTGATCACTAGCAATGAAGCTCCTACAGAAGAAGCATCGAAGATTGAGATCAAGCTTGAAGCATAATGTCTGAAGTTAAAACTTACAACGTTTACAGTCGGAGAGGCGATTGGATGGGCGGGTATTCAACTGACCTTGAGAAAGTGAATCCTTCCATCAATTGTTTAGAAATGGCAAAGCAAAATGCTATCCAGTGCAAAGGAGAAGTCATGGCGCTTTTCCAAGATGGATCAGAAAAAAAAGTATACCCAGAAAAATGAGAACAAAATTATTCCTAGCTACATCACTACCGCTTTTGGCGCTCGCAACTTGGAGTTGCCTTAGGAGTCCAGAAGTCGAGACAGTTGTTCAAGAAAAGATTGTTTATCCAGAAAATGTTGAAGCCTGCGTATCTCTCACTAAGTTCCAATTAGAAAAGATGCTTAGGCATTTCAATGAGGATGATCATCCTTCAGAAACGAAACGTTTTAAGAGTCTAGTCAAGAGAGATGGGGATAATTGGAAAATTTCTTCCACTCACTTAGCTAAGGGTGCAGAAAAATACTCTCTCCCAGACGGTGACTTCGTTGTTGTTGATGCTTCTTTTATTGATTATCATGGAGGCTTCAAAGATTGTGTCACCTACGCCCACAGCTATCAAGACAATCACGAATATATCGTGCTATCAGCCAAGTAAAGATTCAGAATGGTAAATGAATACAAAAAGATTGTGGAGAATATGGGTGAGGACGATGGGCAAAAAGATCTCAGACGATGGGACGGAAGCAGACCTTGGAGCAGCTATTAGAACTTTTTGGTGGCTAATTCATATTACAACTTGTGGATTTATTATCGCGAATACAATTAGACATTGGTAAAATGAAAAACAAATTTAAATTATTATTTTGTGATCTCAAGCAAGTCATGTTTGGTAGAGAACCATCTCTTGACTTAAATGAAATTCTTAACCCTCCAACTTGGTTAGAGAGGCAGTTCCAGAACCAACTCATTGACAGGAAGTATGAAGAGACTTTGATGGCTAAGGATTCTCACTGGTCAGATAGATACGACAAAGACTTTGGAAATGTCAAGAAGGAAGTAATTAGGGTAAGAGAGTCATGAATAAAAGCGAGCTTGTTTTAGTAGTATTTATTGGTATAATCTTGGTCATAATGTATCGTCTTGGATTCTTAGAAGATATTTTCCATACGTTTTAATTTTTTATTTTTGGCTGTGTAGTCCAATTGGCAGAGACAACGGACTTAAAATCCGTCCAGTATGAGTTCGAATCTCATCACAGCTACCAAGTTAGAAATGATCAGCAACAAAGATAAATTTATATTTATACACATACCTAAATGTGGTGGTACTTCGATAGAGAGATTTGTTTTATCCCACTATGGCATAAGTAATGATTGGACAAGGCTATACCCTTTGGAGGTATTACCCATGAAGGTTAGATCTGAATTTAGTATTGGCTTCGGTCGGCAGCAACATATGTCTTTAAGTAATTTTTCCTTAGAGAAGCAGGAGGAATATTTTTCCTTTGCTTTCGTGAGGAACCCTTGGGACAGGATTATGTCTTCGTATTTATATTCTAAGAGGCTTGGTCATAAGTTTACCTTTAAATCTTTTTTTGATTCTATTGAATTTGAGAATCACTGTAAGCCGCAATCTTATTTTCTTAATAAGAATATAGATTTTATAGGTAGGTTTGAGACTCTACAAGAAGACTTCAATTTAGTGTGCGGGAAGTTGGGGCTTGAACCCAAGCAATTACCGCATGAGAACAAAACAGTTCATAAGCATTATACTGAATGGTATACTGATGAAAATAAAAAGCTGGTTCAAGATAAGTACTCTGAAGATATTGAAACTTTCAATTATAAATTCGGTTCATAAAAATGCGCTCGTAGCTCAATGGTTAGAGCAGGGGTCTCATAAACCCTTGGTTATCGGTTCGAATCCGGTCGGGCGTACTAATAAATGAACTTGACAATTAAACAAACTTCGGTTAGAATATATTAGCATGAAAACTCCAGATCAAATCTCCCTAGTAATTGACTCATTAGAGACTTCAGTAAATCAATTAAAACGATTAAAAAATCAACTATCAAGCTCTGAGCTTATTCTTAGTGCTGAGTCGGAAGTTTCTAGTGCTGAGTATTCAAGTCCAGAACACAGTAGCGCGGAGACCAGCGCGGAATACAGTAGTTCTGAGTCAAGTTCTGAGCCACCTTGGGAGACGAGTGCGGAGACGAGTGCGGAGACGAGTGCGGAGACGAGTGCGGAGACGAGTGCGGAGACGAGTGCGGAGACGAGTGCGGAGACGAGTGCGGAGACGAGTGCGGAGACGAGTGCGGAGACGAGTTTTGGTTCTAATTATTTTTCTTATAACTTCCTAAGCACGGGGAAGCCTGTCGGCAACGCTATTAAGTGGCGTTCGATTGTGGCGGGTGCTGACGGTAAGTTGTATTGTGCGCCTTACTCCGACGATAGCATCCTTGTTATCGATCCCGCCGATGACTCCGTCTCTACTGTCTCGCTATCTTCGCTATACGTGTATAGCGGAAGTGGTCAAAAGTGGGTTGATGGGCTACTCGCGCCGAACGGAAAAATGTATTTTAACCCACACAAAGGTGGGGGGTGGCTAATATTAGACACAAGCAACGGAAGCCTAGCCGCCACTAATGCAGGCGGTCCCAACCAAACACGGGGTGGGGCTATGTCGCCATCAGGCGTAATCCATTCGACGCAGTTTAGTGGATTGCCCTCATTAAAACATGTTTTCCGTCTAGATACCAATACGGACACCACTCTCCCCGCTCTAAAATATGCCACCGACAGAACTGGCGGAATTTACTCAGCCCGACCTAATTGGGCTACCGACGTTAATTATGGTACTTACGATGCTAAGTGGGGGGTCACCGCAGCGGCAAACGGTAAGATGTATAGCACACCGTTTAGTGCTAGCCGAATTTTAATAACTGACCCAGTTACCGGACTTTCTTGGGAGGGTGCGGATGCACTGACGGGCAACGCCCCCTTGCCGACAGAGCTGGCATTCCCGTCACCCATAGCAGGACATCAACCACCACCTCCGTTCTTCGCTAAATATAGCGGCGGAACTTTGGACCCCGTGTCCGGCAATATTTATGCGATGCCCCGAAGGGCGAACTCTATCCTGAAGATCGACACGGCTACTGACAGAGCTTATGAGCTGCCACTACCTGATGCGCTAATATCGTCCACCTCAACGTCCAAGTCATTCAGCTCTCTCCTAGGACCGGACGGGCGTATCTACTCTGTCCCGTGGAGCGAGAAATATTTAATCTGGATCGACCCCGCCACCGACGAAATCGGTTATGAGGATATATCTTCCGCGCTCGCGCTGTCGGGGTCTCCTAACAGCCTATACTACACGTATGGCGCGACATCTGGAAACAGTATGTATTTCACAGCCGGTCGTGCGAGCAACATACTCGTAATCACAGTGGTAACATTACCTCCTTCTGGAGAAACGAGTTCTGAGTCAAACTCTGAGTCAAGCTCTGAGCCACCTTGGGAGACTAGCGAGGAGTTAACCCCTTACAAATTTGGGCATACTGCTGGGTATTCTAGCGCAGAGACCAGCGCAGAGAATACATCATTAGCAGAAACTTTAAGTTCTGAGTGGAATGGGCGATTTGTTAGCGGCATGACCAAGGCTGTTAATGGGAAAGTCTATACGGATCAAAATCATAAGACTGGCTCTTATCCTCGAAACCCCTCACTATGGTGTGCGGATGTAGTCAATGAGCTTACTGCAATAAGCCCTTGGAACTCTGAACATCAGAATAGGGTAGGAGGAACGCTAATTACTAAAAGACATATTATAACGTCTGCACACGCAGCTTTGTCTATATCGTCTGTCCCTCTAATGGTTAGGTTTGTAGACGCTGATAGTAACGTCCATACGCGAACGATTGTCGGGGCTAAGACATCTGCTGATTGGTCGGGGCGTGGCAGTAACCGCTCTGACTTCAGGATTTACACTTTAGATTCAGATCTTCCTGATTCGATTAAGCCGTGTAAGATTATGCCGTCAAATTGGGAGAATTACCTGCCTGACCTTAACGATACTCGCCCTCCTCAGTTGGTTTTAGATCAAGAGGAGAAGGCGCTTGTCGCTGATTTAAGAAGGATCGATACTAAGCTTTCTTATGGGGCTTACCCTGTTGACACTGACCGCGCAATATTTTCTGAATCTCTTATCGGTGGCGACTCAGGAAACCCAGCCTTTTTAATTGTCGATCCAGACCCCAACGACTCTAACGTCAGCTCAGAGTTAGTCCTTAATTATGTCCTTACATTTGGCGGCACAGGGACAGGGACTTCTCTTGCTAATAGTATTTCTCTTTTGAATTCTACGATTGCTGGTGCTGATGCCGATGCTAGTGCTAGGTCAGGGACATCTATAATTAATACTAGGTATACAGTTACTGAAGCCGACTTTTCTTATTATACTGATTACACCAGCGCAGAAACCAGCGCAGAAACCAGCGCAGAAACCAGCGCAGAAACCAGCGCAGAGACTAAAGGTGGTTTTTTTTCTTGGGTTAGCAGGTACTTCCAGAGCTTTGAAGCTTAAATTTTAAAATATGGTGTTGAAGGAGAGATTATTCACAATAATTTTATCTTGTGAGAAGTATAGGTATAAAATGTTGTCGCAAGATACTTCTAGGCTTGGAGACCATATGTATTTCATTGGCGATCCTAAATTATCCTCTCCTTTGGTTAAAGGGGAGTTAGTTTATTTACCTTGTCCAGATAATTATGAAGGTCTAAGTGTAAAAAGTTTAATGGCTATTAAGTGGGCGGTTGAGAATAAAGATTTCGATTTACTGCTTAAAACAGACGATGATGTTTCTTTCCTAGGTGGTTTCGCTCAAATTGTTGATGAGGCTTCAAAAAATGATTATTCTGGTCTCTTAGTTAGAGGTGGTTACAGTTCTGATTGGCATTTCGGGAAATGTGAAAATGAAGAGTTGAACAGCACAGATGTTTCTATACCAGAAATAAGGTATTGTATGGGGGGAGCGTATTTTTTATCTAAAAAATCAGCTTCGATTGTCGCAAGCCATGAACTTGGAGATAGTTATTGTATGTTTGAAGACGTAGAGGTCGCAAATGTATTGTGGAGAAATAGAATTTTTGGTCATAAGATCTGTATAGAAAAGGGATTTTCTTGGCCGATTTAAATTTTATATTTATTAGAGTAATCATGAAGATATTAGTAACTGGTCATAAAGGGTATATCGGAGGTCACATATTTCATAAATTAAAATCTTTGGGTCATGATGTGCGAGGTATAGATATAAAAGATAATGAAGATGTCCTTCACTGCTTACCTGATGAAGATTTTGATTATGTCTTCCACCTTGCTGCTGAACCAAGAGTTGAGTTTTCTGTTCATAATCCGTCCTACACAATGAAACAAAATGTTCTTGTGACCTCGACACTTCTGGAGTGGGCGACAAATCATGATGTAAAGCGTGTTATTTTTAGTTCTTCAAGTTCTGTAAATGGTGATGGAGATGGTGTTCCTAGGTCGCCTTATGGACTACATAAGTTAGTTTCAGAAATGGAATGCAAGTTATTTTCTGAATTATATGGCTTAGATACAGTTTGTCTTCGTTACTTCAACGCTTACTCTGAAGACCAGAGCTTTAGCGGGGCTTATTCAACAGCGATTGGGGCATGGATGGAAATGATAAGGCAAGGAGAGCCTTTACGTATGGATGGAGATGGGCAGCAAACTCGCGATCTTGTTCATGTTGACGATATTGTTCTAGCAAATGTTCGCGCTATGGAATCAAAAGATTGGTTTGGGGGTAAGTTTTATAATGTAGGCTCTGGGGAATCAGTCTCAATGAATTACATTAGAGATTTTATAAATCAAAGGTATGTTGTCGAATGGGATAACTCTCCAGAGAGAAAAGGGGACGTAAAGCATACTTTAGCAGATATAAGTGAGGCGAAAAAAGATTTAGGCTTTGAGCCTTTAGTATCAATTGAAGAGGGTCTCTTTAGGTGTTTTTGTAATCTGAAACAATCGATAAAAAAATAATCATGTATACTTATAAAATAAAAGAAATTATCAGGGTTGTTGACGGGGACACAGTTGATGTCTTAATTGATTTGGGTTTCGGAACATTTAAGAAAGAACGTGTGAGATTAGGAGGTATAGACGCACCAGAGTCACGCACTAAGGATTTGTATGAGAAAAAATTGGGGCTAGAGGCTAAAGCAGAGCTTGAGAGATACTTTTATAATAATAAAGATTGCTGTTTCACTATCAGAACAGAGAAGGAAGGTAAGTATGGAAGGATTATAGGGTGGATACACATGGAAGCAGTCCTTGATTCTATAAATACATTGATGGTTCTCAATGGGTATGCTCAGATTTACGGTGGTCCAAAGAATAAAAAAAGCTTTGATGAGTTGAAATGCATTAGAATTTCTAGGGGAACATGGAGTGACTCTTAATATTATCTATGATTAAACCAGAAGAATAGGGCCAGAAGCATTTAGGTTCATTTAAATTGTCTGTTGATAAGATTTGGGTAAAGATTTAGAATAACAAAATGGAATCACTTAGAAGGCCAGTAGTTTATCAGGGAATTACTTACCCTGAGTATGAAATAGATTTTTACACCTCACAAGTTCATAGCATTAGGAATAATGATAAGGTTTTGAAGGCCACATCAAGGTCGTTTAGTAGTTACTTAAGTGTAACCCTTTCTTTAAATTCTGAAAGGTTATATGTCGGGGTTCATTCATTAATGGCAGAAACATTCCATGATCTTTTGCCTAAATCTCCCTTAGTATCTTACTATGGTTTACTAGTAGGTAGAGACAAACATATTTTAAAGACCCCAACAGAATTTACTTTCATCTGTAACCAAGTATGTCCTGATCATATTGATGGCGACCCAAGCAATAATCATCACAGTAATCTAATGATTGTTACTCAATTAGAGAATAACCTAAAGAGAGGCCCGAAAAGAGAAGGCTTTAGCCCATATAAAGGGGTGACAAGTGATAGGGGGAAATTTAAAGCTAGAATAGATACAAAGAATACAATAGATCAAAATGGGAAAGCTTTTAGTTTGTCGAAAAATCTTAAAATAGAAAAAGAAGCAGCATTGAGATATAATAAAATACTAGAAGATTCTTTGCTCACTATCTGGGGAAAAGATTTGGGGCCAAAGATGTATGATTTTGCTTATAAGAATGTAATTGAGACTCATGTCTAAGAGATACAGATTAAAATACCACCTAGCCTTAGACTTGGGGGATAAATACAAAGACTACCCAGATTTACCTGAATTTTATTCCGAGCAAGAAGCTAGGGATTATTGGGACATATATAAGAGGCGAGCTTTTATATCCTATAACGAACCAGTAGTCATTATCAGGAAGGAAGTTAGTGTGACTCTAATTACCAGAGTATAATTTATAATGAATTATTATTATTTATTATCCACGTTACCCCTAGACCTTTTATTAGTTATTAATCAAAGTTCTCATAGCATACCTTATAGGGATATATATAATAGAATAAAGAGCAGAAACAAGATAGAATAAGGGTTTGACTATATATTAATGGATGTTAGAATGGATAATAGGATAGTGGCTGCTGCTCTAATTAATAAATAATGGTAAGCTCAGTGTATTTTGCCCCCGAATAGCTGATAAAAGCAAACAAAAGCAACCCAAATAGCCCCTGAGCAAACAAAATTTTATAAAACTGGCCGCGCCTGTAGTATTTTTTTATAATTAGTAACATTTTACCCTAGCCAGACACAAGTAGCAGCCCCACTTTTCTAAAAAAAACCAAATAAAGCGCCCTTTTAGCCTATTGTAACAAATAAAACAAGATAAAAGCTAGCTTTGGCCCACTTTTATTAAGCTAAACAAATAAGCGAGAGAACCAGATAATGAAAGATAATAAAGAAATCGTGACACAAGTAAGTATCAAGTCAAATAACCCTAATTGGAACCCTGTCTTCAATAGCCTTAAAGTCGGGCCAGACGACGAAGGAGGCGGATCTTATCTCAAGATCATTGGAGAAGATATCGATGCGTCTAAGGATGTTGATGGTGAGGGTGTTAGATTAGATTGGGAAGAGTGGGATAAACTAGTAGAAGTAGTAGCTAAGTATCGTAAAGATTGGGAGTATGACAAAGGAACTCAGACATCACCTACTTAGACGGCTATGCGCCCCACTTTCCCCAGAAACCACAAATAAACATATAGTATAATACAATGGAACAAGATAGCAACAAAAACAAATTCGATGTAAACCTCGACCCAGAACAAACAGAGAGATTGCAAGAACTTTTTGGATTTAATAAAAAGCATCCCTTTGGGGACTGCATGGTTGACAGCTCAAAGAAAACAAAATTCTATGATAAGATAAAGAAGCTACAGGCAAAAAAGAACAAAAACAAATAAGCCCCCATTCATTATGTAGGCAAGTTTGCCAAATATTCTTCTAAATAATAAGCCCCAAGGTTGTAGGATTTTAGGCTAAATAAGCGAAAGTAAATAACCCGCCCCCCTTAGAAACTACAAAAAGGAGGACGGGTTATTATGCCATGCGGACAGAGAGAGGTCAATTCACAAATAAAACAAAAAATTTGTAAAGCCCCAAGATTGAGATGACCCCACTAAATAAAAACAAACAGCCAAATACTACGCTCTCAAAGAAGCCTCGTTCTTGATCTCTCATGTGTTCACTATAGTAGTGTATAAAACTAAAGCAAGCAAAAATGTCGAATTTTGTTCCAAATATAAGCAAATAAAAACAAACAGAAATAAGCAGATGCCCGTTTTCTAGCATATAGACAAATAAACACATCATATCATTAACAGTATAACTAACTGATTATCAGAGACTTACATTAAGTAAAAATCGTTGTAACTCACTGATTAGTAAGGAGTTAGGCGGCGCGGCCCCGCCCCTGCGCGTAACTCGCTGTCGATCAACGAGTTACGGGGGTTTTATTCAGCGAAAATTGCGTAACCATTTTTATTACCACGAATCACAACAATCTCAGCCTCATGAATGGGGTTATTGTGTTCGTCAACGAATGTCTTGGCCTTGTAAGGGTTGTAGGAGACGGAAGCCTTAGGGACGCTAGAGTAAGCGATTTGACCCAGATTCTCTCCTAAAATTACAGCATGAACATTTTTTCTTTGTTCTTTCAAAACTCGCTGGCGACCAGCTTCGGAGACTTTGAACTTAGCGTTTTTAACAATGCACTGCTCTGCATGGCGGACCACCCTCCACGCACCATCAACTTTTTCTTGGATACTTAGGCATCGCTTGTGACGGTTGTAGTAAACTTTTATTTCCATAACGAGAGTATTCTGACAGAATTTCGTTCTACAACAAGCCTTTTTAAATGTTTTTAATCTAAAAAAAACTTCATAAGTCACTGAACGATAAGGAGTTAGGCGGTCACGCCCCCCGCCCCGCCCTAACCCGTTGACGCTCAACGAGTTACGGGGGTTTTCATTTAATCGTCTACCTCTTCAAAGTTGCGCATATGAGATCTAGCATATCGATATACCTTGTTCATAGCTTCGCAGACTTCTGTTCTTTCTATCAAAGCTTGATTCCAAGCCTCCTCTCCTAAAGGGTAGTAATCTCTCTGGTGGAAGTCTACTTCAAGGAGTTTAGCCTGAGCATCTCTTACCGCGCAAAACAAATCGTTGTATCGTCTGCGGAGGCTTTCTTCATCCGATCCATTCATGTGAATGACGGGGAATGTTAATTTTTTAATCATATGAATTTGTTGTAGCCTTTTGGGTGGATTTGCGTAAAGCCTAACTTTCTAAATGTATCGGCCAACTTGGTCGCGCCGTGTGTCGAGATAGGGATGCGAGTTTGCTCCTTATCAAAATCCCAT
>Ga0307488_10000531_pt1 | contig 31608 bp, 30 predicted proteins | sample SB02metaG_FD_202248 | JGI IMG/M metagenome (GOLD analysis project Ga0307488, IMG submission 202248) | Sea-ice brine microbial communities from Beaufort Sea near Barrow, Alaska, United States - SB 0.2 | ecosystem: Environmental > Aquatic > Marine > Coastal | place: USA: Alaska | collected...
CAGAAGGGACGTCTTCCCTCTGCCCTGACTGTTTGTCCATACATCGCGATACACGAGACTGACACTTTCGGCTTTTATCGTATCAGGCATCCGGGGTTTCGAAACACGGGGGGGGGGGCGGGGCGCAGGCGAGCAGCGCCAAGGAGATTGGCAAGAAGGACACCGGGAAAGACAAAGCGGGGCCAGTCGTCGTCGCCGTCCCGGCACCCGGTCCGCCCACACCCCCGCCAGTGCCGGGCGGTGTCCTGGCCACACCAGCAGCAGCTGCTGCTGAGCCCGACGTCACGGTTGAGTGCGTGCTCTCACCGAACCCGCACAGAGTCACGTGCGTCGTCCCCACGTTCTTCCCGAACACCGTGGAGCAAGTCGTGAACACGCGACACAGCGCCGCGAACAGCGAGCGGCGGGGAAAACTGATTCAGGAAGTCACCGTGCAGTACAACCTGGTACACGAACCGTGGCTCAAGTACAGCGTCGCCGCGGTGGCGGACGAGGGGTTCAAAAAAAGCCAGTACACTGCCGCGAGGTTGCGACGGGAGTCGCTTTTTCTGGAGTCGCACGCGGCGCGGTGCGTGTTTCACTGTTTTATCTCTCAGCTGGTGACTTTTTGTCCATACATCGCGATATACAGGACTGACGCTTATTTTTCATTGGTAACAGGTACGAGCTGAGTTTCGACGGCGACGCCTACGCGGTGGACGGGGAAGGCAAGGCGCTGAGGTCGGAAGACGTGTATCGCTTCGGGAAGGTGATTTCGCCGAAAACGCTCGGGGAGACGCTAACGCTGGGGGTGCCGTTGCCCGCAACGGAGCTGGTGGATTTGAAAAAGAAAATCGCCTGGGCGGACGTCAAGTTCGGCGCGAGCGCGATCAACGTTTTGGGCGAGGAAATAAAAGTCGTACGACTGCAGTTCATGGCGAGGACGTCGTAGGCCTCGTAGGATCTCGGGCGGACTCGTAGGTCGAGTTCCGAAAAAGAAAAGGACTGTGCCTGTGATATTCTGTATTTCAATCGCACGGGTGGAACGATTTAAGCTAGTCTAAAAGGATACTGTAATAAGGACGTGATGTGATACGGCGAGGCGCGGATAGACGATTGGACGGACCGCGATACGGCGCCGAGCGTAGAGACGACGACGAAAGTCAAAACTTGGGTCAAAAGCGGCTGCTCTGGTTAAACCGCTCATCGCGACGGCATCCCTCCGCTTTTCGTGGTTCCCGGTGGCGGCACCCTGAACGAGGTGTCGTTCTGCATGTCAACCATCGGGTCCATCTCCCCGGATTCGTCCACGAAGAACGACGACTCCGTCGCGGGCCACACTTTGCACGCGTTTTCCCCGCCGATCACCAGCGTTTTAATTCCGAAATACTCCCTCGAGAATTGAATAAACGCGTTGATCAGTACGTCGACGCACAGCTCGTCCGCGCTTCCTAAATCGAACCAAGCCCGGGCCCACTTGCCTTTGTACTCCGGGCCGCCCATGGCGTGGAACACGCAGGACGGGACGTCGCTTTCGCCGTTCGCGAGCTCCATGTCGTACGTCATGTGCGACACTTCGTAGAAGTTTTGCTGATACGATTAACGCCGAAAGTGTCAGTCTCTCGGGCCATGTGTATGAGGGATTGGAAAGGATTTACTGTACTCCATACAGTGAGTAATTAGTCAGGATCGGGCCGATCAGGGAGGCGGTGTGTGTTTAGTGGGAAAGCCCCGCACCTGGACTTGCTGATTTTCCGAGTTGAACCCGCCCAACTTCCCTAACACGAACCAGGCTTTAAAAACCTCGTCGATGAGTGGTTCTTCTTGTTCAACAATTGCGTTGTGGCTCTCGACCCATATCCACAGGTTGTTCGACCGAAACTCGTTGAACTTGACGAGCATCGGTACCGTGCTGCCTTCCCTTTCCTTGTAGATGGTTTCCTTCCGCGTCGCGAATCGCGTGCGGATGCGATTCTCTACCTCGTTTGGGTCCTTCCCTGCGCCATCCAACAACTTCGCGATGTCCGGGTCCCACTCCGCGGACTCTTCCAGGATCTGCATCCACTTTAACGGCATGTCGGGGTCGTCATTACGGGTGGAAGGGGTTTCAGACGGTTCAGGTGAGGAACCGGTGGACGAGGTCTTGTCAATCTCCTTGTCGGAAGTGTCGTCCGACGTCGCGCACATTCGAGGCACGTCAGATGCTTCGCGGCGGCGGTTTCGGTTTTGGTAAACTCGGGTGACGCGGTTGTGGTTCTTCGCTGTTGTTAAACCATTGTTCCGAGGTTTTGGGGTGGAGGTAGGGCACCGCGACACGTGCGGTGTGTGCGCCTGCGTGGCACGCGTGGGCGCGTACATGGCAGCGAAGGGGGGTGTGGGGCGGCAGTGTGTTCGTCACGTGGAGTGCGTGATGAGGATACAAAAATCGAAAAAAAAATCGAGGGGTTCGAAGTTTTTCCCGACAGCTTCTCGGTTTTGACGAAACCGCGGGGCCGCCCGATCCAACGTCCCCATATCACGCGCACACCTCGGTGTACGTTTTGATATTCAAAGCTCTACCACACACTACATACCTCTCTACCTTACCCTCTCCCCCCCCCACACGACTCGAACGAGCCGTTAGCTAGTTATATACTTAGTGCTGCGCCGAGAGGATGGACAGCGCCATGCTCCGCCGAAGCGACGAAAACCGTGCGGTGACTCCGGGCAAGGCCATGCGCGCGGTACGTGTCCCCCCGTCTCGTTTCCCTTCCCGCGTTTCCACTCCCACGTGTTTGTTGCCAACAAGCATCGCTCATAGGATCGCGAGTTCCGACGTCGCGCCGTCCGCGCACGAGACAGACCCGGCGCACAAGAGGTTTCGGGAAATCGTGGGATTGACGCGTTCGTGACTTCCGCGACGCGGTTGCCATTGTGCTGACCACCCAATTGACTTCCCTCCCTCCCCACCGCAGGTTGACCGGTTCATCCCCAGCCGCAGCGCCTTGGACCTTGACATCGCGCACTACAACCTGGTCAAGGAAAACACATCAGGCGCGGATGTCGACCTCGCGAGCGAAGTGGCGTCGCCTTCAAAGGTACGAAGGATTGGGTTTGGCGATCGGAAGTCCCCCTTTGGCGTTTACGGATGGTTTTTGGCCTGAATCGAGATTCGACGCGTGCCAATCGAACTTCCGACGAAGATCGGAAACGGGACCTCGCACTGCACCGCGCACGTTCCAAACGCCAAAAACGCACGTTCCCAAACCCGTCAGATGCCCTGAACCCCAACCCTTAACCTCTTTCTTGCCCTGAACCCTAACCCTAAAAACCCAGGAGGAATACAAGAAGCAGCTTGCGTGCGCGTTTTTGTCCGGCGCGGGCGAAAACGCGGGTTCTTCCGGAAGCGCGGCGCGTAACAAGATTTTGGCGTTTAAATCCAAAGCCCCCGTACCTTCCGCCGGGAACGAAAACGCGTCCAGGGGGGTGTACACCTCCAACGACGCTGGGTCGGTGAAAACCAAGAAGATGTTCCGTCACGTGCCGAGCGCGCCTGAACGGATTCTGGACGCCCCCGAGCTGATTGACGACTACTACCTCAACCTCATTGACTGGGGCTCCTCAAACCAAGTCGCCGTGGCACTGGGCGGCGTGGTGTACCTGTGGAACGCCGAGAGCGGCGACATCACGCAGCTCATGCAGACGTCCGCGGACAACACGGATGACTACGTCACCTCCGTGCAGTGGGGCGCGGATGGGAAGCACATCGCGGTTGGCACGAACGCGGCGGAGGTGCAAATCTGGGACGTCGCGCGCTTGAAACAAGTGCGTACGCTTCGCGGGCACACCGCGCGGGTCGGGGCGCTTGCGTGGAACGGCACCAGCCTGGCCACCGGCTCCAGGGACAACAACATCATGATGCACGACGTGCGCATCCGCGAGCACTGCACGTCCACCCTGACGTCGCACTCGCAGGAAGTTTGCGGGTTGAAGTGGTCCCCCAGCGGAACGCAGCTGGCGAGTGGTGGCAACGACAACTTGCTTCACATCTGGGACCACGCGTCAATCGGCAACGGCACGCATTTGCACCGCCTGGATGCGCACCAGGCCGCGGTCAAGGCGTTGGCGTGGTGTCCGTTTCAGTCCAACTTGCTTGCGTCCGGCGGCGGTACCGCGGATCGGTGCATCAAGTTCTGGAACACCACCACCGGCGCCATGCTCAACTCCATCGACACGCACTCGCAGGTGTGCGCGCTGCAGTGGAACACGCACGAGCGCGAGATTCTGTCGTCGCACGGGTACTCCCAAAACCAGCTGTGCCTGTGGAAGTACCCCACCATGCAGAAGATGGCGGAGTTCACCGGGCACAGCGCCAGGGTGCTGCACATGGCGCAGTCCCCCGACGGAAACACCGTGGTGAGCGCGGCGGCGGACGAAACCCTGCGGTTCTGGAAGTGCTTTTCGGATGAAAACGCGTCGAGCAAAACGAAAAAGCTCAAGGAAAACGCGGACGCAAGCGTGTTGCGCCGGTTCGCGTTTCGGTGATTTACTCTGACCCTTATTTTCTTAGCACCCATTTTTAGCCGCTGCGCGTTAGCACGTCGCACGCCATCGGTGGTTTTTCCCGGATCGATCACGTCGCGTCTCGTGTTTCCGGTGTCTAAAGACACCCCTACTGTACTGAAAGAAACAATCGAATCAAGCATCAATCAAGCCGAAGCAAACATAAAAACAGACCGAGAGGTTTCAAAGCTGGTCAGGTCTTATTTCTCCTGGCGTGGTGAATTAGTCATAGCGCGGTGATTTAGCAAAGGAGCGTAGCGGTCATAATCCTCGCGTGGTCACAGCATTGGAGAATCGTAGCACTGTAGCATCACGGCGTACTCAAGATAAATATACCTAAACGTTGTCAGCAATACTCATTGTTCCTCTTGTTTACGGGCCGTCTTTTTCAAGTCACGCCTGCGTTGTTGTTTACAAGTCACCCCTACCTTTCTCTCCCATGAGTTTGATTATTGTATCCATTTTGCTTTCCAACGCGGCGAGTCGCTTGTTGACGTCGCCGGTTTCTTTTTCGCCGGCCAACGAATTCGCGCCCGTTTCTCTCGCCGGCCTCGCCTCAACAGGGACGTGCCCCCGCGTTTCCCCCCCCGAAGGCGACAAGTCCCTCCCGTCCATCGCCGTGAGCCGGCGGAATATATCCTCCACGTTGTGTTGCACGTTCGCGAGTTTGGTGAACATCTTTGGAATCGTGGCGACCGCGCTGTGGTTCTCCACCCGGTCCACGACCAGCGTTTTCCACCCGCGCGTAAACACCACCCTGCGCGTCGCGCCGTTGTACCGCGTGCTCGAGGTTCGTAAAACCGGCTGCGCGTTGTCCGCGTTGCCCCCCCCGTCACCCTGGCATCCATCATCGCTCTCCGCCAACTCCGTGCCTAAAATGAACTCGTCCGGATCGAGGCCGAACTCGCGCGCGCAGTACTCGACAATTTCCCGGGCCACGCGGTTGCGGCGCATGCGCTCAAACGCGATTATGGCGAGTTTGGCTTTGAACTCGAATGACAGTTGACAAAGCTCGGTCATGTGTTGCAGGTGTAGGGTCATCATCGTGCTCGACCGCGTGGTGACGATGGTTTCTAAACGGGACGGGTGCCCCAACACCGCAGCCTCACCGAAAAAGCTCCCCCGGCCCAGCTCGACGCACGAATCTGCGAGGGCCATGAAATCTTCTTGGCTCGCCTGGCCGACTATTTCCCGTAAAAGCAGCGCCACCGAGCCTTTCGTGATGAAGTACATCTTCGTGCCTAACTCGCCTTGGCAGTACACGTTCTGGAACTGCGGGAACGAAATCGGGGACATGCGCAGGCTCACTTCGGTCATGAACTGCGACGAGCACCCGGTGAATATCGCCACCGGGGTTAGCGAGTCGTGATACAGGTTGTCGAAGATGTCTTTCCGAAGCTGCGCGGGCAGGTCGCTCAGCACGGACGCTTCGTCGAACTGGTTCATGTTCTGCCACCGGTAAAACGTGATGACTCTTTTCGCCACCCCAGTCGGGAGCTGGTTACTTTTTAAATACGCCAAGACGTATTGTAACCTTTCGTGGAATCGCCGCGCGCTTGAATCCGGGTTCATCGCCGCTAGGACGTTGGTCATGATCCAGGACACGAGCACGACCCCAATCAACATCGTGAACAGCGCCAGAGTTTGCGTGTACGGATTCTCCGCGGGAATATCCCCGTACCCAACGCTTGTTATGCTCTGCACCGCCCAGTACACGGAAAGCAACCACCGCGTGCTCTTGTCGCTCACCTGCTGCACTTCCCAGTTGTGCATCATGCCGAACAAACACCCGACCCAGTGCGAAATCAGTATGACCAGTAGAATAACGCGTCCCACCGAGATGAAGGAGTGGTCTGCGAATGGGAAAGAAAAGTGGTTAACGTCGCGAGTCTCTCGAGCGTGGGTTCGTCACAGCCGCGAGTACGCCGGTAAATGTTACTACTCTTCCTTTAAGTCCTTTAAACAGTGTGTCGCGGATTTGGGAAAGCCCCAACACGTACAGTAAATCAGCGTGTTCTGGTACCGGTTCAGTAGCCTCGAGACCCGGAACAACCGCAACAGCTTTAGTAACCGGAAAACCCGCAACAGCTTGAACAGCTTCAGGGCGTTGCTGTTCACGGACACGTTTTGTTCGTTTTGGCAGCCGTTCAAGGCGAAGGAACATGCGAGGTCGCCTGTCACTGCCCGCATCGCCAAGTCGACCGGCGCGCACGCCACGACGTCGATGAGGAACCACGTTTTTAAGTAATTGATCGCAATTTCGGATGGGTCGCTTACGATAAATAAAAGAAAGTGTCAGTCTTGAGTGTACAAGTAGCCTGTATGGGCAAACAGTGCACTTGTGATGTATGTAGTTGCTGCCAGTACTGGTAAATGTTACGAGTAGTGCACTCAAAGAGGGGCATCAAACAGTCGGCGGGATTTGGGAAAGCCCCGACACGTACCTGACCAACACCGTGGTGGTTTCGGTGTCGTACCAGAACCCGGTCGCGAAGTTGAGAAAAACGTCCACGATGAAATAAATATCCACCAGGAACTCGAACCAGAACTCGATGCCGTACGCGGGGTGGTCGAAACCCACCCGGTACGGCGTGACCCACGCCAGGTAGAACAAAACGAGAACTTGTGTGATGTCCCACCCGCTTCGAAACTTACCATCCGGGTTGATGAACAACAAGCGCGTCACCGGTGGGACCGCGTTGTCGTCGCGCGAGGTACCGAAACTCGATGACATGTCCAACTCCACGCCGTAGTGCTTACTGTTTAGTGAGTCGGCTTGTACCTTGCCCACGATTTTGACCTTCGCCCTGACCGCTTCCCAACGCTCGTGCGGGGTGGGCTCGTGTTGGGGAGGTGTTTTCGTTTTCTTGGAACCCGCGCTCGCGTTGGATTTGCGCATTCGCATTTTGGGACGTGCACCAACGTCACCAAGCACGTCGTCCTCCATCGCCGGGTCGTCGTGTCGTTGCCTCAGCTCGGTTTCGGACGTATCATCACTCCCCGTGGTGTTGTCCCACAAACTAACCTCGCCGTCCGTGCTTTTGCGCCCCGATCGCGGCGACGCGCCGCTTTCAAGCGACCCACCGCCGTACCCACCGCGCGAGCGAGCGCGTTCCACACGGGCCTCGCCGGTGCCTCGTAAACTGGCTTTCGTCCGGCCGGGTTGTACCGCCTCCGACCCTGTGGTGAACGCGGTCCCGTCGGCCATGCCGGGCAAACGCGGCGCCGAGATCGGCGGGGGAGGCAACATCGTCACGCCGCCCGGGGACCCGAAGTCGTTAGGGGCGAGGCACCCCGGATTCAACCTCTTTATGTCACCCACGAATTATTTTTCCCGACGGCGCGGTCGACCGTCACAACACGGCGCTCACGCCTCACCGAACCGCGCGCTGCTAACCCCCGGCGGGTGCGCGGAACACGCGACTACTCGCGACGGGCGCGTTCGGGCCTGGCGCCGCGAAGAGCTATGACGCCGCCACCCAACTTCCACCGGCCGGTGTTCGTTGTCAACGTTCAAAAACGGATATCCCCTACTGTATGAGTCACAACGCAAACGACGAGCCGAAATAATCCTCTGACGACACGAAAAACGAGTAAAAAAAAAGACATCGTCAGTCGCGCGGGCGCGCGCGAACGGATGCGATCCTCCGTCTGTGTTGCCTCGTCCTGCGCCGCGCGCGCGTTCGCGTCGTCGGTTGAGATTCCCACGCTTCGCGCGCCGTCTCTGGCGACGTGGAGGGCCTTCCGCGAAGCATCCCCCGAGTCCCCGGTTCTCGTGAAAGATTCGTTACGTCACTGGCAACTTCGCAGATGGACCCCAGCGAAACTGCGGGTGCTGGACATCCAGGTACCCCTGGAGATGTCCAAGGGCGGCGGGGATTACCGCGATGTGTTCCGTTTGGACGACACCGATCAGGCTGGTGTGACGCACGTGGCGAGGGAATCCGGAACGAGGGCGTTCGTCGCGGGTCACGTTGTTTCTCTTCGATCTTTTTGTGACACGTTTCTCATGCCTGGCTCTAAAACGTACGACACGAGCGCGTACCTCGCGCAGTACGACTTGGTTTCCGCAGTCCCAGAGCTGGCAAGGGACTGCGGCCCCCCACCGCCGTTCCTGGAAAACAAAAAACACACCAGAAACACGTGGCTAGGGCCGGGCGGGACGGTCACGCCGCTGCACCGCGATCCGAGTCATAATTTCTTTTGTCAAGGTACGGAGACAGGTAGACTGCACTACACACATCACAAGTGCACTGTTTACTGCCCCTGGTCGACTACAGTACTAGTAACGTTTACCAGTGCTGGTAACTGTTACGAACCTATACCTCGAGTTACGAACATGGTCTTACAAGGCTGACACTTTTTTTTAACACTCTCAAGCCTGGGGAACGAAGCGTTTGTTGCTGTACCCCAGACGCGAAACGCGCGACACCATGCGCGCGTTTCCAAACACCAACGGTTTCCTGCGAAACACCTCCATGGTGGACCCCGAGTGCGCACATTCGCTGGCGCAGAACCCCGCGTTTTTCGAAATGGCAAAGCAACGAGGACTCCGCGTGGACCTGACCCCCGGCGACGCGCTGTTTCTGCCAAAGGGAACGTGGCACCACGCGCGGTCCACCTCGCCGAGCCTCTCCATGAGCTACTGGTGGGAAGAACGGGAGGGTGACGAGTCGCGGGCGATGACACCACGGAGTTTCACGGGCGTTACGGACGCTAATAAATAGCCATCGAAAAATAGCATCACGAACTCGAATAGAAATAGGCACTCCCGTTCCCTCACGGCTGCGGCCTGGCTTGTACGATCCACACCCGGCCGTTTTCGGTCACGCACCCCTCGATGTCCTGGTGTTGCGGTTCGTTGTTGTTCCCTGCGCCGCGCACGCCGCCCTCGTTGCGTCCCAGTTTCTGTTCAATCAAATCACCGGCGTTGACTAGCTCCCTCGCCAGGGACGCGCGCCGCGGCTCGTCCGTGGTCATCCAGTGCGACCCCGAATTCACGGGCCGGCTCACCAGCTCGCCGTTCCCCGTGGCGCTCGGCACCAGGGCGCTCGAGAACGACGCCACCGCGTCGAGCCTGTGTTCGCCGGGCACCGCGCGGTTCATGGACATGCGCCACGGCGTACCGCGCACCGCGCCCGAAGCCAGGGTCTCGCCGTGCCCGAGCGCGAGCTCGGCGTACGCCACGGTGCTGTCGTTGCTCATCGGGTGCTTGGTCATCAGGATGAATGACACTTCCGGGACGAGCATTTGCTGCACCAAGACGGCCATGGCGGCGTCCTTCTGGCCAACCCCCGCAGCGGCCCGGCTGCCCACCGCGCGCGTGGTGAACAGCGACGCCCAGACCTCCGCCACGGCGGCGCCCAGCACGTTCGGGTCGTGTGGGTTCACGTTCGAAACAGAGTCGTACAGCCCAGCTGCGGATAACCCCGCGAGGTCCTCCGCGTTGCCCGTCGATCGAACCATCACCACGCCCCTGTCGTTGTCGAACAAGTTGCCGAGTTGGGACAGGATTTCACCCGAAGGCCGCAACGACCGCGCCAGTTCCTGGAGCTCGTCGCACAGCCGTGCCGCGCGCCCCGGGTCACCAGCGCACAACTCCAGGGCGTCCACCAGGGAAGACAAACGGCCGTCCGCGCCGACCGCGCGAGCCGCGGCCTCCATAGACCCGAACGGAAGCACGGCGCCGGCGGGCGCGGCGAAGCCGCAACGCGGGTCGCTCGCCATCGCGGCAAGCTGCGCGCACGCGGTGCCTTTCGACCCGGCGACCGCCACCGCGCTCGCCCACTCCGCGTTCCCCAGTGTGACCAGGTCTATGACCTGGCCCGCGGCGCTGCGGTCCGCGACGAGCGCTTGCGCGGGCGCGCGCGATTGCTTTGAATCGCCGCCGCCCGCTTGCGCCGTGACGTCGCACTTGTTCAGGGAGATGTTCCCACCGGGTTGCGCCACGAAGTGCACGCCCCCGTCGCGGAGCGACCGCGCGTGGTTCACGAGCGCCGGGTCCTCGATCGCGACCAGCGGGCACTTCGCCTGCCTGGATCTCAGTGCCAGGTGCGACAAGTGCGGCAGGGCGTGACACAGCAGGATACCGGCCACCCCAGGGCCGCACGAATCAACCTCTTCGTCGCCGTTCGCGTGGGTCACCAACACCACCGCCGGGTTCGCGGAGGTCAGGCTTTGAATAACCGGATCCGTGGGAAGCAAACGCTCGACGCACACCAACCGAACCCCGCGAACCTCCCCAGCCACGATGCAGTCCCACCCCGCCTCCCCCGTCGCCGCCCTCGCCGCGCGCAACAAATGCGAACTCAGCTTCGCGGCTTGGAAAACCACGCTCGCGCGAATCTGCCCTTCCGTGAAAACCTCCACGACGTGCTTGTCGATGCCTGATTGTGAAGAAAAGTGTCAGTCGTGTATATCGCGATGTATGGACAACAGTCACCAGCTTCGGTAAAACAGTGTGCCTGGATTTGGGAAAGGCCCAAGGCCGTACCTAGCGCGTTGCCAAGCGCGCTGGCTCTGCCGTCGAAAAGATCGGCAAGCATGGCGCAGTGGTCCTCTGAGGCCCGACGCGCGCGCTCCGCAACCGCCCGTGACCGCAACGCGCCGTTCTCGCCGCCGGGAGGCATGCCGTTGTCCGCGACCGCGAGTTCGGTGGCTTCCAACGCGACCCTCGCAAACTCTTCCCCGCCGCCGCCGCCCGCCGAGAGCGCCACGGCGTCCGCGGCTTGTCCCAGGAACAGTAGGGCGCTTTTCTGCTCCTGCGCGCTCATCTCGGTTCGCGGCGGGTCTGTCTCCGCCCCTAGCGCGTTGATACCCCGCGACAGCAACACGAAGGCGTACTCCTCGAGGCCGATTTCGGCGAGGCGCCACTGCTGGCGCATGTCGGGCGATGCGCTTTGCAGGCCGCCGTTGGTGAGCTCCCAGTCAAAGACTTTGCGCGCGTTCGAAAGCGCGCCGAGTGCGTGTTCAACCGCGTGTAACAGCTCGGACCCGGTACCGGTGGTGATGCCGTCACAAATTTGTTTCGCGGCCGAAAACGCGTCCGCCGCGTCGCGAACCGACGGCGGCGCGTCTCCGTTTTCCCGCAAAAGCTTATCGATTCGGTCCGTCACCGTGCTCGCGTTGAAGAAATCTTTCAGCTCCTTGTGGAAAATCCGAAACTCCTCCACGAACGCGGCAGGGTAGTCCGTACCAGGCGCGGTTAACTTAGCAAGCATCTTCTCCGTCGCGACCAAGTCCTCGGGCCCGGCGCACCGGTGCAGTTTGTTTTGAATCGTGTGCTTGATTTCTTGGCGCACCTGAGAGTGGTAAAACATTTGGTCAGTCTTGAGTGTACAAGTAGCCTGTATATCGCGATGTATTGGACGATGTATGGACAACAGTCACCGTAATCGGTCTGAACAGTCACCAGCTTCGGTAAAACAGTGCACTTGTGATGTATGAAGTACACAGTAAATAGTCATACAGGGGCTTGAAACAGTGTGCCGCCTGATTTGGGAACTAAAACACGCGCACCTCCCTGCACCGGCCGTTGTCGTCGCCCTTTCCGTGCGCGATGTCCCGGATTCGCGTCAACGGCACGCTTTGCGTGAACTCCGCGGTGAACGCGGGGAGCCGCGGGTGCAGCCGTCGGATCAACGCCCGGGTTTCCTCCGCGTACCGCCCGCCCGTTCGCGTCGCCGCGTTCTTGCAGGGTGAAAAAGAAGTAACGTGTCAGTCTCGGGGGCCATGTGTATATCCGGGATTGGTATGAGGGATTGGGAAGGGTATACTGTACTCCATAGTATGAGTAAACAGTCCGAGGAAATAGTCCCTTCTGGTCGTAATAGTCCCTTCTGGTGCGAGTATGGGCAACCAGGCAGGCGGTGTGTGTTCAATGGGAAAGTTCCGTACCTCCACGTTCTCGATGTGCTGGTAGATTCGCGACGCGGTTTCCGCGTGGTGGTTGGGGCGGTAATGCCCGCCGTCCTCCGCGCACGCCACCGCCCCGACCCCCACCCAGAACAGATAAACCGCGCTGTACCCTAGGGCGTCGAAATCGGCGCCGCCCCCGGAATCGCCGCACAAAACCTCCTCCAGCTTCTGAAGCTTTTGACGATACGACGCGCTGTCCCGATCGTTCTCCACGATTCGCCGCGCCGCGTCCGGAAGCCCGTCCGTGTTCCACCGGTTGTGACGGTCGCCTTTGCCTCCTTTGTGGTCCTTCAACTCAACGTCCGCGCCAGCCCACGTGCTGAGCAGCGCCATGTGGTCACCAACCGCAACCGGTTCAGACGGGTGGGGAGATTTTTGGGGTTCCTGGTGATGACGCTCCTGGTGATGGTGTTGTTCGTGGTGGTGCTCCTGGTGGTGGTGCTGTTCCTGGCGCTGTTCCTGGCGCTGTTGCGGTTGCCCATCAGGCGGCCCCATCGCCCGCACCAAATCCAGCGCGGGCGACACGTCGATAAACACGTCCCCGCCGTCCGTCTCACGTAGCCACTCTTGGCAGTTCTCCGTGCGTATCAACATCACCATGCACGTCGCGCCCGCCGCGTTTGGCGCAAACTCCACCACCCTCGCGCCGTTTTCAAGCGCGCTTTCGCACGACTGCGCATCAGGCGCCCTGCTGCCCGGTGGTACCGATTGCAACTCCGTCTGAGGGGACATCCAGCTCCCGCCCCTTCTGTCGCTAACCCCCCAGTGCAGCAAAAGGGGCTGGCCATCCGCGGCGCCGCCCGCGCGGCACTCGATCCGGACGCTGGGCGGCCACGTCGCCATGACGGACACGGAACACGTGCCCGTGGACGACCCCGACTCGGTGGTCAAAGCAATCGTGTGCGACGCGACAACCGCGCCGCTCGCGGATACCGGCGCCGGCGCGGTAGCGACCGGCGTGGGCGTGTGCGCGGTGTACGCGGGCGTGGAGGGCGGGGGAGGCGTGTACCCGTGATCCGTCGCCGCGCTGGACGACGCGCCGTCCCAACCGCCGCCGCCGCCGCCGAGAGGGTTCGCGAACGCCGCGGGGACGACGAACCCCGCGGGCGGTGCCATCGTGGCGGCCATCGTCGCGGTTTGGGGCATCCCGGGCAACACGTCTTCCCCTCTCGCCGCGGCGGCGCGCGCCGGGGTGAAGTTCCTGAATGGATTCTGGGTGTCGTTGACGAAGCGTTCGTACGCGCTTCGCGTGGCGTCCCGTGTTTCCGCCATCTTTTTTTCGTACGCCGCCTGTTTCTCAGCCGCGACGCGCCGTCGTTCCGCGGACGCGGCTTCATCCGCGGCGTTTTGGCGTTGTGATTCCGCCGCCGCCGCGGCAAAGGCGGCTTTGTTCGCGGCGTCGCCGGCGCGTTCGCGGTTTCTCGACTCCGCCGCGTCGTTTGCCAGACGGTCCACCCGTCTCAACTCCTCCTCACGCGTACGCGCCGCCTCCGCGTTCGCCACGGCGGTCTCGCGCGTCGCCGACTCCGCCATCGCGCGCAAACGAGTCTGCTGCGTAAACGCCTGTGATTGCGGGGGGAAAGTGTCAGGTCAGGTCAGAGTCTTTTATATATAGTGCGCAAACAGTCTGGAAGCATCATCATCACACAACGCGCAAACAGTCGTGAAAGCGCAACCATCCTCCACGAAAAAGAAAAAGAATCAATGGAACGTACCTGGTCCTTCGCCGCCTGCGTGGCTCGGAGAGCGGTGGACGCGGACAGCGCGCTGTTCAAAAAAAAAGCCGACCCGCCGTGGTCGTAGTAGCACTGTTTTTCCGCGTCAAACAGCACGAACGCAAGGCCGTGACCGGGTCGACTCGGCAGGGGGATCTCGATTGTTCCGCTCTGAGGGTCAATAGGGGACTGCACCGCCGCCCCGGATGCCCACGTGCTTACTCGCCGCGACCCGCGCGGCATGAGTTCGGCGGGAGGGCACTCCCACGCGTCGGGGCTTATTCCTCCACCCTCGTCCTCCGAGCCCAAACCCCAGTGCACGTAGATATCACCAGGCATGTGCGCGTGCACGACGCACACCAGGGCGTTATCCGCGGCGTCTGTTGAGACGTCCGCGCGGACCGAAACCGCGACGTACGCGCCAACCGCGACGCGGTCCAGGTTCACCACGAACGCCTCCTCAGTGTGCGTCAAATCGGGCGATATGGCGTCGCCGTTGCCGTACCCGGCGCCTCTTTGAACACGCCTGCACTGCACAGCGAACCCCGATGCTGACTTTACGCAGGCGGTTCGATTGGCGAATGCGGCGCGCGACGTCACAGGCGTCAACGACCGCGCGGGAGTCATGTTCGCGAGCAAGGCCGTCCTGCGGTGACAAAACCCGACCGCGACGACGCCTTCGCGGGCGAAGGAGCGCGCGCGAAGGTCTGATGCGTGGGTAAAGGAGGCGTCTTCAGCAAGCAACGAAAAGTGCAGCAGGGTTTTTGCCCTTTTCAAATGCTGGATATTTTTGGACTAAAAAACCCCCAGTGGGACAACTAACTGTGAATTTAGGCGGAACATTTTCGTTTTTCATCGGCGTTGCAATTAGATTTGTAGAAATTTCATCTAACTCACGTTTAAAAAAAAAAAACTGATCAGCCAGTCAGCTGCGCATCTCGCTTGCGATCGCTCCAGATAGAAAAACGCCACGTCATCTGCATGCCCGTTCTGCGATCGCCCCTTCCCTCGGCCGCCCCTCGCTACCCCCCCACACACGCACGCACCGACCGCAGTGCGCATATCGTAACGTTCGCGTTCGCATCGCACGTCGCAGGTTTCCACGGATCGAAGGGTACGACCGCGCCGCTGTCTGACCGTAATTGCCTCCGACACCGGAACGCGCAAGTGTTTCGACGATCGGCATCATGGCAGCATCTTCCATCGTCGCGTCCACCATGGTCATCGCCAACGTGTCTTCCCTTCGCGCCTCCGCGCGCGCCCCCAAGGCCGCCGCGGTGACCTCCAAGCCCCGAACCTCGGTGGTCGTGGCCGCCGCCGCGGATTCCGATCGGAAGCGGGCGTCCCGACGAACAATCGTCGCGTCAATCGTCGCCGCCCCCATCTTGTTCAAGGCGAGCCTGGCGCGCGCAGAGTCGGACGACGAGGAGGATTCGGTGTTTGAGGCGCCTGTGGCTGAACAGGAAGCCCCGGTTGAGGAAGAGGTAGTCGCGCCAGCGTCAACCCCCGTTCCTCAGGGCAACGACGACCCCCTCGCCGCGTACAACGCGGCGACGAAAACGGGGGGCAACTCGTCCACAGCGAAAGCCGTGGTTGCGAAATCCAAGCCGAAGGAGTCCAAGGAATCCGGCGGCCCCGGCATCGGCGGCGCGCTCGGTGTCCTCGCGCTCGCTGGCGCCGGTTTCGCCGCGTTCAAAGCCGCGTCCGGCGGTGGCGGCGACGACGACGAGGACGAGGGCGTGGAGTACGTCGAGGAGGTTGAGACGAAGACGGAAAAGGTCGAGGAGTATTACGAAGACGTTGACGAAGACGACGCGCCTAAAAACGACTTCGCCGCTATGGCCGCCGCCGCCGCCGCCGCCGCGGCCGCGAAGCGTGATGAAGCTGCTGAGATGTTCGCCGAACGAAAAGCCGCTGCTGCTGAAGCCAAAGCCGCGAAAGCCACGGCTTCGGCGACGAAAATCATGACGAGACCGAGCGAAGGCACGCAGTTTTCGTTCAGGGAAAAAGAAGACGTGATCCCCGCGTTCAGCACGCGAACGGTTCGCATGCCGTCCCGCGAGCAAAACGGTGGCGACCCCGATTCCCTGCTTCCGAGGGGCTTCCCCACGATTGACGACCTCGCGGAGTGCGAAACTTCCGAGGAAAAAGAAGAGATTTGCGACAAGGCGGATCTTTTAGTGGAGCGCCTCGAGGCAAAGGCGGATTCGGCGGAGCAGTTCGTGGACGGGCCCATCGTGGGTTTCTTCGGTTTTCTGAAACCCAACGCCGAGAGAAACGCGGAGAAGGCGCGCGCGGTGGCGGATGCCGCGGCGGACGCTGCGGCGCAGCTGCGAAAAGCCGCGACTGGCGGAGGCAACGGCGCGCTCATCGCGGGCGCCGTCGCCGTCATCGTCGCCGCCGGCGCCGCGCTTCTTTTGCTGGTCGGCGGCGACGGCACGCCGAGCGAAACCCCCGCCGCGCCCAGCGCGCCCAGAGCCACTTCGTCAAGAACCACCGGCGCCTCGAAACGAGACGCCCTGTACTCCGCCCCATCCGTGGAAGCGACAAAAGGTTTGTACGGCGTGGAAGCTGCTGATTTGGTGGCGAAGGTGAAGTCGGGTGAAGGCGACGCCCTCGCCGCGTACGAAGCGCTGCAGCGCAAGTAAGAAAGAGGGCGTTCCTGAGTGACTTACGTGAGACGGGTAGCGAAGATACCCGTACTAATCAATATTATTATGAAGCCTATGATATTACCGTACGTCTCCTTCATTTCCAATACCTCACGTTTGCGACAATTGCTTCGGCGAGGCCGTCTGGTTTCAGAAACTCGCGTTTGTCCACGGCGCCGGCGTTTCCGCCTGAAACGATCACCGGCCACACCGCGTCGATGACGTTTCGTATTTGACGCGCCGCGGCGACGTCCGTGAGCAACCTGGTGTACGAGTCACGGCCGTACGTGGTGCTGCTTCGCGGTTTTTGCCGATGCAGCAACTCGCCGCGTTCGCTGAATTCCCGCTCGTGACGCGACGTCTTGACGAGCGCCCGCGTGACTTCTTCTTTGTCCAAGCTCCCACTAGCGTTGGTGTCCCAGAACGCGAACCACTCGGAAGGAAACTTCGCCAGCTCTGGGGGGTCCTCCCTGGAGCTGAACGAAGTCCAGGACTCGTGATTCAAATGAGAAGTACTCGCAGCGGCGTTTGTGGCGTTTGCAAAACTACAAACGCCGTCGCTACTTTCGTCGTCGTCAACGTTCCTTTTCGGGAACTTCCGTATGACGTACTCCAGCAACCCGCCTGGTGCGATCAATTCTTTTTTCTCGATGAAACCGTCTCCGTCCGGGTCCCACCGGTCGAAGAGTGAATTTTTGGCATCTCCCGAACTTCGTCGCGTAAGGTGGCGCTCGATCGCGCGCCAGTCGCACGGAATCTGCGCCCGCAGCACTTCCAGGACTTCGTTTGGCGAGAGCCGCCCGTCCCCGTTCGCGTCCACTGCTTCGAACCACCTCTCCGGGTCTGTTGCCGGGTCAGGCACGGGTAACACGTCGTCGAAGTGGGCTCTGCACACGGGACAAGCGGTGAATTTTTTTGATTGCAGACACCGCGCGCACCGCAGGTGGAAAAAATGCGCGCACGACCGCTTTCGCGATGTTGACTTCCCATCTCTTGCCGTTGTCGTCAACACGAACACCGCTGATGGTGCGTCGCAAAGCGCTTCGAAACACACACTACACTCCGCGTGCTCCTCGAAGACGTGCCTTTGCTTTGTTGATTTTCCACACCAACGCGATTTCGCGAGCTTCCCAAGCGGGTTCCTTTCCGACTTGGAACCATGCTGCTGACGAGACGGGTGTGGTATTTCCGCTGGCAAAGATTTGCTTCTTTCGAGACCAACTGATGTGTGACGACGCAACTGCAACTCCGGTTCGTCCCTCTCAACGCCACGCCGCGCACTCGCCGACGACCGCGACGATTTCGACGACCCGAACAACCACGCCATCGCGGCGACGGTCAAACGCACCAAGCGCAAGCAGGTGCGTCTCGTTGTTAGCGCCTTCTCGTTTCCACGTCGACGGTCCATGTCGTCTTTTTCGGGCAGTTTTTGCTCTTGTTTTGAGAATGCACTTTTGCGTGACACATTATACTTGGATAAGGCATCGCCGCTCCCCGTCATTCCGCCAGGCGCCATGCGCACCGTGTTGTTTTCGCGAGCCCCCCTCCCCAAGAATGGGGCGGTCGCGCGTCACGGCACCGCGTCGACGTCCCGCGCGCGTGGCGGTTGGACCGTCGTCCCCAACGCCGGCGGTGATGATGCCACATCGGCCGAAATTTACATCGGCAAAGCCAGAGGCGTGTACACCGGCAAAGGCCGGTTCATAAAGGACGACCCGCGACGGTACGCCGGTAGAGACGACTGGTTCACCGGGGGATGGCCTGGGGGTGAGGTGGGACTGAAGCAAGGTTTAAATGTTGAAAACAGTGTCGCATCGCCCGGGTCGGGGATGGTACCTGTGGGGAACGTGAGGGGCGGCGGGAGGACGACACGTGAAATTCCCCGTGTTTCGGCAATGACGGACGCGTTCGGTGAAGGTCCGACGTCGGATTCGTCGTCGGAAACGGAGCAGGGTGCGTCGGGAGGTAATGCGCAAAACTCCACAACACCATCCTCCAAAGTCGCCTCGCTGAAGTTTCAAATCCTGAAAACGCTCGCAACGCTGGACCGAGGCGTTGCCGCCGACGATGGCGACCGCGAAGCCGTGCGAGAAATAGTGAAACAGCTCGAGTCCGTCGCGAGTAGCGACGCGAAAACGTTCGCCCCGACGGACGACATCCTGGAACGCGCCCTGGACGGTGAGTGGAGGCTGGCGTACTCCAGCACCTTCGCGGGCGAGCAAGTTGGCTCACAGGGGTTCACGGGGGCGCCCGGGGGGGGAACAACGTCGCTGGGGAGCGTTTACCAAAACTTGAGCCGGGAAACGAAAACGTGCGACAACGCGGTTTCTTTGGCGGGAAAGGCCGGGCCGTTCCCGGGAGTTTTTCGCGGAGTCGCGAGCTTGGGCCACACGTACAAAGTCACAGGCCGGACCATGCGAATCACGTTCACGGGTGTCACGGTCGAGTCTGAGACGTTCGGGCTTGGAAAAATTAAACTGCCGTCGCCCCTGGACGCGTTGCCGGACGAAGCGAGGGCGTTGTTAACCGGCGCGGGAGCGCAGAGCGGTGCGTTCGACACCACGTTCGTGGACACCGACTTGCGGATATCCCGAGGAGACCGGGGGGAAACGCGAGTGTTCGTGAGGTAGATAGACGGTGGTGACGTATTTAACGTTGATATAGTCTACGGGATGGCGATGTAGTACTAGTAAGATGCACGCCGTTAACTCGTTTCATACACGTATCGTCTCATACCGTCAGACCATCTCATACTCATACATCGCGCGCCATCCACCGCAATCACCGCCGTTCCGCTGGGGTCAGGTCTAGGTTCCAAAACCCCGCCGGCGCCGGCGGCGGCGCCCACTTCGCTCTATGCCGTGACCAGTCGTTCATCCGGTTCGGCCCGGGGCAGTGCGCGCACGCTTCCCCGGGCTTTCCCTCCAGAACCGGTCGCCCGGTCGCGGTGTAGAACTTCTCGCATTGTTCGCACGCAAACGCCGGGAGCTTTTCCCGCGCAAACTTTTCGCGCACCACCTCGACTTTTTTGATTTCTTTTTCCTCTTCCTCGGAGGTTTCGTCCGGGTTCCGAGTTTCGCGAGTTGCGTCTGTGTTCCCACGGCCTGGCGGGGGCATCGCGTTAGTGTCGTCTAACTCGTGGAACTTCGATTTTGTTTTTTGTGCGCCGCCGATGGTGAAGAAATCGCGATCGGAAACGCCCCTAGGGTCGGCACGCGAGGTGAAGAAATCACCCCGTTTCTCCTCCGTTTGCTCGTTCTCGAACGCATCCGCGCGTCCGTGAGTCATATTTTTTTTTCTACCAGAAGGAACCACTTGAGTTGCCCCCCACAAACCGCGCTCGTCGAAACCGCCGGTCGTCGGTGCGTTTGCGTTTCCGGTGTCGATGTCGATACCGCGCCCCGACGGCGACGTGCCGCGTATCTTGCCGGTCGCGTTACCGGCCGGTAACCGATTGCGACGCCATCCCGGCATCGCGTTCGGGGCGTGGAACGTGTCCCCCCCGCGCGTCGCGTTTTGGTTCCGCGCGTCGCCGCGGCCGTCGAGGCGTTTGCGTTTCGGTTCCGTTGCCGTTTCCAAACCAAGAAGCTGGTCGCGACCGTTTCGTATGTCGCGGGTCGTGTTTGGAAACGCGTCCGTTCTGTTCGGCGTTTCTCCGTTTGCCGTTCCTTGATGTGCACCCCGAAACACACGCGCATTTGGTGCAAACGATGTTGCCGGGTGGTCTCTTGGGCGCTTCACAGGTCGGTTCGCCACGGGCGCCAGCGCCGGCGCCGGCAAAAGCGCGAGGGACGAATCCGCGAGTTTGTTTTCCCGTCGCGCCGCGTTTTCGTCGCCCCCGTCGCCGCGGCGCGTAACGTTGTTGTCATATCGCCTCGGCCCCTCCCACTCCTCGAACTGCGTGGCTTCCACGAACCCGTGTGCGTTGGCTTTTTTGGTAAGCCGCGCCAATCCCCGCTCCGCGTGGTCCATGCGTTTCCGGTACTTCACGCACGCGTCTTCCCAGACTTTACTTTCGGCGACGAGTTTTTGCATTTTCGTCTCGTCGTCGTCGTTTTTCTCGTCCAGTGCCGCGCGCAACCCGCGCGCCAACTCCGCCGCGTTCGCGTTCGTCTCCTTCGTCTCCCGGACCGTAACCTCCAAACATGCGTTACGTGTCTCTAAATCAACCACCCGCGCCTCCAGTGACGCCACGATTGACTCAACCGCAGCGCGCTCGGCGAGCAATTTGTCCCGTTCGCGGTGCCAGTGCGCGGACGCTGTGCTCATCGCGTCATCTAGCGCGCGCTCCAACAGCGGACGCGCCGCCGCGCGCGCGGAAACGAGCGTCGCATCGGCGTCCGCACCAGAGTCGTCGTCGCAACCGCGGTGAACACAACGCGGCGAGCCACTCATCGTGGGCGAAGCGTGCGCCGCGTTCTGGGCACCCCGCAATGTGGGCACCCTTTTAAAAACTTTAGACGAGGAAAGGACGACGACGAAAATCGATGCGCTCGATCTCTGCCACGCTTCCATTTTCGCGATCGCGAGATCGATCCATCAATCGATGGCTTCCGTCTTGGCCACTAGGGTTGGGGTTCGCGCGCCTTTCGCCGTCCGCGCGTCCACGTCGCGGCGCACCGTGGTCACGTCTACGCGCATGTCCAGTTCCGTGCGCGTGCAAATCGCGCCCACCGCGTTGCCCACGAGTTCGTCCCGTGTTACATTTTCTCGCACCGAGGCTGTGGCGTGCGCGGCGAGACACACGCCATGCGCTTCACCGGAAACGGCGGTATTCCGCGATGAAACAGAAACAAAGCCACACGGTACGACCACGGCTGCGGTGACCGCGGTTCTGTGCAATCTCGCAACCGCGTCCACCGCGTTCGCGGCCGAGATCGACAACGACGGCGTCCCCCCCCCCAACATCTTCACCACGATCGGGTTCACGTTAGCAGTGGCGCTGCTCGCGGTGATCACGGTTGGTGTGCTGTACCTTTCGTTAAGGGAAGCGCTGGACAAAGCCGAGGAACAAAGCGCACGTGAAGACGACGCCAGGGCGGACCGGGTGATAAAGGCGAACAACGGCAGGGTTCCCGGGCTCGGGCCGAGCGGCGGGAAGAAGATTAAAAAGAAAAAAACAACGCCGCTGAACGCGGCGGGTGATTTAGGACCGAACCGCCGCGAACGACGGCGTTTGGAACGATCAGAGGACGAGGATTGAGGGGGTGGGTATTAGGCATCACGTGTGCTGTTCGGCGGTTAGGCGTTATTCAGCATCCAAACAAGCGTTAAGGTTACGTTGTTGCGCGTTACGTATCGCGCGTCGAAAGAATCGTTCGTTAGTTTTACCAAACCAAACCCATCGCGCCCAACCGTCCGTACGGGGAGACGCGCCTGGATCGCGCGTTACGGTCCGGCGTTGTTTAGCGTCCAAACAAGCGTGGCAGGTTACGTCGTTGCGCGTTACCCACGGTATCGTCCAGTGGAAAGAAACTAGTAGTAGTCACAAACATCTATCGCCTAAACTGTCCGTACGGGGAGACGTATTTATCCCGCGCTTCGCGTCCCTCGCGGTGTTTCGCGGCGGGCGCCCGTATTCCACCCACGCCGCCAATTCCGCCGATGCCGATACCGCCCCCGACTCGGCCGCCGTAGGGTTTACCAACCACCCCCCCGCGCATCCCCCCAATCGCAGGTTCCCGACCGGTACCAGTCTCCCTCCCTTGCCCGACTCGGCCTGCGGGCGGGGCGCCCTGCGATTTGAACGAATGCCCGCCCACGCCGAGCGAAGAACCACCAAGGGAAATAGCCCCCGCGCTCAACACGGACGCGCCTGACACGGACGAAGGCGCGCCTCCGCCGTATTGACGCTCGTACGCGCGCGCGTTGCTCCGGTGGTGCGAGCTAGCTACGGAACCGCCGTGCCCGCTAACAGCAGCAGGCGCTCTACCGCTCACGGACGGGAGGTCTTTCGACGACGCGACGGCGGGCGCGCCGGCGCCCGCGGCGGCGGCGACGCGCGGGCGCCTGGTCGACGTGTTGGTGGTATTCGAGGACGCGACGCTCGGGGCGCCCGCGGCACCGGCCACATTGGCGCTCACTCGCTGATGCGACACGACCCGGTGAGGGTCACCTTTCGGGTCAAGCGTGGTATGCGCATTTACCCTGGACGTGTTTTCGTCCCCCCGTTTCAACTCAGCCGCGGCACCCGCGAACTCCGCTTCGCTCAACCCGCCGTTCTTCGGCCGCAGCTGCGCGTGTTTCCGCTTTTCCGCTTCCCTGATGTCCCTGAAGTACGGGTGCCTTAGCGCCTGCCTGGCGCTTAGCCGGTCATCAGGGTCGTACGCCAGCAGTTTACTGATCAAATCCACGCACTCGTTCGAGACGTGCGGAATCAGCTTTTCAATTCCGCTCCCCGTTTTCGGCGCAAAGTTGAAATCCATGTGCTGGCTCTTTTGTTTCATCCGTTGTAACAGCTCAGAGGGCGGCGTACCGATGATGGCGTGTATTTTACCAATCTGGTCCAGTTCGTTCGTGCCTGGAAACAGGGGGAAGAGGCTGACCATCTCGAAAAACACGCAACCCACCCCCCACATGTCCATCTTGTAGTTGTAATACCCGTCCGTGAGGAGGCACTCCGGTGCTCGGTACCACCGCGTGCTGATGTACTCCGTGTACGGCTGCTTCGAATAAACCCCCCGGCAGGATCCAAAATCGGCCAGTTTCAACACGTCGTCCGTGATCAAGATGTTCTCCGGTTTTATGTCGCGGTGGAAAATGCCGTTGCGGTGCATGTGATCCATTGACTTAATTAACTGGTACACGTACGTTTTTAACCGGTCGTCACTAACGTAGTGCCTTCGTCCTCGAATAAGCTCGTAGATGTTCATGTCCATCAGCTCGAACACCAGCGCGAGTCTACCCGTGGGCTGGTCATAAAGCACCTCGATTAGTTTCACCACGTTGGCGTGCGGGCTCAATCGCCGCAGCGCCTGGATTTCCCGTAAATTGTTCACCTGGTCGAGGGAATCGAAGTGGTTCTTCATGCACTTAATCGCGACGTACTTGCCATTCTTAATGCACTGCGCTTTCAGGACTTCGGAGAACGTGCCTTCGCCTTTCTTCGCGACGAGGCGGTACTCTTTTGGTGTGGAAAGAGACGGGAGGGAGCGAGGATGGGAACGGGGAGGGTTAGACTTTTACGTTTTTGGAATCGAAACACTTTCGTAAAACTCTGCCGGTAAGTGCCAAGGATGCGGACGCCCGTTTTGGGTCGCGGACGCAGTGACAAGACCGATGGGGGCGGTGGGGTGCGTAGGGTCGGCCCGGAAGCCCAAACCCTGCCCCATGGATCCACGCGCAGCACCCCATGCGTCGCCGCTGCGTGCCAAACGACCCAGAGAACCCAAGCCTCGCCCCGGCCGTCCGCCTTCGCGCGCGTCGCACGGCACCATGACCCAAAAAAGGCATTAAAGGCACATCCGCTGTCGCGAATGGAAAGCGGTGCCGTGACGTGACGTGCGCCGTGTTTCAGACCGTTGTCGAGTCGTCGACGCTGGTTTTCGACCGCAAAATCGGGACACCCCTAAGCCACGCCATGTGTGGGACAGCGCGCCTTGACAACGCAACGCACGATGCCTGGAAACAACCGGCGTGGCCGGTATCCGGCGCCCATGGCGACGCGACATGTAAAAAACTGGATGAATCGATTTGCCGGTAACGTACTGTGCATCTGGACAACCGCGGAGCCAAAGACCCGGGGTCACGCACTGCCGGGCGCGCCGGCGTCGTCCAAGCGGTCGCGCGTAGATCCTACGTCGCGCCGCGCGTGAATGTTTTCTCGCCGCGTGCGTGGGTGTGCTTCTCCGGCGGATCGAACCCCGTCAAACTCTTTTGCCTTTTATCGAACGCTTCCACGGTTTATCGAAGGCGAAAGTCTGCAGTTTTTTCAGAAAAAGTGGCCCCACACAACACTTTCCCGGCAACGAACGCCCCTCAGGACAACGTACTCCGACATTGTCAATGAAAATGAAGCGGGACCGTGTTGTTCAGGGTGTCTGTATGGTCCCATTTCATTTTCAGCGACAACACGTGCGTGTACCGTCCTGGAGGGGCGTTCGTCCGCGGCAGGGGTGGGGGGCACTTTTTCTGGAAAAACATGAAAATCGCGTGGTGCAGCTTCATTCATCGCGACGGAAGGGGGCGAACAGTTCAACAAAATCTCTCCATATCCATTGAACTTCCGAAGACAGGACGAAAGACGAGTGCGCGTTGGCCGCGTCACCGGAACACGCGCTTCCGTGCCACCCGCGGCGTGGCACAAAGAAAACGGCCGGGCGCGATGGCACACGACACGCCCGTGGATGAGGTGGTTTTGCGTTGTGTTGGGGAGTTAATAACTCAGGAGGTGGCGTCCATCGAGGGCGTCATTTCTGACGAAGCGTCGGAGGCCTTAGTACCGCCCGATTTGGTGCCAAGTCCCGACGCACACGACGCGGTGGTTCGGTCTGTTCCGGTGGAAACGCCGTTACTGGCCGACGCGGTTACTGCTGACCACAACACGGAAATAAACCACGAAACGGACTGGGACGACGTGTTACTGCGACTGAAACGCGTGGACCGCGGCCTCGACGCGTTCGTCGGGGCCTCGGCCTCGCCGATCGATCGAGACGCACTTTCGTCAGTGGAGGCCTTTTCGTGTGTGTCGCCACACTCGGGTGAAAAACGCCCGACGAGCCTCGGCGAGACACGCGATGCGAATGAAGCAAGCAACTCGAACGACGCCGCCGCGGCGGGGACACCGACACGAGCACGACAACGCACGACGACTACGGTTTTTGTGGAAACCTCACCGCCCTTCCACGTTGAGTCGCCGGATGAACGCAACGACGCGCTTCGCGAAATCGCCGAGAACACATCAAACGATACATCAAACGATTCATCAAACGATCACCAAATCGTGGACCGACTCGTCACGCTCATGACCCAAAGCCGTGTGTCCGCGCTTCAGGGTGACTTTGGCGATTTGTCACTCGAAACACGCCTAGTCGCAAATCGCACGCAAGCGGTGGCTTTGGTGAAAGCGTTTTACGACGCGCTTTTGGGAGACACGAGACGGACGGGAGAATCTGGACACGACGTCGACGACGAGAGCGTAAAAAATGTGAACATCGTTGGCAGCGTCGGACTCGTTCCAAAACAAAAACCAAAAGGAACCAGAGTCGATACCGTCGCGGAGCTGCGAAGGATGCTCGCCGCGTTTTGACGAAAGGCGAAAGGCGGAAAATCGGCTTTTCATTAGCCGCGCGCCACCAGAAACGTCGACGACGTTCGTATAAATAGACTACTTTATAAACTAGAGCTAAAACTAGAGCTAACACCTAATGTACCCGATATAAATAGAAAGATTGTTGAAGAAACAATCACCGAAACGTCGTCGACGCGTATCGCCCACCGTACCCACGCACTTCGTTTTCTTTCGACGCCCGCGCGCTAAAAACCGCCTTCCCCGCGAGCGACGTGTACGTGCGTTTCGCGACGTCACTGTTTGTGTTGTTATTTTTGCCTCCTGAGTTATTCTTTCCAACAGTGAAATCGCTCGCGATACCCACGCTGAACTCCCTCGCGCCGGCTCGCGAAAACGGAAAGCTCCCGAGAAACGCATCGCGCGTGTCGTCCAGCGGCGCCGCGTCACCCTCCGCTTGCACCTTTGAGATAAATAAAAGAAAGTGTCAGCCTTGTATTGGGCGATGTATGGACAAACAGTCACCAGCTTCGGTAAAACAGTGCCTGGATTTGGGAAATGCAACACGTACCTTCCGCGCGTGCGACGTCGCGTACGAAACCTCAGCCTGGACGTTCTTGCTGTCACAGGAGACACACGCGCACCCGTACACGGGGGTGAAGTGTGTTGACGCGGTGTTCAGCAACGACGCCATTTCTTGGGTTTTTCGAGCGTCGCGAATCGGCGGGTGCGCTCTGCGAAACAAGCCGAGATGCTCGGGCGGCGCAAACTTGTTCGCGCCGCCCTCTTTTTCTATTTTAGTTTTTTGTATCAGGTTCCGGGGCGATGTCTCGCCGCTCTCGTCGTCGCTGTCGCTCCCCGCGCCGAAAGCGGCGAGTTGTTGTCTGAGCGACGCGATCTGCTCCGCGTCCGAGGAGATGACGCGTTCCGCGCGCGGCCCCGGTTCCGCGCCCGACGGGCGAGATTTTTGGGAGTCATTTGATTTAGTCGATTTACCCCCGCGCGCGCCATAAACGAGCAAACCCTTACCCCCGCTTTGGTCGTACAAACGCGTTTTTTGTTTCGCCTTTTCCTTCGCCAGCCAATCCACCCGGTTTCCCGGATCTATGCGCAGCGCGTCTATGGTGTCCCGGAGTAGCCCTTCCTTGATTTTCTTGTCAAGCGCGCTGTCCGTTCCGAACGAAGGCGAGTGGTTCACTTCAATCAACGTGGGTTTCAGGGTATCGTCGAGAAGCACGTCGAAGCCTAGTACCTCGAAGCACCGAGAGGTGTGGTCCCTGTCGTCGGCGTGGGGAGCTTTTGATCCGGGTCCACTGATCGCGTGCGTGGAACGCGGTCCGTCGGAGGTTCGCGCCGAATCGATCCCGTCGAAAAAGTCGTCGCCCGCCAAACCCGCGTAGCTCCCCGCAATCGTCGAACTAACCGCGAACTGCGACGCGTAACTTCCGTTTCGGCCGTGTTGGCGTTGCGACCGTCCGTTCGGCCCGGGCGCTCTCCCGTCGTTACCTGCGCTTTTCGAATCACCGCCGTTAGCGCGGGTCGTGTCTCCGGAGGTCGACCCGGAGGTCACCGCGGCGTGGTAGGTATGCGCCAGCTGCGGGGAAATGGGAATTATGGTTTTCACGACGAGCTCGCGAATCTTTTCCCACAGCGCGTCGGTGTCGTGTCCGTCTTTCCGGAGCGCGCGCCACAGGGAAGTTAGACTTCGTTTCGTCCCGGCGTCCTCGCGCTCGTCGGTGTCAAACCCCTGCGCGTGTTTGTTCAAACTGTAGTTCGTGAGGTGCATGGTTTTCTCGCCCAGGTTTTTGTTGCACGGCGGTTCGTACGCCACCGTCGCGAACCGCGCTATGCCTTCTTCATACACGTACACCACAAGCGGCGCCACGGACATGACCAGGGCGTATACCCGCAAGTCGAACTTGAACCCGCCGAGCAGGAACGGGTTGCTTATGTATTTCTGGATCACGAAAGGTTGCGCGGAGGGCGCGTCGTGTCGGTTCGAATCCAACTGCGACGGCGTGGTGATCAAATAAATGCCCCGCCCCATAGCGCCCGCGGTGGGTTTCACGATGTAGCACCCACCCGGGTTTTCCCTGCAATGGGTTTTGAACGACTCCAACTCGGAAGGGTGTTCCCACGTAGTTGGGGCGAAGTCGTAGGTGCCTGGTCTACACGTTTTCTGCATTCTTTTCAATGCCCGCGACAGGCTCGCTTTCCGGCAAATCTCGAGCATCCCGGGGAAGTGGTTCACGAACTGAAACGGGAACATCCGGCTCACCCGGTGTTCCGTGACACTCAAATCGGTCCAGTGCAGATCCCAGTTTTCGAACTCCTCGTCAACCTCGTGGAACCCACACTCGCGCATCACGGTGCGAATCGAGTCGTACTTGCACGAACTAAGGTTCACGCGGAGCGTAGTGGCCTCAACCGCGGCAGCGGCCGCGGCTTTGCGTGCTTTGGAAGTGGACAACCCGTTGTTGTTCCCCTTCTCTGCAACTCTACAGGTCTCCTCACCCAGGTCGCCGCGCGTCAGGGCGCCACTGCTGGCGCTGGAACCGAGACGCCCTCCGGGAGGCGTCCCGCCACTCGCGCGGGGACGGCCGAACATCCCGCTGGGACGCACGCCACGCGCCGCGGACTGATGACCCTGGCTGATATCGGTGTCTGATTACTGATTTTCTCAGGACGACAAAGTACGACTGCTCTCTCAGAAATATCACTCATCGCATTCGGCGGCGTGCCCTCAGACCGCCACGCGCGCCCACGCAGCGCCAGCGTTTCAAAATGGCCGCGGGCGCGGCGAACGTCACGCGCGGCACGGCGTTCGCGGCGACCCTCGCGGCGGAGCGTACGGTGCTGGACGTACCCCCCGAGGTGCCCGGGGGCACGTCCATGGGTCAGGTCAGCATTGCCGCGGAGAAAGTGGCGCTGGGTGCTACTAAGATTCAGATGTGTTTCTCGGGCGGCAACGACGTGCCCGAAACCGTGGCGGTGCCTCTTTTCAAAGAGTTCCACACGCAGATAATAGCGTTCCTGGCGTTCGCGGTTTCGTCGCTAGGGTCAAACGGAGCCACGTTCGACGAAGGCGTGGTGCGTGCCACGAAGCTGGTGTCGCAATCGTGCGCCAACTTTGTGGTGGTCGCCACGGCGACGACCACGCCCAGCCCTAACCTCAAGCCCTCTTTAGCGGAGGTCTGGTCAAGCTGCGCTGCGTTTAAAAAGCTCCCCAAAGACGGCCGGGCCGCGGTCTCAAAGGCCCTAATGCGAAGCGCCATGGTGGTCAAGGACGTGGTGGACGAGCTGGCGACGATCGGCGACGGCGCATGTGGCGCCGACGGCGAAAACCAAAGCCCAACGGATGACAAGCCGGCGCGCCACGAGGACGATTTGTTTTTCGACGACGACGATTTCGAGGCCGAGGAGTTGCAGGTCGCGAAGGCGTGCGCGCAATTCGCTGGTGCGGGGTTTGAGTTGCTACGAGCGCTCGTCGCGCCGATCGTGCGGGGCACGTCAACGGAAAGGCAGAGTTTAGAGCGCGCGCTTTTGGAGTGCAAAAAGTTCCAGCGCGCCGTGGAAGAGGTGGGCGCTGGGTCTTACCCGCCCCAGGACCTTGCGGAAATCGCGGAAAGTGCGCTGGATGCATTACAACGAGCGCAGGCCATGGGCACCGCGATCGGCGAGGCGGGGGATTTGGACGCGGCGACGATCGCGACGACCGCGTTTGAAGTCGCGCACGAAACTTTGAGACTAATTTTACGGGAAGAGGAACGGTGACGTTTTAAACGAGTACCAGGTAGACATTACTTCACTCTCCCACCAGCTGCGCTCGCGCTTCCCACACCCCGGTTTGCATGTTGACCGCCCACACTCGGACGATCCCGTCCGCCGCGGACGTGGCTAACGTGGTGCCGACCATGTTCCAGTCCAAGTCTGTAACGTGTCGCGGGTGCGAAAGCGTCGCGGAACGCGTCGACTTCAACTTTGCGTCGTACGCGGGCTCACTGGAGCCCGGAGACACTGTCATTTCCTGTGCGTTTCGCCCCATCCACCCTCCCGTTTCTCCCAAGCCAAACACCCGGAACACGAGAACCTCCGCCGCGACCGCGCACGCGATTGTTTCCGCGGCGCCGGCGGGCGACGCATCCGCGTTTGGCGCCCACGCCAAATCCGTGACTGGCAAACAGTCTTGATAAAAAACGCACGCCCCGACCCACCGGTTGTTTCCTTCGTCGAAGGTTAGCACTCTTGCGTCGCTTTTATCACTCCACGCGAACCCCACCGCGATGGCTTGCGGAATCTTGTCACGGGGTCCTGTTTTGTCGTCGTCGTCGTCTGCGCCGTTTCGAAGTTCGTCCGCCGCGGTGGGTACTCGCCATCGCAAACAAGAAACCCGGGCGCCCGGGTCAAGAGCCTCAAATTCGTTAGTAAGTTCCCAGTCCAGACACTGCAGCTCGTTACGTGGACGGTAAAAACGCACCACGCCATCCGCGCCGCCCGTCACCAGCGCCAGCCCGAACGCGGCCGGCGCGAAGTCGCAGTGCTCGACGGCGCCGCGCGCGTCACGCAAGTCGCCAACCAGAACCCACTCGTACGTTCCTTCGTCCGCCGCGGTCGCCGCTGCCGCGGCAGCGTGACTCGCGGCTTGTCCGGACGCGCCCAACGGCACCAACGGGGCCTCCCTCCACACCCGCACTGAGCCGTCCGTTCCACAGGTACAGATGCACTGCCCGAACTCGCTCGGCGCGAACGCGATGGAGGTGCACGCTCCGTTTTCGTGCGCCGCCCACGAAGAGGATTGGCGCCACGGACCAGGCGCGTCGTCACGTACTGTGTCAGTGTCGTCATCGCGATCCCACACGTGCACCGCTCCAGCCGCAGTGCACGTCACCATCCTCGTCCCAGTCGCGTCATACGCAGTGGCGGTCACCTCGCCGCGCGTCTCAAGCGCGGTGCCCTGCACGAACTGGAGATTTCGGGAAGGTGGGGAAGGGATGGGATGGGATTTCGGGAGTGAGGGGCTTCAGAGGTGAGTCGTTGAGGGTTGCGGGGTAACAAAAGGGAACGTGATGTGCGGAAACGCGAAGGCGTGACATCGGCGATACGCCGAAAGGACGCACCACGGTATCGTCCGCGCCCTCCATCACGCGCGCGCGGGTTTTGTGACGAACGACGGGAGATCGCGCGCTTTTTCAAGGACTGCAGTGGTCCAAGACTTTTGGCATTTTGGCAATTCATTAAAACAGTTCACCCGCTCCGCTTACGCTCGGTGCGTGACTCTGACGCACGCCCTGTCCCCCGCGCTCGCCTCGAAACTCGCGGTGGTCGGTTCAAACGCCCCCCCCATCAACTCCTGTAGAAAAATACCAGCAACCACGAGCACGTCCCTTTCCGGGTTTGGTGATTCGGCGCCGGCGTTTTTTTTTTCGTTTTTTTTGTTCTTTCCAACCTCGGACGAAAAAACCGTCTCCGTCGCCCCGCACCGCACGGTCACCGTCGCGGTGGGGGTTTTGTTTTGATCTGAGCTGTATGACTTTTTAGTCTCACGGTCGCCAGTATCCACAGAGTCTTCCAGAACTCT